>Ga0207014_1079_pt1 | contig 23212 bp, 21 predicted proteins | sample Alteio_BWMinCont_56_FD_153495 | JGI IMG/M metagenome (GOLD analysis project Ga0207014, IMG submission 153495) | Enriched cells from forest soil in Barre Woods Harvard Forest LTER site, Petersham, Massachusetts, United States -... | ecosystem: Environmental > Terrestrial > Soil > Temperate forest >...
CGCGTTTGAGGCGCAGCTATATAAAACTTTGGCCAACTACATGAAAAACTCAGATATAGAGATAGAGCACCTTACTGATAAACGGGTAAGTATTAATTATTTTACTTTAGTGCCCATAATTGTATTGCTGATCGTAGCTTGTTTTTTAATCATAAATGTTGCATTAGGCCTGTTTGGGGTGCTTTGGTATAATATTAACAAACGCAGGGGCGAGATAGGCTTGCGCAGGGCCGTAGGCGCTACAGGCAATGCTGTTTCGTCGCAACTGGTATTTGAGGCACTGATACTGGCCACGTTATCATTAATAATCGGGACATTTTTTGCTATACAGTTCCCCTTATTAAATGTATTTAGCCTGCCGGCCAGTGTTTATATAATAGCCATGTTTTTATCGATAATATTCATTTATTTGCTGGTGCTGGTTTGCTCGTTGTATCCAGGCAGACAGGCGGCGGCTATTTACCCGGCGGTGGCTTTGCATGAGGATTAATTATCTTGACCGTTGATTAAACTGATTTTATTGATTAAGCTGATTGTTAAAAAAAATGAAAATCAAAGCAATCATAAAAATCAGTTAAATCAACGGTTCAGACAAAAAACCGTATATTCAAAATATGATATTAATAGTTGATGATGATATTGCCGTACGCACTTCACTACTCCTTTTGTTAAAAGACGAGGGCTATGAAGCAGCGGATTGCCCGGGACCGGCCGAAGCAATAAGGATCGTCAAAAAAACAGAACCTGAACTTATTATCCTTGACCTGAATTTTTCCAACGATACTTCGGGTAAGGAGGGCATGGGGTTGCTTGGTAAAATAAAGGCTATCAATGCTTCAATACCTATTATACTGATCACCGGCTGGGCAAGCATTGAGCTGGCTGTGCAGGGAATGAAGGCAGGCGCAAATGATTTTATTAACAAGCCATGGGATAACAGGCACCTGCTGCAATCGGTTAAAACGCTGCTGGATCTTAAAGAGAAAAAGACAGAACACCATACCCGTAAACAGCTTGATAAAACCTATAACTTTCAGCATATCATAGGAGAAGACCCCAAAATGCTGAATATTTTGGAGACTATTGGCCGTGTAGCAGGCACAGATGCCTCCATCCTCGTAATGGGCGAAAGCGGGACAGGCAAAGAACTTATAGCGGAGGCTATCCATCAAAACAGCCTGCGCCGAAATAAACCATTTATAAAGGTAAACCTGGGCGGGATCTCAACCTCATTGTTCGAAAGTGAGATGTTCGGCCATATGCGGGGCGCATTTACGGATGCCCGTTTTGACAGGACAGGGCGTTTTGAGATGGCCAATAAAGGCACCATTTTTTTAGATGAAATTGGCGACCTTGACGCTGGTAGCCAGGTAAAACTATTACGTGTTTTGCAGGACAGGACATTCGAGGTTTTAGGCAGTAGCCGCACCAAAACAGTTGATGTACGCGTTGTTTGCGCCACCAACAGAAGCCTTGATGAAATGGTAAGTCGCGCCACTTTCAGGGAAGATTTGCTTTACCGCATCAATTTAATCACTATTTATTTACCGGCTTTACGTGAAAGACCGAAAGATATCCCATTGCTGGTAAATTTTTTCATCGATAACTTAAAAGAAATATATGGCAGGCCATCGTTATCAGTTGCAAGTGGCGCTATGAAATGGTTACAGCAATTGCCCTTGCCGGGCAATATCCGCCAGCTAAAGAACCTGGTGGAGCGCACCATACTTGTAAGCAAAAGAGATGAACTTGATATTGAAGATTTTCGTTCACAGCTGGAACTATCGCCTGCTAAAAAAGGAAATATACAGCTACCGGGTATTGGTACTTTAACTTTGGAAGAGGTAGAAGTTGAAATGATAAAGCGCGCTATGGAATACCATAAAAATAAGATAGCAAAGGCGGCAGCTTCCCTCGGCCTTACCCGTAGCGCCTTATACCGGCGGCTTGATAAATACCATATCCCATACGATGAAGCTGAGGACTAAGTATATATTATTTGTCGTTATCCTGCACCTCATTGCATTGGTGCTCAGCTATTTTATTTTTATTGAGAATAAGATATGGTTCATGGTGTCGGAAGTATTTGTTATTATCTCAATCGTTATTTCCATTCAACTATACCGGCAGCTGATCCAACCATTAAAAACATTGGTGCAAGGCGTTGAAGCCATAAAAGACCGTGATTTTAACGTTAAATTTTTATCGACCGGTAAGCACGAGATGGACCAGCTGATAGATGTTTATAACCAAATGATGGACGAACTGCGCAATGAACGTACGCGGCAGGAGCAGCAGCATTTCTTTTTAGAGAAGCTGATATTTACATCGCCAACCGGTATTGTTATTTTGGATTATGACGATAATATACAGCAGATAAACCCCAAGGCAAAGCAAATTTTAAATATTAAAGATCAGCAGGTAACAGGGGTTTCTATTGATAAAATAGACCACCCGGTTTTTGAGCAGATAAAGCTTTTGAAAACCGCGGAGAACAGTGTTTTTAAGATTGATGGGGTTAATACCTATAAATTGCAAAAGTCACATTTTGTAGACAGGGGTTTTTCACGGCACTTTGTAATGATTGAAGATTTGACTGCCGAAATATTAGCTGCCGAAAAGAATGTTTATGGCAAAGTGATACGGATGATGGCGCACGAGGTGAATAATACCATCGGCCCGGTAAACTCCATTGTACAATCCGCATTAAAAACCGACCAGCTTTGGGAAGGCCACCAGTTTAATACCCTTAAAGATGCATTGCAGGTTGCCGTGGAACGCAACCAGAACCTTAATTTTTTTATGCGCAATTTTGCCGACCTGGTAAAACTCCCAAAAGCCAATAAACAGCCGCTCGACCTGCACCGGCTGGTTAATTCAGTTTCGCAGTTAATGGGCATGAAAGCGAAGGAGCGGGAAATTGAATTTGAATTCCGCTTAGGTGCGGCGGCATTTAATATTATGGCGGATGAACAGCAACTGGAGCAGGTATTAATTAATATTGTAAAAAATGCCATCGAAGCGATAGACCTGAACGGTACAGTTTCCTTTATAACTAAACCCAATACAAAAAGCCTGACCATTTCCGATACGGGTCCAGGCATTAGTACCGAGCAATCAGCAAATATTTTTTCTCCATTTTATAGTACCAAAAAAGACGGGCAGGGGATAGGGCTAACCCTTGTAAGGGAGATATTGTTAAATCATGGGTTTGAATTTGCATTGAAAACCATTGCAGAAAGACAAACTGAGTTCACGATATATTTTGCTTGATCATACCTTCCCACGTAAATAAAAAATAAGCAGAATGTCCTATATATCAACGGGTTTTGAATTTGGATATTAGTTTAATTATCTAATGCCTATTTAACCCGTTTAATATGAAAACATTTTCAAAACTCAGCTTCTTTTTGTTGGCTGCTGTAGCAATTATTGCAGTATCATGTAAAGCAAAACCAGGCGCGGCAGCTACATCCGACGGGTCAGACATAGTTGCCTCCACAAAAGGCAACTCGGTTATGGACTCGTTGAACATAAGCGATCCTGACGAGAAAAAAGTTTGCGCATTGTACGACGATGCTATAACAGATTATTTGAAAGAATTAAAAACGTTGTCGACAGATACGTCAAAAGCGGCGGCTGCGCAAAAGACTGCGCTCGACCAGAAGTACAAGGACAGGGAGAAAGAAATACAACCTCAAATTGAAGCCATGCGCAGAAAGATAGCGATGAACCCCACTGAAGCAATGAAATTTACACAATTTTCAGTTTATGAATCAAAAAGGATAATGGGCATATATTCTACCTATATGCAAGGCGCATTAAAAAACTACCCTACAGCTGCCCCCGCCACAAAATAACAAAACAAAAGAACCAGGAGTAAAGAGCCAGGAATCAAGAACCAGGAAATAGGAAAAGTAACTACTGTAGTTTGATCAAGGTGAAAGCGGCCAATATTGACCTCAACAAAATTGGACTTTTCTGACGATTATTTCCTTTTATCCTGGTTCTTGTCTCTTGGTTCCTGGCTCTTTTTTCTCCGATATGACTCCGGGAGAATTGCTTCAATATTTTTTCTCAAACAGTTTTTATATTATATCTTTAAAAAAAAGTATGATATGAAATTTCTATACCTTATCCTTTTAATTTTTGCTTTTAACGCCGCTTCGGCACAACCCGCTACCCTGGGTTTATTTGAAACCCATATGGATATCGGCCACCCTAAAAACGCCGGCTCGGCTAAGTATGATGCGGTTACCCACACCTATTTGATGAAAGGCTCAGGGTATAACATCTGGTTTAACAGGGACGAATTTCAGTTTCTTTTCAAAAAAATTAAAGGTGATTTTACTGCGACTGGTAATTTTGACTTTATTGGCCCAACAGGCAACGGCCACCGTAAAATTGGCTGGATGTTACGGCAATCAACTGATGAAAAATCAATTGCAATGAATGCCGTTGAGCATGGCGATGGGCTAACCGTATTGCAATGGCGGTCGGTAACCGGTGAAAACATGAAGGACCCGGAAGGTGAAATATTCTTCCCTGAAAAGTCATTTGAGGTAGTCCAATTACAACGCATAGGCAAACGGCTGATCATGCGGGTAGGCCATGTTGGCGAGCCACTGGTTACCGTTGGTTCGCATGAAATGGAAAATATGCCCGATGAAGCCCTTTTAGGGTTATTTATATGCTCGCACGATCCGGAAGTTATTGAAGAAGCCAGGGTTTGGGATGTGCATATTGATCAACCAGCGAAGTGATTTTGGATTTACGATTTACGAGTTACGATTTTGGATTTATTATTTAGGATTTGAGATTGCCGCCTTTGTTGGGTGTTATCACCATAGGTGTTCGGAAGATGAATTTTCCCCAAAAAATATTGCATAGGGTGTCATGGTGAGGCACTCGAACCATGTGGGCAAAGGCCTTTACGCCATGCATAAGCGTTAATGCATAGTTCGCGATTCCCAACGCACATGCTTCGAGTGCCTCAGCATGACACCCCTTTTTGATCTTCCGAACGCCTGTGGTGATAACACCATCAATGGAGAAGTAACTCTATAGGCAACGAAACTTGTAATTGGTCACACCAAAAGGCAAAGAAAAATATGATACCTGTAAAAAGAAGTGTTGAATACTTTAACAAGTATAATGAGAAACTTGAAGAATTAGGTGAACTTGTTGGGAAATATGATATTTCCGAGGTTTCCTTGCGGAAACTTAAAAATATTGTTTCAGCAAAAGACGACGATATATATTTATACGAGATGTATGATTTAAATGAAGATCAGTTAATTAAATTGAATAAATTACTTAGGCAACCAGTTTGACTATTCTCTTGATAAATTTGATTATTGTTTAGCCTGTTCTGCAGTAAATGGCTATTACGGAGGTCATAAAACAACAGGTAAAAGGAAAGGGGGATATCCGGCCCCGCCAGGATAGCTTCGCCTTTGTTGGGTGTTATCACCATAGGTGTTCGGAAGATTATTCCGGAGGGCTTTTAAGGAGAATATCTATCTTATCAGGATCACCACCACACATAAAAACAATATCTTTCATTAGTGACTTTTCCAGATCATGCACGAACTTTTGTTTCATGATCTTGTAGCCCTTTAGTCCATTGAGTTCTTTATATGCAAGTAATAGTAGGGCTGCTATCATGGTACAGTATAACATTACTTTGATGCCATTCTCGCTTCTGTTAACCAAATGGCTGAAGTTTAACTCCTGCTTAATGAATTTAAAAAACACTTCTATTTCCCATCTACGCTTATATAAAAGGGTAATATCAGCCGCAGAAAGCACCTGGCTTTCAATGTTAGTTATAAATAAAATAGATTCCCCAGTAGTGTTTATTAATGCCTCGATACATCTTACCGGATGATCTGCCCGTATCTCTCCTGCCTTATACAAGTAGACCCAGCTATCACTATAGATATTTAAGGTTGATGTTTGGACAACTAACTCGGGTAAATTATTGTAGGCTACTAAGTCCCGCTTACTTTGAGCATTAAGCCTGGAAATAAACGGCATACTGTTCTCTATAAGTTCATCATAGGTTTTACGTGCCGTGATCCCCCTGTCAAAGATCCTAATGATGGAAGTGTTAGTTGGGTCAAATGATAAAACTCCTTCTTTGAGGGCTTTATTTTCGCTGGAATATGCCTGTTCAGTAAAAAAATGAAGTGCTACAGGGAGATTCGACAGTCCGATTGTAAACTTTAACTGTTTAAGGTGGGCTGCATCACCCCCTTTAAGATGATAGCCAACATTTAGAAGTTTACCGGATAAAGCTACAATAGTTGAATCAAAACGTATAAGGTCAGTTTTGGGTGTGGTTAGAATAGCACTATACGTTTCTACGCACTTTTTATAAAGCCTTTCAAAATAAGCTGGCTCTATAACGGAAAGCCTTTCACTTATGGAACTAAACCTAATACGCTCGCTTTTTCTTTTTGCATTTAATAGCTTAAAACTGACCGATTCATAGGCTGATTCCATAGTTCTCAGGCTATTGTCTTTAAATGAAAGTATGCAATGGATTAGTAACTTGAAAACAATTTCACCATAAAGCTTTTTTGTGTATTTATCGACGTCGGTTTCCAATGCCAACTCCTCAAGGATGCCTTCTGGTATCAAAGAAAGTAGTTGGCCTGCTTCCATACCACAAAATAATTGGCTATTTACATTGGATTTATATGTAAATTATCCACTTAAGGGGATAAACTAAATCTTCCGAACACCTATGGTGTTATCACCACAGGCGTTCGGAAGATCAAAAAGGGGTGTCATGCTGAGGCACTCGAAGCATGTGCGTTGGGAATCGCGAACTATGCATTAACGCTTATGCATGGCGTAAAGGCCTTTGCCCACATGGTTCGAGTGCCTCACCATGACACCCTATGCAATATTTTTTGGGGAAAATTCATCTTCCGAACACCTATGGTGTTATCACCAACAAACCGTAATGCCGGCTTTGAGTGACCCTATAGACAATGGAACTTGGTGATAACACCAATGAGGGCGAAGGGTTTAAAATTTTGATTCTTTTTAAAATGATTAGTTGATTTTATGTCTTCGATTAAGGATTTCTTTAGATTAATAGGAATGATAATTATTTATATTGTTATAACTGCAATATATGCATATAAAATATTGATAGCGCTGTTCTCGAAAACTCCCTGGCCACCTTTTATTAAGCAATATAAGCTTTCAGAGAAAAGCAAATCTTGGTGTGATTTAATAGGGGGTTTAGTTACTTTTTTATTTTTAATATATCAATATGTTTTAGTTGTGAAGTAGCTTTGAAAATAGTTATTAATGGCTAATTATGATTTTAATAATTTATAGTTAAATAACCCTGCTGTCAGTAGGTTGTGCCTACAGATTGGCTAAGGCTGTAATTTACAACTACAGTAACGAAATATAAGATAGAAAGATGAAGCCTGTTCGCCATTTGTTGGATGGGCTTTATTATTTAACGTGCAAATGCTTTTGTGGTTTTATGATTGGCTCATTTCCTGTTTTTAATTGGATGTAAAAATAGAACAATTGGTTATCAAGTATTTATGCATAATTTTTTTGGTGTGTTGTTGCGAAATGAACGCTAAAGCCTTTATTGTGCTATCCGTCAACAAAGCGGAATGGTGATTTACGTAACCCTATAGGTAATGGAGTGATTTCAGATGTCGGATTTTCGATGTCGGATATGGGAGTTTGATGCAATAACTTCAACGCGCCTGTACTATGGTGCTTTGTTTAGCTTCAAATTTCCTCATTACCGTTTCATAAATTACTTTAAGCCATATTAATACACAGGGAAGGGCTTTTAGTTTATACGGGATTATATAATGCACCCGTACATATTTGGGGAACAGATCGGAAGGGGACAGGCTGGTAACTATTAGCGCAAATACCAGCAGGCCTATCTCAAACCCTGTAAAAGGCCTGTCAAGGTTCATGAACCAGATGGCAACTCCTGCAAAAGCAATGATATAGGTCGGCGATTCGGATGAGCTGCTGAATATGATTACGAAAATTAAAGTAGAAGCCAGCAGCAATAGCTGGTATTGAATATTATTATAAAGCTTTACCCGTAAATACCAAAGCGCAAACAGCAGCATGCCGGGGATAAGTACAGTTAGGTTTGATAGTTGCCTGTAATTAAAAATGTTACGGATAAGCCCCATCGCCGAAATATCCTGCAAGCTTGGACCGATATTGTACATGTTTTTTGCTAACAGGTCGCCGTACCAGTCGTGGTATGTTTTTATTATATATGATGGCGAGGAGATAAGCATCGGTAGCAAAAACAAAATAACCGACCAAAATAATAAGCTTAAAATAAACTTCGGTTTGTTTTGTGAAAGAAAAAAGAAAGCGAGCCCTACGATTCCGTAAAGTTTAATGAACGTGCCTAAAACGATAACAAAAGCGGCCCAGAAATCTTTTTTATCTCTTATAAATATAAAACTTAATATAATTAAAGCGCCGATCAATGGGTTGATCTCAACGTTTGACGAGGATGTCATAAGCTCGTGAGCGCACATGAGCAAGATAATCACATAATAGTTTTCTTTTAAAGGCAGCCGTTTAATGGCGATATATAAAACCCAGGCATTGAACATTACCCAAAGTATCACGCCAACGCCATCAGGCAATAGGGCAAATGGAGCCATTAAAAGTGCAAAAACCGGGCCATAGTGGTACACATCATGTGCGGGCCCGCGGAGTTGCCCAAATGGTGTGTGCTGATGTATTGTGTTAATGTATCCTGATTTATATATAAGATAGTTATCGTGTATATGATTAAGGGCCACACTTTTAACAACAGCAAACAAACTCAAGCCAAAATATAAAGTAAATACAAAAGGTTTGTTGGTTACAAGTTTGGCGAGTTTTGACATTGGCGATTATTAATCGGATTGGATGCAAATATAGCAAACGGCTTTATATCGTATTTAATTAACCCGTTTAGTTAATTGGCAAACCAATAGTAAATTCGGCGCCCTGGCCCTCCGCACTGTTAACGGTTAGTGTGCCCCCATGCCCCTTCACAACTATATCATAGGTTAACGAAAGACCCAGCCCTGTACCCTCCCCGGTAGGCTTGGTGGTAAAAAATGGCTGCATGATCTTATCTTTTATTGAGTCGGGTATCCCGGTACCATTATCTTTAACTTTGATCACAACATGGTCGTTTTCAATTGATGTTTGTACCGATACCTCGGGTTTAAAACCGCTCCCTGCAACTTTCTTTTTTTCATTTACTGCATAAAACGCATTATTAAACAGGTTAATTAACACGCGTCCTATATCCTGCTGAACGATATTTATTTTTGGCGCGCTGGAGTCAAAGTTTGTGTTTAATACAGCATTGAATGCTTTATCCTTAGCCCGCAAGCCATGGTACGAGAGGCGGAGGTACTCATCTGCAAGGGCGTTTATATTTGTCGGCTCTTTTGCACCGCTGCCCGATCTGCTGTGTTGCAGCATTCCTTTTACTATGCCATCGGCACGTTTGCCGTGCATGTTTATTTTTTGCTCATTTAGTTTAATGTCTTCGGCTATCGACCTAACCTCTTCATAATTTCCTGCCGTAATTTCAAGCTGCAATTCGTCTATCAATTCGGCATTCACTTCCGAAAAATTGTTTACAAAGTTTAATGGATTTTGTATCTCATGGGCAATGCCGGCGGTCAACTCACCAAGAGAAGCCATTTTCTCCGACTGAATAAGCTGGTTTTGTGCGTTTTTTAAATCGATAAATGCCTTTTCCAGGTTGTCGCGCTGTGCCTCTATTTCTTCTTTTTGCTGTAAAACTTCTTCGGTGCGCACATGTACCTTATGCTCAAGCAAGCGTTTATCATGCATCAATTTACGCGACCTGAAATAGACAAAAAACCAAATAGTGCCTACAAACAAAACAACGTAAATAATGCAGGCCCACCACGTTTGCCACCACGGCGGACTAATGGTAAAACTTAAATATGCCGTGGGGCTCCAGTCGCCATCATCGGTTTTGGCAGTTACTTCAAAAGTATATTTGCCCGGGGCAAGGTTGTAGTAACTTTTGCTTGATAATGAGGACGTTACTGTGTTCCATTCTTTGTCGGCGCCCGCTAAACGGTATTGATACCAGGTAGTATCGTGGGCGGTTAAATTTAAAACGCCATAACTAAACTGCACATAGTTTTGATTATAAGGTAATTGTAAATTTACCGGTAAGTTATAGGGCCCCGTTATATTATCCCACGATAATTTATTTGCAATTGCAGGTTTATCACCCGTAAAATATTGATGGCCATCCATAACATTTATACCCATAATGTACACGGGAGATACCGTCGTGTCTTTTTTGGAGAGGTCGTATATCGAAATACCGTTGTCGCCCCAGCAATAAAGGCCATTATGGGTGATCATGTCCGTTAAGAAATACCCTGTATTTATTTTAGCAAGCCCATACCTGGCTCCGAATGAAGTGGTTATCCACTTGCTACCGGATAACAAGCCATCAGCCGTTGGGTCAATTACTGTAATGCCCTTTAAAGTACTCGCATAAATGCGATGGTTATATTTTAAAAGTGAGGTTAGCTGTTTATTGATAAGGCCCTGTTTTGTTGAAAAAAGCACCAGGTGGCTATTTAATTTGTCCGCAATAAAAATTCCCTCTTGTGTTCCTATCCAAACATTACCATAATCGTCAGCAAGCAAAGTTTTATTGCCTTTACCCGCATTCAGAGTTTTTACAACCTTTAGGTCCTGGCTGATTTTATAAACGTCGTCCGCTGTGCTTAACCAGACATCACCCTGGTTATCCTGTTTTACATCTACAATGCTCATGTGGTCGAGCCCCTGTGCTTTGCCAATGTGTTTAACTGTTTGGTTAACGGGATCGTATACATCAAGTCCGTTATTGAGCCCACCCAGCCAGATGTTGCCCTTATTATCTACCATCACAGCCTGGATAGCCCGGTCGCTAAGCCCTTCTTTTACGCCAAGATGCGTTATTGTTGTACGTGAAGAGTCTATTATGTCAATTCCGCCATTACTGGCAAGGAATATTTTATTATGTTGCACGGTTATATTTTGAATCGTGTCATTACACAAGCCCTCTGCAACGCCCAGGCGACGATAGGTTTTGTTTTTTCTATCGATGATATTTATTCCATTCGATGCCGAGCCTTCCCATATCAGGCCATCTGTATCTTCGCTTAAGGCAGATACGGGAATGTTACCGATATGCTGCTGTAAATTATTGATGTAGCCCAATTCATTTAAACCTTTCAACGTGGGTATCCAGGCTTGCCCTTTTTTATCCGGCCATATATTTAATACAAAATCGTCGGTTAACCCATTCGCCTTTTTAATATTCTGCAAAGTTTGCTTTGTCGGGTCTATAATAGCAAGCCCCTTTTTTTGCGAGGCTACCCAAATCCTTCCATTGATATCTTCCGAAAAACCTATCAATGGATTTTTCTTAAAAAAATCCTGTCCCTTAGTGGTTTTTAATGAACCCGTTGAAGGGTTAAATATATTGGCGCCGATGTTATTCATCCAGATATTGCCGTTGTGGTCGCAAAACAGGTTACCGGTAGTGTCTGATCCTAACCCGCTTGATTTTGAAAGGGTTTTAATTTTCTTTGTTAAGGGGTTTATAATGTTGACGCCATTGTTTGTGGCTATCCAAACCTGGCCTGATTGGTCCATCGTTAAACCGTTTACGGAGCTGTTTGTCAAGCCCCTCGTCCCATCAAGCCATTTAGTTGAAAGTGTTTTCGGATCGATAATATTTATACCATTTGGGGTAGATGAGCTTTCCCATATCCGCTGTTGCTTGTCCTGTAACATATAGCACAGGTTGTTTCTTGCATTAGCCACGGACGCCATCTTGCTTAATGTCCTTTTTTTAATATCAAGTATAGTCAATCCACCGTTTAACGTGCTTATCCACAGCCGACCCCGGCTATCTTCAAACATCCCTATAAAAAGGGTATCTAATGGCCCGCTGACATACAATAACAGGTTTTCTCCATCATAACGGTAAAGCCCCTGGTTCGTGGCTATCCATAAAAAATTTTGTCTGTCGGTAAATACGCACGTGGCCACATTCCCTTGCAGACCTTGTGCTTCGCTTAATTCAAAAAGCAAAAGATTTGCATCTTTCAAATTTGGTTGGCCGGGCTTTATCAATTTTGGCGCTGGTAATTTGGTAGTAAAAAGCCTTAACGGTGTTGATGGCAGCTTGTCAATGTCAAAATTCTTCGCGGGCAAAGCACTATAGCTGGTTTTTGTTTCTTCAGTTTCATAATGAACAGGCCTTGAGGCCGCTGTGTCATATGACCGGACGGGTAATGTACTGAAGGCAAGTGTTTTTACAACCGGGTGAACAGTTGTCGTTTTTACAGTCGTGGGGTCGACGTTTTTAACCTTATCAAATTTCAACGGCTGTACAACGGGTTGCTGATACTCCGTTTGGGCTGGTAGTGTATCTCTTTCAGAATTATTTATACACGATGAAAAGGCAACTCCGATAAGCAGCGGAACATATAGGAATGTTTTGATATTTTTCATCAGTAAATTACGGTTGAAATAATTGGCTTAAGTAACCAATTTATCAGGTAAAAAACAAATTGATTACGCAAGTAGCATAGATTTAAAAATACCCTTAACCTGAAAATAAAAAGTGCCCTTTTGGGGGCACTTTTTAACTACAAAAACTAAATAAACATTGGAAAATATCAGAAAGCTTCAGCCGCCTGTTTAACTTCGGCTGCTAAGTTTACACCAGCAAGCTGGTCGGCGAAAGCTATAAATGCTTTATTTTGGGCGATAAGTTGTTGGTTATCGATAAGATTTTGAAGATTAATTTTTCCGATAACAAACTTGTAACTGCCCGAATAATACCGTTCGTGGATATGGGCGAAGCTTAAAGCGTCCACCAGGCTTTCATCTTCGTAACGTAAATAAATATTCAACTCGATATTATTTGTAAAATTGAGATTGGTGCGCTCTTTTGCTTTTTTGTATTCGTATTGATAATCATAACGCAAAGCTGCAATATCCGATAGTACAGCCGAGCCGGTTGGGTGCCCGCCTGCGCCTTTACCAAAAAAGAACTGCTGATCAGCAAACGCGGCCTGTACTATTACACCGTTGTATTCGTATTCAACATTGTACAAAAACTCTTTATCGTTCACAAATTTCGGTAATACAAATAAGGCTACATGATGATCGTCAAGCTCTTTGGCAACCGGCACAAGCTTGATTTTAAGGTTTTTTTCGCGGGCGTATTGCAGGTCGTTTGCCGCAAGGTTTTGTATACCCAAGTTAAATACTTCATCCGGCTGTACCACAACGCCATAGGCATGTGCGGCAGCAATTACCAGTTTATATTTAGCATCAAAACCGCCCACATCGCTGGTGGGGTCAGTTTCGGCAAAGCCAAGGTCTTGCGCCTGTTTTAATGCACTGTCATAGTCAAGGTTTTCAATGTAGCCTTTTGAAAGTATGTAATTTGATGAGCCGTTAAATATTCCGCTGATGGAATGCAGCAACTCATTGTCATAATACTCCTCAAGGTTACGGATGATAGGGATACTGCCGCAAACAGCGCCTTCATACAATAACGAAGTGCCATGTTTCTGCTGCAGTTCTATCAACTCACTCAAATGCAGCGCGATCATTTTTTTACTGGCTGATACCACGTTTTTACCCGAGCTTAAAGCCCTTGATACAATTTCAAAGGCTGCTTCAGTATCATTTATCAGCTCAACAATGGTGTTTATTTCCGGGTTATTAAGCAGTTCGTCCCGTTCAGTAGTAAACAAATGGGGGGGGAGCGAACGTTGTTTATGTGCATCCTTTATGGCAATCTTAACGATCTCGAGGTTTAAATGCTTGGTTTTGATGATATCATACAAGCCCTGGCCAACCACGCCAAAGCCAAATAATCCTATATTTAATTTTTTACTCATTATGCTGTACGTTGCAATTCAATTATTTTTCCTTTTACGTCCGTTTTAAAAAAGGACGTTATTATGTTTGTTAATGCTTCTGTTTCAATTAAAAATCCATCATGGCCATAAAATGAATCAAGCGCGGCAAAAGCCGACTTGGGGATATGCCTGAATAAATATTCCTGTTCTTCTATCGGGAACAAAACATCCGATTTAATACCGATCACCAATGTTCGGGCCGTTATCAGGCTCAATGCTTTTTCAATGCCATGCCTGCCCCGACCTACATTATGTGAGTCCATGCTTTTTGATAAATACCAATAGCTGTAGGCATTAAACCTGTTTACCAGTTTTTGCCCCTGGTAATTTTGGTAGGAGGCTGCTTTATAGTCATCAACCAGGTTATCTTTTTCTTCCTGCTGTGTAATGCCATACGTTTTATAGTTGCGATAGGATAGTAAGGCAATACTCCTGGCGGCCTTTAATCCTTTTTGGCCGCCGTTTGGCGTACCGGTATAAAAAGTACGGTCGGCGCTTATAGCAAGTCGTTGCGATTCGTTAAATGCAATTCCCCATGGCGAATGTTTGGCGTTAGTGGCTATTAAGATGAGATTTTTAATAAATCCTGGGTCCATTATTGCCCACTCAACGGCTTGCTGTCCACCTAAAGATCCACCTAAAAGTATTTCGATGTGATTGATTTGCAGATGTTCGGCTAATAATTGATGTGCCTTTACGATGTCCCTTACTGTAAATTGAGGGAATGCTAAATAATATGGCAACCCCGTAACAGGATTTACGCTCAACGGATTAGAACTGCCGTATGACGAGCCAAGTATGTTTGCGCAAACTATAAAATAGTCATCCGGGTTAAAATAATTATTCTCGCCAAATAGCCCTTTCCACCAATCAAAAACATCCGAGTTTGCAGTGAGGGCATGGCATACCCACACTACATTATCCCGGTTTTTATTCAACGTACCATAGGTATTAAAACCTATTTCAAGTTCCTGTAACTGCTGTCCTGATTCAAGCCTGAATGGCTTATTGTACTTATATGTTTCTATACTCATTATTCTTTGTCATCGATGCCTCACGCTACAGGGCGGGCATCTTCTTTAACTAAGCCCCCCTATGCCAGCTCCGCAGCTAACTCGCTTACTTTGGCAAAAGCCTGCTCAAAGTCGGCTTTAATATCATCAATATGCTCCAGGCCTACAGCTACGCGTAGTTGGTTTGGCAATACCCCTGCCGACAACTGTTCTTCATCCGAAAGCTGCTGATGCGTAGTTGCCGACGGCTGGATAATAAGTGTTTTAGCATCGCCAACATTGGCCAGGTGACTCACTAATTTTAAATTATCTATAACCTGGCTTGCATTTTCTTTATCCCCTTTAATTTCAAAAGAAAGTACTGCGCCAAAACCGTTTTTCAAATATTTTTTTGCCAAAACATGATGCGGCGATGAGGGCAGGCCGGGGTAGCTTACACTGGTAACAAGCGGGTGCTGCTCAAGCCACTTAGCCAGCTCAAGCGCATTATCGACATGGCGCTGAACGCGCAGCGACAATGTTTCTAATCCCTGTATATTCAACCATGAATTAAATGGTGATTGGGATGGGCCAAAATCACGCAGCCCTTCTACCCGGGCGCGGATAATAAACTGGATATTGCCGAATGGGCCGCCTATGCCAAATACGGCGGCAAACACCAACCCATGGTAACCTTCGGATGGTTCGGTAAACTGCGGGAACTTACCGTTGCCCCAGTTGTAATTACCCCCATCAACAATCACTCCGCCAATACTTGTACCGTGACCGCCTATCCATTTGGTAGTAGATTCAACCACAACGTTAGCACCATGTTCAAGCGGGCGGAACAAATAACCGCCGGCACCAAAGGTATTGTCAACTATCAAAGGCAGGTCGTGTTTTTTGGCTAAGGCCGACACCTTTTCAAAATCGGCAATATTGTAACCTGGGTTGCCAATTGTTTCCAGGTAAATGGCTTTCGTTTTTGCATCGATATGTTTTTCAAGGCTTTCAGCGGTGTCATTCTTCGCAAAACGCACATCGATACCCAGGCGTTTAAAGGCTACTTTAAACTGGTTGTAGGTGCCGCCATAAAGGAAAGGCGAGCTAACAAAATTATCACCTGCCTGTAGTATGTTGTTTAAAGCAATAAACTGGGCCGCCTGACCCGATGCCGTTGCCAAAGCGGCAACGCCGCCCTCTAAAGCAGCTATGCGTTTTTCAAAAACATCAGTGGTGGGGTTCATTAAACGGGTGTAGATGTTACCAAACTCCTTTAATGCGAACAGGTTTGCGCCATGTTCGGCATTTTTAAATACGTATGAGGTAGTTTGATAAAGTGGTACTGCACGTGCACCTGTTTCGCCAACCTCCTGGCCGGCATGTAATTGTAGGGTTTCGAATTTTAAATTGGCAGACATGATTTTAAGATTTTTTATGGTTTATATTTTTTCTATAGATTTAATGGATTAAGTACAATTGGAGATGAAACCCCTTTTGCGGAACACGTACATTTTCAGGAAAAAGAAAAGTAAAACGTGTAAGGCTTAGCGACAGCAACACATACACATATGGCTGTTAGCATAGCTATAGCAATACGCTGGTTTTGTGTGGCTGGTTGCCTTAAAAATGTTTTGAAGAATGTTGTAAATCAATTTTTTCATGGTTATTAATTTATATTCCCCGGTGTTATTTGCCGGGACAGGAATTGGCACCTTCTCCAAATTGAAGGGTTGCCAGCGGGTCATTGAGCCTGATCTCTCGCCGCTTCTTTATAAACCAAAACCTGTGTGAGAGGTAATGATCATTGGTATTGCTACCAAATTTTGTTCCAAAGATAAGGGGATAGGATTGACTTTTCCAAATTTAATTTCTTTTTTGAGCGAAAAGCTAAAAGCAGAAAGCAAAAAGCTATTTATGAGCGGAAAGCTAAAAGCATAAAGTCCAAAGCTTTTGCTTCTGCTTAAATACTTAGCGTTGTACTTTCAGCTTTTAGCTTTCAGCTTTTAGCTTTCCGCCCCCAATGACGCAAAACGCCCCTTACATTGTCGTTTTTACACCCAGATAGTGTTGTTATTTCAACTTACCTTTGGTTAATCAATTTAAAAACTATGGAAGCAAAAGAGCTATTATTAGCACAGTACGATCTTCATGACACGTTATTTAACAACGTTATCTTGGATATAAATGATGAAGAAGCAAATAGGAGGCTGGCGCCGGGCATTAATAATGTCAATTGGCTGGCCGGTCATTTAGTGTGGGGTCAGCGGGGCCTCGCCAAACTGGGCGGCGTGCAAAGGGATATAGCCTGGATCGATCTTTACGACAGCCAGATTTCCCAACCTCCGTCACCTGAACTTAAAGCGCCATCGATGGAAGAAATAAAAGATGTGTGGAACCGGTATTCATCTGCTATACGCGAGGGGCTCGAAAAACTCTCCGATGAAGAATTAAATGCACCATTTGAATTTCCACTTCCAGCATTTCGTACCCAGGAAGGCTTCTGGGCTTTCATTAACCATCACCAGGCTTACACCATTGGCCAAATTGGTATTTTAAGGAGGGCGTTGGGTAAGGAAGCTATGAAGTATTTTTAAGAGAAAGGTTAAAGGTTAAGGGTAGGACAAAAACCTTTTACCTTTCGCCTTTTACCTTTTTACTTGGCGCAACCGGCCAGTCACATTGTCGTATTTACACCTATTTAATGCTGTTATTTTACCTAAGTTTGATCAACCAAATTTAAAAACCATGTCATCAAAAAAACAATTACTGCCACAGTACGACCTGCATAATGTATTGTATAACAATGTTATTGCAGACATCAGCGACGAGGAAGCTAACAGATGTATAGCCGACCCGATGAACAGCGTTAAATGGCTGGCAGGCCATCTTTTATGGGCGCAGGGAAATTTGGCCAACATAGGCGGTGCAAAAATAGACGTTAAGTGGCGCGACCATTTTCACACAAAACAAGGTGACTCCCCCGAAGATTCTAATGCCCCGCCAAGTGAACTGCCCACTTTAGAACAAATCAAAAACAAATGGAACGAAGACGCTCCGGTAATAAGAAAGGGTTTAGAAGACCTTCCCGAGGCAGCACTTGAAACTGTGATCGCGATACCCCATCCAATTTTACCATTCGATAATACATTGGCGGGCTTATGGGCATTCATCAACCATCACCAGGCCTATACTATTGGCCAGATAGGCATACTGAGACGAGGGTTGGGTAAGGATGCAATGAAATACTCTTAGGAAGCAAAAAGCCAAAAGCTAAAAGCAAAAAGCTTTGGACTTTCTGCTTTTAGCTTTGAGCTAAGCAAGGGCTTGTGACAGGTCATCCATCAAATCATCAATATGCTCCAATCCAACAGATACCCTTAATAAATTAAAAGGTGTTTTGGTATCGGGGCCTTCAACGGTGGCGCGGTGTTCAATAAGGCTTTCAACACCGCCTAAGCTCGTGGCGCGTGTAAATAATTTTAAGCTGTTTATTACCCGGCTGGCTTCATCCTGGCCACCTTTTACGCAAAAGGATAGCATACCGCCAAAGCTGCTCATCTGCGCTTTCGCGATTTCATGCTGCGGATGCGATGGCAAACCCGGGTACATCACACTTTCGACTTTGGGGTGTTTTTCAAGAAACACTGCCAATAATTGCGCGTTATGTACATGTCCGCGAACGCGGTACGGCAGTGTTTTTATGCTTCGCGCCAGCATATAGCAATCAAGCGGGGAGGGGATGGCGCCGCCATATTCCTGTACCTGGCGTATTTTTAGCCACCAGTCGCTTTTTTCTCTGGTTATTAAAGCGCCGCCCATCAGGTCGCTATGGCCGCCAAAATATTTTGTGGCCGAATGCATAACTAAATCTACACCCAGGGCAAGTGGTTGCTGACAAATTGGTGTTGCAAAAGTGTTATCACAGGCTACTTTTATGCCATTTTTATGGGCGATAGCAACCACTTTTCTTATATCCGTAATTTTTAACAGCGGGTTTGACGGCGTCTCGATCCAAATTAAACCTGTTTCGGGCTTCAAATGATCTAATAAAACCCGGCTGTCATTTACATCAATAAAATCAAATGTCAATATGCCTGCAAATAAAAGTTTAAGCTGGTTACGCAGGCCATGGTACATATCTTCCGGCGCAATAACATGTGTGCCTGGCGGCAGCGACTGAAAAACCGACATCCCAGCGGCGTTGCCTGATGAAAAGGCCGCAGCATCAGCTCCGCCTTCCAGTTTTGCCAGTACATTTTCAAGCAGGGCGCGGTTGGGGTTGCTGGCACGGCTATAGACATGCCCGCCTGGGTAAGTGCCATCTTCGGCACGCTCAAAGGTGGTTGATAGTACTATTGGTTGGATAACGGCTTTTGAGGTTTCATCAACATGGTTGCCGGCGTGGATGGCAATGGTTTCGATTTGCATGAGGATATTGTTTTTTGCAAACTTATTAAAAACGGTAATGCAGAAGTGCAATATTTACATCTTTATATATTTTTGTGATGATAATGACAATAAAACCTTTGTCCAACATTCAATTCAAATCTTACATCCCCATTACCTAAACATTTCCTATTTTTACAGAAATTTTTTTGAATGGAAGCTGAGGAGAATTTACAACTATTGCTGCAGAATCCACATTTACCTGCTGATTTAAAAAATATTGCCGAAAAGGTATTGCGCAGTGAGCGCATCACCTTTGATGAAGGCGTTTTGCTATACGAAAAGGGCGAGCTTGGCTACCTCGGCGTTTTGGCCAATTTTATCCGCGAAAAGCGCCACGGAAGTAAAACCTATTTCAATCGTAATTTTCATATCGAGCCTACCAACCTATGTGTGTACGACTGTAAATTTTGTTCGTATTCCAGGCTGATAAAACAACGTTCGGAAGGGTGGGAGTACACCATGGACGAGATGCTGGATATGGTAAAAAAATACGATGGCGAGCCTGTCACTGAAGTGCATATTGTTGGCGGTGTGTTGCCGCAATATGATGTAGCTTTTTACAGCGAACTATTCAGTAAAATAAGGGAACATCGCCCGGAATTACATATAAAAGCATTAACCCCGGTTGAATATCACTATATTTTTAAAAAAGCCAAAATTGATTATGCCACAGGCATGAAGCTGATGTTTGATGCAGGCCTGCAATCGATACCCGGCGGCGGGGCTGAGATTTTTCACCCGGAAATAAGGGAGCAAATTGCGAAAGACAAATGTACTGCCGACCAATGGCTGGCTATTCACGAAGAATGGCATAAGATAGGCGCGCGCTCAAATGCAACCATGCTATATGGTCATATCGAGAAATTTTGGCATCGTATAGATCACATGGACAGGTTGCGCCAGCTACAGGATAAAACGGGTGGATTTCAAACATTTATCCCGTTAAAATTCCGCAAGGAGAATAACCAGATGTCGCATGTGCCGGAATCAACAGTGGTGGAGGACTTACGTAATTATGCTATAGCACGTATTTATCTTGATAATTTCGATCATATAAAAGCCTATTGGGCTATGATCAGCCGCACCACTGCGCAACTATCCCTCAACTTTGGTGTTGATGATATTGACGGTACGCTTGATGATACCACAAAAATATACTCGATGGCTGGCGCAGAAGAACAGCACCCGGGCATGAGCACCAAACAGTTGGTAGAGCTGATAAAAAATGTGGGCAGGCAACCGATAGAGCGCGATACCTTGTATAATGTTGTAACAGATTATACCAATTTCGAATTTCCGGACGAGGTGAAGCCGCAATTTTATAAACTGCCGGTGATTAATTAAGTCATTAGTCATTGTGTCATTAGTCATTGGTTTGCCGCTGGGTAGATATAATGACCAATGAAGCAATGACATAATGACTAATGACTAATGACACAATGACTAATGATAAAAACTCTATATATCGTCCGTCACGGGCAAACAGATTTAAACAAACGCGGCATTATACAGGGCCGGGGCATGGACACCGACCTCAACGATGAAGGCCGCAGGCAGGCGGGCTTATTTTTTAATGCCTATAAAAACGTACCCTTCGATAAAATTTATATATCTGAATTAAAGCGTACACAGCAAAGCGTTCAGCCGTTTATTGATCTTGGCATTCCATACGAAAAACTGCCGGGGCTTGATGAGCTTGGTTGGGGCGTACACGAAGGCAAGCCCGCTACGCCAGAAAACAAGGCGGAGTTTATGCAAATTATGCGCGACTGGATGGACGGCAAACTGGATGAGAAATTTGAAGGCGGCGAAAGCCCCAACGAAGTAAAAGCCCGGCAACTGGAAGCGCTGCAGGTGATAATGAGCCATCCTGAAGAAAAAACAGTGCTTATTTGTATGCATGGCCGGGCACTGCGCCTGCTCTTATGCATCCTTACCAACAAGCCGCTTACGCAAATGGATAGCTTTCCGCACCAGAACCTGGTTTTATATAAAGTTGCCTATGATGGTAAAAAATACGAGATCATCGATTTTAATAATGCCGACCATCTAAAAAACGCTAAATAAATACTTCTAAATTATACCTGTGAGCAAGATCAGAATATCAGCAGTTAGCTATACCAATACCAAACCATTTATATACGGCCTGCAACATACAGACGGAATCCTGAACAAAATAGAACTGAGCCTTGATACGCCATCAGACTGCGCCCAAAAACTGATAGACGATGTGGTTGATATAGGGTTGATACCAGTAGCCGCAACGTTAAGCCTTAAGCATTGGGAAATAGTATCAGACTATTGCATTGGCGCTGTTGGCGCGGTGAACTCAGTTTTTATTTTTAGTAATTGTGACATAAAAGATGTAAAGGTTTTGCAGCTTGATCCGCAGTCGCGCAGCTCCAATAATTTAGCGAAAGTTTTGCTGAAAAATTATTGGAAAACCAACCCGGTGATCGTTGAAAATGCTGTGGATTATGCCCAATCATCCGATCCGAATACTGCCTTTGTCCAAATAGGCGACCGCACTTTTGGCAAAAAAGGAAAATACCCTTTTGTATACGACCTGGCCGAAGAATGGCAAAAATTTACCGGCCTGCCGTTTGTTTTTGCAGCATGGATAGCCAATAAACCCATCCCGGCTGAATTTATGGATCAGTTTAACCAATCCCTTAAATATGGCCTCGACCACCGCATGGAATTGTTAAAGGAACTACCCACACGGCCGGATTTTGATTTTGAAGACTATTTACTGCATAAGCTTGATTTTGATTTGACTGAAGATAAAAAGAAGGCTTTGTATTTGTTTTTGGAGTACGTGAAAGCGTTGTAATTAACCCGGCCTGCAGATCTGCAGATTCCCCGTTTTTTAAATTAAACTAAATATTAAAAATAGTATCAAACAGCTATTCAGGATATTGGTTTAGTTATAAGCGGCGATGAAAGATTTTTATTATATTCTGGGAGTTGATTCAAATTGCGCTTTGGATGAAATAAAAGAGGCGTATAGAAAACTATCGAAAAAATTTCACCCCGATCTAAACCAGGGAGATGCCTATTTTGAAGACCGCTTTAAGGAGATCAACGAAGCTTATGAAACATTAAGCGACCAGGCTAGACGCTACCGATATGACGAAGCATTAAAACAATTCAAATCAAAGCCCGCCAACGAAGGGCAAAAAGGACAACGATATTATTATTACCGCGAACAAAACGAACAGCGGAGACGCCAAACGCAACGTTCAACTTCTATCCCAAAAGGGAGGCCTGGTGTAGGTATTAGCATCATTTTTATTTTGATAGCACTCATTGTGAGTATTTATATTGTTGAATCATTCAGCAGTTCCAAAAAAGTTAAAGTAAAAGAACCCGCTGTTATTCCCGCTGTCTCTAATAAAACCCACAAACACCATAAAAGGAAGCATGGCTCAAAAAGTAACATAGATGACTCTATCAGGCTTAGGCTGACCGCAATAAAACCGGCATCTCCGGGCACTGCTTCAAGCCCTAAACCAATCGAGACGGTTCCGGATAAACAGCCTCTGCCGCCCGCCATTAAAAAAATGGATGATAATGGACCTTTTTTATATGCGGCTTATGTTCGTGCAAATATTACGGGGGTTATAAATTTGCGTAAGGCTGCGGCATATAGCTCCGACGTTATTTCCACCATACCCGCAAACGCGAAAGTATTTGTACTGCGAAAAGGTGATGCTTATGATAAAGTATCTTATAATAATATCATTGGCTATGTGCCAGAATGGT
>Ga0207014_1080_pt1 | contig 23032 bp, 21 predicted proteins | sample Alteio_BWMinCont_56_FD_153495 | JGI IMG/M metagenome (GOLD analysis project Ga0207014, IMG submission 153495) | Enriched cells from forest soil in Barre Woods Harvard Forest LTER site, Petersham, Massachusetts, United States -... | ecosystem: Environmental > Terrestrial > Soil > Temperate forest >...
TTCGCGCACCCATCGGCGGAATTACCATTGCTGTGTCTAAAATGCTCGAAAAACCCAATCGGTCAGAAAACGATCAATCTATGCTCAGATTGATTCAGGCCTCTGGAAAGGACTCCCTTGCGCTGACAAGTGATTTACTTAAGACGCATAGCGGTTCAAAAGAAATAAAAAAAGAGCCGGTCGCCATGTATTCGTTGTTAACATATTGTGTAAGTTTTATGCGCTTAAAAGCGGAAGAAAAAGGGCAAACGATAGAACTGGACGCGGGGCACTTTACAGCATTTGTAAACAGGGGCAACATATGGAGGGTGATTTGTAATCTTATCGCCAATGCCATTAAATTCAGCCCTCCCGGTACAACTATTAAAGTATTAATGCTTAAAAAGGAAGATAATGTGCTGATCACGGTTGATGATTGCGGCATCGGGATACCGGACAACATGCAGGACAAAATATTTGACATGTTTACGGAAGCTAAAAGGCGAGGAACAAAAGGGGAGCAACCGTTTGGCATCGGACTGGCGATATCCAAACAGATAGTAGAAATGCACGGAGGGAAAATTTGGTTTGAAGATAAAAAACCTATTGCCGGAACTATGTTCCATGTAGAATTGCCTATTCAATATTTGAATTAGAGACTAATTATTAGCATGAAGACGTAATCCTTTATTTATTGAACGAAGGGATCATTTGCACTAACCAATGAGTTTTATTAATAAACAACATTATACAAAATTATTTTCCGGCCGTATCCGAATAGCCGGCAGAGGTTGTTTATGCATTTTTCTATTCTGCTCCGTTATCAATTTTTCTTGTAAACACACAACACAGCCGGATAGTAAAACCCATAGCGACAGCCGAGTTATAGAAAAAGTAAAGTCTTTGTTCAGCGCGAATCAGTTTGACCGCGGTAACGCTTATCTCGATTCAGCTTACGCCGTTTTTCCCAACCCCGGTATTTTTGATATTTGGTCAAAATATGAAGCTAAGGTCACTTATTTTTTACTTTATAAACAGAAACCAAACAGGGCCAAACTTTATGTTGATAGTATGTTTACCATCCTAAAGGGTAATGAGCAGGAATTTAGCGGAGAATACGTGCGTACTTTAATAATGAATGGCGATATTTTAATAGCTGAAAAGAAATATGAACAAGCGTTTCAATCTTATTATGACGGAAGATTGTTCGCCGAGAGCCATCTTGATCTTTGCAGCTCCTATGGTTTAACAAGCAGGTTAGGTATAACACTGTATCGCCAGGGAAAATACCTGAACGCTGTTCCTTATATGAAGAAATGTATAATTGAGAACAGTTATTGCAAAGGCACAATAGGCGAGGCTCAACAATCCAGCCTCAATACCATCGCGCTGTGCTTTGAAAAGGCGGGCAAATTGGATAGCGCCATTTTCTATTATAAAAAAGCATTGACTTATATTAATCAAAATGTCAACCTCTTTTCCGGTAAGGCCAGGTTCGCAGAAATGGCACGGGGGGTAGTTTATGGAAATCTCGGTGGCACTTACAGCGCTTTGGGAAAATACGACATTGCTGAAAGATATCTGAAAGCGAGCATTGATATCAATAATCGCCCCGGTTACCCCCAGGAGGATGCCAGAACCGCACAAATAAAATTAGCACATCTCTACATAAACTTTTTACATTTTAAGGAGGCTGAGCGGTTGATGCACCAAATTGAAATTGATTTGGATGCGGGAAGAGGAAAAGGAATCATTGATGATGATATCCTGTTACGGTGGCGAAGATTACAGTGGGAATATTATGATAAAATACAGGACACTGAAAAAGCATACAAATACGCCAAAAGCTATTATTTCTTTAGTGACTCTTTAAATGAAGCAAAAAAAGACCTGGAACGTATTGATCTTGACGAGGGCTTAAAGGAAACAGGTGAACGTTACAGAATTGATTTATTGAACGAAAGCGATGAGTTGAAAACCACCTACCTTTCAGCAATAATTGTATTTTCAATTTTAATCCTCATCATCCTGGGGATGGCATGGTACAATTTAAGGAGATCGGCGAAAAATGTTAGGGAATTGACGAGCTTAAACAAGGTGATCAGCGATTATAACCTGCAAATGCAAAACGCGCTTACAGCCCTGGAGCAGAGCCACGAAGAAAATGCTAATATCATGAAAATAGTTGCGCATGACCTTCGCGCACCGATAGGCGGAATTGCCATTACAGTCTCTAAGATGCTTGAAAAATCCTATTGGTCGGAAAGCGATCAATCTACGCTTAGGTTGATTCAAAGTTCGGGAAAGGATTCTCTTGCCCTGGTAAGTGATTTACTTAAGACTCACAGCAGTACAAAAGAAATAAAAAAAGAGCCGGTTGACATGTATTCGCTACTCGTATATTGTGTAAGTTTCATGCGCTTAAAAGCGGAAGAAAAAAGACAGCGGATTGAACTGGACGCAGGTTATTTTACAGCGTTCGTAAACAGGGGCAACATATGGAGGGTAATTTGTAATCTGATTGCCAATGCAATTAAATTCAGCCCCCCCGGCACAACTATTAAAGTATTAATGCTTAAAAAGGAAGATATGGTGCTGATCACGGTTGATGACTGTGGCATCGGTATACCGGACAACATGCACGACAAGATATTTGATATGTTTACAGAAGCTCAAAGACCGGGAACAATCGGCGAGCAGCCTTTCGGTATCGGGCTGGCTATTTCAAAACAGATCGTAGAAATGCATGGGGGAAAAATTTGGTTTGAAAGCAAATCGACCAATGGCACATTGTTTCATATAGAGCTCCCTTACGGAACGGCAGTTTAACAGTGCTGCGATCAGCATGGTGGTAAAATAGTTTTCGAGAGCGAGCCTTTAATGGCACGACAATGTGTGTAGAGTTGTTTTATGAAGCAGCAGTGTGATGCTGCTGTCAAGAAATTCGGTTAGTTTAGTATGGTAAATCTTTAGCTAATGTTTTATATTATTAACAGGCGTTGGGTTGCTTTGATCTTTCCAGGTACCTGGTTAGAAAAAATACCTCCTTTATTTCTTCTACTATGTGTATGCTGTACCTTATCATCCTGCAGGCAAGATAAGCCTGCGCCTGTTAAAAATCATTTCGACAAGGAAATGTTGACACAGGCTCAAAATTATTTTAGTTTATATGAATATGAACGAGGTATAAAGTATTTCGACTCCGCCTACGCCGCCATTCCTCATAAGGACATGCTCGATATATGGTCGCATTATAGTATAAAGGGACAGTATTATTACTGGGCCAAGCCAAACCCGCGAATAGCCCGGCTATATGCCGACAGCATGTTGGCCATTTTAAAAGATCATGAAAAGGAGTACGGAATAGAATATGTGCGGACTTTAATGCTGGACGGCGATATTTTGATGTCCGAAAATAAATATTCTGAAGCACTTAAAGCCATTTATGCCGGCAGCTCATTTGCCGAAAAAAATTTAGATCCATGCAGCTCGTATGAACTAAGCAGCCGGATGGGGATGATAAAATTTCGCCAGGGGGATTATCGCCATGCCATTAGCTATTTAAAGAGATCCATGGTCGAATGCGCATCCTGCCCTTTAGAGACAAGGGTTAATCAACAGGCGTGGGCACTTGGGGAAATTGCTGTATATTATGATTATGCGCATTTGCTTGACAGCGCTATTTTTTACGATAAAGCCGGCCTGGACAAAATAGACAGCAGTATTAACCTGGTTCCGAAACAAAGCACGTATTTAATAGCGCAGCGGGGTTACTTATATGGGAACCTCGGGTCGGCTTATAAAGTATTAAAGGACTATAAACTTGCAGGAAGCTACCTAAAAAAATCTATAGATATTAATAACAGGCCTGGTTATAATCTGCATGCGGCTAAAGATGCGCAGATGCTACTGGCTGACATATATATAACGCTCGCTCGCATGAAAGAAGCAAACGACTTATTGCAAGCGGTGGAATACGACTTGAATAGGCGACGGTCGCTGGGCGGGAATAATTATGATTTAGTGCTAAAATTATTAGCCACGAAAAGGAAATATTATGATAAAGTAAAAAATACCGAAGCAGCCTTCAGGGCTTTTAAACGTTACCATTTTCTTCAGGATTCTTTAAACGTGGTGAATAGAAACCAGGCAGAGCAAGATTTGGATGAAGGATTAAAACAGTCAGCACAGCAAGATAAAATACAGCTTTTGAGCAAAAATAATCAGTTGAAAAACACCTACCTTTCAGCAATAATTGTGTTTTCCGTGTTAATCCTTATCATCCTCGTGATGGCATGGTACAATTTAAAAAGATCGAAGAAGAATGTTCATGAATTGACGAACTTAAATAAACTAATCAGCGATTATAACCTGCAAATGCAAAGTGCGCTTACAGCCTTAGAGCAGAGCTATGAAGAAAATGCCAACATCATAAAAATCGTTGCGCATGATCTTCGCGCACCGATCGGCGGAATTACCATTGCTGTATCTAAGATGCTGGAAAAACCTAATTGGTCAGAAAACGATCAATCTATGCTCAGGTTGATTCAGGCGTCGGGAAAGGACTCCCTTGCGCTGGTAAGTGATTTACTTAAGACCCATAGCAGTTCAAAAGAAATTAAAAAAGAGCCGGTTGACATGTATTCGCTGCTATCATATTGCGTAAGTTTTATGAGCTTAAAAGCAGAAGAAAAAGGGCAACATATTGAACTGGATGCTGGTCATTTTACTTTATTTGTAAACAGGGGGAATATATGGAGAGTGATTTGTAATCTAATAGCCAATGCCATTAAATTCAGTCCTTCGGATACAACGATTAAGGTACTAATGCTTAAAAAGGAAGACAATGTGCTAATCACTGTTGACGATTGTGGCATCGGGATACCAGACAATATGCGTGACAAAATATTTGACATGTTTACCCAAGCCAAGAGGCAGGGAACAATCGGTGAGCAACCCTTTGGTATCGGACTGGCTATATCCAAACAGATTGTTGAAATGCATGGTGGAAAAATATGGTTTGAAAATAAAAAACCGGTTACCGGAACTATGTTTCATGTGGAATTGCCTATTCAATACTTGAATTAACGATATTGGAAAAGTAAATTTATAAATAAGGATTTTACACATTGTTTAGTATTTTATATTATTCAAATTAATAATAAGTGAAGAGCTTACCAAAAATTCATTCCCAATCCGGCAAATGAGGTTTCGGAGAATAAAGATTAAAATATTGAAAACAATTTTTCAGGAGTCCGGCAGGTGTACTGAAAGTTTTTTATGGCAGCTTATTTCCTGATAATAGTAAACGGCTATATTATAGGCTCTCTCTTGATTAGCAATTTAATGCTACATTTAGGGCATCTCCCTATCCATGCCTTGTCTTACGGCATGTCGTCTAATAACCATTTTCTGTCGGTGTATACTTGCTTTGTGTCGAAACCTGTAAAAATGTTCTCTGGTTGGCGATACCTTGGATAGATCAGTCAGTAAATGTTCCCGGAAGTTTGCGTTTACCTTCATTAATTTGATCATTATGCATAACCTCATCAAAACAAAAGAATTTTACGAAACTGTCGACCTTATTATCACACCTATAATTTTAGTAAACAATGCAACTGAATGCCAATATGTAAACAAAGCATTCTTATCTCAAATCGGTTATAATATTAAGGACGTTCGCAATCCGGACTCCTGGTTTAATAAAGTGTACCAGGATGAAAATTACCGGAGGGATATGAAACGAAAGGGGCAAAAAGGCTTAAAATCAGATAAAAATAAAGCGGTGACACATGCACATATGGTTACAAACGTTTGCTGTGCCGATGGTTCTTTTAAATGGTTTGATATTCACGAGAGCATTTTTGGCAATAACAAACTGGTCACATTCTTAGATGTGGATGAGTTAAAGCGAAGTAATAATGAGCTTACCGATTTTTTAAAACAAAAGGATACCCTGCTTTCTATTTTAGCTCATGATGTTCGAAGTCCTTTAAGCAATATCAAACAGATTGTAAATAGCTATAAAAGCCTGAATCTTTCTGAGAACGAGGTAGAAGAGGTATTTTTCAGCATGGGTACGCAGATCGATTACATTTTCAACATCATTAATTCACTGTTAGTGCACACAAGTCTCGACAGGGGCAGTTTTATAGAGAAGAGGGAACTGATCCACCTGAACAGGTTCTTTACCAAATACGAGGTATATTATAATGAGCGTATGGAGAAACAAAATATTGATTTTGTTTTTGAATTGCCAGCAAACGCTACTGTTAATTTCGACCCTTTTATTTTAGATGTTATTTGCCGTAATCTAATTGACAATGCCATCAAATACTCGTCAGAAAACGGGAATGTCTACATCTCATTTGAAAAAAAGGCAGATGCTATGGTACTCATTATCCGGGATACCGGGCCGGGAATGTCGGCTATTCAACGTGAGCACATTTTAATTAATAAAGGTAGCCGGCGACTTAAAAGCGACGTAACAGATGGTTTTGGCGTAGGGCTTATAATGTCTAAAGAAATTCTGGAAAAGCATCATGGAGAATTATTAATTGAAAGTGAACCAGGAAAAGGCACATCATTCATCATCTTACTACCTTCAGCTTAAATAGTCAACACTCAATCTGGCAGTGTCAATAAATTAACAACTGTAAAAACAGGTTGGCTTCATGACAATAAAAGCAAAAAACAGGAAGAACAGATTAGCAATTTAAGATAGTTTTATTACTTTAGCATATGATTTCAGGGTGGAATGCATATGCCGTAACCTGGAAATGTTTAATTAAAACAGGTAATTGATAATCAATTAGTTAAGAATATGGCGTTATACCTCAGGTGGGCGCACTGATAAAAGCCTCTTAGTTTTGCTAAGGGGCTTTTTTCTGGGACGGATCCGTAGCTACAATCTACAGACGGCGAGGACTTTTTGGAATTAATGTTTACTTTTAACAAATCATTTAACCTCCTGTAATATGAAAAGAAAGATACTGACAACAGTGGTTTTGCTCCTTTCCTTTGGCGTGGCATTCGCATATTTTGCCGGCATAGATGGCAAATGGTCTGCTATACTAAAAGGGCCGGATGGCAATGAATTCCCAATAACTTATACTTTTAAAACCGATGCCGCCACGCTCACGGGTACAGTGACCTCGTCGATAGGCAGCTTCGATATTTCGGATGGTGTAGTGAAAGGCGACAGCTTATGGTTCACTGCTAATATCAATACCATGAAGATTAAAAATAAAGGCAGATACTACGCCGAGGGCGACTCAATAAGCTTGCGGGTGGGTGCCAGATCGACGCATACCACATTGAAACGCGCCATGGATAAATAACCTCTTCATCCATTAAAACACGATCACGTATTTATAAACCGGTGAACCAAAGGCCGTGTCAAGAAGCAGATTCCTTGAAATCAGTCGATAAAACAGGGATCAAAGGTGGGCCACCACGTAAGCCTGAAAAAACATCAGGAAAGAAGCCTCTGCAAATATCCTTAGCAGGATAGTTGCAACAGCATCTTTATCTTCAACGATTGGCAGGTAGTTCATGAACATAACTGTTTATGGCGTCTTCCAATAAAGTGTCGCCAGTTACTTGTTCCCGTTCGGCCTTCTCAAAAATAATGTGCCCACGATTAAAGCCGTCGTGCATTTCCGCCATCATTTGTGATGCTGCTTTAGTAAAACCGAATGACTGGTAAGAAGCGGCGTACATTTCGGCAGGAATAGCTTCGGCATCCACAGGTCTGCCCAATTGATAAGATAACACATATGCTACATCCTTCGCTGAATAGCTGCAAGGGCCGGCGAGTTCAATAATACGGTGCCCTTCCCAATTTCCAAGCAGTAATGCCGCTGCCAGTTTACCTATGTCATTAGTGGAAACCATAGGTATTGATAAATCCAGCGGATTTAAAAAGCTAAGTAGTTTCCCGCTCTCTTTTGCCTGGGCAATACTTCCATGGAAATTCTCCATAAACCAGGCTGCACGGATACCTGCCGTCGGGATATCCAAAGTTTGAAGTGCCTGTTCCGTATCGTAATTTTTTCTAATAGATCCGGTGCCGTTTTCCAGGTGGGCCCCAACCGAGGATAGATAAACTATCTTTTCAGGTTTTGCTTTTTTTATAGCAGACACCAATGCATCCAGCATTTGGTTATGGTCGCTCAACGGATCGTTTGAATCAAACAATGGTGGTGTCATCACAAAGATCCCTGAAGTATTTTTAAAAGCATTTTCCAGGCCCACTGCATCGTGCAATTCTGCAATTGCTACCTCTGCACCTTTACTTTTCCATTCCCCGCCTTTCACGGGATTGCGCAAAATAGCCCTCACAGGGAGGTTTTTTTCAAGCAATAGGTTAGCTGCCACACGGCCTACATGGCCGGTGGTTCCGATAATTGCATACATAATAGTTGATTTTTAAGTAAATAACGGGGGATGGTTATACCAGTACCGCGCCGCCGTCAGTAACCAGTGATTGGCCGGTGGCATAAGGCTGCTTCATCAGATACACAAATGCCTGGGCAATATCTTCAGCTTCACCAACCCTTTTTAGCAGAAGCGTACTTTCCAGGTGTTTATAAAACCCGTTACGATCTTCCTCGCTCAAATTATTCCATAAGTTGGTCCTGATCACGCCGGCGGCAATATTGTTGACCCGGATAGGGGCCAGTTCTACAGCCATGGCACGTGTAAAGGCGTCCATTGCGCCGCAGATAGTCGAACCAAGGCTATATCCCGCACTTGGGCGCTGACCAAAGTTTCCGCTCATCAGCGTGATAGAACCACCTTCATTGATATAAGTTTTACCATATTTGATGGCAGCAAACGCTCCCCAAAAACGAATGGTAAAAAAATCCTTGCCGCTTTCGATATCGGTATCGTCTACCATACTCATGGTAATGTTTTCACCGGCTGTGTACACCAGGTGGTCGAAATGGCCCGCTTGTTCAAAAAAGCTTTTTATATTTTTTTCCTGGCTCAGATCTACCGCAAAACCACGGCTGCCATCGGGCAGTTCGCCTAAGGCTTTATCTATCCTGCTTTGGTTACTGGATACTATGGTAATATTTGCGCCCTCGTTTCCTGCAGCTATTGCTGCTGCCAGGCCTAAGCCTGAACTGCCACCCAGAACGATAACTTTTTTACCGCGCAGGTCATTTGTTTTTGATTTACTTTCCATGATATTTTTGATTTATTTGATTACTCAAAGTTCCGGAACTATTTAAAATCTGCATTTACCAATTGGTAAAAACGATAACAACTTTATTTTAAATTATTCCCTTTAGGGAATTTTACACCTGAAATTTGTTCGCAAGCGGCCAAAAATCCTTTCTGGATGGTTACATTGCCGGCAGCAGGATGATATTCCCTGCGTTTTTGATGATAAAAATATTTTCCGGTAACCAATGCTTTCTCATCGTTGCTTACGGCCAGCCATACCTGTGTTTTCGGAGCATCAGCTAAACTATCCGGTGCACCGGCGCCGCCCATTTTGGTAGCCACCCATCCGGGTTCTAAAGCATTGGAGTAGATTTGCGGAAAATGCCTTGCTACGGTAAATGCCAGTAATACATCGTGTAATTTAGTATCTGAATAGGCCTGGTAACCGTTCCATCTTTTGTTGTCCCAGGTTAAATCTTCCAGTGATGGGCTGCCCTCCCGATGTAATCCGGAGCTTAAATAAATCAAACGTTCAGGCAATTGAATTAAGCTTGTTAAAATATAAGGGGCAAGGCTGTTAACAGCAAATAGCGGTGGCAAACCATCAATGGAATTGTCTCTGTGCCGTTCCTGGTAACCTATGCCCGCGTTGTGGATAATAGCATCAAAGTGCCCCAATTTGTTTACTTTTTCTGCCAGTTCAATGGTTTCCTGGATGCTGGATAGATCAGCTGAAACCGCCGTTTCGGCGCCGGGTGCCGCAGATAAAGCTTCTTCTGCGCGTTGGTCGCTGCGTGCGTGTAATACCACCCGGTGACCACCGGCTATTAATAATTTAGCAGCCATTTGGCCAAGGCCGTCTGCTGCGCCTGTGATGAATATACGTGACATTGTTCTTCCTTTTTTTGTTAGTACAAATGTCGGGATAGAAAGTTGCCGGGTATTTAACATTTGGTAAAAACGTATTATCGGATACCAGGCAAAATCAACGCGCTTGACGCTGTGTTCATGTTCATTTCACAACAACACACACGTTTTTGATATTGTTAGTACTTGATTAACAGCTATTTGAAATTTTACTTTTTAAAATATTGCATTTTACCCCTTTGTCATTATAAGCAGCGTGAAGAATCTTCTGTGCCATGTGCGCGAACTATGCATGACTGTTTTGCAAGGTTTAGAAGATCCATCACTCCGTTCAGGATGACAAATTGGGTGTTTTAAATAAATCCGATATCCAAATAAATCCGAAATCGAAATTCCGAAATCCGAAATCAAAATTAATCGTAATTCGTAAATCTAAAATCGTAACCCCCCCTTCCTACTGACAAAACACTGTCACCACTTCCCTCATCCCAACCCCTTATCTTTGTAATATCCGCCGGGATTATTCCCCAATCAATAGCCAATGTCATTGTGTTAGGGAGATTTTATTTCATTTACCCTCTTTTTTGCTTGCAAAAGATCGGGTGATCCAGCGAAGCGTAGATCGGGTGAGTCAACTATGCGAGCGGCAACAACGTAAATGCATTAGCGTAAATGCATGGCGCATAGTTGACTCACCCGGACTTTGCTTCGCTCGTCCACCCTCTCTACCGCGAGCGGTAAAGAGGGTATAAAGCATTTTCTTTAATAACATTACCAATACCCCCGCATTATCTCATCATGGACAACGGCAATTCAATCAATATCCCCCTTTCATCTCCTCAACCGATGGGTTACCAGCGCCCGTCCATCATCGAGCAGCTGCGGGCCGAGGCGCGCGGGGTAGCCTATCGCCCGGCTGCGCGCAAAAAGGCGGAACCATTGCCGCCCGATCCCCATGTTATGCATAGCCTTTTTACCGTAGAAACCGGCAGCCGCTGGATGGAACTCGGCGAGCGCCAGCCGCCATCCAAAATGCTTTTCGGCGAATTCTGGCACCAGGGCGAACTTTGCATTATGTTTGCCGATACCAATACCGGTAAATCTGTGCTCGCCGTACAAATTGCAAATAACATTGCCCGCGCCAAACAAACCGGCCCCTTTGCCTGCCAGGCCAAACCCGAACGCGTGCTATATGTCGATTTTGAGCTGACTACCACCCAATTTTACCAGCGCTACAGTCACCCGGATGGCGATCACGAGTTCCCGGCCAACTTCTATCGGGCACAGTTTAACCAGGCAAATGGCGTCCCCGATTATTTTAAAAGCTATGATGATTTTCTTATCGCGGGCCTCGAACAAAAGATCAGGCAAATAAAAGCCACCGTACTTATTATCGACAACATCAGTTGCCTGCGCGGCGGCACCGAAAGCGCCGCAGTTGCCTTAAGGCTCATGAACAACCTCAAAAACCTAAAGAATGACCATAAATTGTCCATCCTGGTACTGGCGCATACCCCAAAACGCCGCAACCCCGCCCGGCCGCTGGCTGCCGAGGACCTCCACGGCAGCAAACTGCTCATCAACTTTGCCGACAGCGCCTTCGCCATCGGCAAAAGCACCACCGAAGCCGGCCTTTGCTATATAAAACAAATAAAACAACGAAACACACAGCAAATTTACGGCGAAGAAAACGTTGCCCTATGCCGTATCTCCAAAACGCCGCTATCACGAAATAAGCCCGGCAATTTCCTGCATTTCGATTTCGAAGGCCACGATGCCGAGCGGCCGCATATACAAATACCCGGCAGGCATGGCTATAACCGGGGCCTTGTAAACCACGATGAACTGGCCACACAAATAGGCGAAATGGCAGCCCGGGGCCTCAACCAGCGCGAAATTGCCGCGCAGTTAAACATAGCCCTGGGCACGGTGAATAAGCTGCTGCACCAGCGTAACCTTCAGCAAAACGATAGCACAATAGCCGGGGTGAAGTCTCCGCAGGGGTGTGTCACGAATGAAAAGAACTATCCTTTCTTTTCATTCGTGACACACCCCTGCTGAGACAAATACAAATATTTTTACTTTAAAAAGCCATCCAGGTACCCTAATATTGTGTTCGTCTGCATCATCAGGCCCACATGACTTTGCGACGGAACAATGGCCAGGTGCGATTTTGGCATCGGGCTCAAATCAGCAGACACGCCACCTCCAAGTAATTCATACGTTTTCATCAGCTCAACTTTGTCCAGGCCATCATTGTCGCCTGATATGATCAATACCGGCGCAGTTATTTTCGTAACATTGCTGTCACCCATGTCAAATGGCGTCCCGGCAAAAGCAATCATCTGTTCTACAAACTTTATCCATTTTGTTTTGTCAGGCGCTACCGCATCATAGGCTGCTTTCAAAGGGGTATTATTAAAAAATTCTGGTTTGAAACCTTTAAACGCATTAGTTACTGCGGGCAGCCAGCCGCTACTTTTATAAGTAGACGAAATGATCACTAATTTTCGTACCCGTTTAGGGCTTTGTATGGCCAGCTTGTAAGCTACCGAGCCACCCATGCTATAGCCTGCAACGTCGGCACTGTCAACTTTTAAATAGTCCATTACGCCTGCCACATCACTTGCCAGGGTAGCCAGGTCTAATTTTCTGTCCGAAAATGGCGTATGCCCATGTCCCTGCAGTTCAATGGCAATTACTTTTCTTGTTTTCGACAGTTCGGGTATTAATTGCCCCCAGTTCATCTCAATGGTATAAAAAGCGCCATGTATTAAAACAATAGGCCTGCCCTCGCCATATACTTCGTAATAAACCTTTATGCCATTAACAGGCGCGTAGCCACTTTCGGTGGGTTTACTCTGCTGCCCTTTACCCTGTAATACTGTAAAAACAAGCATAGCAATTATTAAAACCGGTTTGGAAACATTAGTTCCTTTAAATACTCTTTTCATAAAATGTTTATTTAAATAGTTTGATTTTATTGACAATACAAAGATCGATGGCATTTAAGGATCTTACGCTGTGTAAAAATGACAACTTTAGGGGTGTATAGTGACAGAATGTTGTTGATATACAGGAAAAAGGGTGCCAGATGCCGTCGCTGTTGCGTGTTATCACCAACGGCGACGTGTTTTGGGTGGATATGAATAACTGTAAACTGCCAACTCATAACTGCATACTGAATCAGGGCGTTTCATCTGCCTCCGGCGTGAGTGTGCCGCGCAAAGGCAAAAAGAGGTGGGGCACTCGTGTCCACGTTGACAGGTAACAAACTATGCCGGTTATTGCACTAAAGGTTCATTTTGGTTAAAATTAGTCCAGTTTTATCCAGGAACTGTTCTGAGCGCTTAGCACAAGCTATTTTATTATCTTTGAATAATGACGCCGGTTAATAAAAATGATCTCCTGCAAATTGAGGCGCTGGGTTTTTCCATACCTGGGAACAGAGGCGGTTTTCTTGATTTTCTGCGGCAGCATTTGCCTGATTTGCGCCTGAAGGATTTTGTCAGCGAGATCGATAGTCAACTATCGCAGTTAACATCGGCCACTCTTTTTAAAGAACTTGATTTTTTTGAAAAGGAACCGCCAACTTTGATGCTTCAATATTTTTCGGAGGATGAAAACGACGAAAAAACCGGTCTGGGTTTTGCGCGGACTTTTATTAAATATCCTTCCGAATTAGTGGTTGATCATGATTTTTTTCGCCTGCCTGAACGATACCGCAGACAGGGCAAAGGAAAAGCCCTTATTTTGACATGTTTGAAATATTACCTTGAATGCGGTGTAAGCCGGGTGCGGGTGGATGCCGGCCTGGAAAATGGCGGCTTGGTATGGGCAAAGCTGTTTTTTGCCGCAACAGACAAAAGCGAGATTGAAGTGATTTTAGAAGATGCCCGCCTTTCTTTAACAACGGTGCAATATCTGGCAGTAAAAAATGTTTATGACGTATATTATAACAGACTTTCTGAAGGACGGGATTTCCCGATGGCGCTTTGGAGCCGCTTGCCGGGAATGGGTACGATTTTGCAAAAAAGCCACTGGCATGGCGAGCTGGACTTGACTGATCAAAAAGTTTTAACTAAATTTAACCTGTTAAATTAATATGCCGGACAGGAATAAACATAGCGAAGCAGGTTATATCGGGGAGGAATTCTTTGCCGAAAGGGAGAAAGACCGCCTGCATAAATGCCTGGTTGTTGAACAGGCTATTTCAGAAGGCTATTTTTCTTTTGATGGTGCTTTGGCTGCTTATGAAATGGATAGAGAAGAATATGAGCAGTATATCGCAAAAAAATCGAGCGATGCGATTTTCTCAAGTATTTCCGGGACTACGTTTGCGATAGAAGAAAAAGTCTCCCAGCCTGTTTATTTCGAAATTTTTGCAAAAATGGTTGGTAACTCCTCAAAGACCAATGACATCGATATAAAGCTTGAAAGAAAACTCAAACGCATAGAACAGCAACTGTTGGGCATTTCGAAAGAGATTGGCGAGGTCAGATCTGGCAGCAAAGAAAAGGCATAGATATTCTTTAAAAGAACCGGCTTATCAAAAAGCAGGTTATCGCCGATGATATCATTAATAATAACTCCTACTGTTCCGTTCAGGCGCGAGAAGCAGCGCTAACACCCAAAGAGGTGGCGTTCTCGTGTCCACGTTGGCAGGTAACAAACTATGCCGGTCATTTCGATAAAGGTTCATTCTGTTTAAAATTACAGTACTAAAGTTAAAATGCAAAACTGTACAAGCCTTTAAGGCGGCCTACCTTTCTGCGGGGGACGGGTGCTTCCACCTCTTTTGCCCGCCGCCGACACCCGCGACTGAATTCGGGGAAGAAAATCTATCCAAAGACTTGCAAATAACCCCAGAAAAAAAAGTAAATTTAGGGGGTCGATCTTACTTCCCGCACTATATAAAAATGAAGACTTTTTATGGGATATTTTTTATCCTTGTACTGCTGAGTTGCAATAATAAACCTCCGTTGGCGGTAAAAAAAGGGCCATCTAAAAAGATTGAAAAAAAGCCCCCGGCCGCCGAAAAACTTATCGTGAAATATACCTATAAACAACTTTGCACATTTTTAGATAGTGTAGGACATCTTGCGCAGAGGCCTCTTGCTGACAAGGTGGGTTTGACGGTCGATTCGACATTCAAAAATTTCACTACTCCAATGAATAGGATGGTATCCGCTGCCAATTTCGAGCAGCTTAAAAAGGCTATTAAAGCAAAAATGATAACACCCCGTTTGGCACGGATTATCTTTGGTGAATTGAAAGGCGACAGTACTTGTAATGCTAGCGGATTGCTTGACAGTGTGAAAAAAGGATATGTTCACTTGTCATATTTCCCGTTTGATAAATTCAGGCAATTTGCTGTGCGGGTGAGTGATGCTGAACACTGCGATGGGTCGAATTTGTATTTTTTTAGAGATAACAGAATTATAGCTAAACAGGACGGCTACAGTAAATACTTTGATAATGATGTTAAATATTATCCGGCAGATGATGGAAATACGATAGTTTACCGCTTAATTGAATTTAATGACGGAAGCGGAATCTGGTGGAATCAATACTTCTTTTATAAATATGAGGGCTCTTCGCTGATACCTGTTTTGAATATTCCTGAAAATATCAACCTGGTGCAGCCGTCGCCATGGGGACTTAGGGAATTGTGGTTTGAATCGACAGTTAAACGGACAGCACCGCTTACTATTAAAATGGTATACCATCAAACATTGCCTGATAAAAATGAACCAGGCGATTTCGATTCGGTGTCGTACAATAACAGGCCAATGATAGTGAATGATTCCACAATTGTGACATATAGCTGGAACAACCAAACCAAAAGGTTGCTGCCCGGGTTTATTGGTACTAAAATTAACCAGGCTCAAATACTATCATATTATCTTAATGATAACGAGTTGCTGGCGATAAATGCCTATTACGGTTCCTATCGAAAAATGATGCGCTATAAAAAAAAGCGGCCTTATTTGTTGAATTATATCAACACGGTCAAAAATTATAGTCACTGATGCTATTCGTTTTACAATTGCACCGTTAGTCCGGATTTGTTAATCCCGGACTCCATAAGCGGGGATTTGTAATCCCTGGTCAGAAAGCTATTCTTGTGTTGATTTGTCAATTAAATTGTTGTTAAAATTTCTCGTTTTGTGGATTACAAATCCACTTTGATTTAGGTCGTGGATTGCAAATCCCGACCAACAGGAGGGCCTGAATTCGGGGAGACCCTGCTGAGACAAAATTTGATAGATCTCAATTAAAACAATTCAGCCTTTATAATTTTAACAGGATTGCCCCGTTCCAACGCATTATGCTCCTGCCACTGACTTTGCTGTTGCTCTATCAGTTGCGCAGTTTGCCAAATCAATATTTTGGCTTCGAGCCGGGCCAGACAAAGCTTTTTATTTTCCAGTTGCGACCGGGTATCCATCGCCATAACCTGCAGGCCTGATGGTAAATGCGTTCCTCTCACCGCTGTTTCTACTTTGTTTACATGCTGACCGCCCGGACCGGATGAACGGCAGGTTTCCAATTTTACGTCTTTAGCATTCCATTGCATCAGTTCCTTTACATCAAACACAACTACACCGACAAACCAGTTTTTACGTTTGTGGTATTTACGATAGGGGCTTTGCGCTATCCACTGTATGGTTCCGGCCCATTCCTTTATAAATGCATCCAGTTTAATACCAACGGCCATCATCGTAGCAGATAGTAAGGTTCCATTCAACTCGCCCGCTTTGTTTTCCAATACGTCAATTTTAATACCTTGTTGTTTAGCTTGCTTCATTATCAGGCTTTGCACAAGGGCAACAACCCGACAGCATTCTGCCGGGCCTTTGCCCGAGGTAATCTGTATCATCATCTTTTTCATCGCTACTCTTTATTCATTCTAACAATACGTGGATAAAACTTGCCTTGGATATCAACCAGGTCGCTTTGCGCAGCAATTACGCTTTCGATATCTTTATAAGCTAAAGGGTTTTCTTCCACCGTACCGCCAATTAAGGTAACGCCCGCGCTAACCAGCAACTTCTTCATAGCCGACACCGTCATGCTGTCTTTTGCTTTCTGCCGACTCATGGCCCGACCTGCGCCGTGAGCTGCAGAGTACAAAGCATCACTTGTGGCCTTGCCCGATACCAGGTAAGCAGGCGTAGTCATGCTGCCGGGAATGATACCCAACTCGCCTGCGTGTGCCGGGGTAGCTCCTTTGCGATGGATGATCACTTCACGGCCGTCAGCCAACCGGTCCTTCCAGGCGAAGTTGTGATGGTTTTCTACTACATGCAAAGCCTTCAATCCTAAAGCCTTTAATAGATTGGCATGAATGCGCTCGTGGCAGGCTTTTGCATAATCGTCGGCCAGTGTCATGGTCAACCAATATTCTTGCCCTGCCTCGCCGTTCATATCCAGCCAGGCCAATTGCTGAGCATGTCGCGGTAGCTTACAGGTGTTCATGGCTATTTGGGTATAGTGCTTTGCAATGGCCGAACCTAATCCCCGGCTGCCCGAATGGGTTAGCAAAGCCATGTACTTTTTAGCGGGTAAGCCTAAAGTGTTATCAGCTAAAAGCTCAATCTGGCCAAACTCCACAAAGTGATTGCCATTGCCTGATGAACCTAATTGCCTTGCCGCTTTGCTGCGTAACGGTTTCAAAAATGAGATCTCGTTAAACACAGGGCTATCTAAAACCTCGTGCTCCTGCGTGATATCCAACCCGCCTTCCATACCAAAATGGGTATGACTTTTTAGGGCTTGTTTGATTTGATACTCAAACCGTTTCAGGAAGCCATCGCTTTCATCAATAATAGACAGCGCCATGCGGCATCCGATGTCCATGCCTACCGCATAAGGAATTACAGCGTTATCCGTAGCCAGTACACCGCCAATAGGAAGGCCAAAGCCCATGTGCGCATCAGGCATTAATGCACTCTGCACACTCACAGGCAGCAGATTAGCCAGGTCCATTTGTTTTTTGGCGGATGACTCAATGCCCTTGCCGCCGTAAATTTTGCAGTATACAGGTTCATCCCTTAACTCAAACGTTTTAAACGAGATGCCTTCTACCTTGCCTATCACCTTTTCAGCTATCTTACTTGTCAACTCATCGTCCAGAAATGCTTCCGGGTCGTTCTTAATGTTCACCAGCAGGTCCAGTAATTGCTGCTTGCTGTGGTGCTTGAAATTTTTAGAGGCTACACTAATAACTATGCTTCGCAGCTGATCATTATGGTAGCCTATTTTACTTAAATCTTTTGTTCTTAAATTGCCCATTGGGGTTATGTTTCTAATTCCAGGTATGCCTCTTTGTTGGCGTACCTTGGTGTGTTTTTTAATTTATTAATGTATTTGATGCGTTCGTTAAACTCATCTTTCCAATGGTAATGCCTTCCGTTCGTTAGGCGGTGCATGCGTGGTTCATAAAAATGCTTTTCGATATGGTTATCTACCTCAGCTATTTGTTGTTGCAGTACATTATCATGCAGCTTCACCTCCGTTACCATATGCGGCATTACCTTTAGCACAAAGCGCCAGGGTTCTGTAAAAACATATTTGATATCCGGCCTGCGACTGTTATTTATGAAACTTACACATGTAAAGCATGCCTGCTCTTTTTCAAATAATTTTAACCGGTTGTTCACCCAATCGTATTGGTCAATTTCGCGCAGCTCCTGCTTACGCATTTTATAACCATACTTTTTTTTACGCCTCTTTTTAAATTTAAAAGAGCGGTCATGATGGTATTGTACCGTATTTATTTTTTTTAGTAATGTTTCGTAAAACTCAGCCGCCGGTCCGCGCTTAATATCATCCCGTAAAACGAAAAGCCTTTTCCAGCCCCGTTGATAAGGATGTTCCAGCGGCACCATTGGTAAATTTCGCTGTTGTTGCCACAATTGCTCCCGCGTTTTGCTTAGCTTAATTAAGTGCTTGTCAAAATCCAGTTTAACGAGCCGCTTTTTGCGCCGTATCGATTTGATACGGCACGCCCATTCATGTATGTCCATAGGACTTCCATTTAATTATTGTCTTAAAATGTTATCGGATCTCTATTCGTCCTTGAGTAAGGATATAGCCGTTATAGAACGCTCAAAAAAACCCGATAAATTAATTCGGCAGACAAATAATCAGCATGGTTGCCGGGGCAACCTTAATTTATTAAAATAAAAAGTGCAGTGTTTGCCTACCTAATGGGCAATGAGCGAAAGGGGCGATATGTAGCGTTGCTCTGTCATGATTCCTTGATATTTAAAAGGTTAATAAATCAGGAATTGGACGCAAATATAGGATTTTAATTGAATTATTAAAAAGTAACTATTTTGTCTTTCACGTCCTTCCCGCTGTTCGATTTGCAACTTCGACTGAATATGCCTGTAGATTGAATCTACACTATAAACAAAAAAGCCTGAATTCGGACGCGATGTCGTGCCAAGGCAAAAAAGGTGGGGCACCCATAACCACGCTGAAACACTATCGCCCCAAAACTATAGCGCGTTTTGCGGCGCATCGCCACCCCCCTGCACCAACCCCAACACCACTTTATACGCCGTTTTCTTCTCCCAACGTGCTATCAGCCAGGCGATAAAGCTCAACGTGAAGATATCGTTATTCTCTTCCCTCGCAGCCAGGTTTAAAACCGTATTTCTGTACGCCGGTTCAAAAACCACATCGGGTTTTTGCAGGTATTTTTCAACCATCCGCAGAAACAACAGCACGCGTTCTTCCGAAGTTTTCAGCAGGTACTTCTTATACCGGCGCCGGAAGCTGGTTAGCCGTGACAAGGCAAGCTCGATGTTACCAAACTGTGCCTGAACCAAAATTTCCATGAGGTTCTTTCGGATTGTCCATAACATGCCCATTTTTTTTTCGTACCAGGCATCAGTTCGTGTCAGTAAAGTCAGCTGTTTTAAACTTCCCCGGTCATTACACAGGGCTAAAAACATGGCCAGGCATATGCGCAGATCCTCAATATCTTCCGGTTTAGATTTTTGCTTTGTATTGGAGAGTGATACTTGCAATAGCGCGATGGCATCATCCGCAAAACCTGTAAAGAACAAGTTGAGCGCAGACAGTAACTGATGGCGTAAATAAAACAGCGCGTAAAAGCGGTTATCGGTCGCCATTAAGTCCATCATTTCCCTGAGGTCGGATGCACTCCCTGCGAAATTCCTTCGCCTCAGGTGAAAGTTCGCCAAAAAATACAAGATGGATATATGGTAAAAAAGATAGGGGTGTTTTTTATGCGCCTGGCCTTGTATAAACCGGTCCGTTTGGTTAATAAAACGTTCTATCAATCCATAATTTTGCTGTATCGCTGCATATTCATTCGCGATGAAAAGGATCTGGTAAATGGATTTGTAGGTCATCAGGTCCTGTACCGAAATTTTGTACTTCCGGATGGTTGTTATCACTAAGGCCGTCAAATTAACGATCTTCCCTTCCAGGTGTATCTCCTGCAGTTCCCGCCTCAAAAAGGCATAGGCCATATTGAGCTTAGCATCGCGTAGCATGTCCGACTGGTTCCGCAAGAAACGTGCGGTCAAAGCTTCGAGTTCTTCAGCCCCCGGCAGATGGGCATACTGTAGCTTTAACAGCAAAAGTTCATTCAACAAATTAAACTGCTCCAAATGTTCAGCCAGCCGTTCAGCCTTATCCAAACATTTAAACGCTATTTTAACCACATCATTTTCTAATAAAAAACGTCCAGCTACCAGCAGTCGCAGTGCATCATAGGTGTCGGCATTGCTTTCAAAGGTTTTCTGCGATAAAAATAGCAGCAAATTGTCCTGCAATCTTTTACGCAAAGCATGGTATGCATCATTATTTTTTTTCGATTGGTAGAGCTTATTTAAGCCATCTATATCGTCAGTTTCTACCAAATCAAGTAGAGCTAAATTTTTCACATCCGGCCTTTTGTTTTTCAGCTGTAAAAACTGCCTGAAAAGCTTTTTATCAGCACTATTGAGCAGGTTGATCAACTCCGAAAGCGGGTCCATATTCGTATATTAATGCAATAAAGGTACAATAGTTGCGAAAATATATCGTCAGTATTTTACGTACTCTGGTTTTAGCGGCCCTGTTTTACATCGCACATTTGTTTCATTATTAATTATTAAAACAAATTAAACATGGAACCGCTACAACACACAACAGAACAAACTTCACCTGCCGTAAACGTTAGAAACCCGTTTAAACCAACTGCTGCCTTTATAGGTGCCTCCTGGTTTGCCTTATTAACCGGAGTGGTTGGATACTGCGTCGGCTTATGGAATGCAAGTATGCAGCTAAACGAAAAAGGCTATTATTTCACCATTTTATTATTCGGCTTATTCGCCGTGATCTCCGTACAAAAAAGTGTGAGGGACAGGGCTGAAGGACTTGCCGTTACGGATCTTTATTACGGCCTGAGCTGGTTTGCTACTATTGCCGCAATGATCCTGCTAACCATTGGCCTTTGGAATGCTGATCTCGCCCGAAGTGAGAAAGGCTTTTACGCCATGGCATTCTGCCTGAGCATGTTTTCGGCAATTGCAGTACAAAAGAATACCCGCGACGCAAAGATGTTTGAGATTAAAGAGATGTAACGTAGCGGTTGCTACCCCGCAGCTCCTTGCCTGGCAAGTCTGCGGGGTTTATTTACCTACCTTATTATTCTTAAACTTCGCTGTTCGTAGCCTATTGCCCACGAATTGTTTATGCCTGTAGTTTTCAATTACAGTAATCAAGCCCCTACTATCCCAAGGCACAGCCTTCCGGGCAGAGAATTCATTTACCGTTACGTCAACGGATATCATTTCGATAAATAATGATAGGCAGGTAACACATGTACAATTTTGCCGTTTTTCTCCAACCTGTCGGTTTGATCAAGTGTAACGATAAAGCCTTCGTCAGCATTGAAAAAAGTAAGTGCTTCAACCACGCCGTCCAACTCCCGGTTTATATTGTCAGGGTCCAATTCGAAGCAAACCTGCACGGCTTCCACCAACCTGCCATTATTGATAATAACGAAATCGCACTCATTTTTTTCAGCAAAATAATAGATCTCCCTGTATTTTTGACGAAGGTGCAGGTAAACCAAATTCTCGAACTTTCTGCCATTGTCTTCTGAAAAAGAACCCGAGTTGACATTGATCAGGCCGGTATCTATGGCATAAACTTTCCTGGGATTTGCTAACTGTTTTCTTAAAGAGTAGCTAAATTTTGGCACGAATTGCAATAAATACGAATATTCAAGGTGGGACAGGTACTCCATCACAGTACTGGTTGACCCGATCTCAAACAGCGTTTTGAGCCTGTTACCTGTGATAAGTTTCGCAACATTGGAAATCAGGTAGAATGCCAGCCGCTGTAATGTTTTAACGTCCCTTACACCGTAGCGCACCGCTATATCCCTGATCAAAATATCCTCGAATAACTGGTTTAATATTTCAGGTATGCCTTGCTTTAAATATTCGGGAAAGCCGCCTGATTCCAAATAGCTCAATAAAGAGGGCTTATCATAAGATAATTCTTTAAAGGCACAGAATTCGTGATATGAAAAAGGGAAAAGCTCTTTTGTGATATGCCGTCCGGTTAACCTGGTCCCCAACTCCCTGCTTAATAAAGAAGCGTTAGAACCGGTTATCACTAATTTATAATCTTCATCCAGCTTTTGCCTCACATATCTTTCCCACTCCGGTACAATTTGTATCTCGTCAAAAAAAAGCATATTGGTTCCACTTGCCTTTATGGATTCGTCCAGTCTGCCGAAATCAGTCGGGCCAAATTCGTAGAGCCTTGGGTCTTCAAAATTAAGATAAAGTGCATCGGGATACCGCTCTTTGAGTAACTGGAAAAGCAGGGTGCTTTTTCCGCATCTCCGTATTCCCGAAACAATTAATGCAAAGGCCGATAAGTCAGGTAAAGTTGCCAGCGCGTCCCTTTCCAGGCCCGGATCTTTTTGAGAGAGGTTCGCTTTTTGTGTTTCGATGACCTGGTTAATGGCCGA
>Ga0207014_1082_pt1 | contig 22904 bp, 16 predicted proteins | sample Alteio_BWMinCont_56_FD_153495 | JGI IMG/M metagenome (GOLD analysis project Ga0207014, IMG submission 153495) | Enriched cells from forest soil in Barre Woods Harvard Forest LTER site, Petersham, Massachusetts, United States -... | ecosystem: Environmental > Terrestrial > Soil > Temperate forest >...
AAGACCTGCGCGCCGATCTCGAGGCGACCTTCGATACCGTCGCCCTCATGGCCGCTGCCTATACCTCCACGCAAAAGGGCTGCTGGGTGCCGGTGGGATAAATTATGTCACAACTTGCTCCGCCGGACGTGATGAGAGGTGCTCTCCGAGTGCTATATGTGGCAGCTTTTACTACACGCAATTGGACGCTTGATGAAAAAGTTTCTCGAAAACAAATCAATGATTTGTGGGAGGCGATTCATGAGATTCCGAGCGTTTTGGCTTACTGGCGTGGATCAGAAGAATGCGAGCGTGAGATTGAAATGTATCTTGCGGAATATACTCGGAAGTGGAAAGCGCCTGACTTAATGGCAATATATAGGCAAGGCAAAAAAGATACCAATCTGCTACCATAGCTCCCGTCATCCCGAGATAATCGAGGCTTTAGACTTCCACGTATTCGGCCAATGACAAGGCCTCGGGAATCGGTCCGCCTTCTTCTCTCAACCCTTCCAAATGAAACTCAATGGCTTCTTTGATAAGCTTTTCGGTTTCGGAAACAGTTTCACCAAGAGCAATGCATCCCGGAAGATCGGGAACATAAGCTCCGTAACCATTCTCTGATTTTTCAATGACGACAGCGTAGCGCATAGGATTATTTCCAACCAGCCTGCTTGAATATACTATTAAGCGTACCCTTGGGAATGTCCAGTTTTGGATGACCAGCCACAGTAACTCGTAGTCCGGGCTTTTGAGAATGACCAAATTGACGATGACTGCCGCGTTGCCGAATCACAGTCCATCCTTCGTTATGCAGGCGCTTGAGAAGATCGCGAACTTTCATGGATAAAGTCGACGGTCATAGACCGCCGCTACAAGGTCAGAATCCCGGCAACCCGCCCAGGCCCGCAGGCATCAGTTTGCCGAGTTCCTTGGCGGCGTCGGCCTTGCCCTTGTCGATGGCTTCGCGCACGGCGGTGACGATGAAGTCTTCCAGCATCTCGGCGTCATCCTTGAGCAGCGCGGGGTCGATCTTGAGGCTGACGAGATGGCCTTCGCCGGTCGCGACCGCCTTGATTTGCCCGCCGGCGGCTTCGGCTTCGTAGTGGCGCGAGGCCAAGTCGGCCTGAAGTTTCGCGGCCTTGGCTTGCAGTTCCTGCGCCTGCTTCATCATTTTCATCATATTCATAGAGGTTCTCCGGATTGGTTATTTGTTGGCAGGCGTCACGATTTTGGCTTCAAAAATTTTCAGCGCATTCTGGATCACGGGGTCGGCGAGAAAAGCTTCCTGCGACATGTTTGGTGGCGGCGGAGCCGGTTTGCCCGTAACGGATGTTGCGGACGCCGGGGCTGACGCGGGTTCTCCGCCCGTCTTGCTTCCGTCGCCCAACAGGTAGACGAGCTGCAATTTAACACCCAATTGTTCGGTCAGCGCCTTTTCGAGAATCTCGAGGTTCTTCGGGCTCCGTAAATAGAAGAGCTTTTTTTCGAGCGCCTTGGGCACGAGCACCTCGATCTGATCGGCTTTGCAGGCGTGAAATTCCACGGCGCGGATCGTGTCGGCCTCCATCGGGCGTTCCTGGGCGAATTTCTCAACGGCGGCGTTCCAGGCGGCTTCCACGGCGGCGGTGGTGATCTTGGGAGAAGCGGGAGCGGAAATGGCGACAGGAGCAGGAGTTGCCGCAACAGCGGGTGCAGTGACCGGAGCGGCCAGCGCTGGCTTGGCGGTCGGCGCAGGCGTGACAGGTTGCGTCGGGGCACCGCCGAGGGATTCCAGAATGCTTTCGAGCGAAATCTTTTCCTTGAGCTGGCTCATCTGGATGAGCGCGACTTCAAAGACGACATCCTTGGCCAGGGCATAGCGCAAGCGGCTTTCGAGATGGCTCAACTCTTCCAAGATGCCGAGCGCCGCGCCGCGCGAGATTTGACTCGAGACCTCGGCGAGAACGTCCTTCTCCGGCGTGGAAATATCTCCCTCCAACGCGGTGGGCGAGACCTGGTAAATGACGAGGTTGCGGAAGAAGCCGAGCAAATCCTGGCTGAGTTTGCCGAGGTCCTTGCCGGCGGCGGCCAGTTCGCGCGCCGACTTCAGCACCGCTCCCACATCTCCCTGGGCCAGCGCGCGGCCCAGAGCGGCGACGGGCGTGAAACCGGTCAGGCCAAAGAGCGAAAGCACGTCGGCTTCGGAAACGCGGTCGCCGTAAAAGCTGATCGCCTGGTCGAGCGCCGACTCGGCGTCACGGAGGCCGCCCTCGGCGTAGCGGGCGATGGCGTCGAGCGCGCCCGGCTCGGCCTTTACTTTTTCCAATTCGCAGATGTGGGCCAGGTGCGAGCGGATCAACGGTTCGGGGATGCGGTGTAAATCGAAGCGCTGGCAGCGGGAAAGAATCGTCGTGGGCAGCTTGTGAACTTCGGTTGTGGCGAAGATGAATTTCACGTGCGCGGGAGGTTCTTCGAGCGTCTTGAGCAGCGCATTGAACGCGGCGGCGGAGAGCATGTGCACCTCGTCGATGATGTAAATTTTGTAGCGCCCCTTGGCCGGCGTATAGCGGACGTTGTCGCGCAATTCACGCACCTGCTCGACGCCGTTGTTGGAGGCGCCGTCGATCTCCAACACGTCGAGGCAGCGGCCTTCGGCGATCTCGACGCAGATGTCCTCCTTGGGATCGAAATCGGCGCTGGGTGCTTTTCCGCTTTCAAGCGCCTTGGCGAGGATGCGCGCGGTGGAAGTTTTGCCCGTGCCGCGCGGCCCGACAAAGAGATAGGCCTGCGCGATGCGGCCAAGGCGCAGCGCATTGGTGAGGGTGCGCACCACCGGTTCCTGGCCGACGATTTCGGCAAAGGTCTGGGGCCGGTATTTACGCGCAAAAACCTGGTAAGCCATGAGATCGAAATCCTACTGCGAACACGGAGCGCGGCAAGTCTGGAACGGATTAACCGCAAAAGAACGCAGAGATCACAAGAAACGAAAGAAAAGGCGATTCTTCTTCGATTGATACGGACGGCTGAACCTGCGACTCTTTTTTCATCTCGGTTAAAAAGGTCTATCTATGAGGCTCGCAATTATCATCGCTGCATTTGCCGTATCCGTGGGATTGAGTTTTGCGGCGGGCGGCTATTTCGCTCCCGCCATCTTTCATGGAGGATCTTCCTTGGGCCCGAATTCACCGGCGCAGTCAACCGGGAATACCTCCTCCGTGGCGCCGATCAATTCCGGGAATGTGACGCCGCAAATATCCGCCCCCACCTCGGGAGATTTGCCTTCCATTCTCAAGGAGACCAACTCCTATCGCCTGCTCAAGAATCTCACGGCCTATGCGGATGGCGTCACGGCCTCCGACATGCCGCAGGTGATCGAGAAAGTCCAGTCGCAGACCCAGAACGGCAATCAATACCAGGCGCTGGCGATTCTGGTCGGGCGATGGGTTGAACTCGATCCGAAGGCGGCTTTGGCTGCGGCGCAAAAAACTAAAAACAACGCGATGAGCGATGCCCTGGTAGCCAACGTCTATTCCTCGCTCGCGGCCCGCGATCCGGCCAATGCGATGAGCGAGACTCAACAATTGCCCGAGGGTCCGAAACGTGATGCCGCGGTGCAGAATGTCCTCGGTCAAATGGCCCAGAATGATCCGGCCAAGGCGATGACTTTGGCCCAGCAGTTGCCCGCGGGACAAAAGCGCGAGAGTGCGATCATGGCCGTGATCAGCCAGATGTCCCAGAGTGATCCCGAAAAAGCCATGAGCCAGGTCCAACAAATGCCCGCGGGACAGAGGCGCGATATGATGGTCATGACCGTGATCAGCCAGATGGCCCAAAATGATCCCGAAAAAGCCTTGACCCTGGCGCAGCAGATGCCCGCGGGACAAACACGGGAACAGGCTCTTTCGACCGTAATCGGGCAAATGGCTCAAAAGGATCCGGCCGGTGCTTTCGCGCTCAGTCAATCGATGAAAAGTTCGGTGGGCCGGAACAGCGTATTCAGCATCTTCAACCAATGGGCGGACAAAGATGTGAATGCGGCCACGCAGGCGGCCTTGCAGATCCCCGATCAGCAACAGCGTTCGAATGCGATCCAAGCCATCATGAATGGTCTCCTGCAGAAAGACTCGAAGACCGCCCTCGACTGGCTGAATCAAGTCCCCGCCGGAAAAATGCGGATGCAGGCCGAGCAAAATTACGTCGGCAGCCTGGCCTCCACGGACCCCAAAGCCGCCGCCGATTACCTCGCGGGTCTTCCCAACGGCCAGGAGAAAAATAGCATGATTCAAAACGTGGCCATTAATTGGGCGCAAAACGATATCCAGGGCGCCCTGGCCTGGACGGAGAAACTTCCTTCCTCCCAATCGAAGAACTTCGCCCTGCAACAGGTCGCCTCTCAATGGGCGCAAAACGATCCCAAAGCGGCGGCAACCTACCTGTCCAACCTGCCCGAGGGGCAGGAAAAAAATAACATGATCCGAAATGTGGCATCCCAGTGGGCGCAAAATGACGCCCCGGGCGCCCTGGCGTGGGCCCAGAATCTTCCGGGCGCCCAGGCGAAGAAAGCCGCTCTCCAGCAGATCACGTCTTCGTGGGCGCAAAACGATCCGCAAGCCGCCACGGCCTATGTGGCGAGTCTGCCGGCCGGCGGGATGAAAAATGAAATCATCAGCTCCATGGCTTCGCAACTGGCCAACTCCGACATCAATGCGGCCCTGGACCTGATAAACAAATATACATCGGGCAGGATGAAGGATAATGCGCTGCAAAACATCAGCTATCAATGGGCCCAGAGCGATCCGAAGGCGGCGCTGGCTTATGGGGAAGCCCTTCCCGGCACCAATGGGCGGAATAATTTCCTGCGCAACGTCACCTCGCAATGGTTCAACAATGATCCCGCCTCCGCCGTCGAGTGGCTGAAGAGTCTGCCGGACGACGCCAACAAGAATCAAATCATCGAGGGTGCCTCCTTTCAGTGGGCGCAGAGCGATCTTTCCTCCGCCATGGCCTATGTCGGCTCCATGCCCGCGGGCCAGACCCAGAATAACCTAATCAATGCTGTCACCAACCAACTGGCCCAGCAGGATCCGGCCAAAGCGCTTCAGTGGGCCAATCAGCTCGCCGATGGTGATGGCAAGAACAGGGCCGTGGCCGGGGTGGTGAACCAGTGGGCTTCCAACGATCCCGCCGGCGCGGCGGGTTATGTCCAATCCATGGCCCAAGGTCCGTCGCGGGACCAGGCGATGCAATCGGTCGTCAATAGTTGGGCGAATAATGATCCTGCCGCCGCTGCGCAGTGGGCGGCCACTTTTGCTGCCAGCAACTCCAAGGACAATGCCTACGCCAATATTGCCAGTAACTGGGCCAATAGCGACGTCACCCAGGCCTCCGCATGGCTGGTGGGATTGCCAGCGAATTCCTCCAAAGACGCAGCCATCGTCTCCTTCAGCAATCAGGTCTTCCAGGATGATCCCCAGGCGGCTTATCAGTGGGCCGAGTCCGTCGGCGATCCCAATCGACGCGAATCGGTCGTCTATCAGGTGCTCAGCCGCTGGATCCGGAGCGATCCCACCAACGCCACGTCGATCGTGCAAAACTCATCGCTGTCCGATACCCAAAAAACCCAGTTGCTGCAACGGGCCAATAGAAATTAGCCTCGGTGGCGGAGCCGATCGAGGCTCCAGGGGCCGCCGCCTGCCGCGGCGAGATAGAGGAACACGAAGCAATAAAGGACGGCGATTTCGCCTTTGTTCACCATCGGGAAGAAGTTCTGGGGCATGTGGACCATGAAATAGGCGACCGCCATTTCTCCCGAGAGGATGAATGCCGTGATGCGGGTGAAGAGTCCGATCGCCAGGAGGATGCCTCCGACAAACTCAAGAACTCCCGAAAAGCCCATCATCGAGAAGAGTTCAAAGTGGCCCGGCATGGGTGAAGGGGGCACGCCGAACAGCTTCGAGGTGCCATGCTCCAAAAAGAGGAGCGCACTCATAATGCGGAGGACGCTCAACAATTGCGAAGACCAGTTGGACATGTTCATAAGATTATTCCTTCCGTGCAGAAAAAAACCAGAAGCAGCAACAACGACAGTCAAGTTACCGTTGCTTCCTTTCGGATCTGGCGGGGTTGGCCTGCTGACGTTTTGCCACTCCTGGCCAGCGCAAGATAACGCAAGACCGGGGATGTTGCTACCTCAATTTGAGGATGATTGCATGTAACCTCAATCACTTTCCCGGTGTCGTTTATCCTTGAGATAACAAGGCAAAAAGGTTGGACCAAATAAGGAGGGATGGTTCGGGATTTTTACTCCCCAAAGGGATGAAGTGGTTTTTTCTAATTCTTACTAATTGATGATGAGGTGGTTACATAAATAAAAAGAATGGCATGATTCCTGGTGTTCTAAAACAGATTACTTTGCTATATTATTCTGGAAAATATGCCGGAAACGCGCCTCATTTTACATGTTAAGGGAACCCAGGCAGAAACCGCCGAGCTTCCGAAGCAGGCTGTACAGGCCGCTATCTCCAAAGGAGAGATCACCCACTCTCAATTGATATGGAGTCCGGCAAACAATGCCTGGAAGCAGGTCAGGGAATGGCCGGAGCTTTTGCCGACTGAGAGCCTCATTTTACATGTCAAGGGGACGGAGGCGGAAACCGCTGAACTTCCCAAACAGGCGATACGGGCCGCCATCTCCAAAGGAGAGATCACTCACTCTCAATTGATATGGAGTCCGGCAAACAATGCCTGGAAGCAGGTGAGGGAATGGCCTGATCTTTTACCGAGCCAGAAACTGGCCCCATCCCCGTCCCGCGTGGCGCCGGTTCCTGTGCACAGGGTCGTCGATGGGATCATTCCTGAATCGCCCAACGGCCCCGTCGCGCGAGCAGTGTCAGCATCAGCGGGCACACCGCGTGTACGGGTTGCGGCGGCATCAGCGGGCGCACCGCGAGTGCGGGTTGCGGCGGCATCGACGGGAACGTCTACCGTCCAGGCGACTGCTCCGGCTCCTGTCCCTTCAAACGGGAGCTTCGAGGTTAAAGAGCATGGGAGTTCCCATCCCCTCAAGTGGGTATGCATCGTACTGGGGATACTCATCCTGCTCGCTTTGGGAGGAAATTACCTCTTGGTGGATCGGCCGTTGGTTTCAAGCTTGGGCCAAACCTCCTATTCCAACGTGACGGTCTATGCCCATTTCGGCGCTTTTATTCAGCCGAATGTCATGGTGATTCACATTCCGGCCTCCTCGAAGATCACCCCGGAGAATCTGATTGATTTTCTCGTGGCGCTGGCTCACAGCACGCCGCAAAACGCGATAACCCGCGATTTATACGAGAGGGTTGCCCTGACCTCCGGATGGACGGCGCAGTATAGTTTTTCCGGTGGCATCTGGAAGGAGTTGGGAGATATGCAACAGGAGAGCGAGGCGCAGCGTAAGGATTTCCTGATGGGTCAGTTGGAGGATGGCAACGGTCAGCCTTCCGTGACTGGGTCGACTTTGAATGAGGCGGCGCAGCAGGCCAGGCGCGACCAGGCCTGGCTTGCTTTCGTGGCTCATTTTACCGCAAAGCTTTGAGCGCTTGCTCGCCGCCGCTCCTACGGAAGGCAATTTTTTCTGGCGCAGCTTTACTGCCCTCCGCAGAGGGCCGTCCGCAGGACCGCAGCACCTTCAGGGTTTATCCGAGGGATACCAATCTTTCAACGCAGCGATGGCGGAATCTTTATAATAAGAAGCAACGCCGATCAAGGCGCCGCTGAGCAACAGGGTCGAGACGAGCAGAAACCTGTCGCGACCACTGAACGCATTGGGATCGACATTCGTGATAAAAAAGTAAATAAAAAAGGGCGTGGGAAAGCTGAGCGCTCCCATGGTAATGCACTTGATAAGTAGAAACCGATTCTTCACCATCGCAAAATACTTGGTTACAGTAGTGTCGGCAAGCAGTAGAATCTATCATAAGTGCGGGCATGCTTAGGGAACTAGTTCGTGATTAATTGAACCATATGACGAGAGGCTATGTTCCTTGCCCTGGTCCTAACCGCGACGCAAAAAGTCCGTTGGCGCGGTCCGTGGCTGCTTTCCGCCTGGCCATGCAGGCGATTTGCTCCCTCTGCCGCCCGTCACGGAAAGCGGGTATCGTCGGGCTGGGCACAGTCGTCCTGATCTTGTGGCTGGCCGCAACAAGTTTGCCTCTCCTGGCCGATGGGACGAATGCGGTTTCGGCGCAACCGGCCGCGGCGGGTGGGGAGGATTTCGGTCAATACCTTGCCGATCATCAGGACGACCTTGCGCCGTTTTTCATGAAAAACGCCGGGGACCTGTTCAAACTGGCCGTGCCGCTGGCGATGGGAATGACGGGCTGGGTCATTCTCCTCACCATGTTGGTGGGCTGGGGCATCGACGTTCTGATGGGGCGTGGTTTTGCGTTTTTTTTCGCGCCGGCGTTTACCGATCTCAAACGGGCCGTTATTTATGCCACCGGGCGATTATTTTTGAGCTTCGCTTATACCTTTTTGATGGGTTTGGCCATCATCTTCAGCCTGGGGCTGGCTCACGCCGGGATCGTCATCACGCTCGTGATTCTTCTCCTGCTGGTCGTGGCCTTTGCGGCCCAGATCGTCTGGATACTCTATCTTTATCGAACGGACTTCCCCGTTTCGGCCCTATTCTATATCGCCATCATCGTCGTGCATTTCATCGTCGGCGTACTGATTGCGAACCCCATCATGGGCTCGAGGGCCTCCGGTACGGTGACCGCTTTTGTCGACGCGGCCATCACCCCGAGATTGCAGGCCGAGATTGAATCCACGAAGCAAGAACTGTCCACCGTACAGACGGCCCGCGATGCCTCCCAAGCAAAAGCTGCCGATTTTCAGAATCAGATTGCCCGGGCCCAGGCCGAAGAAGAACGACTGCGCAAGGAAATCGAGGAGAAGAAAAATTCCGATATTTGCGTTTTCAGCCAAATCATCCAGGCGCGCGCCCGGGGCGAGCTTGATTCGGCGCGCGATCAACTCACCGCTTTCCTGCCCAGATTTCCTTCGAGTTCCCTGAACACCCAGGCCCGGACGCAACTGGCCGAAGTCAACAGCCAGATCGCCGTCGAGGAAGCGCAAAAGAAGCAGGAGGAGGCCGATGCGGCCCGCGCGGCGGCGCAGGCGCGCGCCGATTTGCTGGCGCGAGCGGGAAAAGGAGAGGTGACACTCTCTGAAATGCGGCAGGCTCTCATTGGCAAAACCCGCGCTCAAGTGAGCAATCTGTTGGGGCAGCCCTCGGAGACGGCCTCCGATACCTGGGGTTATCGCCAGCAGATGATCCTGAATCCGCTGACAAATGAGAAACACGGTTTGAAGGTCTATTTTAGCGTAGGCATCGTGCAGAGCGTCGATTACGACATGAACGGAGGAACGCAATGAACCGGCGCGCCACTTTATCCGTCGCGGCAGGCTTGGCGGCGCTTGGCCTGGCATCCCTGCCGGGACATGCCGACAGCAGACAGCTTTCCCCCGAACGATTGGATATGCTGGATCAACGGGGTTATTTTACGCCCGGCTTCAAAGCGGCTGTGCATGACCTGGTCTACACCCGGCATGCCCTGGAGCAGACCAGGGCGGAGCAGGTGAAGTTGACCCTGGACTTGCCCGGCTTGCAACAGAAGATGACCGAGGCCGAGGCAAGGATAGTCGCTCTTCGCCAGGAACTGGCCAAGTACGAACATCCGGACGAGACCGATTTCGCCGCGTTGCAGAACCGAATGAACGACGCCGGCGCAAAGCAGGAAGAACAGATCGCGCTGGCGCAGGCCTACGTCTGGACTTACCCGACAAGTCCGCATCAGAGCGAGGCGCAGCAGTATTTACAACAGATGCTGAAGAAGCTGGCCGATCAGACGCAAGCCGAGAAGGACGCCGAGGCGATCCGCGCGGCCGCCCATGCGAAGCTGGTCCAACGAGCGCAAGCCAAAGACCTGAGCCTGAAGGAATGGAGGGTTTTCCTGCTCGATATGTCCCAGGATGACCTGGTGAAGCTTCTGGGACGGCCCACTTCCCAGACGGCAGATTATTGGACTTATTCCGGTGAGTGGATCGTCGACCCGACCACCCACCAGAAGGTCGGAATGGTGATTAACTTCAATGCGGGGCGGGTGCTCAGCGTCAGCGAAGAACTCCACTCTCCGTAGGCAACCGTCGGTCCTGCGGAGGGCAGCAAAGGGGAGGCTCTGTGGTAGCCATTGACCTCCGGGCGACGGCGCCTGTCTGTACCTTTACGGCTTTGGGGCCGGGTTGGCCGGGGCGGGGGTTGCCGGTTTCGGAAGCGGCTTGGCGGTCACCACCGCGCCTTCATTCATGTCGGCGGGTGGGTTGGTGACGAGACGGTCGCCGTCTTTTACGTCCTGAAGAATTTCAACGTCAGTGCCGAAATCGCGCCCCACCTTGACCGGAAAAAAGTGGATTTTGTCCTGGCCGTCAACGTTCTCGATGAGGGCGACCTGGGTTCCGGTCGAGTTGACGATCAGGGTGTTGGCGGGGATGAGAATGGCGGGAGCGCCGCTGACGAGGTCGAGCCGCACTTCCGCGAAGGAGCCGGGGAGAAGAGCGCCATCGGGATTGGCCACGCGGATTTCCGTTTTCAGCGTGCGGGAGGTGGTGTCGAGCGCGCCCGCGCTGCGGACAATTTCGCCATGAAAGACCCGGTCGGGATAAGCCGCGACGTGGAGATCGGCCGCCACGCCGGGCTGGATGGAGCGGGTGTTGGCTTCCGGCACATCGACGTAGACGCGCAGCGGATCAGTTTGCGCAAGGCGGTAAAGTTCGGTCGTGCCGGTGGCGACCGAGCCCGTGCCGGCGGAAACCAGGTTGCCGACCTCGATGTTGCGATAGGTGATCGTCCCCGTGAATGGCGCGCGGATGTGCTTGAAATTTTCCGTGGCGGTCAACTGCCCCACGTTGGCCTGATCGGCGTTCAGGGTCGCCTGGGCTTCGGCGAGGGTGGCGTTCTTTTCATCGGCCTCTTCCTGCGAAACGGCGTGGTCCTTGACCATGGCATTCCAGCGGTCAGCCGCGATCTGGGCGATTTGCACGGCGGCCTTCGCCTGCTCGGCGGTCGCCTTGGCCTGGCTCAGCTGCTGGTCCACTTCAGGTGTATCGAGTTCGGCGAGCGGGTCGCCTTCGTGGACGAGATCGCCGATGTCGACGAGCCACCGTTTCACGTAGCCATTCGTGCGCGCGAAGATCGAAGCTTGCTGGAAGGCTTCGACGGTCCCCGGCAGAGGCAGTTCCACTTTCGGTGCGGCCAGGCGCGCCATGGCGTAGATGACGATGCGCTGGCTGCTGATTTTTTGCTCGCGATCCAGATCGGCCCGGGCGGCAAAGCGGGGCACGACGCCGAAGAAGTAGAGCAGTCCGGCCAAAACGAGCAGGACGATGGCGAGAAGGATCAGGAAACCATAGCCGCCTCCCTTATGGGGCGGCGTGGCCTGGGGTTGCGACGCCGGAGCGGCCGGAGCTTGGGATGGAACCGGATTCTTTTTTGGGGTGGGAGGAGCACTCATGGTATTCAGAGGAGATCAGGCGTGAGCATCGGGCCTTGTCCGCGACTGGCCCCGAGTGTGGCCGTTGCCGCCGGGCGCGGCGGTTTCGTCGGCAGGGCCCGCGCCGGGGCGGTGACCCGTCATCTCGGCGATGTCGGTGACTTCGTATTGGTTCGGTTCAAAGAGGAGCGGATCGATGTCCTCGCTCTTGTCCTTCCGGCGCAGGACGCAGTAGACGACGGGAACGAAGAGGAGCGTAAAGAGCGTGGCCACCATCAGGCCGCCGATCACCGCGCGGCCCAGCGGAGCGTTCTGTTCGCCGCCTTCGCCGAGGCCCAGCGACATGGGCAACATGCCGATGATCATGGCGAGGGCGGTCATGATGACGGGGCGCAGACGGGTCCGTCCGGCCGCCAGGGCGGCATCAAAGGAAGATCGGCCTCCATGGCGCTGTTCATTGGCAAAGCTGACGACCAGGATGCTGTTGGCGGTGGCGACGCCGATGCTCATGATGGCCCCCATCAGGGCGGGTACGCTGAGCGGGGTGTCGGTGAGGAAGAGCATCAGGACAATGCCGGCCAGCGCGCCCGGAAGCGCCATGATGATGATGAAGGGATCGAGCCACGATTGGAAGTTGACCACCATAAGGAAATAGACGAGGCCGATGGCAAAAAGGATACCAATACCTAGTCCGGTGTAGGCGGAGGTCATGCTGGCCACTTGGCCGCGCACCTGAATTTGCGAGCCGGTGGGCAGAACGCTGTCGGGGTCGGGCGCCGCCGTTGGCGCGGGTTTGTACAAACCGAAACTGAGTCTTGATAAGGAAGCAGCTTGAAATTTCGCCCACCCATCTTCCGGCTGCTCGCTTTTGGCGTCGGCGCTCGGCACAGGCTTGAATTGATCGACGATTTTCTGGACGTCATCCGCGACGCCGCCCAGGTCGCGTCCCTGGACGTTGACGTTGACATCGTAAACCGGGTTGACGGCGTAATGTGAAATCACCGCTGCGGTGTTGGATCGCGTGATGGGAGCGAGATTCTCGAGCAATTGCGGCTGGGCCAGCTTGCCCGCGCTGATCGGCGATTGTTTCAGTGCGTCGAGCGAATCGATTTTGTACTGGGGCGTCTGGACCGCGACGACGTAATTAACGCCGTTGATCGGATTGAGCCAGTAATTGGGCGCAGTCTGGCCGCTGGAACTGAGCGAGATGAGCAGATCATTGCCGACATCGCGCTGGGTAAGGCCGATCTGGCTGGCGCGGGTCCGATCCACATCGACAAAAAAAGTGGGATAGCTGACGACCTGCTGAATGTGGACGTCGACCGCGCCGCGCACCCCGCGAATGCGATTCAGAAGCTTGCGGGCGACTTCGTAATTGGCCTTGTCGTTCTTGGCCGGACCGAAGACCTGGACATCGATGGGCGAGGGGAGTCCGAAGTTGAGGATCTGGCTGACGATGTCGGCGGGTTGGGTGAAAAATTCATAGTCGGGCATCTGCTCCTTGAGCTTGTGACGAAGCGTTTTCACGTAGCCGGCCGTCGGCTTGTGCCCCGGTTTGAGCGAGACGAGCATTTCCCCGTCGAACGATCCGACAGTCGCGGAATCGGTGAAGGCGAGGTTGATGCCGCTGGCGGGAAGTCCGATGTTATCGAGCACGAGGTTGAGTTCGTCGGGCGGGACGACCTGTCGGACGATGTCTTCGATCCGGGAAAACCCGCGTTCGGTTTCCTCGATCCGGGTGCCGCTGGGCGCGCGCGCATGGAGGCGAAACTGGCCGGCGTCAACTTCGGGGAAGAAGTCGCGCCCGAGGAACGGAATGAAGAGGGCGAGGCTCAGGACCACGAAGCTGACGGCGAAGATGACAACCAGCAGGGGCGCGTGCAACGCGCGCTCCAGCAGGCTGACGTAACGGCCCTGCATCCATTCAAACCCCCGGATGAAATACCAATGAATCTGGCCGAAGAAGCTGTTCGGACGTTCGGGGACGTGGCCTTCGGGATGATGCGTTTCCACTCCCAGGAGAAAGTTCGCCATGGTGGGCGCGACGGTCCGCGAGAGAAAATAGGAGGCCATCATCGCGAAGACCACGGCGAGGGCGAGGGGGGTGAAGAGATAATAGGCCACGCCCTTGAGAAAGAAAATGGGCACGAAGACGATGCAGATGCAAAGCGTCGAGACGAAGGCGGGAATGGCGATCTGGTGCGCGCCGTCGAGGATCGACTTGACCATCCGCTTGCCGAGGCTCATGTGGCGATGAATGTTCTCGATCGTGACGGTGGCGTCGTCGACGAGAATGCCGACGGCGAGGGCAAGCCCGCCGAGGGTCATGATGTTGATCGTCTTGCCCAGCGCGGCCAGCAGGATCAGCGAACAGCAAATGGCCAGCGGAATGGAGATGGCGACGACGATCGTGCTGCGCCAGGAACCGAGAAAGAGGAGGATCATCAGCGCGGTGAGCGTGGCGGCGATGCTGCCTTCCACGAGCACGCCCTTTAAGGCCGCCGTGACGAAAATCGATTGGTCAAAGAGCGGCTCGACGCTGAGCGCGGCGGGCAACTGGGACCGGACGAGCGGGAGTTTGTCTTTCACGCCCTGGACGACGTCGACCGTGGAAGCGGAGCCATTTTTGAGGACGGGGAGCAAGGCGGCTTTCTCGCCGTTGAGCTTCACGATGTTGATTTGCGGGGAGTAACCGTCGCGGACTTGGGCGACATCACGGATGAAGATGGTGGCGCCGTTGGACTGCTTGACGGGCAGATTGTTGAGCTGGTCGAGGAGGTTGGGGCTGCTGTTGAGGAGGACGTTGTATTCGCGGTCGCCGATTTTCACGGTGCCGGAAGGCAGGATGACGTTTTGCGCGTTGATGGCATCGCTGACCTGGCTGGGGGAAATGTCGAGCGCCTGGCATTTCTTAAGATCGAGGTCGACGGATACCAGGCGCTGCTTGCCGCCGTAGGGGAGCGGAATGGCCGCGCCCCGGACTTCCGCCAGGGGACGCCGAATGAAGTTGAGGCTCTGGTCGAAAAGTTCGGCTTCGGGCAGGGTCTTGCTGCTGACGGCGAGTTGCAGGATGGGTACGGAGGAGGCGTTGTACTGGATGATGAGCGGCGGCGTCGCGCCGGGCGGAAATATCTTAAGCAGCGTTTGGCTGATCGCGGTGACCTGCGCCACCGCCTGCTCGATCTTGACGTTGGGTTGGAAGTAGACCTTGATGATTCCCACGCCGGGATAGGAGGTCGATTCCTGGTGCTCGATGTCGTTGACCGTCGTGTTCATGGCCCGCTCGCTGATGGTGACGAAGCGGCGCTCCATTTCCTGGGGTGGCAGTCCCGCGTAACCCCAGATGACGCTGACCACGGGGATGTCGATGTTCGGGAAGATGTCCTCCGGCATGCTCCGGAAGCTCACCACGCCCATGATCAACATAAGCAGGGCCATCACCGTGAAGGTGTAAGGCTTGCGCAGGGCGAGGCGGACGATCCACATGGAGGCGGTTACGGGATAAGGAGAGGACGAAGCAAAGAGGATTATTGACTAAATGTCTAGTTACCTTAACCGCCCTTGTTAGTAGCGCAAGAGGCGGCAATGGGTTGCCGAGTTGGCTGCCATGCGGGATAGCCGAAAGAAAATCTGCTTCTATGAAGGAGGAAAGGGTTCATCCTCATCTCCGAGACTCCATGGCGAAACGATCCAAGAGAAAGAAGGAGGCGGGCAGTGAAGTTTCCTCGAAAGCTGTTGGGACAAGCGTTCAAGGGCAGGTTTCCTGGTTCATCCGCGACTGGCTTTTTGGGCTGATTCTGGTTCTGGGCGTTATTCTGGCCTATCAACCGGTGTGGTGGGCTGGATTCTTTTGGGACGACGAAGCGCTCGTCACCGCAAACCCGTGCATTGTCGGGCCGCTGGGGTTGAAAGAAATCTGGACGACGAGCGCCGCCGATATTTGTCCTCTCGTGCAAACCACATTTTGGATGGAGCACGCCCTGTGGGGATTGGCGCCGCTGCCCTATCACCTCGTGAATGTTTTATTCCACGGAGCCGGCGCAATTGTGTTGTGGCGGGTTTTGCGGAGTTTGCAGGCGCCGGGCGCGTGGCTGGGCGCGGCGTTGTGGGCTCTCCATCCAGTGCAGGTGGAATCGGTGGCGTGGATCTCCGAGATGAAGAACACGCAGTCGACGATGTTCTTCCTGCTCTCGATCCTTTTCTTTGTGCGATGGCTAAAAGGGAGAGGTGTCGACGACCGAAAGGACGGTGCTTGGAACTATGCGTTAACCTTGCTTTTCGCCGCGTTGGCCATGGCCAGCAAGTCGTCCACGGTGGTGCTGCCGGTTATCCTTTGCTTGTGCGCCTGGTGGGTGGAGGGCCGGTGGCAATGGCGAAACGTCGCGAGAGTGGCCCCTATCTTTCTGATGTCGATCGCGACAAGCGCCGTGTCGATGTGGACGCAAAAGCTGCAACTGGCAGGCACCGATCCGCAATGGGTGCGGACTTGGCCCGAGCGCCTGGTGGCGGCGGGCGACGCGGTCTGGTTTTATCTCGGCAAGCTTGTTTGGCCGCATCCGTTAATCACGATTTATCCGCGCTGGCAGATCGATGCCGGGCAGGGGGTTTCGTATCTGCCGCTGCTGGCCGTGATCCTCACGTTGTTTCTTTTATGGCTCAAACGCGAGTCGTGGTCCAGGCCCTGGTTTTTCGTCTTCGCCTATTTCCTGGTGGCGGCGCTTCCGGTGCTGGGATTGGTCGATAATTATATTTTTCGTTATTCCCTGGCCTTTGATCATTTGCAGTATCTGGCCAGCATGGGACCGCTGGCGCTGGCGGCGGCGGGGATGGTTCGGTGGGCGGATTTCGCAATTCCAGGAAGGTTCTGGCTGCGATCGATCCTTGGCGCGGGAGTGCTGCTGGTTCTCGGATTGATGAGTTGGCATCGGGCCTGGGCTTATGAAAGCGACGAGATGCTCTGGACCGATACGCTGGCCAAAAATCCAAACTGCTGGGCGGGCTACACCAACCTCGGCAAAATTTTCTTGGAAAGAGGGCAGGTGGGCGAGGCGATGGACCAATTTCGAAAGGCCCTGGAAATTAATCCGAACTATGACATAGCCCACAATAACCTCGGCGATGCTTTCTTACACAGGGGCCAGGTGGACGAGGCGATGGACCAATTTCGAAAAGCTCTGGAAATTAATCCGAGCTATGTTGTAGCCCACAACAACCTTGGCAATGCTCTCTCACAAAAAGGCCAGGTGGACGAGGCTGTGGCCGAGTTTCAAAAGGCCTTGGAAATCAATCCGAGCTATAACGTAGCCCACAACAACCTTGGCAATGCTCTCTTAAAAAAGGGGCAGGTGGACGAGGCAGTGGCCGAGTACCAAAAGGCCCTGGAAATCAATCCGAACTTTGACTTTGCCCACAACAATCTTGGCCTGGCCCTGTTACAAAAGGGGCAGGTGGACGAGGCCATGGTCCAGTTTCAAAAAGCCCTGGAAATCAACTCCGACTTTGCCGAAGCCCACAACAACCTTGGCAAAGCTTTCTTACAAAAGGGGCAGGTGGACGAGGCGATGGCCCAATTTCAAATGGCGCTGCAAATCAATCCCACTTATGCCGAAGCCCACAACAATTTTGGCAATGCGCTTCTACAAAAGGGGCAGGTGGACGAGGCGATGGCCCAGTTTCAAAGGGCCTTGGAAATCAACCCTCATTCTGCCGTGGCCCATAATAACCTTGGAAATGCTTTTTTAGGAAAAGGAGAGGTGGACGAGGCGATTGCCCAGTACCGAAAGGCCTTGGAAATCAATCCAAACTATGCCGAAGTCCACAACAATATTGGCTGGGCTCTTTTACAAAAGGGAGAGGTGGACGAGGCGATATCGCAGTACCAAAAGGCGCTGGAAATCAACCCCACTTATGACATAGCGCAAAAGAATCTGGCTAAAGCGAGGGCCATGGCACGACATGCTTCCGGTCCTAAATGAGATATTCCAGCGATGGCGGGCTGATTCCAAGCCCCCTCCGATTCCTGGCAAAAAATAGACCAAGGGGTTTGTAATTTGCATGGAATGTCCATGACAATTAACTCATTTAGATGAATTTTATCATCATAAAAACTGACATTTAGTTAGAAATATTAAGCCTCTATATAAACAGATTTATTGGCGCGATTTAACAAAGTTCTTTGTCTTTTTCTTAAAATAGTTATTGCGCTAACATGCTTATGGCAAGTTAGTTGCAAGTTAAGAAGAAGCATGTATTTTTTGATTAAAGAGATTATTTGCTCTTTTTATAAAACCTTTTTTATCCGATCTGCGTCTAATCAATGTGGGTCCGATGCATAGATTTATGTTATTTCTGTGGCTAACTTTAATCGGTGCCACCGCAGGTGCGGGAAGGGCTGGAGTGCGCCGCTTCGGCTGCGGTTTCCCTGAAAGGATAATCTTATGAGTACCATGCATTGTTCCCTGCTTTCTCTCGGATGCATATTTGGTTGTGCGCCCGCGCACAACCAAACAACCCTGACGGTTCTGCGCGCCCTCAAAATCGCCCAACGCCGTTTACGGCCCGAAGTCCGGGCCAAGCTCTTGAGCGTCTCCAGCTCGCGAACGGACGACTCGCTCGCGCCCGAAGCGTGGCGGTTTGTCTTCCTGGATCCGGCGACCAGTGGAAATTCCCGGGTGGTGACGGTGGCGGCCAAGACCTCCTCGGAACATCCCGATACCGTCGAGGCCTTCAGTTCCGCCAAAACGGAAAGCGTGACATCCACCCATGCGATCGCGCAGAACAAATTGGTGATGGATTCGGACCAGGTGCTCGCCCAAGCGCGCGGAGCGGCCAAACTGAAGGGCATTCGCGCCGCTGAATATCACCTGGGCCAGCCACGCAGCGGTCAGGAACCGTTGTGGACCCTCTTTTTTTATGCGGAGACCGCCGAACCGGTGGCCCGTTTTCAGATAGGGGCCAAGACGGGCGCGCTCAAAATTCTCGCCAACGAATGAAAAGGGATCTTCCGGAGCGAGGAATGCCGGCGGATAAGCCCCTGGAGTTGACGCCGGACCGGCAACGCTGGAGATGTGTGCGACTGCTTGCGGAGCTTGCCCGCAACGCGGATTCTCGCGTAATCTATTCCTGTTGGAGCGTAGCGTTGAAGATTTTTACCCGCTTGGGTGAACGTGGAAGGAAACTTGTTTTTCTTGGGCACGAGTCCTCGTGGTAAGGGAGCGTGAGTCAAGCCAAGGCGTCCGAAATCTTAGCGGTTACCTCTCAAATGCCGGTTTAGCTCAGTGGTAGAGCAGCGGTTTTGTAAACCGTTGGTCATCAGTTCAAATCTGATAACCGGCTCCCCTCTCAAACTTTGGGAACTCTCAAGCAGAGCCGGGAGACTCACATTCTATTTAAAACGTTGCCTTGGCCGTTACGACGTTGTCATTCGCGGGAAGCGGTGCTACTACTTAGATGTGAACACGGATGTCGTGAGTGTGGAAGTTTTTGGCGTTTTCCCCACAGATCAGCACACGTTGGCCATTTTCATCGGTAATGAGGAAAAGAGCTTTGTCATCCATGTTGAGCCAAGTGTCGGGCGCGCCATTGCCATGTCGATGCGCGGCGAACATAATGAGCGCCCTCTGACCCACGAATTAATCGGCTATATTTTCAACGCATTCGACATCAAGGTGGAGCGCATCGTGATTAATGCGTTGCGCAGCAATACCTACTTCGCCCGGATCATCCTCAAGGCTCAGAACGAAGTTCACTCCAAGGTCATCGAGATTGACGCGCGTCCCAGCGACTGCATTGTCCTGGCCACGCAGGCCAAAGCCCCCCTTTTTGTCAGTCAGGATGTGTGGGAAGAAACGGAAGACCGCACCGAGGAGCTGGAGAAAATCCGGCAGGCGCTTCGCGAAAAGAAAGGGCATCCGCCCGGCCCCCTTTTCGGCGATGACATGGTGTGACCAAGCTCACCCGTATTAAAAACAACACTTTAAGGCTAAAAATAGCGAACATGTATAGAATATTATTTGTCGACGGTACGAAGCATGATAGGCTGCCTGTTGTGAAAGCGATCTTTGTGGTTTTTGCCCTGGCGCTGTGTTCCTCTCATGTCTTCGCGGAAGATTGGACGACGACGGATGGAACATGCTACCAAAACGTGAGAGTCGTTCGAGTCGAGGACGATGCGATAACCATCATTTACAAGGACGGCGGCGCCTTGATTTTTCTGAACAAACTGCCGGTTGCGCTGCAGAAAAAGTTCGAATACGATCCGGTAAAAGCCAAGACCGCCATGGAAGCCCGGGCCAAGGCCGATGCCGCGAACGCGGTGGAATTGCAGGCCGAGATTGAACGCGCCGACAAATTGAAGCGCGTGCAGCAAATCCAGATTGCCAAGGAGAGAGGCTTTACGAACGCACCGCCCAAGTAATAACGTGTACGTGTCGGGCACGCCTTGGCGCGCTGGCCAAATAGATTGTCGGACGCAGATATTCTTCTGGAAGGTTGTGCGATTCAGGAGATCAGGTATTCGTCGCTCGGAGCGGAACTTTTGGCCGCCAAGCAGGTTCTTATCCGGACACCCGAGAAGTGCCAGGGACCTTACTCACCCAACCAAGAGCAGACTTGCAGAATCTGACTTTATGATATCGACATCCTCCCTGACCTCTTCCAGGAGCATCACCGCTTTTTTGGCGATTGCCCTCCTGGCCTTGAACGCGCCGGCCCGAGCGGCTGACTTCCCCGACATGGTCGTTCCCAATACTGCGGGTGTCCAACTTAAGGGAGCCCCCCAACCACAGGAAATGGACCTGATCAAGGACATGGGGATCAAGTTCGTGAGGCACGGTTTCCACTGGGAGGGGATCGAGAAGGTCAAGGGGCAGTACGATTTCACCTCGGAAGACGCCCTGATGAAGGACCTCCGCGAGCACGGATTGCGTGTTTTGGGCTGCATCGCCTTTGGCAACAATCTCTACGGGAAGGTCTACGATACCGATGACGGACGCGCCGGTTATGCCAATTTTGCCGCCGCGCTGGCCGAGCACTATAAGGACGACAAGGTGATTTGGGAGATCTGGAACGAGCCGAACACCATGACCTTCTGGGGCAAGCACGGCGGCGAGAAGGGGAATTCGGACCCTTTCGCGACCGAGTACGTCAACCTCGTCAAGGCGACGGTTCCCGCCATGCGCAAGGCGGACCCGCACTGCACCATCGTCGCCGGCTCCACTTCCAACCTCTGGTCCGAGTCTTACAAGTGGATGGATTTCTGCTTCGCCAAGGGCGTCCTCCAGTCGGGAATTGATGGCTGGTCGGTCCATCCCTATTCGGTGATACGACCCGAAGATTACCTCCGCGACTACGACCTGGTTCGCGACATAATGGTGAAGTATGGCGCCCCCAGAGATTTTCCGATCCTGAACACGGAACGCGGATATCCGGTGAGCAAGGCCGAGGGCTATGCGGGCGGCGATCCCAAAATGAACCAGCAGTACCAGGCCTGGCATCTGGTGCGGCAATACCTGATGGACTTCTATGCCGGCCTCAAGCTGACCAGCTATTACGAATGGAGCAGCAAGTATGACGATGGCAAGCCCTTTGGCATCTATAACGGGAACGACCTGAATCTCGCCGGCCAATCCTATAAAGTCATGATTGACCAGTTGAGCGGCTACCGTCTCGACAAGCGAATCGCGACGAAATCGCCCCTCGATTTTGTCCTCTCCTTCACCGGACCGGGAGGCGCAATCAAGTACGTCGCCTGGACCACCCCGCCACCCGCCATCAGTCCGCTTATCCCCCCCTCCTCGAAAAATCCTCACATCAGCGGCCCGGACATGGCCGTGCCCCACGACATCGATATCCCTGTCGCGGCCACCGGCTCCCTGGATCTAGTCCAGATCGACGGGACGAAGAGTTCGGTTGCGGTGAATAACGGGAGCATCAACGTGGCGCTGACCGGCGGACCCCAATACATCACTGTGCATGCCAACCCTGTGCCAGCCGTCACCAAGCCAGCCACCCCGGCGCCAAGCACCAACGCGCCAGCCGCCACCGAGTCGACCACCAATGCGCCCGCCACTAATATGCCAGCGATGGAATGATCGGAAAACGCACGACGTGAGCGTGAGATAAAGAAAGTTTCGGCATCAGTGCCTGATTTAAACGGCGGCGGGGTGGGGCAACACCCGCTCGAGGAGTTTTGCGCTGCTGAGGACGCCGGGGACGCCCGCGCCGGGATGGGTGCCCGCTCCGACGAGGAAGAAGTTCTTCACGTCCTCGCTGACGTTGTGGGGCCGGAACCAGGCGCTCTGGGTCAGGATCGGTTCGAACTGAAAGGCGGAGCCGAGATGCGCGTCGAGTTGCGTTTCGAAATCGAGCGGTGTCCAAATCAGCTTGCTGACGATATGTTTGCGCAGATCGGGGCAGAGCTTCTCCAGCGAGGCGAGAATAGCGTCGGCGTACTGCTCCTTCACCGCATTCCAATCGACCTTGCCGCCGAGATTCGGCACGGGCGAGAGCACATAAAAGCATTCGCAGCCGGGCGGCGCGAGCGAGGGATCGGTGCGCGTCGGCGCGTGGAGATAGAGCGAAAAGTCATCGGCGAGAATTTTTCTGCGGAAGATGTCCTCCAATAATTCCCGGTAGCGTTCGGTGAGGACAATGGTGTGGTGGGCCAGGTCGGGCCAGGTGCGGTCCGTGCCGAAATAGATGAGAAAGAGGCCCATCGAATAACGCATCCGGTTGAGACGCTTGTCGGTCCATTTTTTCCGCGCCGCCGGGGGCACGGCTTTCTTGTAGAAATTGGCGACGTCGGCGTTGGAGACGATGACGGCGGCGGGGAGTTCTTCGCCCGAGTCGAGCCGGACGCCGCGGGCCGTGCCGTTTTCGACCAGCAACTGCTCGACGCGCGTGTTGAGACGCAGCTTTCCGCCCATCTCGGTGAAGAGGCGCAGCAGGCCCTGCACGAGCGCGCCGGTGCCGCCCATGGCGAAGTGGACGCCCCATTTCCGTTCGAGGTAATGGATCATCGCGTAGATCGAGGAGGACTGGAACGGGTTGCCGCCAACGAGCAGCGGATGGAAGCTGAAAACCTGTTGCAGGAGCGGATCTTTTAGGTAGTGCGAGACGAGTTTGAAGACCGATTCGTGCGAGCGGAGCCGGATCAGGTCGGGCGCGACCTTGATCATGTCCGCAAAGGAGGAAAAGGGCTTGTCGGCGAGGTCGATGAAGGCGCGGTCGAAAATGGCGCGTGATTTCGCGACGAATTCCAGATAGCCGGGAACGTCCGCGGGATTGAACTTCTCTATTTGCGCGATGATCTCGGCTTCATCTCCGGTGTAGTCGAAATGGCGCCCGTCAGGAAAAATAATGCGGTAAAAGGGCGTGACCGGGACGATCTTGACGTAATCTTCCGTGCGCTTGCCG
>Ga0207014_1083_pt1 | contig 22851 bp, 17 predicted proteins | sample Alteio_BWMinCont_56_FD_153495 | JGI IMG/M metagenome (GOLD analysis project Ga0207014, IMG submission 153495) | Enriched cells from forest soil in Barre Woods Harvard Forest LTER site, Petersham, Massachusetts, United States -... | ecosystem: Environmental > Terrestrial > Soil > Temperate forest >...
GAGGAAACGCAGTTGGCGGCCTCGACGAGCTGCGGCTCGGTAAGTTTGGGCGGCTGCGCGGGCTTTGCGGCCGGCATGCGGCGCTCCAGGCTGGAATAGTATTCGTTCAAAGCGCTGGCGGCTTCGACCGATTTGCGCAGGAGTTCGGGCTCGCCGAAGCGGGCCAGGTCATCCTGCGAGAAGCGGAGGCGGAGCTGATGGGTGGCGCAATGGGCGCTGATAAGCTCGAGCTGAGCTTGCCGCAGCTCGGAATTCAGTTGAAGGATGGCAACTCGGTCATCTGGGTTCTCCCAGGAATACATCGCAACACTCCTGCATCGAACAGCATTAAATTCGGGGAGGGGGCCGGGGATCCGAACATCCGAGGATTGAGCATCCAAAGAGCGAACATCCAAAGACGAAGAATCCGAAATACTCTTTACAGCGTAATGGTTACATCGTAAACGTTATCGTGCGCGTTGCTGAAGCCCTTGGACCTCATGTGCGGGAAAAACCCGGCAAACACTGCCGCGGGGGATGAACCACCGGCGGCACCAAACCTGACATCAGAGGATGTAAAGCAGGGGGAGGGCCCTTGTGCTAAATTATTTATACAGCGTTACGTATACATTGTCAATATAATAATTGACGAGGGTAATCACATGCCACGGCACCCAGATCCGGATCTTGAAGGACGCATTTTGGCCGCCGCCAGCAAGCTGTGGGCCAAGGGCGGCGAAGAGGCTCTCACCATGCGCGCGGTGGCCAAAGCTGCGGGCACGAATACACCCGCGCTCTACCGGCGTTTCAAGGACCGGAAAGACATTCTGCGGGCTCTGGTGCAGCGGATGCGGGCAGAGGTCACCGCCCTGGCGGAAGCTTCGCAGACACCCGAAGAGATATGCGAGCGCTATGTGGACTACGGCTTGAGCCACCCGCGGGAATACGAGTTGTTCTATCAGCACGAATATGAACTCTTTCGCGCATCGCGTGCCGGGCGGGCTCCCAGCCGCGAGACTCGGCCCGCCCTGGACGTGGTAAGACGGAAGCTGGCGGAGAAGTTGGGAGGCGTCGCCGACGATCACACCCGCCTGGCATTGGCGCTGTGGATGCTGGCGCACGGTATGGCGATGCTCATGATCGGAAGGTCGCTGCATGACTTCGAACCCGGGGTACGCGGTGTGTTCACCGCCGCAGTGGCGGCGTTGTTGCGGGAGAGCGCGAATTTATCGCGCAAATGAGCTCTGATCCGAATCCCTATCCTGGCGCACAGAACGCACCAGGATAGGCCACCCGGTTCTTGCTCGGCTCATTGCAGTGAAGAACGCGTCTGCGCGAGTTGATTGGTCAGATCCTGCTTCTGATCCCACACGCGCTTGGGGTCGGGGATCAGGCCGGCAAGTTGCGGCGGCAGGTCGTGAAGTTCGACTACGTTTGGTGCTTTGGACGCGCTGAGGCCGGCTACGTAGAACGAAATTGTCCGAGTCAACGCTGCGGAAGCCTGGGGGTCATTTGAAAAATGCCCGCGCAGGCTTTCCAGATCGCGTTTCGCGGCGGATGGCCAATCGAGAGCGTCGGGGCCGAGCTGCGCGACTGCTTTTTGCAGCGCTGATCGCTGCGCGGCGGATAATTCTTCGCTGTGCAGGACAAACGCGATGGCCCGCAAATGATTCGCGAGCAGGCTTTTTGCCGCAAGCGTGGCGAAAAGCGATCCCCCGTTGGCAACGTCCTGTGAGAAACGCAGTCCTGCTTTGATCGCTCTCACGGCGCCGTCTTTGTCGCCGGCGATTAGCAAGTGAAACGCATATAGCACGTTGAGCCGGCCGAGGGCCAATGCGCTCCGTGCATAGTCGACGGGCGTGTCTTCGCCGATGTAGTCCAGTCCCCAGTCACATTTGGTCAGGGCGGCGCCGCGCGCCAGGGTTTCTAGAGCTGGCTTGTTTTTCTCGACCAGGTCTTTGTATTGCGAATCGTCGTAGGGGACGGGACCGTCGAGAATGCCGTTCAGGCTTTTCGCCTCCGCGTCGGTGATGGCGTAATCCTGCATCTGGGCGAACGCGGCGTAGTAACGCAGGGCGGCGTTGTCGCCAAGATTCGGCTTCTGCTGGGCGAAGGCAGTGCTGACCAGCAAGGCCACGACCATGAGCGTGGATGGAATCGAGATACGGGTTTCGCGGATGAATGCGGATTTATTTTTGAGTACGCGTGAAGTTTTCATAATTTTATTTTCTCCTTGCTGAGTTCGGCGAGTGCGCTGTGTTTGTCTGCGGGCAACGGCGCTGGCTTCGGCGGAAAAGCCATCTGGTCGATCGCCTCTTTGAACGACGGAGCTCTAGCGAGCAGAGCGTTGGCGCTGCGGATGGTGAGAGATTGGGGTTTGACGAGCTGGTCGACAACCGCGAAGGTTTCGACCGGTGGTGCGATGCGGCCAGGTCGCGCGTGAAAGCCAACCACGGCGACGGCCACGACAGCTGCGGCAGCCGCGGCCCAGGCTGCGAGGACGAACCAACGCTGTGGTGCGTGGACGCGGCGTTCGACCGGGAGCGGTGGGGGATCGACGGGACGAAAGTGTTTAAGGTGTGCTTCGAATTTCTCGTCGATCGGTTGAGCGTTGCTCACTAGGTGGTCGGCGCTCGGATCGGCGATCTGCCCGTGGTCGAGCCGCTCGTGGACCACTCGTTCATTGTTCGGGCGGTCCACGTTCAGGCGTTGATCTTTTATGCCTTCATCTTTCATGCGTTGATCTTTCATGGGTTGACCTTTCATGCGCTCATCGCTCAGGCGTTCATCCTCGGGAATTGGCACAGGGGTCCTCCTTGTCATTCGGTGCGGGCAGCATGGCTTCTCGCAACCTGGCGAGGGCGTAGCGGTATCGCGAGGCGGCGGTATTTGCGCTGATCTCCAGAAGATCGGCGATCTGGGCGAAGGTGAGTTCGCCCCAGACATGCAGGACGATGACTAGTCGCTGCTCGCGGGGAAGGATGGACAGGGCGTGGCGAAGGGCATGTTCTGCTGCATAGTCCCGGTCCGGCGGGGTGAACCATGCCGAGGTGAACACGGCTGAGTCCGGGTCGAGGGGCGTGTGGCGATTCAGAACCTTGGCTTCGTTCAGCACGGCGTTGCGCACGCAGGCGAACAGATAGGCCTTTTTGTCGAGGGCGTGGTCGAGGTTGCCGTTCTCGATCAGTTTGAGGAACACATGATGGAGCGCATCCTGAGCGCGGCTGCGTTCGCCGGTGATGGCTGCGGCGAACAGCAGCAGGGCCGCACCGTGCTGGCGGTAGAGCGACTCAATCTCGGCGGCGTCGGTGCGGTCGGGGTGCACGATTCGGTCTCGATGATAGGACAATCGAGCGGGCGGGATTTGTCTATGGATTCTGGGTTAGGGATCGGAGCCATTGCGCAACGTAACCCGAACACTCGTTTGCGTTTTTGAGACGGCGTCATCCCATCAATCTTCGGCACTGGGACACGAAGCAGAACCTCAGTGGCTGAAGCCCGCTCGCCAGATTCTTGGGCATCACGGCTGAAAGCCGTGCCCTTCCCGAAGTCATAAGGGATTGGCTTCCAGTAACCTCGAAAGGGTTACCTACCGACCGAATAACGGGGTGGTAAGAAGCCTGGTTTGCATCCACTGGTGCATCGCCCTCCTACGCTCGGCTGTGATTCGCTGATAATAAGGTACTTATTGCGGGAACCCTGAGCGCGCTGGCGGAGTCTATGTTTGCAGACGTGCCGCGTCTGGCCGTGATCGACGGTAAGTCGCCACGGGTGAAATATAGGGACGCGGAGGGGTGGGAAATCCTATAATTGAGGGAACGCCGGAGGATTATGGCGGGAGCAACCACCTTGGGAAATTTGGCGAGTCCGATCGCGGCGCAGACACAGACGCAGGAAGCGGCCGTGGTCGCCGAGTTAAAGGCTGGTTCGGAAGAGGCCTACGCCTGGCTGATTGGGGAATTTCAGCAGCCGGTGTATGGGCTGGTCTACCGGATTGTGGGCGATCCTTCGGACGCGGCCGAGACCGCGCAGGAAGTTTTCCTGAAAGTGTTTCGCGGGATGAAACAGTTTCATGGACAGTCCAGCCTGAAGACCTGGATCTATCGCATTGCGCTGCACGAGGCGGCCAACCGGAGACGGTGGTGGTTCCGGCACAAGGCGCAGGAAACTTCGATTGAACCCTCGGATTCGGACTGCATGCCGGAAGGGTCGCAGCGGATGCAGGTGGCGCTGACCGATCATGCGGAGTCTCCGTTCGACAGTGTCGCGCACCACGAGGTGCGGCGCCGAGTGGAAGAAGAATTGAGAAAGGTTCCGGAGCCCTACCGGACGACGCTGGTGCTGCGCGATCTGGAAGAAATGTCATATGAGGAAATTGCCGAGGTGCTGGAGATTTCCCTGGGCACGGTGAAATCGCGATTGACGCGCGGGCGAGAAGCGCTGAAGCAACGGCTGACGCCTTACATCCGGCGGGTGGGAGCGGAAATGGGGTTGACGGCTCCGCGAGACAAAGATGCTGAGGGGCCGCGGGTTTCTGGTGGGGGTAGAAGGGTAGAGGTGACGCGATGAGTGCACGGGAAATGCGGTGCACGGAGGCGAAAGAGCTGTTCTCGCCGTACCTGGATGGAGCGGTCACGGGCCGGCAGATGCTCGGAGTGGAGCGGCATCTGGCGGGCTGCGCGGCTTGCCAGCAGGAGTACCAGCTGTTGCGCGAGTCGCAGCGCATGCTGGTGAGCGTGGGAAGGCCGAAGGTTCCGGAAGATTTGGGATTGAAGTTGCGGCTGGCGATTTCGCGGGAAGCGGCGCATGCACGACAGCCGTTGCAGGGTCCGCTGGTGCGGCTGGAGAATGCGCTGAATGCGTTTATGGTTCCCGCGGCGGCGGGATTTTTGGCCTCGCTGGTGATTTTTGGCGTGGTGATGGCGTTCTTTTACGTGCCCACCCTGCAGGCGAATAGTCAAGACGTACCGCTGGTGATGGTGAACCAGGCTCCGGAGTTGCAGCAGAGCTCGTTCGGCATGAATCCGATCAACGACGACTCGCTGGTGATTGAAGCCTACATTGACGCCAACGGGCGGGTGCAAGATTACCGCATTCTGTCGGATCCTGACAATTCGAAAGAGTTGGCGCCGCAGCAGAAGAGCATGCTGATTGATTTTATGACCTTCACGACGTTCCGTCCGGCATTATCGATGGGCAAGCCAACGGCGGGGCGTGCGGTGTTGTCGTTTTCGAAGATCAGCGTAAGAGGATAGCTCCTCCTCACTGGGGCACCCGGGCATTCTTAATCGAACCGGCTTCATCTCGTCGGTTCCTATCCTGGAAGCAGGCCTCGTATTTTCCTGGCGACTTGCAGCAGTCGAGGGAAGCGCTCGCCCGCCGCGAGTTTCAGGAGCTTTTCTGGTGCAAATTGGGTTTGCAGGCCGACGTCATCATAGTGGCCCGTGATATCGATAAAAGCGAATTGTGTTTTCTGGAGACAGAACTGCGAGTGCGGCAGCGCGTAGATGGTGGCGCCGACGGCTTCCGCAAAACATCCCGGTAAACGGGAATACCAGCCTCGGCTCGGATCGAGTGTTGTGTTCCCATTCCGACCTTGTAAAGTCGTCGTCACCCAGAAAGCCGCCGTTGCGCAGTTTTGGGGTAAACGCGAATCAGATCGATGGCGATGCCCTTCAAGGTGTGATCGGCGTCGATGTAGGCAAAATCCAACTCGCCCGTCGGTGATCTGGTCGATCACTTCGGTAGTCTTACCCCGCAAGATCACTCGTTTGGCGGCGGCGAAATCGGTCTTCGTTTTTGCTTCCTGGAAGAACCCCTCTAATTCCGAATCCGCTTTGTTGGATGGCTTGTTCCAGTCATTCAAGTGCCTCCAAGGGTCGACCATGTAAACGCAGGAGTCTCTACTTCGACGCCGTTTTTAGCACTACATTGTTTCGTTCGTCGCCGGCAATGATGCGATAAAACTTCCTGAGTTCCTCGGTCTGGTCCACCGGGACGCTCAACTCTTTCACTTCAAATGTCCGGGTATAGCCGATCACGTTGCCTTTGACTTCGGTCTTCGAGTGATAGCTGGCGAAGCTGTAGTCGGCATCGACAGCTGGCGGCAGGTCATCCACTTCGTAGCCGGGAGGAATTGTGATTTCAAACTTGTCAGTGTCGCGTGAGGGGCCTTCGAATTCCACGGGAAACTTTCGCGGCTCTTTGGTCTCCAGAAAGCCCTGCGCTTTCACTCCGAGCACCCGCGGCCGGACCAGGAGAAGGTTGCCGGCATTCTTGGCGTAACTGGCGGACTCGAACGAATAGTTGAACCCGAACGGCTGATCTGTGAGCGTCTGATTAATTACGGTGGCCTTGGTGATACGAAACGTGGAGAGAGAGCCAGAAAGAAGGGCCTCGATCGGCTTGATTCTGTCCGTGTCCTTGGTGACGGTACGCAGGCTCCATCGCTCCGTGGATGCGCGGTCCCCCAGGCGTACCTCTTTGACGTCGCCCCGCAGTGTACCGCTGGGGTCGAGAGTCAGGGTCCCGGTGCGCTGGATGCTGTTCATGGCAGAAGGTTGCTGCGGAAGGCCGATCAGTTCGCCGCCGTCGGGCGTCACCAGCAATCCGTAATTTGCCTGCAGGTAGCCACCAATCTGGCCGAATGGCATCAGCTCATTCGTGGGATCGAAGAAGAGAATTCTACCCAGCTTGGGATGCTGCAGCGTGGCAATCAGCGACGGGTCGGTGACGCTGTCGGGCAACTTGATGGCGGTAATGGCATGGTTAAAGCCAGCGTGAGCCGGCGTGTCACGGGTGACGGCCCCGCGTTCCATGTTGATCAACACATAGTAAGAGTCGACGCCAATCTCCCGCAGCATGGAACGCATCAGAGTCGCTTTATCCTTACAGTCGCCGTAATGGTGCGAGAAAACATCGGGCGCGGCGTGGGGCTGCCACCCGCCGATGCCGAGTTCGATAGCCACATAGCGAATGTCGTGCTGCACGAATTGAGCGAGTGCCTGCATCTTCTGCAGCTGGTCGCTCTTCGAAGCCGTTAGCGTGGCCACTTGCTGCTTGATTTCCGGCGAGGCATCGAGGCGTCCGCTGGCCAGGCCGCCATACCATTTGCCAATGTCATCCCAGGCCGCGAATCCGTTCACCGCGCGGCCGCCGGGCGGAAAGAACGATACAACCATCTGGCCTACAACGCCGCTTACCGGGGGCATCTCCGGTTCGCTGCGGACGCCCTTCACATCGTTCACCGACCACCGCCACAGGTTGTTCCCGGCCTCCACCGGTTTTGCCTCCGGGTAGTTGAGCCATGAGAACTTGAACTCCCAACTGGCAGGAAGCTGCAGCGAATAGTGGCTCTCTCGCACGGGATCTGGCTCCTGGAAGCGCCAAATATCCTGAAGATGGAAAGGCAGCTCCTCGACCTCGTACTCGTAGCCCACGATGTTGCCGGGGTCGGCTGCGGGAATTTGCAGCACCCTGAATTTAACGTCGTCCACAAGCTCGCCCCCTCCAGACAGGGACCGGTCCACAGCATCTTTGTCTTTGACTTCATAGTCCTTGCCCTGCGCGGGGATACACCAGCCGTGCAGACTTTTGATTTTTCTCTGCGGATTAAAGTAAACAGCGACGAAACCGTGCTCGCGGCCATTGGGGCGGAGAATCTTGTAGGCTTCGCGAAGCTGCGTCCTGATCTTGTCGCTGGAAAGTACGGTCACGTTGGTCTCGGAATACAGCAGGACGGCGTCTGTCTTTTCGTCGTAGGAAGATACAGGCGCGTTGACAAGGGCGTGCATCCACGAGGGAGCATCCCCGCCCGCCACGGCCGGTGGAGCGCAAGCCATGACGCATAGAAGCACAGCAACTGCGCCGACGGGCAGGCCTCGCCGGACGTTGTTTCCAGTGTCAATATCAGCGTCAGTTACTGGCGCTGGCCGTTCCGGGCTGCAACAGGATTTGTTCTTCATCTCCGGTCCTCACCGTCTGGAAAAAATTTCGCAGCGCCGCATAATACTTCTGCTCCAGCAGCAGGAAATCAATGGTTAGCTTTCGCGTCAGATGCAACGTTTCCTGATTGTTCTCGACCTTCAAGCTGTACCTAACGACGTGCCCGTCCAGGCTTTCGCCGGGCGGCAAGTTGCTCACTTGCCACCCCGCAGGCAGTGCGACGGTTATTTCGTCAATCTTTTCGTAGGGATATTCAAAGTAAATCGGATACACGCGGTGCGCGTGTTCGAAAATGTGCTTCTCATGCGCGACAAAAACTGCCGCAGGAAGGACCACGCGTTTGCCGGCGTTCGAGGTCCAGTTGGGGATCTTCAAGTCGAACTCCGCAACCAGCGGTGCCTCTGGGTTGTTCCAGTCAGGATGATTGGTCAGCTTGGCCTCGGTCGCAACGGGAATCTGGCCCGTCACTCCGTCCTCCAACATTTTCGTCCGCGCAACTTCATCCGCGTGTATCGCGGATTCGCGGTGATACATCGCTTCGAGGCCAGTGTAAGTCACTGTCAATTTTCCTTCCAGATCGCCGTTCTCGGACAGCTTCATTCTCCCGGTACGCTGAATCGTGGACTCTGAGCTTTTCGGTAGTGTGGTCCTAATCCAGGTTCCGCCAGTGTTATCCAACCTCAGTCCTGGGGTTCCAGTTTCGGACCAGTTCAGCATCCCGAAGGGTGCAAACTCCGCCCCCGGATTGAAATAGAGATCCTGGCCGTTGAGCTTAACCAACACGGCGGTTTCATTCAGATGTCCACTCTGCATGGTCTTTTTGGTGAAGAAATACTCGGCTCGACTGGAGATCCAGCAGCCATAAGCTTCGAAACCAGCAGCGCGCACCAGAGCAAGGAAGAGCCAATTCAGTTGCCATTTATCGCCGTAGCCGTGCTTCCAAACATCTTCGACGTTCTCGTCTAACTTTTCTTTCTCGCGTTTTATCTCCTGCTCGGTTTTACGCAACTCGAACGACGTGTTTCGAACGTGCTGTACGCGCTCGTAAATCTTGCGCAGTTTAACTTCCGGGGCATCGCTGGGCGAAACGATTTGCGCGACCGCGCCTTCCATGGCCCTGGGTTTGCCAATAAATTTTTCGAGCGCGTCGTTCCAATTCTTGCCGATAAGTTGCCAATACATATCTGGGTCACCCATTGACACCCCAGACTCGTAGACGAAATCTACGCGGGCCTTAAGCTCGCTCGCCGGCGGAATAAAGTCTTCCGTCTGGAAGGCGAGGACGTTGCTAACTTCCATGCGGTAGATGCGGTCTGGACCCTGCGTGGGTTCGACGCCGGTCGGAAGGTTCTGCCAACTCCAGCGAAGGGACACCGGAAGGTAGACGCTGCTTCTGTATGGTTTGAGAGAAAACCGTGCGCTCTTGGTGAACAGCTCCTCGTTCAGAATCCAATGCGAAGCATAAGCGTGCTGCAGGTCGAGGGTGTAGAGGTACTCAATGATGCAGCCGGGATCGACGGCGGACAGCGTAAATGTTTTTGCCAGGTAATTGATCCTGCGGGCCTTGAAAATGGACTTTTCAAAGACCCTGCCGTCAAAGTCAACAATGGTGCCGTTGGGTTTGATCGTACGCGCCTCGATATGCACAACCTCCTCAGCACCCTTCAGAAAAGGAACCTCAATGTTGGCGTACTTGCGCCCCTCCTCCGTCAGAATTTTGATGCGGAGGTAGTTGTCTTCGTGAATGTGGCCCCCGCTTCCATCATCCCGGTCCACTTGGCGATAGAGAATAATGGCGGGAGCCCCCGGCGCCAGCGGTTCGCTGGTCATTTTTAATTCGTCGGGATTGACGGGTTGAAATCCAATGCCCGCCCAGAGGCTGTCGGGACAGCAAATCAGAAAAACAAGAACGATCAGCGCACACAGGGAATCCACGGCCGAAACCGTTGCGCAACATCGACGATGCGCGTCACGAGCCATACCAGGGTCCGACCGCAGCAGCCTTCGCCGGTCAGTTCCTGGCGCTGGCCGTTCCGGGTTGCAGCAGAATTTGTTCTTCATCTCTGGTCCTCACCGTCTGGAAGAAATTTCGCAGAGCCATATAGTATTTCTGCTCCAGGATCAAGAGATTAATGTTTAGCTTCCGAGTCACGCGGACGGTGCCGTTGCCGCTCTCCATCTTCAAGTCGTAGAGAACAACGTGCCCATCCTGAGTTTGCGGCGGTGGCACGCTGCTGACTTGCCAACCGGCCGGAAGCTCGATGGTCACGTCGTCGATCTTCTCGTGCGGATATTCAAAATAGATAGGATGCACCCGGTCGGCATTCTCAAAAATGCGCTTCTCATTTGCGGCGAAGAAACCAACCGGAACAACTGCCCGCTTCCCCGCACTCGACACCCAGCCAGGAATCTTAACGTCGAGTTCTGCCACCAGAGGCTTCTCCGAACTGGCCCAGTCCGGCTTATTGGTCAACTCCAGCTCGGCAGCTGCGGGGATCTGTTCCTTCAGTTCGTCTTCCAGGAATTTTTTTCGCTCAACCTCATCCGCGTTTCGTAGCTCCAGGCGCCGGTACATGCCTTCCAGCCCGGTATAGGTGACGGTGAGCTTGCCTTCGAGATCGCCGGTGTCGAGGAGCTTCAGTTTCGCGTTCCGCAGGATCTGAGACTCCGCGCTGTCGGGGAGTGTGGTTTTGATCCACGTTCCGCCGTCGCCATCCAGCCGCAGTCCCGGCGTTCCAGTTTCTGCCCAGGTCAGCAGGCCATAGGGCGTGAACTCGGCTCCTGGATCGAAATAGAGATCCTTGCCATTCAGTTTGACCAGAACCACGTTCGCGTCCAGCTTTTCGGCTTGCATCGTCGCGGGAATGAAGAAATATTGCTGGCGATCGGAAACCCAGCACCCATAAGCCTCGAATCCGGCGGCGCGAACCAACGCCAGATATAACCATGTGAGCTGCTTTCCATCGCCGTAGCCGCGCTTCCATACTTCTTCGACATTCGCGGCCGGTTTTTCTTTGTCTCGTTTTTCTTCTTGCTCGGTTTTGCGGACCTCGTAGGAGGTGTTGCGGATCTGCTGCACGCGGTCATAGATCTTTCGCAGTTTGACCTCCGGGGCATCATTCGGCGCAATGATCTGTCCGACCGCTTCTTCCATAGCCTTGCGCTTGCCCACGAAGCCTTGCAGCTCGCCATTCTGCTTCTTCCCCACTTGCTTCCAGAACCGATTCGTGTCGCTTTCGGGCGAGTCCAGGGAGTAGATAAAATCCACTCGCGCTTTCACCTCGTTGTCGGGAGGCATGAAGTCTTCCCTTTGGAACGCGGGAATATCATGAGCTTCCATGCGGACGACATGGTCCGGGCCCTCTGCAGGCATACCCGTGCCGGGGGGAAGCGCGTGCCAGGACCAGCGCAAGTTGTAGTTGTTGGGATAGCCGTGACTGTAGGGCTTCAGGGAAAACTTCGCGCTCTTCGTAAACAGCTCATCGGTCAGGATCCAGTGCGAATCGAAAAGGGAATTCTCCTGGAGATCATAAGAGTAGTAATACTCGATGATGCTGCCGGGCTGGACCTCGGGAAGCGTGAAGGTCTTCGCAAGGTACTTGGCCCCGCGGCTCTTTTCGATCGTCTTCTCGAAAACCTTTCCGTCGAAATCCCGAATGGAGCCGTCGGGTTTTATGGTGCGGGCATGGATGCCAATGACGTTGTTCCTGTCCTTCACGAAGACGATCTCGATGTCGGCATACTTGCGCCCCTCTTCGGTCAGGATTTTGACTCGATAGTAGTTGTCTTCGTGAGAGGTACGGCCGTTGTCGTCGCGGTCCACTTGGCGATAGAGAATGATGGCGGGCGCACCCGGCGCCTTGGGATCGCCGGTCATCTTCAGTTCCTCGGGATTGACGGGTTGAAATCCAGTGCCCGCCCATAACGAGAACGGACACACCGTGACCAGGGCAAGCACCACCATGACGGCAGACAGCAAGAACTTGCAACGACGAGTAGACATGGCGCCTCTTATGCAAGAGTGCGTTCGGCGTAGAGCCCAGGGCCTCAAGGGGAAGTAGAGGCCGCACGGGCGTTCCACGGTATCCCGAGCTGCACGCTACCGCAGAGCGTGCGATCTGTATGGCTGGCGAGATTACATAGGCTTTCCGCCTCTGTCAAGGCGATTCGTATTCGCGTGTCGTATTCGCGTGTCGTATTCGCGATTCGTATTCGTTTGTATTCGTTGGTAGTGGTAATCTCTGGGTGAAAATGTAGGATGTGACCTAATGGAGAGCAGGAAGAATCTGATCCGCATTTCGTTTCTGGTGTTGAGCTTAGCCCTGTGCAATCTCGGCTGGGCGCAAGGGTCGGCCGCGCCTATACCCCCTACACCCCCGAAGAAGCATCTCTTAGTGATTGGGGAAGAAAAAGGATACCGGCACGAAGCGGTTTCCCACGCGATGGCTACGATGGAGCGGTTGGGAACGGAGACCGGGCTTTGGGACACCACGCTTCGCACCGACACCGAGGCCCTGACCAAGAAAAAGCTGGAATACAACGCCAAAAATCTGAACGATTTCGACGCCGTACTTTTCTACACCGGCGGCGACCTCGAAATGGACGCGCAGCAGAAGGCCGATTTCATCTCGTTCGTCCACGATGACGGCAAGGGATTCATCGGAGTGCACAGCGCCGCCATTACTTTTGTTGACTGGCCAGAATATGGAGACATGATCGGCGGCTACTACGACGAGCATCCGTGGTTAACTTTCGAGGCGCCCATTATTGTGGAGGACCCTAGTTTCCCGGGCATGCAGCAATGGCCACATTCGTTTGTACTCCGCGACGAGATTTATCAGATGAGAAATTATTCGCGGGACAAAGTACGCGTGCTGATGCGCCTCGACGTGAGCCGGCTCGACATGAAGAATAAGAATGTCCACCGCACCGATGGCGACTTCGCAGTGACCTGGGCGAAGATGTACGGCAAAGGCCGGGTTTATTACACGACGCTGGGCCACGTGGAAGAAAATTGGGACAAGCCGGAATTTCAGCAGATGATTACAGAGGCGATCACCTGGGCGATGGGGCTGGAGAATGCGGATGTAACGTCGCGTCCGCTGCCACGGAATTAGAGCTCTGATTAACCACCAGAGAGCACAGCGCCGCAGAGAAGCCCGAATCCTCGAGGATTTACCCAGTGCTCCTCTGTGCCCTCTGTGGTTAATGAAAGTTCGGCCTCCTGCAAGAACGCACAATGCAGATAATTTCGAGCACGCGAAGAAGTTTTTTGAAGACGCTGGCGGCCGCTCTCGCTTCGACAGCACTTCCCTTGCAAGCATCGAATCGCCTCAACGTCGGGATAGGCACCTACAGCTATCACAATCTCTCGATGGACGCGATGATCGTGCAGTTGAAGGCTCTGGGAGTTCGGGAGATCGAAATGTCCCGCGGCGATTTCATGCTGATGAACCACCCCAGCGATGATCTGTTTCGTTCGGCGCGGGCCAAGTTCGATCAGGCCGGAATACGCTGCGTGTCGTATTACACCGCGACCATCAAAGAAGACACCGACCTCGAGAATGCCGTTCGGTTCGCCAAGATCCTGGGCGTTAGCAATATTACAGGCGACGCTACTGGCACCATTCTGAATCGAATTGACAACCGCCTTACGCAGGAAAATTTGACCTTCGGAATCCATAACCATTATTTCAAGGGTCAGAAGTTTGCCTATGAGAGTCCTGAGGACGTTCTGAAAGCGCTGCAGGGACTTTCCAACACGGTTGGCGCCACCGCGGATGTGGGCCACTTCGCATCCTGCGGGCACGATCCGGTGGACGCAGTGCGAAAATTGGCGCCGCGTCTGAAACTGGTGCACCTCAAAGACATTCAGGCCGTGGACGGAGAAGTGAATGTGCTGCTCGGAAAAGGGATCTCGAAAATTCCTGAAGTGATGACGGAGCTGCGCCGGCAGAACTTCGCCGGACTCGTCGCGGTGGAATACGAAAAAGAAGGCGAGGTAAACGAAGATATGCGGCAGGAGATGGAATTCGCGCGCAACCTGGCCTGAAGCCGCGAATATTTCCGTCCGAATTTCCTCCGATCGTTCAGACGTCGACCCTCAGTTGCGGACAACTGGCGCTCTGTCGGGAGGGTTCGCAGCTTTCTTCTCCGGGATCAAGTCTTTCGCCGGCACTTTGGCGTCATACACCAAATTGAAGAAACCAACCATCATTTCATCCCAGCTTTGCTGACCCCAAATCACAGTTTTCGTGGGATCCGGATTCTCCGGATTATCCGGCGAGTTGTCGAAATGCGCGGTGCACTCAATCTTCGTACCCTTCGGTAGAACGATCGGTTCTTCCAGGTTGTACCAAAGCTGCCAGTGCCAGTTGTAGGCGGGCACGCGCAACAGTGTCCGGGTCTCGCCGTTGGGAAACACCAACCTGTATTCGAAATTCTTACCCCGCGCATGCATGTGAGGATGCAGGCCGGCCAACGTCACTTCGTGGGCTACTTCAAACGTAGCGTCCACGCGGTAATTCGGATCTCCCGGGGGAATCTTGAACGTTCCGTTGACCGCGGAAAGAGTTTGCACTCGGTCTTTCGGAACTTCTTTCGCAAGGACCAACCCAAGTTTGGTGCGGTCCATCACAGGTTTTCCATTCGGCGTGTAGTGGACTTCGAATACGATGTCTGACCCGGCCTTGATCAACTTCCCCTGGCCCGGCGGCAGGATTTCCGCGGGCTGCCCCGGCGCATAGCCGACCAGGAAATCACTGGGGAGCGCGCTGGTGTCGGCTTTGCTGTCTTTCTCAGGCGGAGCTTCAAAGAAAACTCCGGGCGTCTGATCCTTGAAATAGCTCGATCCCGGTTCGCGAACATAGGCGATGATGTGGTGCACCACGGCGCGCTCCGTCGGACGCACTTCGGCAGCCTGCACCCAGGTGTCTTTGGTAAAGCCAGTGGGCACAATCGCATACTGATATTCCACCATGCCCGACTCGGGCACAGGGAACTCCTTCGGGAGTTGGAAAACCACGTCTGGCTTGGGGATGCCCCATCCTTCCGTGAAGCTGAGCGGAGCCGGCATGTCCTTCATGTCACCTTTGGGCGCGCCTGCCGTAACCCACGCCACAATCGCTTTGATGTCTTCATTGCTGAGCGCGCGATTGTTGGAGAAGTGCCCGTATTGCGGGTCGGCGTACCAGGGCGGCATAACTTTGTGCTGCACCGCCAGCTTGATCGCTCCCGTCCAGGGACGTACATCCTCATACGTCAGCATGGAGAACGGTCCCGCTTCGCCAGGTCGATGACAACTCTGACAGTTTTTCTGCAGGATCGGTGCAACGTCCTTGGTAAACGTCACACCCATGCCACCCATCTGTCCAAACAAAGGCAGGGCTAAACAAGCCGCGAAGCCGAGCGAGAGTGCGATCCGGTTCATGAATGCTTTTTCCTCGCCGCTATTTTACAGAAGAATCGGCGCAACCTCCGATTGACGAGATTAGGAGGTGGCGATTTAACGTGAATTGACTCATTTCTTACGCCACGCCGCACCCACAAAGAAATTTTGCTCGCACGTTGTCGTTTTTTGCCTGCCCTTTCCGATTCACTATATAGAGAGACGAGCGTTCGACGCTGGACTCCATTTAGGTTGCTAAGGAATCTGCGCTGCTGCGTTTTTTCTCTCCTGGCATGATCAATTCGACCGCTGCTTTGCCCAACTAAAGGGGCAGAGAGGCCTATCATGCGGCCATTAGGGGGAGCACTATGCTGAAGTTCGGGGCATATCCGATTAAGGTCAATTACAACCTGCATACCCGGTTGCGTAACCAACATAACGAAGAGGAGTTTCATCAGGCCGGGCAATACCTGGAAGAGCGAAAGCTTGACATGAAGGTCAATACCTCCACCGATGCAACGATAGAAAACAACTTGTACAAACAGGAGCTGAATGATTATGAGCAGGCGGTCTGCAGTTTGCTGCGAAAGATCGAGGGCAATCGGGTCGGGCGAATGGTGCTGGGCCATATCAACAAGAAGACCACCGTCTGGATCGTCCCAAAATCGCCCCAGGAACTGAAGCAAGACAACACCGCCCAGACAGGTCCCCTGAAATATGACATACAAGCGAACGGGAACTATGCTCGCGGGTATGGTTCGGGCGACACGGTAATCCTCTACAATCCTGAGCTTGGGGACGGCGTGCTGCTCCACGAACTGGTGCACGCCTATCGGTACTCGCTCGACAAGTTCGTTCCCGTGAACCTTGACTACTGCAACGGCTACTCAAGGTACACCACGACTAGCGAGGAAATCCTCGCACACGTGATTCAAAACATCTATCTGTCCGAGGCAAAGCAACCCCTGTGTCTGGACTATAAATCGTATTGGGATGGGTCTACAAAAGAGGAAACCTATAAAGTTTTGGTCGGGAACGAACGTCTGATGTGGATCCTGAACTATTTCTCGCGGCATGAATACCTGGCGATAATGGCGGCACATACTTTCAAGACCACGGAGTACAATCCGTTTCGCGATTTCGCGACCCTGGAGGCCGCATCTCTGAAAACCCGTCCTTTAGTGCCGGCTTCCGAAGAGGTCGTGCCGCTGGCGCCGTGAAGAGATTTTCCGGGTAGCCAGTCCCTATCGCAGGGGAAGGGGAGCGGGATGCCCAATCAATTACCCGGTGTTCGACTGCACACCATGGCCTAGAATGTCACAATAGATCCCGGTAGCGCTCCAGCGCTACCCGGACAAGTTGGCTCCGAGTACGCACTTCCGTCTTCGCAAACAGCTGCTGAAGGGTGTTTTTGACTACGCTTTCTGAGAGGCTCAGCCGCGATGCAATTTCTTTGTTGGCCAAGCCCTGAACAACCAGCCTGAGCACGTCCGATTCACGATTGTTCAAAGTGGCTCTCTCCTGATGGTCGGAGGTGGCTGCCGAGTTGGACTCGGTTGCACCGGCCCGCTCTTCGGTGACATCAGCGATGATGGCGGCCAGTTTGGGTTGCGACCCCTCTTTATAGCTGGAGAACCACACGTCCGCCAGAAAGGATTCTCCATTACCGCGATGGCCCCGGCATTGCATCGAAGTCCTGAACTGTGGTCCCTCCTCCCAGCGCAACGCATGATGGAGTTCGGGCAGGAATGCCGCGATGGGCTGACCGATCAGGTCTCCGTCCCGAGGGGCCATGAGTTCGGTGGCAGCTCGGTTTGCCAGTTCGATGGAGCCATGTTCGTCGACGGTGACAATTGCAGCTGGACTCGTTTCTACCAGGACGCGTAATCGCTCTTGGGACGCCAATCTCAGTCGGCGGTTGCGCAGGACCTCGGAGATGAACAGTCCTGAGCCGACCAACGCCAGAGCTTCAAAGCTCGAACGGATCGGAGCGTCCGCCGGGTCCAGGTTGCTGAAACGTTCGCTCAGCAGCGCACACGCGAGGCCCATGCACGCAATTGCCCACCGTGGCAGAAACCCGGCCGCCAGCATGATGGGAAACAAGTAAAGGAAACCTAGAGAGACATAAGGTTTCGTCCACCAGTCTACGGCAGCGATCGCCAAGACAATGACGACGCTGGTGAGCAGAACCGCCGCCCGGTTCCGTGGTTCCCAGATCCACTCAAGATTCAACATGGATTTCAGTAGAGCCGACGATTATCCCATCCCTTGCCCTGTTTCCAAACCAATCAAACGATTGCGACCAGAGGTCCGGCGTTCCCAATCGAAGGATTAGTTCCAAACTCCCGCCTTTTGTATTGGTCCTGCTTGATTCTGCTCCAATCGTGCGATTTGGAAGGTTGTTTCCTCCGCAATCGAAATACTGCTCGACAAAGCCTTTTGAGTGTTTCCGGTGAACCTGACCTTCGGGGTACACAGAGGTCAGGCCGCTGTGACCGCAAGAAGAGAAAGCCGTCGGTCAGGCTTCCCAGAGCGCGGCCGGAGGGTCCGGTGGCTCCACAGTTAGTGAGGGGTTACGTTCTAGGCTTGATCGGCCTGTTCTCTATCTGCTTGTTCGCCCTGGTGATCATTACCGGCTGCCGCGACCTAATCTCGCGTCTATCGAAGACCGGCACTCGCAAAAGAGAGGATAAGACGCATGGCGCAGCAAAACACGGTGGGGCGATAGATGATTCGTCGAGTCGTTGATTTTGCCCTCAACAACCGCCTCCTGGTGTTGGCTTTCGCACTGCTGCTTTTCGCCGGGGGCATCGTTGCCTTCCGGGGCCTCCCGATTGAGGCATATCCCGACGTAGCCGACAACTACGTGGAGGTCATCACACAATGGCCGGGAATTTCCGCGGAACAAGTCGAGCAGCAGGTCACGATTCCGCTCGAAGTCGTGATGAACGGGATTCCGCACGTCGTCCATCTGCGTTCGTTTTCGTTGTTCGGGCTCTCTGACCTGAAGCTGATTTTCGACGACGAGTCGGACAATGATTGGAACCGGGAGCGGGTTCTGGAGCGGCTGAGTCAAGTCACTTTGCCGCCGGGAATCAGCCCGCAAATGGGTACGGACTGGAGCCCAGTCGGCCAGATCTATTTCTTCACCCTGCACAGCACCAATCCAAAATATGACCCCATGGAACTGAAGTCCCTCGAAGACTGGATCGTCGAGAAGAATTTCAAAGCCGTTCCCGACGTTGTTGATGTAGCCAGTTTCGGCGGCCCCACCCGCGAATATCAGGTGCGGGTGGACCCCAACAAACTGGTCTCCTATGGATTGAGCCTGGCCCAGGTTGAGCAACAACTCGCAAACAATAATGTCAATGCGGGTGGAAGTTTCATCCAGGAGGGCCTGCAGCAAATCAACGTGCGTTCCGTGGGATTGGTTGACCGTGCCCAGGATATTGAACACACGGTGATTATGACGAAGAACGGCACGCCCCTCCGGGTAAAGGACATTGCGGCGGTATCACAGGGCCCAAAGATTCGCCTCGGCCAGTTTGCGAAAGCCATTCACCGCGAGAACGGAAAGATCATCGACAACGAGGACGTAGTGTCCGGCATCGTGCTGTTGCGGAAAGGCGCGGCAGCGGACACGGCGCTGCGGGGCATCAACAAGAAAGTGAAGGAGTTGAACGATCATATTCTGCCTCCCGGCGTGAAGGTTGTTCCCTTTATCGACCGCAGCGACCTGGTTCACTTCACCACTCACACGGTGCTGCACAATCTTACGGAAGGAATGATCCTGGTATCGCTCATTCTGCTTCTATTCCTGGGCAATGTCCGGGGTGCGCTGATCGTGGCGGCGACGATCCCGTTTTCCCTGTTGTTTGCGTCGATCTGCCTGGACCTAAGGCACATCCCCGCAAACCTGCTGTCTCTGGGGGCCTTGGATTTCGGCATGGTGGTGGATGGTGCGGTGGTGATGGTGGAAAACATTGTGCGCCATTTGGGTCACAAGAACGGGAATTTCAAAACGCCCAGCGAAAGAATCAGTGAGGCCTCGCACGAAGTTCAGCGTCCGGTGTTTTATGCGATCGCGATTATCATCACCGCCTATTTGCCTATTTTCACGCTGCAGCGCGTGGAGGGACGGCTTTTTCATCCCATGGCTTGGACGGTCGCTTTTGCCCTGCTCGGGGCTCTCCTCTTCTCGATCCTGATCACTCCAGTGCTGGCCAGTTTCGCGTTCCGCAACGGAGCACACGAATGGCACAACCCGATCATGCACTTCCTGACCGAGCGCTATCGCACCGCGGTTCGGTGGGCCATTCGACGGCGTGCGCTAACCGTTGGTGCGGGCGTACTTGGGCTTTTCGTCGCACTCTACCTTGCCCTTAGCGGCGTCATCGGCTCCGAATTTCTGCCGCACCTCGATGAAGGCGCGCTTTGGGTGCGGGGCACTCTTGCACCCAGCACCGGGCCGGACGAGGGCATCCGCGTGTCCAATCAAGCGCGCATCATACTGTGCTCTTTTCCCGAGGTGCCGCAATGCACAAGTCAAACAGGCCGTCCCGACGACGGCACCGACACCACCAGCTTTTTCAATACCGAATACTTCGTCGATCTCAAGCCGAAAGAACAATGGCGGCCGGTTTTTCACGAAAACAAAGACGAATTGATTGCGGCCATGAATCGTGAACTCAACAAAATTCCTGGCGTAGTCTGGGGATTTTCTCAGCCCATCGAAGACAATATGGAAGAAGCGGTTAGCGGAGTAAAAGGCGAACTGGCCACCAAGGTATACGGCGATGACCTGAAAGTTCTGGAGGAAACGGCTGATCAGATCGTCGGCATCATGCGCGGAGTCAAGGGAATTGAGGATCTTGGAGTTTTTCGCGTGCTGGGCCAGCCCAACCTGAATGTGGGCGTAGACCGCGATGCCGCCGCCCGTTACCAGATCAATGTCGCGGATGTACAGGACGCGATTCAGACTGCGGTGGGCGGAAACGCACTCACCGAGGTGCTCCAGGGCGAGGCGCGATATGACCTTACGCTGCGCTATCTTCCGAGTTACCGGGATACGAAGGACGCGATCGAGAACATTCGTCTCTTGTCGCCTTCTGGCGAGCGGGTGTCGCTCGCGCAGCTCTGCAAGATCAGCGAGAGCGATGGCGGCTCCGAAATTTATCGTGAAGGCAACCAGCGCTATGTTGCCATTAAATACAGCGTCCGAGGTCGTGACTTAGGCAGCGCGGTCGAAGAAGCAATGAAAAAGATCAACGATGGGGTCAAACTCCCGCCCGGATATCACATCGATTGGGAGGGAGAATACGAGAGCCAGAAAAGGGCCGACGAGCGGCTGCTCATCGTACTCCCGATCACGATCCTCCTCATCTTCATCATCCTCTACACGATGTTCAAGTCCTTCAAATGGGCGCTTCTGATTCTGGCAAACGTCGCCATGGCACGCATCGGCGGCCTGCTGGCCCTGCTGATCACTGGGACCAATTTCAGCGTGTCTTCCGGTGTCGGCTTTCTGGCTCTGTTCGGCGTGTCCGTGCAAACCGGAGTCATCATGCTGGAGTACATCAACCAGCTTCGAGCGCGACGATACTCGATCGAGGATGCCGCAGTGGAGGGCGCGGTGCTGAGGCTGCGGCCCATTATGATGACAATGCTAGTGGCCACCCTGGGGCTGCTGCCCGCAGCTCTCTCGCACGCCATTGGCTCAGACTCGCAGCGTCCGTTTGCGATTGTTATCGTCGGTGGATTGATCGCCGATCTGGTGATGAGCATCTTTCTGCTCCCAACCCTATATGTGTGGGTTGCCGGTGAGCGGGATATGCTTCCCATAGCGGAGGGGAACTTCGAAGAGGGAGAGCACATCGATTGATCCGAAAGCTGGGAGAGGCTTCCATAGGATCAGTGTAATCGCGTTTTAACAACAGTCATGCCGGCGCCGACTACTCCGACCTTGCCCCGTTTTTCCGCTGGAGGTCGGATATGGTTGATATTAAAGCGATGGCAGCCTTTGCCCTAGGCCTTCGATATGGCAACCTCACTCAAGTTCTACTGCGTAAAACTGTGAACAGGAGAGAGGAACTGGCGTATAGTTGGCCTGTTTTCTAGCAAAATAGAAGAGGACATGTAAATTCTCGGCTGGGTGCGGCTCGTTTACTCCATTCCGACAGAGGAGAGTCCCATGAGAACCCTGACGATTCCCAAGATCGTGTTATCGATTACCTTCCTCCAGAGCAGGTCACAATAACTCAGCCACTGACCCTGCGTGGCGTGAAGATCGGGAACGCCGCTAATCCCACAATTACGGTCCCGACAGGTGGCTTGACTCAAAGTGTAATCTCTCCTGTGAATAGCGCAAGAATGTTTTTTCAGGTTTTGGTTCTGAACACCGAATCTGAGGGTGTAACAATCAACGATCTAGCCGTGAATGGGAGTAGTGCCGCGAATGCAAGTCTGAATGGCTGGATGGATGGTATTTACTACCAAAACTCCTCCGGTAGAGTAAGTGGCGTCGCCACATTTGGTCAGGTCGGAAACGGATATGGCTTTGGCATCTTTTTTGACAATACGTCGTCGACCGCCAAGACCGTCACGGTTCAACACAACAGCATTCACGATTTCGATGCTGAGGGCATACGTAGCAACGGAAGTCCAACCCCCACTTTGACACTTTCGATCAAATCAAATTCTGTTATTGGCTCGAACACGGGCAATAATGCCGTTTACAACGGGATTGACTTGCAGGGTTCAGTGGGTTCGGTTTCGGATAATTTTGTTGCAATTCCTCCCGGTGTCGCCACGAATGGCATTGGGATTTATGTCACCTCTAACACGACGGTCTCCAGCAATACGGTTGAGAACTGGGCCATTTTTGCCGGTGGCGATTCAAACTTGGTCGAGGAAAATAAACTATCACTTTCGCGCATAACGATCCTTGGCAATAACAACATCGTTCGGGGTAACTCACTTTTTGATGGTTCGGGAATATCTCTGACTTGTCAGGCTTCGGGGAATTCCATCACGAATAACGTCATCAACAACGTGGACATCGGCATTAACGGAGTCAACAGCAGTGACAGTGTGGGCCCAAATTCGATTTCGAATACTGCAACAGTTAGCACAACGTGCAATTGACCAATTGACCGGACCATTTACGGCCTGAACTCGTGAACAGAAACCCGGGCGATGTTCACGTTCCGAAACTCATCAACATCTGCAAGGATCGTCGAATCACGGGAAGTCAACTGTTGTAAACAGGTGCCTTAGCACGTTTTGACCGCCGGTCAGTGAGCGTTATAGAGATTTCGCCAACCGTCGGTCGGTTGTATGATTCCGACGCATGGAACCTGATTTCACGATGGTGAGCAACCTGCCGCTCCCAATGCGATTGCTCAAGCTTATTGAGACTGGCCGCTGGCCGAGAACGCACGAGGAGGAACTGCTGGGTATTCCGGTGAAGGTGAACATCGATTCCGGAGGGAAGCCGAACGGCATTCCGGAGCGAAGGTGAACAGCAGTCGGAGCGTAGCGAC
>Ga0207014_1084_pt1 | contig 22478 bp, 18 predicted proteins | sample Alteio_BWMinCont_56_FD_153495 | JGI IMG/M metagenome (GOLD analysis project Ga0207014, IMG submission 153495) | Enriched cells from forest soil in Barre Woods Harvard Forest LTER site, Petersham, Massachusetts, United States -... | ecosystem: Environmental > Terrestrial > Soil > Temperate forest >...
CCGTTCAAACCGAAGCTGGTTCTTCGCGTCCTTTGGAATACCGAATTTTCCACCGGCAGAGACCTCGCGCGCCATATCTACTCCCGCTTATGCCGTGATGCAGAACGGCCGGCCTCCCGCGGCATCGGGATACCGGTCTATTTCCATTCTGGGTCCACGCCCGCCGAAGCGAAGCTGCCCGGCATCCTTGCCCTTGAAGGCGCCGAGAGTACGGTCGTTATCGCCCTACTCGACACCAGTATCCGGGCCGATCAGGCATGGAGAGATTGTGTAAGGGCCGTTGAAAGTGAAGTTGCTCGGAAGGGCAAACGTCATCTCTTTCTGCCCATCGCCTGCGAGGACAAAGTTCACTCCATCGTTGATAAGACAAACTGCATCCGACTTTACAATTTCGACGCACCGGAAAGGCCCGCTCGTCTCATTTCGGCGGTTACCCACGAACTCGCACGGCTGCTTCTCGGGAGACCAGGGGACGTTGAGACGCAGAACTTTGGCGTTCTGGAAAAAAGCTATGCACCTGTAAAGCTCTTCATCAGCCATTCAAAGCACGGCCGGGAAGGTACCGTCATTGCAACCGAGCTTCGCGATTACGGTCGCCAGCATCTTCCTGTGGCAACCTTCTACGATTCAAACGACATCGCCGCGGGTTCCGACTTTGAGAAGGAAATTCAAGCGAATGTTGCCGACAGTGCAATGGTGGTAGTCCAGACCGACACCTATTCCGATCGCGAGTGGTGCCGCAAGGAGGTCTTGTTTGCAAAGCAATACGGCTGTCCGGTGCTTGTCGTAAATGCAGTGACCGTGGGCGAGGAGAGATTCTTCCCATATCTCGGGAACACACCGACGATTCGCTGGCCTTTCGACTCTAAACGTCGCTGCGAAGTTGCTATGGATGCAGCGCTTCGGGAGGTATTAAGGAATGTCTATTTTCTGGAACATGTAAAGATGTTGAAAACAGCGGGGCTGCTGCCGGATTCGTGTGTTCAAATCGGCACTGCACCCGAGATGTTGACCTACAGAAATCTTCTTCGCGCGAAAAAGTGCGACCGCACCAAGCCCAGTGTCTTGCTCTATCCGGATCCGCCATTGGGGGATGAGGAAATCGAGGTGCTCGATGATCTTAATCCCTCTAATGTAATATTTACGACGCCGACCGCAATCATCGCAGAAGGCCCGGCGAAGGGCCCGACGCGTCTTAAGGGCAAACTAATAGGAATCTCGATCTCCGATGCCCCGGACCTTGCCCAGCGAGGTATGGGGCAGGTCCATCTTGAAGACGCTATGGTGGAATGTGCCCGCCATCTTCTCGTGCAAGGAGCATCGCTCGGTTATGGTGGCGACCTGCGCCCCGGCGGTTTCACCGAAATACTTTTCGAGTTAGTCCGCACGCATAACAGAGCGGGTACTAAGGAACGCATTCACAATTTTCTCTCTTGGCCAATCCACCTGCGGCTGGACCCTGGAGCGTGGCATGAATATCTTGATGAAATTCATGACTACAGGCTTCCGCCGCCGCCCGATTTGGGTGTTGATGAAAAGGTATTCATCACGCCGGATGATCCTCAGGGCCGCTATGCTTGGGCACGATCCCTGACCTTAATGCGAAACGAGATGAACCAGAAAACCAACGCCCGCGTGCTACTAGGCGGCCAAATTACCGGATTCAAGGGAAAATACCCCGGACTTCTCGAAGAGGCTTTGCTGGCACTCCGTTCAGGCCGACCGCTGTATTTAGTCGGCGGATTCGGAGGTTGCACACGCTTGATTATCGAGGCGCTGAAGGGTCGACTCCCTGATGCCTTCACCGAAGCCTTTCAGATAAAAGACCCCGTCTACAAGGCGATTGTCGAGCTTTATCGCGCGGAAGCGGCAGAGAAGAAGACCACCGCGATCGACTACGCCGGAGAACTGCAGTTTCTCAAATCGAAGGGCGTAGCCGGTCTAGATAACGGCCTCTCGGTAGACGAGAATGAGTTTCTTTTCACGAGTGAGAATCTACCGGAAATTGTGTATTTGCTACTGAGAGGTCTGACACAGCGCCTGACGTGATCACACCTTGGCTGATCACTCACGTCTGGTTACGGAGCGGAGTAATCGCAGCGATGGCAGGAATCAATAGAGCGCTGTTTGAAAATCGCCACCTCGCCAAGGCATCGGCGTCCTCGGGCAACCCGTGCATTTTTCTGTCTCACATTTCCGTGGACAAGCCTGCCGTTCAGGCAATCGCGACGTACATCATTTCACGCGGTGATATCGATATATACCTGGACGCTACGGACGGCGACTTGCAGGAAGCCGCAAGCTCCGGGAATGCTGCTGCGATCACGGACTTTATAGAGCGCGGGCTCTCGAATTCCACCCATATCATGTGCTTGGTGTCCGCAAGTACAGTGAAGTCATGGTGGGTCCCTTATGAACTCGGCTTCGGGAAGAAATCAGGTAAGCCGCTCGCGACTCTAAAACTAAAAGATACCGTCACATTGCCCGCCTATCTTGAAATCAGCTATATCATCCGAGGTACTGACAGCCTGAACCAATATTTGACCAGGGTGCGGCGAGGGCTATCGAAGAGCGCTGCGGTTGACTCTTTAACAGAAAGCCTCATTCGCAATAGTGCTCCAAGCCACCCATTAGACAACTTCCTCGACTGGAACGAATAGCGAGCCCAAACCGCGAACTGCTCTTTCCCGCAATCCAGTCACCACTTTAGTGGCAGAGCCGCAGCATCCAACGGAAATCTCATCAATTATTCCCGATGCGCCTTGGTACCATCCTCAGTACGTTCGCCGTCAACGTGCAGAGATGCCAACCCAGCCATTATTGTCGGACGGCAGTTTGGTAGAACTGGTGATTGGTTGCGTTCTTCCGTGTTGCACGAATGCCGTCGAGAGCGGCGGCAATTTTTTGGTGAAACATCCTCCCGGCGCGAAGGCGGGCGCCCTTCGAGAATTGTTCCCAAGTTTTCTTCGAAAAAAGGTCACGGAGCCGATAGTCATGGTCGTCGGATTTTCTTTTCGCCCGTTGGAGGGCGGTGCGAACAATTTCCGCCGCCTCTCCATCGTCGGTGAGCAGGTCGCATTTATGGAGGAAGAGCGCGGACACGTTTGGCAAACCTGCGGCTTTGCGCATCTTCACAAGACTGCGGTAGGTTTTCGCGTCGACTCTCGTTTTGACGGTTGTCATAACATAGGACCCCATATTATTACATAGACCCGTATTATGCGACATTCCGTGTAATAGGTCAATCCCGCTTGCTCCTGGCCTTCTTCAGGAGGCCAAATCTCGTCTATAAAGCATACCTGTCCTGGTCCTTTTCGCGGGCATTTGCCACCTACTCAAATGCAATCCCCCGCTCCTGGGATCAAGCAAACAATCGGCGCATTGCAATCTGATGGCGAGCGGACTTGTCGCGGCTATTAATGAATGGTCGACTGATCGGCCGTCAGTTGGCGAGTTCGAACACAATGGGTTGCTCCGAATGGGATCCCCGGGATTCTCAGTAACCCCACTTTTCATGGCAAACGGGCAACCGATTCAGTTCGTCCCGGCACACGCGCCATTGTGGCAACAGTTGGTCCATGATGGCGACGAAGTGGGCATTGTGGGTCGGTTCCAGCATGTGAACCATCTCGTGGACCACGATGTATTCCAGGCATTCGCGTGGTTTCTTCGCGAGATCGGTGTTCAATCGGACGCTGCGTGAAGCGGGGTTGCAGCTCCCCCATTTCGTTTTCATCTTTTGCACGAAGACACGCTGCACGTTGACACCGACCGTCGGCTCCCACTTGGCGATCACAGTAGGCACTGCAGCCTTGATTTGTTCTCGATACCACTGAGCGACAACATCTTCCTTTCTGTCGTGGTTCGCTCCCTGGTTAACCCGCAAAATCAGTTTGTTGTGCTTCAGCTCGATTCGCGGCGCGGAGGGTTCCTCAATGAGTCTCAGCAAGTAGCGCTTTCCCCATACGTAGTGGCTCTCGCGGTCCAAATACTCGCGCGGCGTTTCGCGTTCTTGTTCGCGCAGCTTCGTCTGCTGCTGCTTGATCCAGCTCAGTTTGGAAATCGCGAAAAGACGGATAGTGCCGAGCTTCATGCGATGCGGGGCTGAAATGCGTACTTTTCCCGTCGGAGGATAGACACTGAGATGGACATTCTTGATGTCCTTCAGCACCACATCAACCCAGATGTCCCCAAGCCTCAGTCGGTTGACCATCAGTATTCGCTCTGCGCTTTGATGATAGGAAAGATCCGCTCTACTTCACCTACATCCCGTAGTACGTCAAACAGCGCCGCCTTAATCACTTGTTCACGAGCCTGAATCCCGCGCCAGCCGTCTGGGCGCGTCTTCCTAATCGTCGCGTCAATACTCAGCGCCAACTCTTCGTTCTGATTCAGATTGTTATAGAGGGCCCGTTTGGCGGGAGTGTTCAGCGCTTTCGGTGTTTCTTCTGCTTGTCCGGCTTCCACCCTCTTCGCAAGTTCGGCGATGCGCTTCAGGTATCCCTCATACGCGATGGCCTTTGTCTTTCTGGCGATAATAATCTCATCCAGCAGCGCCGACATCTTTTCGTAGAAGGCCGGGTCGTTGAGCTGCTCCTTGATGATCTTGCGGCGGACGTTGTTCTCGATAGTTTCCGCGATCGCGTTCTTGTTTCCCTTGAGGCCGCCGAGTTGTTTCGATATGGCTTCAGCGATGCCAGTCTTCACGATCAACTCCAGGAGGCCCATATTGTCGAAAGGTGAAATTTTCCTCGGTTCATCGGCCTCGATGTAGGTATCGATCAGGTGCCGCATGTCGGCTTCATACGGTTTCAGATCTAGACTCTCGCCACTCGCTTTGCGGATGATCTCACGGACATTCAGATAGTGGTTGAGTTGCTGCTTAATGCGGATGACCTCGGCAATGCTATATCCAGCTTGTTCCAACTCGTCGGCAATATTGGCATAGGCGCGCACTAAGGACGCGGTCGTTTTGTAGAGCGCGGCGCGTTGTGGTTCCCGCTCCTGGAGGTCGTCCGGAATCTCCGTATTGCCGCAGAAGTAGTGAATGTGCTCCAGTTCATCCTTTGGCGGTTTGACAGGTTCGCACAGCAGCGGGAGGGCCTCCAGCGCATCGTCGAGGCGTTCTTTCCCTTTCTTAAGGCGATCCTTCAGCAGCACTTCGGGATCGACGCCCCCGGCGCTGTGATCCAGTTCGGAGGTATAAACCGCGATGGCGTTCTCGACTTTCTTGAACAGGTCTTTGTAATCGACGATGTAGCCGAAGTCCTTGTCCTCGCTGTCCAGCCTGTTGACACGGCAGATTGCCTGGAACAGGCCGTGGTCCTGCATGGACTTGTCGATGTACAGATAAGTGCAGGGCGGCGCGTCGAAACCCGTAAGCAGCTTGTCAACTACCACGAGCAGCTTCATGTTAGCGGGTTCCTTTATGAACAGCGTTTTTGCCCAGTCCTCGTATGACTCGGTTTTCGTCATGCCCGGCTTGGGCTCGATGTCCTTTAGCAGATCGTTATAAGTGTTGTAGATGAATTGCTTGTCTGTCTCCGTGTTTGCGCCGACTTCCTCCTTGGTCACGTCCTGCGCCTGGGGATTATAGGAAGTCACGACAGCACACTTGCTCTTGAACGGGGTCTTTTGGAAAAGGACAAAATACTTGCATGCCTCGTAGATGCTCGACGCTACCAGGATCGCATTCCCGCGTTCGCTGGAAAGGCGCGGCTTCACGCTGAAATCGAAAACAATGTCATTGACGACTCGCTCCATGCGGGACTTGGAGCTGAGCACTTTCTGCATCGTGCCCCACTGGTTCTTTAGTTCGTCCCTCTGCCAGTCATTGAGTCCCTTGGTCTTGGCCTCGAACCATGCGTCGATCTTGTCCTCAGAGCCGAGGCGCTGGTCGATGTCCCGCGCTTCATAGATCAGATCGAGTACCACTTCGTCTTGGACCGCCTCGCTGAATTTGTATGTGTGGATGTAACCGCCAAAAACTTCCTGGCTGGTCTGCCGGTCCTTCTTGAGAAGCGGTGTGCCGGTGAATCCTATAAAAACCGCGTTGGGCATCATCGCCTTCATCACGCGATTCAGCTTGCCGCTTTGGGTGCGGTGGCATTCGTCCACGAAGACGAAGACCTCGCCTACCGTCTGGCTGGGCTGTGCCTCTAGTTCTTTGATGAATGCGTCAAAGTCGTCCACGTCTTTCTTGCCGAACTTGTGCACCAGCGAACACAGAAGGCGCGGCTTAGCCTCGCTTAGTTTTTTCATCAGGTCGCGGCCACTGGTGGTGCGCCTGATGGGTTCGCCCGACTCTGTGAAGACCCCCTCGATTTGCTTATCCAGTTCGTCGCGATCGGTGATTATTGCAACGCGGGCATTTGCGTTGTTCTCCAGAATCCACTTGGCCAGGAGTACCATCACAATGCTCTTGCCGCTGCCCTGCGTGTGCCAGATGATGCCACCCTTGCGGTGGCGAACATGCTCCTGCGCGGCCTTGATTCCGAAATACTGGTGTACGCGCGGCAACTTCTTTATCCCGCCATCGAAAAGCACGAAGTCGTGCATCAACTCGATCACTCGATCCTTGGCGCACATCTTCAGGAGATACTTGTCCAATTTGAAACGGCTGTCGTCCTGCTCGTCCTCTTTCCACCTCAAGAAATATTTCTCCGGCGTCCCCACGGTGCCGTATTGCAGACCCTCGGAGTCGTTGCCGGCGAAGACGAACTGTACCGTGCTGAAGAAACCCTGATTGAACTCCGGTTGCTGATTGGAAAGGCACTGGCGAATGCCGTCGCCGATACTGATCCGACTGTTTTTCAGCTCCAGTATTCCGATGGCGATGCCGTTTACATACAACACCAAGTCAGGCCTCCGCTCGTGGTTGCCGCGCAGCGTGACCTCCTCGGCGATGGCGAAGTCGTTCTCCTCTGGTTCCTGCCAGTTGATGAGGTGAACCGTTTCCGTGACTTTCCCTGCTTCGATCTTCACCGGGACACCGTAGCGAAGCAGGTTGTAAACGGCTTGGTTGTTTCCATAGAGGTTGCGGTTGTGGTTGTCCGCCTCGGTGCGCAGCTTGTAGGAGGCCGCACTGATCTGAGCTGAGGTGTAGCCGCTCCCGGTAAGGTGGGCCGTGAGGATCTCTTGCTCAATGTTGCTGTTGCCATCGCGGTCGATCCAATCGCCGAGGTAGCGGTAATGCAACTCATCGCGGAAGAGAGCAATGACGCGGTTCTGCGTGGCGCGTTCGGATTTTCCTATGTCACTCATATCAACCGCGGAGGTCCGGATAGAAGTTCCTGCATCATGCCCAGCTTGAGCTGGCGGGTCTTGGCCAGCTTTACTTCGAGTGCGCCGATCTCGGCATCAAGATCATTCAAGACTTCCGCGATCGCAAGTTGCTCCTCCGGTTCAGGGACGTTAAGGGTTACTGCCGAAAGAATCCGACCGTTCGTAAGTGCGCGGGTGGTGTAAGAAGCCCGAGAGATTATCTGCTTGCGGATGTAGTGAGGTGCGAAGCAGTACTTCTTGAACTCGTTGCACAGCTTGTTATTCTTTGGGCGAGCACGTAGCAGAAAGCCGCTAAACACGGTCTGACTGGGTTCATCGAGAACGACCGATGCAATCCCCACCTCATCAGCAGTCTCCGAAGTCCGCGTGAAGAAAACATCGCCCATTCGAACATCAAAAGTAGCCAGCTCCTGACTCGTCAGGGATACGCGGCCAATTAGCATCGAGCTATAAATGGCCGGATGCTGGAAAACATCCATGTAGTTCACTATCGGAGTACCGTGGCCGAAGAACTCCTTTGCTTTATTGAGGCCATTCTTGAAGGTGAACATATCGCCGAGCTGAATGGGTTCCCACTCTTTAGAGAAACCCGGCAATCGCCTTTTGCCAGTGAGTAATTCCTCAGTGTGGTTATGGACGGGCTTTAGTTCCATGCGAACCCCATCTTTTCCAAGTGACGATTCACCTTTGCCTCTAGTTCGGCCACGTGGCCGACCATCTCCGGCAACGGCGTTTCGTACCGTTCGGCAAGTTCGTTCACGCGCTGGCTGAGAGCCTGGCTGATGCGGTCCATCTCGCCGTGAACCGCGGCATCAAGCGCGGCCAGCCATTTATCCTCCACGACCAGCGTCTTGGTCTCCAGCTCCGTCAGCGTCGGGTACTTCTTGTAAGCCTTGGCGTCGAGGTCAGTCTCAGTGTCCTTGAGTTTCTTATTTATGTCAGTTTCCTCGGTCGCCAGTTTTAGCCATTCATGCAGCACGGCGGCTTCGTCCTTGGCTTCGCTGTCGCCCTCAATCTCCTCCAGCCGGGCAATAACGTTGGCCTTGTTCACCTTTTCAAGTTCGGAAAAGAATCCTTCATCGCCGCCGTATTCCTCTTCCAGTTCCGTCATCCGAGAAGTGACCGTTTCCAACTCGGATTCCAGATTCGTGATGGCCTCCTGCTCGCCGGCGAAGTAGCGAGCAACGATCAACCCCTTGGGCACAAGGTCGCAGGCCCAGCCTTTGTCCTTCTCTTTGCCTTTCTTATCCTTCTTGATGATGCGGTCAGTTTCGGCCTTCCAGCCATCGGCAGCAATGGCGTAGCAGTCGTCCTGCATGCTCGCGCTCCAGTAGTCCATGAGGTGCTGATACACGTCGTACTTGTCGATGAGGGGCTTGTCAGTGTAGTGGGCCAGTAAGCTTTCCGAAAGCGCGGCAATCACTTGTTTGGGATGGCAGCCTGCCTCTAGCTGCCGCAATGTCTTTGCGCTCCTGTCATGCCATGCCGCGAAGTGGGCGTTCATTCCTCTAACAAAGGTGGCGAACTCTGGATGGCCGTAGATCTGGGATTTGATGGCGGCCTTTTCTACGGCCAAATCGACATAGCCGCGGCGTTTCGGTTTGAACAACACTTGGCGGAGATTGGGACAGACTCTCCAGTAGCGGCAGAGAGCATCCACGTCGCGTTCAGGAATGCCGCCGCACAGATGCCCTTCGATGTCCTGCAAATCTTCGGCCTGCTGCCTGTCAATGTAGCGTCGCAGGTTAAGATTAAATTCGTTCTTCTCAATCTCATCGACTGGGACCATTCGGGAGTACTTCGGGACTTCAAGCCGCCTGTTGAAGATATCGACGATTTGGTGGATGTCCTGGGCACGCAGGCGGTTCTTGGGTCCGTCCTTCATGAAGCCCGCGCTGGCGTCAATCATGAAGATGCCCTTGCGGGCATGTGCATCCTGCTTGTCGACGATGACGATGCAAGCAGGGATGCTGGTGCCATAGAAGAGGTTTTCGGGCAGGCCAATGATGCCCTTGATGTATCCCTTCCGGACGAGCGCGCGGCGTATGTCTGCCTCTGCATTGCCGCGGAACAGGACGCCGTGCGGCAGAATGCACGCGCCCTTGCCGGTACTCTTGAGCGAACGGACGATGTGCAGCAAGTAAGCGTAGTCACCCTGCTTGGCTGGTGGTATGCCGAAATGCTTGAAGCGTTCAAACTCATCCTTGGCCGGATCAATGCCAGTGCTCCAGCGCTTGTCGCTGAACGGCGGGTTCGCGACAACGTAATCAAATGTCTTGAGCGTACCGCCGTCCTTGAACTTGGGAACAGATAGCGTGTTCCCCTGCTCGATGAGCGCCGTTGGATTGTTGTGCAGGATCATATTCATACGGGCAAGAGTGCTGGTGGCGGCGTCTTTTTCTTGCCCATATAGAGTGACCCTTGTGCCGGCTTCATCGCCCACTTTCAGTAGCAATGAGCCCGAACCGCACGTTGGGTCATAAACAGTTGTTGCGCTGGTCGTCTCCGCTTCATGGATGCCGATGATCTGCGCGATGACACGGCTGACTTCGGCGGGCGTGTAGAACTGGCCTTTGCTCTTGCCACTCTCCGTGGCGAAGTGCCGCATCAAGTATTCGTAAGCATCGCCCAGGATGTCGTCGCCTTCGGCGCGGTTCTTGCTGAAGTCGAGCGATTTGTTCTCAAAGATGGCGATGAGGTTGGTGAGCCTCTCGACCATCTCCTTGCCACTGCCGAGCTTTCCCGGATCATTGAAGTCCGGCATGTCTGACAGTTTGTTGGCGTTGGCCAGGGGGCCGATGATTTTCTTGTTGATCTGATCGCCGATGTCGGACTTGCCCTTGAGAGCGACCATGTCTTTGAAACTGGCGCCGGGCGGAATGGTGATCGGTGCATAAGGCACGCCCGCGTACTTGTCGCTGACATACTTAATGAAGAGAAGGACGAGGACGTAGTCCTTGTATTGGCTGGCATCCATGCCACCGCGGAGCTCGTCGCAGCTGGACCACAGCGAGGAATAGAGTTCGGATTTCTTGAGCGCCATGCCTTACGTCTTTCCGTAGTGCAAGCGGGGGAGAAGGCGAATTATCGCATATTGAGTGTGATCACCGAACCTGACGATCGGCGAAAATGCGAAGAACAATGCTTCAGACTCCCGGAGGCTTAGAGACGCGCGAGGTCTTTCTGGATGCGGGCGAGAATTGTGTAGTGGAGCTGTCTTTGAATACTCCGCCTCGAATCGATTGCGGACATTCTCGTCTTCGATTGTGAAGGCTCCGCTTTTTTCTACGTTGTGGTCCAAAGACTTGAAACGCTTCTTTGTTGTGCTGCGAGTATTCTGGAGTTCCTATGAATTTCTGCACGGCATCCACGCCGAGAAGTTGATGAATGTCGTAGTAGTGTCTGAGGAAATTCGTGGGGATTTTCCCCGTCCCTTTGAACTGACCGTATTTTCTGACCACCGCCTGTACCTTCTCAACAAACGTGTATTCGGGGTTATAGCAAGGGATGTCGAGGGCTCGGTTGTCGGCGTATTGAAGCTTCTTGGCCTCTGCGAACTGGATGATCCAGGACGAAATCGTAACAGAGCGGTTCGGAGCCGTCTGATCGAAGCCAACTTCCAGGAGAATTCCATCCTTGAGGCCAGCGATTGAACCAAAGTGAGTTTTGTAGCTTAGCCTGAGGCCGGCGTTTCTCAGCGTCTCGTCATCGTATGTCGTATCCCTCTCGACGTCCGTGACGCCCGAGATCTTGATCTTGTTCCGCAGCTTTTCATAAAACTGCCGTCTGGACTCGATGTGCTGGGGTTTCTCATGATTTGGATTGTATCGACCTGCAGTCCGTCGAAGGGTTCGATGCGAATGTCGATGTCTTCGGAAAAGCGCTGAATGATCCCAAAACCCTTGGAAAGCGAAGTGCCGCCCTTGAGCTCAAACGTTAAGCCAAGCTGTTTGAGCCCATAGACGGCGTGCATGATCCAGTAGTCCTTCTCCACGAGAGCCGGATCATTGATCTTCTCGATGTCGGCAACGGTCGCGACAAGTGCCTTGAAATCGCTCCGCTCATGCAGAAAAGAGTCAGGCATGGTGCAACATCTCCTGAAACTTTTTCTGCGTGGAATATTTGCCGTAGAGAGAAACTGCCCGTGAGAGCTTTCTCGGGTCCATCTCTTTGGCTTTTTCGCGAACGCGAGAAAGAACGGCGTCCCGATCCTCCGCGAGATCTCTTAGTTCATTGACAAGATCGACCAGAAGGAATTCGGGAGAGAGTTGCTTCGGAACGTTCAGACGGCGCTCGAAAGTGACCATTCGATTGCCAAGCGGAAATGTTCCATGACGTTTCTGATTGTAGACAACCCGTTTGTTGTAGAGCTGCGTTGTCCCAAGTCCCAACTGGTTGTAGGCATTCGGGGAGGTAACAACAAAACGGTCTGTCTTCAAGAACGCTTTCACCAACTCGTGCTCGTCCGCGGGAGCCTCTCCAAATTCAAACTTACGAGGGCTGTAGTACAAGCCGGTACGGAGCTTTTGGAGGGTCCCGTCGACAGTGAGTTCTTTGAGGTGTCGATCAACACTGTGGGACCAAGGCAGAAGGTCTTCTCTGCGGTACACACGTCCAGGACGGAGATGTCGCTTCAACTGCTCAAGCGTGCTCGTCCGCATTTTCCCTGATCCTCCACGCTCATGTTACTCTTCATGCGCTAAAACGTCAATAATTTTATTAATAGTTCATGCATATATCGACGTAAATAGCTATTTTTCTGTATGTTGCAGATTGATTGTGTATGCGACATCGAACATCTGCCAAGCCGTAGTCAGTGTACAAATCATTGAGCACGCGCGCTTTAGGCTCTTGGGATCAATAGGGCTTATGAATTCTTCAGACAGTGTCTGTAGAATCTTGGCGCCGTCAACGCGACCGGAGAACACTCTCTGCCCATCGCGGCCCTTTGAATTTCAACAGGTTGTCGCAGGCCTAGCACAGTGCCTCCATATAGGGGCGAATGACATTACTAACCCGGCAGACTTTGGCGTAGTGGTAGATTTCGTTGACGCTGGCCTTTTTTTGGTGAAGACAATCCTTCAGGGCTTCGATTGCAATATCGAGTCCGATTTTGTTCCGAAATTTGAAACAGTCGGCGACGGTCTTCGCGGCTGAATAGACACGGACTGTGACGCCCTCCACCTGATGTGTGTCGATTCCCTCCGTGAGTGACGGCCCAGACAGCCGAACGATCCTGAGTGAAGGCGAATCGAGAGCAGGCGTTCTTGCCCCTTTGGAGAGAGCGATCCAAACCGAAGCAGGACTCTGCGTCGTGATCTCGTGAAAGACGAGCGCCGAAAGCAAGCAGACAGTAGCTTGCGGGACTCGCTTGGTGACTTCAGCGTAGGAGTGGTGTTCCGTCACGTCGGCATCTGGAAGTGTGTAGATTCCACGTCCAGGCCGATTGAGCTTGCCTTGGCGGTGGAGACGAACGAGATACTGTCGCGGAAAGCCGATGGCCTCGATATCACGGGACCTAACAATCCCGTGTTCGCCGATGAACTGCATAATCCTATTAAGAGGGTCGTCGGGGGCTTGTTTCACTATGTCATTACTTAACTATAACTAACCACACTTTGCAACACCCCCGTAGAACACTCCGCCTACGCGGAGGTGTTTTTTTGTCGGACAAGACCTTAGAGTATGGCGTCAGGACAACATTTTGCAGACACCGTCTGCAAACTTCGTAGCGCCGTGCGGGGTGCTCACTGACTGTTTCGCAGAAGCGACGCGTGAAGGGCTAGAATCGATTGTTATTCCGGGAGCACTCCCCCCGATCTACAAGCGAATGAAAATTGCACCGCAAACATTTTTTAATTTCTGCGCGGCCCACGTTCCACTGTTGCAAGCGTTGGCGGAGCGGGCCGGCGAAGTATCCGAATCCGATGTCCGCCAACTGATTCGAACGCATCCCTCTTCCAATGAAGAATTGCCAGAAACCACCTGGCGGCGACTAGTCGAACTTCAGATATTGATACGTGCCGAACCCGGTCGCGACTATTACTTCTTGGCCGATCAACTGAGCCGACTTCTCTCTTACCTTTTCGATGAGGCGAACGCTACCACTCCTGAAATTATAAGCGGCTATATAAGATCACTTGAGACCCTCGACAAACAGCTTTCGCGGGCAACCGACGTTGACGATACAATCGGCGTCCGCCTAGCGCTCGAAGAACTTCAGCAAATTCTTCGCCGCGTCCAATCCGATTTGGATGAGACGCAGCGTTGCATAATGACAGAGGTGAGTCGATACAAAATCGCTCGTGAAGGTGTGTCTGTACGTGAAAGGTTTCGGCGAATCGTGTACTGGATGGACCGATATGTCGATCCGATAATGGAAGTGGTTCGACCCGATGGACCATTGCGAGCCACGTTCGACGAGACGGAACGACTTCTATACAGGGCTCGCGAACAAGGACTATATAACGATCTGCTGGGATTGGACAGGAATACACGGCATCTCCGACTCATTCAACGCCACGCGCTGCGTGTCTTTCAACAATGCCGTCACGAACTCCAGCCGCTATATGAATCCCTGCGCCGAGCTTCCTTTATTGCGGAGGGGGCCGCTCTCGCGCTAGAGCGTATGCAGCGTGAAGGCATTCCCGCGTGCGCTGAGGAGCACGTGGTTCCAATTTTCTGGCTGCGCTGGCAACACGTGCCTTCCGATCCTGCGATTGAACGCGCAGTCTCTCTAGTGGTCGAGTACCGGCCCGAGCAGCCACCAGTGCTAGCCCTCGACAGGGAAGAAACCGTGCCTCCTCGCTATGTTCGACATCTTTGGCTCGAGGAACTTCATGGGACCATTCGTTCCGCGTTGCCGATATCCGATCTGCTGGATTGGCTGACACAACAGTTTCCGAACAATGACACGGATAGCACGCTTGCAGGATTTACGCGCCTAGTCTTTGTGTCAGGTCTCAGCGCCCATTTTACTGAACAGCCATCGCGGTTTTACGAGACCGCCGACGGGACTTTGGAGGCTCAACCTGTTGAATTGAGCGAGGCATGAGCGAACTTCCCCATCTCGAAGAGCTGTTTCAGACGCTGCGCACGGGATATCATCTCTCGCCGGAGGACGAACCTCTTTTTTCGGCTGTGGCCAACGATTACGATGCCTATGCCGCGTACTTTAACCCGCTGGGCATTCATTTGGTTCGGCACCCTCGTGATTTCTTTTACTTTGAACCCGACAACAACGAGACCATGCGCGATACTCTTCCACGAATTGCGGTGTTTTCGTTTATTCTCGTCGATCACGTCGCCAATGCTGGAAGACCCATAGAAGAATTCTTACTAGCTGAGCATTTTCTTGTCTCAAAACTACCTCATCTGTCCCTAGATCGATACGTCGCATTGCTGCGGCAAGTGGAAGTGGAAGATGTTGTGGGGCTTCGCCACATTCTAAAAAATATGGAGCGTTTAGGATGGGTAAAGTTTTTAGGGGAAGAAGAATTTCGCTTTTTGCGCCCTTTTCACCGCGTATTTGACAAATGTCTCGAACTCTCGCAGAAAGCAGAACGATCCACTCCGGAACCCAATCCGTCCGACAACTAGGTATGGCCAATAGACCTCAACGTCTGATCTTTATAAATGCTGGACGCTATGAGTACGCGAACGTTGAACTGGGCGGTTCGCTGCAAATAGTAGGGCCGAACAACACGGGCAAGACTACGCTTATCAATACATTACAATTTCTTTATCTTGACGACAGCCGCAAAATGGAATTCGGCTCCTACTCGTCGGAACAGACGCGAGACTACTACTTCCCAAACCAATACAGCTATGTGATGTTCGAAGTGCTCGGTCCACGCGGCAAGTGCGTCCTGGGCTGGCGCGGTCAAAGCCGAGTGGGCGGTGGCGAGCCAGCACGGTTCTTGTTCGATGGACCATTTGAGCCTGGAGATTTTATTGACCCCAATCACAACGTGCGCGAACCTAAGGACGTCAACGCTCGTTTGAGCTTAAAGCAATACTTACCGATCAAGAATGCACAGGAACAACGAGAAATTCTTCTCTTGGCCACCAAAGGTGACGCAAAGGGCATTGGTTTGGTGGCATTGCGGGATAATGACCGCTATCCGCAATTTCGCGAGACACTCAAAAATCTCCTGTGTTTGAGCACGATTTCGCAGGTTCAAATGCGGGGGCAATTATTGATGCTGGCAGGACTGGCAGCGGATGGCTGGGCTTTGGATGTGCGCGAACTGTTTGGAGACGATTACGATCATATCCTGCGGCGCAAAGAGAAATTGCTGCGATTCAAGAAACAGCGATCCCACATAGAAGTGGTTGTTGCTAGCGGTGCCCGCCGCGCGAGTTTTCGCAACGAACTCGCGTACCGCTGGCGAGACATGCTGCCGAAGAGGCAAGTCTTTGAGCAAGAACATATCAAGAGATTGGAAACATTGAGATTCGGCACCGAGAACGCGACGCAGCGGATCCAGGAACTGGATGCTGAAATTCGCAACCATCGCCTCCAGAAGGAAGCCTTCTCCGAAAGACGGGGCTCGCTTTCGAAAGAGCTCGACCAAATTGGACAGCAAGCGAAAGAATTTGCGGACTTCATGGAACAATGGGCTCGCACTAGCTTGGAAAACATGAACCGCGATGTGCGCCTTTTGGAGCGGCAATTAGAAGATTCGGAGAGCCAGCCTCGCGAGAAGGTGGAACATCGACTAAAGGGCTGCCGTGAACTCATAGAGCGATCACGCCGGACTGTCACTAACTTCGATCGCGCTTTGATTGGTTTCTTGCGCCGTGATCTGAACGATGACCAACTGTCCTCCCTGAGTACGCTTTTTGATTCGGCCATTCTTGAACAACCTGTAGGAGACGACGCTGTAATCATTCGTCGGCCGGGTCAATTCGTTCAAACACTACGGCTTCTTGCTGAAAGGATTCAGAGCGGCACTTATCGAGACGAGAATATTGAGTTGCCGTTACCCAGCGGGCATAACCCAAAGGGATTGGTAAGTATAGCCAACATTCGCGAACGGTTGACGGAGGAAGAACAAAACTTAAAAAGACTTGAAGGCACACTCGCCGCGATTGAGCAACGCGAACGACTCTTGAAGGAACTTGTGGCAAAGCGGGAGGAGATCGAAGGTTCGAAGGATGATAGTGGCGATTACGTTACCGAAGGCATCGCCCGACGACTGTTTCGTTTTGAAGAATACAAGAAGGCAATCACTCACAAGCCTGAATTGGTAGCGGAGCTAAAAAGAACGGATGATGCGCTTGCCCGCCATGAAGACGCCATTCAGGAATTGATTCGACAAATCGACATAGCCCGTAAAGAAGAGTTTCGCTTAAAGGAACAAGCCAATGTCGAAGAGACCCAATTTCGTGCTCAGATCGGGATATTTGCCGATTGCTCCGCTCCGACGTTCCAAGTGGATGCACCACCCATGGAAGTCAGCTCTCCCTCCGATTTTGCAGCCACCGTCGACGCATATTTGCGTCTACAGAGTTCACTACATGTCGTGAATCACGAGATCAGTGAAGGACTTCGCTACCTTGAAACCGCCCTAGGCCCCGACTACGCAGGATCTGATGAATGTGAAACGATTCGCTTGCTTAGAGAAGAACTCGAAGCATTGCCCGAGCGGGAAGATGTTCTTCGCAGGGAGTGGGAGCATCAAATCACGAGTCTACGAGCCACATTCGACGATGTCCTCAAATCCATTCAAGACATCAAAAGCGCAGCAGACCGTCTAAACAGAGATTTATCGAATATACAGATTTCCAATCTGGCCGCGCTGCGTATGGAGGTTCTGGAACAAGCGGACATCGTAGGTTCGATGCGCAGGCTCGCCAACATCGAGCAGCCCGGCTTGTTCGAAGAAAGCGCGGGGCTGGAAGCCTCTGTCGCTGCCTTCCGAAGGAAATTCGAATCTACCCCTCTACTCCACTATTCAGACCTGTTCACACTGCGATTTACTGTGACCGGCGACGATGGGAAGCCGCATCATTACGACGACTTCCGGCAAGTTGAATCCCACGGCACGACCATCACAATTAAGGTGTTGTTCAATTTGCTGGTGCTCCGCAGCCTTTTGCGCGAAGGCCCTCAAAGGAAACTGCTTTGCGAGATTCCGTTTTTTTTGGACGAGATCCATTCTCTGGATGGCGTTAACCGCCACGCTATTCTTGCGACCGCACGAAATCTCGGATTCATCGCCATTACGGCCGCACCGGAACCGGTGAGCGAGGTCGACGCACTTTATTTTCTCCAGCCCCATCGGGGCCGAATTGTACTCGATACGCGCCATCGAATGCGTGTAATGGTTCGGCAGCGCGAGGTATGACGAGCCGAGAAAGACTTCTTGCTCGGCTGACTACCCTTTGCGAAACGGGACGCCTCACCAAATCGCAGTGTGGCACTTCTTTCCTGAAAGCCCTTGGACCGTTGCTAGCCACATCGGTTGTCGTGGAGGAACGCTCGGGAGCCGGGCGAAGACTGGTGGTCCGAGATCGCGCAGCACTAGAGCTATTCATAAGTCATCTGTTCCCGAACGACGAATCACACCAGAACGAGCCAAGTCGCGTCGCCGGTGTGCATCGGTTTCGGGATACCAAGGCATTTTCGAGTGACAATCCTTCGATTGTTCAGGTTCGCGCATGGCGAGAAGATGTCTTGCTGAAGAACGCTGAGAGGGTCGATGCCGACACCAACACGCGTGCGCACTCCGTGTTTTCATTCCAGATTGGAGCGGCTTACAGTCTAAACGGTCCGTGTGCTCTGGTCGAGAACCCTGTCTTGTTCAACCACTTCGAGCAATTGAAATTGAAGATCGATTTGGTGATTTACGGACAGGGGCGCATCTCGAAACAGCTTTTGATTTGGTTGGCAAATCAGTCCCATCCGAAGTTTTCACTCCTGCATCTACCAGACTATGACCCGACTGGTATCAACGAATTCCAACGAGTTCGCGAAATGTTGGGTCAGCGCGTAAGCCTTTACCTACCGGATGAACTTGAACAATTATTCGCACGCTATTCAAACCGACTTTTGCTAAATAAGCGGAATAGCCAAGTGCTCCTATCGAACTTGCGCCGCTCAGGCTCTCCGGAGGTGCAACGGGTAATTCGATTAATCGATAATTACGGCGCGGGGTTAGAACAAGAAGCACTCTTGAGCCGGTAGCAACAATCACCTCCTCGTCATCGATTTCTGGCGCAAGCAACATCGGAAACAGTGGTGCGGGCGTAGGGACTTGAACCCTCATGGGCCGTTTAAGCCCTGCGGATTTTCATTCCGATTCGTCTGTCAATTTCTCCAATGTTTTCTTCGGGTTAGCTCAAGCATGACCCAAGATGTGTAAGAAAATGTGTAGCTCTGAACCCAAAAACGAGTGAATTCTCTCGCCCCAAGCGGAAGATACGGGCAAGCATCGGGCTGATACACCGATGACTACCGGTTCCGCTCGCCCGCGGCTTGCACACGGTTTGAAACTGGACGACTTGGAACTGTCATATCCGTTCTTATTGGAGGGAGCGGCAGCATAGCGTTTCCTTACCAGACCCCTTTCCCGATACTAAGAGATTGGAGCTGCACGAAGTACAGCCGCCAGCGGCGGCACGTGCAAGGGAGATTTGCCGCTAAAAACGCCCCAGCGGGGCAGCGCCAAATCAGAACAATCTCAGTGAGGAGAATCCGGGCCGGACCTTGGGACGATTACCTCCCTGCGCCAGCCTCCGCCAAAAGACGGCTTGGGGAGGTTCAGGTCAGCGCGGCTTGTTGCGCTGACCTCTTTTGGACTGATCGCGGGTCGCTGCCGCTTTTGACGCCTTGGCCTTGGTATCGTCCGGTTCCGGTTGCGGCAGTTCCCATCCCGCCATGCCCTGCAACACGCGGTCGGCGTGCTTGATCGTATTCACATGCCCGTAGTGCTGCTCAATCATGTGGACGGAAGTTCCCATCTGCTCGGCGAGGAAATACACGTCCACTCCTTCCTGCAATCGGAGCGTGGCATAGGTATGCCGGAAGCAGTACGTCGAACGCGGAACGCCCTGCGTGCCTTCGCGCAAATTCGCCTCGTTCAGAAGGTCGGCAATCAGCGAGCTGTAAAGGGTTTTTGCAGGCTTGCCCGTGACGTTGGTAAATACTCTGTCGTTCGGTTCCGTGGCTTTCGAAATAACGCGGATGCGCTCCAGATAATCTCCAACGCTCCTGGGAGCCACCAGCTTGCGCGACTTGCCCTTGCCTTGCACGAACAGCACAACGATCTCACGCCCCTCGCGGTCTTTTGCGGGCATGATGTCGCGCCAGCGCAGATTCTTCATCTCCACTGGCCTCATGCCTGTATTACACGCAATCAGGATCATGTTGTACGTGATGGTGCGATACCAGACGCTGGAAGGTTTATCCGCCTCAGCAATCCACTTCCTTCCCACAGTGTGGAGTTTGCGGTATTCCTCCAGCGTGAACTCGTCGCGCCGCATGGACTTGAGCTTCGGACGCTCGTCAAAACGCTGGCTGGCGGGAACGTAGCGTTTCTTGATGGCGTAATTCATCACCGCACCGAAGATGGACATCTCAAAGCGGATGGTGGAATCACTGATATAAGGAACCACCCGTTCTTCGGAAGGTTTGACTTCAATCGGTCTCGAAACCCTGATGCCGAGGGTCTGCTGAACCTTGGTGCGGCGCTCGGCTTCCTTATCCGCGAAGGCTTGCGCCATGTCGTCGCTGACTTCCCGAACGCCGTTGCGCTTGTGACGACCGGCGCCGTTCTCCCGCCGCCATGCTGGGTAGCCGCCCCAAAGCTCGTCACCGATAAGGTGGACCTGCGTTGATCCTACATATCTGTCTAAAGCGCCTTCGATGACGGCGCGGACCTTCTTGGGCCGCGCGGCGCTGATTTCTCCGCGCTTCGCCCGCGCCTCCTGGGTCAGCAGATACTCTCTCCCCACCTCGCGGAAGGGATGGTTGAACACAGGAACGTCATGTTTTAAGCGGAAGCGGATGTCTGCGTCTTGATCGAAGGCGCGTTCCCGCGCCACGTCCATGTCGGTTGTCTTGAGCGAAACCGTCTTGTAACGGTCGGCCTTGGGCATCTTCATGCGGCAATACCACATCCGATGCTCCACGTCGCCGCGCCGGAAGAGAATCAGGCCCGGCTTGATTTCCGATTTGTCGGTGACGAATGCCATATTCGCCTCCATCGTTTGATTCGTCCTGTGCAGATTCCGTGCAGATCTTTCTGGCAAGTCATTGACTCTGGGTATCTGTGCAGGACTCGTACAGATAATATCAAAACTTTATATCTATTATTTACATACTTTTATGATATATCTGTCATCCTGAGCGAAGCGAAGGACCTGTGCACTCTGCTGGCACCGGCAAACTGCATAGGTCCTTCGCGGCAAAGAACGCCGCTCAGGATGACAAGAGTAAGGTGACAACTCAAGACGACAACTGAAGATGACAGCTCAATCGATCACTCTTTCAGCTTCGGACGCTGGCAGGCGTCGACGATCTTTTTGGGATCGATGGCGTCTTTATCCACTTGCTCTTCCATGATCTTTCCATCTTTACCGATCAGGAAGTTCACGCGGCGGGGAGCCTGGTATTCGTTTTTGTAGATGCCGTACTCGTGGGTTACTTTTCCGCCCCAATCGCTGAGAAGGGGGAAGGTGACGCCGATCTGGTCGGCGAAGGCTTTGTTGGCGAAGGCACTATCCATGCTCACACCCAGGACCTGGGTGTCGGTTGCTTCCAGCGCTTTCAGGTTCTGCTGGAAGTTTTTCATTTGCAGCGTTCAACCACCGGTAAAAGCGAAGATATAGAACGCCAGCACGACGTTCTTCTTGCCGCGGTAGTCGCTCAACTTCACGTCCTTGAGGTCATTGCCGTCAAAGTGTTTCAGCGTGAAGTCCGGAGCCATGTCTCCGATTTTCGGCATGCTCGAAGCCTCCTTGTTAGTCTGTGCGAATAATGCGGCGGTCATCGCCAGCAACAGCCCGGCCGCTAGAATCGCGGAGCGTCTCTTATGCATTGAATTCCTCCCACAGGAGTAACGCGTGATGCCCCAGCATACAGCAGCCTTGGCCGCGCGGTAAACCGGATAGTACCGAGGGCGCGACCTTACGCATTGCCCAAACCACCGGCAAGACAGTACAGTTCTGATCGGGGCCGGTTGCAAAAAACGCAATGAGCATTGCCACGCTGAACGACATTTTCTTCGCCGCGGTCGAGCGCAATCTTGACCGCATCATGCTGTACCGCGAGGCCGGGGAGTGGCGGCCGCTCACGTCGCGCGAGTTTGGACGAAGCGTCGCCCGAACCGCGCGCACGCTACATTCCTGGGGAGTGCGAACGGGAGATCGCATTGCCATCCTCAGCGAGAATCGTCCCGAGTGGCCAACCGCTGACGTGGCCAGCCTGTTGCTCGGCGCGGTGACGGTCCCGCTCTACACCACGCTGACGGCGGAGCAGACAGCGTTCATGCTGAACGACTCGGGCTGCCGGGTTATCTTCCTGTCGTCGGCCCAGCAACTGCAGAAGATCGTGTCGATACTTCCGCAGACTAAGCTCGAAAAGATCGTTGTCATGGATGCGCTTGAGTTCACAGGCGATCTCGCCCCGTTCGCGGACAAATGTGTAAGCATGAGCAGCATTACCACGCAGTGGCCGGCGGCGAGAAGATGGTCATCGTCACCGACGGCGATTCGAAGGTCATCGCGGTCGACAACCAGGACGCGCTGAAGGGGCACGAGGGCCATCACGTCACTGTGACTGGCTCCATGGGAAAAGATTCCATGCACGTGGCCAGCGTCAAGATGATGTGATTTTCGCTACTTGATCAGAATGAGGGCGGCCACCAGCCGCCCTTTTTTTCGTAGAGACGTAACTTGTTACGTCTCCGCCTCGGGTGATCGGCGAGCGAGACGTTGCAAGCAACGTCTCTACGAAGGGCGCGCGGGATGCTAGCGCACTACGCCTTCCAGCGGCGAACTCGCCGTGGCATACAACTTCTTCGGCATGCGACCCGAAAGATACGCTTGCCGCCCCGCCAGCACCGCATGGTGCATGGCTTCCGCCATCAGCACGGGATCCTGCGCGGCGGCGATGCCGGTGTTCATCAGTACGGCGTCCGCCCCCAACTCCATCGCGATCGCGGCGTCGGAGGCGGTGCCCACGCCCG
>Ga0207014_1022_pt2 | contig 21830 bp, 19 predicted proteins | sample Alteio_BWMinCont_56_FD_153495 | JGI IMG/M metagenome (GOLD analysis project Ga0207014, IMG submission 153495) | Enriched cells from forest soil in Barre Woods Harvard Forest LTER site, Petersham, Massachusetts, United States -... | ecosystem: Environmental > Terrestrial > Soil > Temperate forest >...
GAGGTGCTCGAGCTGAACCGCGAGCGCTCTTTTCTGCAGGCAGAAGTATTGCTGGTGCCGGATGAACCCGGCGCTCCCACCGAGGAAGATAAAGCACGGGCAATCCAGCTCCACCTGGAGATTCTATCCCTGGCTGGAGCGGTGCAGGATCTCTCCGCGGCTGACCAGAGCACGCTTTCCTTTTATCTTGCGGGCTCTCTGCCGCTCGATCTCGACTTCAAACAGAAACTCCTTGCGATGCGGTCCGAGCGCCAGCGAATCCAGGCGGTCGCGGCGTATCTGGAGGGCATTGTTCCCAATCTCCGTCGCGCGGCGCGGGGTCGCGAGAAGGCCGGAGGCAACGGGCACGCGCGCTGAAGGTGCACGTGTTGGGTCGTGCGTGGTCAGGCTTCGGGCTGGCAACACGCGAAACGCTCAATCGTCGCGGCGCGTATAATCGGAAAAGTTTGTTTCGTTGGGGGTTCCTGGCATGAGTAGTCTTCCGCGCACATTGGGTGAACTGCGCCGCAGTATTTTTTCCGAAGAGCGTTTGCGTGCGCGCCACGTTAAGGACGAACTTCGGGACAACCTCACGACCCGGCTGCGTGCCAATGGCGACGCTCCGGTGTTCGCCGGCATTGTCGGCTACGACGATACGGCGGTCCCGCAGATCATCAATGCCATTCTTTCGCGCCATAATTTCATTTTGCTGGGACTGCGCGGTCAGGCGAAGAGCCGCATCCTGCGCGCGTTGACAACGCTGCTCGATCCCCACATGCCGTATCTTGCGGGATGCGAAGTTCACGATAATCCCTACGCTCCAATCTGCCGGCGTTGCCGCGAGGAAGTTGCGCGGCTTGGAGACGATGCGCCGATCGCTTATCTCTCGCCTGATGAACGCTACGTCGAGAAGCTGGCCACGCCCGACGTGACCATCGCCGACCTGATTGGCGACATCGATCCCATCAAAGCGGCTCGCGGCGGTCACGAACTGTCGAGCGAGTTCACGGTTCATTATGGCTTGCTGCCTCGCGCCAATCGCGGGATCTTCGCCATCAACGAACTGCCTGACCTGGCGGGAAAGATTCAGGTGGGGTTATTCAACATCATGCAGGAAGGCGACGTACAGATTAAAGGTTATCCCATCCGCCTGCCGCTCGACGTTGCGCTGGTGTTCAGCGCGAATCCGGAAGACTACACGGCGCGCGGGAAGATTATTACGCCTCTCAAAGATCGCATCGGCTCGGAGATTCGCACGCACTATCCCGCGACCGTCGAGGAAGGCATTGCGATCACCGCACAGGAAGCGTGGACGCGGCGCAACGGGCATCCGCTATACCTGCCCAACTATGTGCAGGAAGTGATCGAGCGCGTGGCCTTCGCCGCTCGTGAAGACAAGAAAATCGACAAACGCTCGGGCGTGGTGGAGTGGGGGATGGGCAGGATGGCAAAATGAAACCGATTTCAGATTCGAGATTGCAGATTTCAGATTTCAAACATGGTACAAGGTAGGGCTTGTGCGATCAACCTGAAGCGGTCGAGAAGGATCGGAATTTAAAATCTAAAATTTAAAAAACTCTAAAATCCTAAATCTAAAATCTAAAATCCTAAAATCTGCAATCGCCGCTCTCAATCTATCCCAGCTCCGCCAGCATGCCTTCCATCTCTGATTGCGCGTGCAGGTTGCCGGTGCGCTGCGCCGAAGCGATGCCATCGTGCAGCATCTTCTTCGCGTCGGCGACTCTCTCGGCCCGCACCAGCGTTTGTGCTGCCATGAAATATCCTGCGGTGTATTCGGGATGGCTCTCCAGCAGAATCGAGAACTCCGCCAGCGCCCGGTCGAAGTCGCCCTGCTTGGAGTACTCCATGGCGAGCCCGTAGCGCGCGAACGCGTCCTTGGGATTCTCCGTCAGGATTTCGTTGAGCGTTGCGATTCGGTCCATAGTTTGCGAAGTGGCGAAGGGGCCTGATAACGAGATTACTACAACCGCCACACCGTAGCCGCAACAAGTGAGAACTGGCCAGACCTTGCTCAACTGATTACAATTGCCAGTCCCAACAAATTCATGGTCGAAGAGGCGCGAATTGGCCTGCCCGTTCTTCATGCCGGTGGCGAGACTGGAAAACGGGTCCTGGCCGCATCCGGCGCGACTGCCGCTCGGGGGCGGATGGTGCGGGCATTGCACCGCTCCCGGGCACGAGGGAGAACTTCCGCCGCAAGATGTGCTGGAGGCATTCTGCAACCTGGGGTATGCGAGCAGTTGTAGCTGGTCGCCTCGGGAGCGGCTGTGGGATGCCGTGCGATTCGCGGTCTCCGCTCCGCGCGAGTCGGCCAGCGACGAGGGACGAGATGTCGACAAGGCCCGCTTCCTTCTCCTCCGTTATGTTTGCGAACGAGATCACCGGCCAGTCGAGCACGGCGATCTGGAGTTTGATCTGTCGCAAGCGAACTGGCTTCGGCGGCACGACGACGCGCGCATTCAGAAGATGGCGGAATGTTTTCTGGAGTCGTATCTGAAAAAGAAAGCTTGAGAACTAGATTAGAAAACACCGGCCTCATCGCGAAAGGAAGACAAATATGACCGACGATATGCTGACGCCCCGCCCGGTGCGGGATTCGCAATCCGAGATGGCGGAAATTGTGTTGCCGAACGACGCCAATCCGCTGGCCGCCCTGCTCGGCGGACGCATCATGCACTGGATCGACCTGGCTGGCGCGATGGCCGCGCATCGCCACTCCCGCAAACACGTCGTGACTGCCTCGGTCGATCACATCGACTTTCTGGTGCCGGTGCGAGTGGGCGATCTCGTCATTTTGCGCTCCTCGGTCAATCGCGTCTTCCATACATCGATGGAAGTGGGCGTGAAAGTCTACGTCGAAAATTACATTGCCGACACCGCCCACCACGTGGCCTCCGCCTACCTGACGTTTGTGGCGATCGACAGCACCGGGAAGCATCTGAAAGTTGCTCCCGTAATTCCTGAGACCGACGAGCAGCAGCGGCGCTACGATGACGCCGGGAGGCGCCGCGAAATACGGCGGTCTGAGTTGGATCGGCGCCGGAAGGCGCGTTGACCTTGGCGTGTTGATCTACATTTTTTTTTCGCACCTTCCGCTAAAATCTTTGTTTCCTTTCAGTTGCGGCTCAGGGGTATCCCTGATCGGCGCAAAATATTGAGGCGTAAGGACTTGCACGTAAAATCTTGTGGAATAAGGAGTTAGCTACGGATTTCGGGGAGTGAAGTCCAGGGGCCGAGGCGAACTCGAGGAAAGTTTCTGCGCGCATATCCCAATTGTGCGCTTTGCGTTTTCCTCAGTAAAGGTTGTACGTCACACAGTTGGGCTGTGGATGCCTGTGGAAAAAGGCAAAGTCTCAGGGAAGGCAGTGACAGAGACCAAACTCCAGTCGCTGCCCACAGGGGCTAAAGCCCGGTCCATCTTCGGCAATCTGACGGCACGACTGAAGTCGTGCCCTTCCCATATGCGTTATTTTCAAGGCAGGCTGGCGTGAATGCCGAGATTCTCGGCTGCCTGGCGGAGCCGCTTGTCTCTGGTCCACAGGAGCGTGGGCGAGTCGATTAACACGGAAGCGATCAGGTGGGCGTCGGTTAGGCCGATGCCCAGGTTGTATAGGCGGCGAGCTTCTATCGTGAGGCGGAGTTCGTTCAGTCGCGCCACGCGTATTTGCGGTAGGAGGTCGAGCAGGGCGAGCGTCTTCGTGCGGTCCTTTAAAGATCCCAGGGCCAGTTCGGCTACGATGAAGGGATGGATGACGATCTGTCCCTGGTCAAGATGCCGGCGCATGTCTTTGCTGCCGGAGCGCAGGTGGTCGATCCAGACGGACGTGTCGGCGAGGATCAATCTTTACTTACTCCGACCCTCTGACTCTGCGGCGGGGAATATTCTTCAAGCGCGGCATCGTGCCTCCGAGGGATGCCAATCTGCGCGCGCTTTCGCGCTCGATGAGGGCTTTGAGGGCTTCGCGAAGCAAGGCTGTTTTTTCCGCCACTCCGGTGAACTCCTGGGCGGTCCGTACGAGATCGTCATCCAGCGCGACTGTAGTTCTCATGCACGAATTATAGCATCAAACGATGCTCAATGTCGTGTCTCGAAAGGTCTATCTACCCCAGTCAGATTATTTCTCAGGAAGGAGTGAGACGCCAGAGGGCAGGCCGCGAAGATCGTGGGGTTTTGTGCCACCTTCTGATACCGTAGACCGGAATTGGTGGCTCTGTTGGCGGGAGGGATCGGCGCGTTGAAACCTGTGCCTGTTCTTGTTTTTGCGTTCGTCATTCTGGTGGCTGCCTCGGCGCGGCCCCAGGAATTGTCGCCGAATGCCCCGGCCGACAAGCCAGCCGGAGCCACCGGCGCCGAGCAGATTCGGAAATTTGAGGAGGCGATCAAACCATATGTCAAACAGGCGAGAGAGACGCTTCCGCGGGCGAAGAAGAAGTATCTGAAGGGGCTGCGCAAGGGAGAAATTTTCTTCGTTACCACCAGGCTGTACGGGAACGAAAAGTATGAACAAGTTTTCGTAAGGGTAACCTCATGGGAGGGTGAAACGATCCGCGGACGCCTGGCAAGTGATATGTCCGTCGTCCCCAATCACAAGAGAGGCGAAGACGTGACCTGCAAAGAAAGTGAGGTACTCGACTGGACGATCTCTAAGCCGGATGGTTCTGAGGAAGGGAACTTCGTGGGAAAATTTCTTGATTCGTACAAGCCTTAACCGTTTTCAAGCCAGCCCCCGAACCAGGCTTCCTGATGATGTTTCGAAAAACCCCACTTCTCGCGCAGAAGACGCGCGAGAAATAGGGCTAGTCTTGTTTTTGTAATTCAGTGAGCTGTCCGCAGTTCTCACAATAAGAGAACTCCTCGCTTAAGTCTTCCTCCCAACAATCGCGGCACGATGAACACTGACGCCATCTGTCCTCGAAAATATGTGCCGGAACTGTGTCGGCGGAAGGAACTTCGAACTTGAGGAAGGACTTATTCCCAAGCCAATCCTTCCTTACTCGGTACGAAAGGCTTTCGCAAACAATTGTTAGCTCCGAGTCGAATGCCATCTTGATTCGCTTCATTTCCACGGGGGCGGTCGTGACCTCCACAGAACCCGATGCTCCCCAGTATTCCCCAGGATTGCCGAGGTGCAGTTCTTTGATACCCATAAAGAGCAGTTCCACCGCAAACGGTTCCCACTGAGACTGGATTAGGAATTGAGCATCAAAGCGGTGCGTCATAATCATGCTCTTATCTGGACGAACATATCCCCGGTTCATGAGATGAATTTCTTTAGTCATGCTGTCGTGAAAGCCCGCTATCGATGCAAGGAGACGATCCATGTCCTCCTGAGACGCTATGCTGTAGTAAGAACGCATTGAGCCTTCCTCGTGAATTCAACCGAAGTCAAAGAGCCCCCAATGATACTGCCGATGCTTGGCTTTCAGCCGCCTTCTTTAGGCGACGACTATTCGCCAGTGAGACTCGATCTCTGATCACGGCAGATCCCCTTGTATAATTGGAGGGCTTTCTGCCTCATCTTCGCAATTCTTTTCTGGAGTGTGATTCTTTGAACGCACATATGCCGCATCAGCATGGAGGGCCGGCGCCGCAGGGGCCGCAGCCGTTGCCGGGGGTGGACGCTATTATTGCCGTGGGGTCGGGGAAGGGCGGGGTGGGCAAGACCACGCTGTCGGTGAACCTGGCGGTGGCGCTGGTCAAGATGGGACACAAGGTTGGGCTGCTGGATGCGGATGTGTATGGGCCGAACGTGCCGCTGATGCTGGGGGTGAACGACCAGCCGCGGATGGTGGGGGAGAATCGCATTGAGCCGCTGCAGGCGTTTGGGTTGAAAGTGATTTCGGTGGGATTTCTGAATCCGGGGGACAAGCCGATTATTTGGCGGGGGCCGATGCTGCACCAGATTATCCGGCAATTTCTGGGGCTGGTGGAGTGGGGACAGCTGGATTATCTGATTGTGGATTTGCCGCCGGGCACGGGGGATATTGCGTTGTCGCTGGTGCAGACGGTGCCGCTAACGGGGGCGGTGGTGGTGTCGACGCCGTCGGACGTTTCGCTGCAGGATGCGCGCAAGGCGATTGAAATGTTTCGCCAGATGAAAGTCGATGTCGTCGGCGTGGTGGAGAATATGAGTTATTTCACCTGTCCGCACTGCTCGCATGAGGTGGATATTTTTTCGCGAGGCGGGGCGGAGAAGATGGCGGAGCGGTTCAGTACGCCGTTTCTGGGAGCGATTGCGCTGGATCCGGAAGTGCGGAAGTCGGGGGATGGGGGGACTCCGGTGGTGTTGGAGGGGGAGAATTCTCCGCATGCCAAGTCGATTTATGAATTTGCGCGGAGGGTGGTGGCGCGGGTGGATGAGATTAAGGCGAATGCGCCGGCTAGCGTGATTCAGATTCAGTAGTTCGTGACCGTGGTGCAACGGCTTGTCATCCTGAGCGGCGGTTTTTGCCGCGAAGGATCTATGTACTCCGCAGCAAAGTTACATAGATCCTTCGCGGCCAAGAACGCCGCTCAGGATGACAGAGCGTCTGTTGGTTAGGCTTTGAATCTTGCCAGGCGAAAGATTTCATCCGGCTCGCGGTCTCTCAGGATCAACTCTGATATTATTTCGCCGACGGCGGGGCCGTGTTTGAAGCCGTGGCCGGAGCCGCCGCCGACGAGCCAGACGTTTTCCATCTCTGGGTGCCGGTCGATGATGAAGTTGCTGTCGGGAGTTTGTTCGTACTGGCAGACGCGCGTCTCAATTAGCGGCGCGTCTTTCAGGGCGGGGAAGCGGAAGGCGATGTATTCGCGGATGTCTTTTAGCGTTTCCGGATTGACTACGCGCTCGCCGTCGGTGGGATCGAAGGTTTCCCCGCGGGTGTCGTCGGCGATTTTGAATCCACGGCGGGCGTCGCCTGAGAGGGCGCCCGGAATTCCATAACGAAAGCGGCCGCGATGATCACCCCATACGGGAAGATGCGCATCGCTGAAGCGGTCGTCGCCCGCGGGTGTGCCGAAGAAAAAAATATCCTGCTTGGTGGGTTGCACCAGACCGCCGACGGCTTGAAGAAACAACTTGCCCAGCCACGGGCCGCAGGCGAAGACGTAGATGTCGGCTTTGAGAGGTTGCGGGGAAAGGCACTCTCCCGAAGGAGCAACCACAGGGGCTAAAGCCCGGTCGGATTTCACGCGGCTTACGCGGCCCTGCAGGGCCGCTCTTCCACAAAGAAGGGGTCCTCCACGGAGAAGCCCAGTTTCCAAGCCGTCGGCCAGCACGGCGAGTTGGCGGTATTTGCCGCCTGCGGCGATGAACGCGTCGACCACCGCCTGACAACTCGCGCGGGCATCCAGATATCCGCACTCCGGCTCGAAGATGCCCCACTGAATCTCTTCAAAGTTAATCTGGGGCCAGCGCTTCTTCATCTGGGCTGCCGAGAGCTCCTGAAACTTGATCTTCGCGGCGCGCAGCGCTTTCAACGAACCGCGCTCGAACGAATCGTCGTGTCCGGAGGCCATCCAGAGGACGCCGGTGCGGTGTAGAAACTGGCGCTTCCAGCGGCGCTCGTATTTCTGCCAGAGCTTGAGGGCGCGGGCGGCCATCGCTGTGTAGGGTTGATCGGGGCCATAGGCGCCGCGCATGACGCGGGTCTCGCCGCCGGAAGACGCGCGCGAATTGCCCGGGCCCCAGGCGTCGAGCAGCGTGACGCGGGCGCCGTGCTCGAGGAGATGGAGGGCGGTCCATCCGCCGAAGGCTCCGGCGCCGATGACGGCGATGTGGGGGGCGGATTTCATGAAAGTCGCTCCATCATAAGCTCTACCGGTCAGCGGGACCAAAAGCCTTTAACCGCTGAGATCGCGGAGGAAGGTCGCAGAGAACGCGGAGAAAAGCTAGGCAACCGTCGACCTTTGTTCTCTCTGCCGCCTTTCTTCGCGATCTAGCGGTCAGAGGCTTTCGGCCTTGCTCTGCCTTGACCGTGCTCCACCCCGTTCCTGGAATCCGGACAGGACAGCAACTTTGCTCCAAAAGGCAAGCTTCTGCATCTAAAATAGTTAGGTAGAATGAATCGGAAGCGGTTTGTTCCCGCTTGGCGCCGCTTGGATTGAGACGACTGACACGACTGTAGATGCCTGTTGACCCCAATATCGGGAATCGCGAACGCGAAATTCTGACTGCGCTGGTCGAGACTTTTATTTCGACGGGCGAGCCGGTTGGGTCGCGGACGCTGGCGCGGTCGAACCGCGAAGGGTTGAGCCCTGCTTCGATTCGCAACGTGATGGCCGACCTGTCCGACGCTGGATTTCTCGAGCAGCCGCATGCTTCCGCCGGGCGTGTGCCTACGACTGAGGCGTATCGGTATTACGTGGAGCAGATCTCCGGCACGGCGCGGCTGGCGCCGCAGGAAGAGACCATGATTTCCGACTCGCTCGCGGGGATCACCGACGTGCAGGAGTTCATGGAGCGGACGTCGCATGTGCTCTCGCTGATTTCGCGCAACGTGGGCGTGACCGTGGCTACGAGTGGTCCGAAGAACGCGCTGGAGCACGTATATTTTTCGCGGCTCAGCGAGCAGAAAGTGTTGGCCGTGCTGGTGACGCGGTCCGGGCTGGTGCGGGATCGGGTGCTGCGGCTTGATTTGTCGCAGTCGGAACTGGACCTGGCGGCGCGCTACATCAACGAAAACTTCCGCGGCTGGACCATGGAATCGATGCGTGCGGAGCTGGCGCGACGGCTGGAGCAGGAGCGCGGCGAATACGACCGGCTGATGAATTCGATTGAGCAGCTTTATAAGCAAGGCGCGCTGGCGGCGGAACAAGGGTCGCAGGTCGTGTTCGTCGAAGGCGCGTCGAACCTGGTCACGGGCGATCAGGACCGGCAGCGTCTGCAGGAAATGCTCAAGACGCTGGAGGAAAAAGAAAAAGTCGTACAGCTGCTTGGGGCCTATCTCGACGTGAAGCAGGAGGCGGTTCGCGTAGTCATTGGACTGGATCAGGCTTTGCCGTCGATGCAGAATTTCGTGTTGATCGGTGCGCCCGCGCACGCGGGCAATGAAGTGATGGGTTCGCTGGCGGTGATTGGACCGACGCGGATGGATTATCAGCACACCATAACCGCGGTGTCGTATATCGCGCGGCTGTTCGACAAGATACTGAATGAATCGGAGTAATGAAGAAGTAGTTATGAAGAAAGCAAACGGAAAATCGGAAACGGAAGTGGCAGGGCTTGATTTGGAACACGAGCTTCCTCCTGCGGACGGCGATGAAAGCTCATCGGAATCCGCGGGGAGCGGCGTTGCGGCCGGGGAGGTCTCCGGTCCGGATGCAGAATTGCAGAAGCTGAAGGCCGAGCGCGATTCCTTGCTCGACCGTCTGGCGCGCGCGCAGGCTGAATTCGAAAACGCCCGCCGCCGGGCCAGCAAAGAGCAGCAGGACTTCCGCGATTACGCGGCAGCGGACGCGATCAGGCCGTTGCTGCCGATCATTGACAGCTTCGAACGCGCGCTGCAGGTAAAATCCGACCCGGGCGACTTCCGCAGTGGCGTCGAACTCATCTACAAGCAGTTGCAGGATGCGCTGGCGAAACTGGGGGTGCGGGCCATTCCTGCCAAGGGAGAAATATTCGATCCGCATGTGCATGAAGCGATCGAAATGGTGGAAACCTCCGACGCGGCCGATCACGAGGTGATCGAGGAATTGCAGCGCGGCTACAAGATCAAAGACCGCCTACTGCGCCCGGCTATGGTCAAGGTCGCGAAGAATCCCTGAAGGTTTGCAATGCGTGCCTGCGCTGTGCTCTCAAGCGAGAGGAATTGTCGTGCCGAGCATGGCGAGGAATCCCGGTTCTTGCCGGGTACTGGCGGAAACCCAGGTCCCTCGCGTTGCTCGGGATGACAACCTGTTCAACCTAAGCTCCTGAAGAAAGGCCTTTATTCTGACGACGAATGCAAAACGCGACTACTACGAAGTGCTGGGTGTGACCCGCACGGTGACGGAGATCGAACTAAAGAGCGCCTATCGCAAGCTGGCGCTGCAGTTTCATCCTGACCGGAATCCCAACAATCCCGACGCGGAAGAAAAATTCAAGGAAGTCAGCGAAGCCTACGCCGTGCTCGCCGACACGGATAAGCGCGCCGTGTACGACCGCTACGGCCACGCCGGACTCGGAGGCGGCTCCGGCCAGCCTGCGGGTTTCGATCCCACTGTCTTCCAGGACTTCCACGACATCTTCGGAGAGTTCTTCGGCTTTGGCGACATGTTCGGGGGTGGTACCGGCGGACGCCGTCGCAGCCGGGTGCAGCGTGGCGCCGATCTCCGCGAAGATCTGACGCTGGAATTCGAGGAAGCGTTTTTCGGCACGGAGTCGCGCGTCACGGTTCGCCGCCACGAGGCTTGCGAGGAATGCCACGGCTCGGGCGCTGCGCCCGGAAAGGGCCCAACCACTTGCCGCTCCTGTGCCGGCCACGGTCAGGTCCGCTACCAGCAGGGATTTTTCAGCATCGCTCGCACTTGTCCCGCCTTCCAGGGCACAGGCAGTGTCATTACCGATCCCTGCGCGAAGTGCAAGGGCGAAGGCCGTGTTCTGCGCCAACGCACGGTCGACGCGAAAGTTCCCGCCGGAGTCGAGGACGGGACACGCATCCGCTTTTCCGGCGCGGGCGAAGTTGGGCAGTTCGGCGGTCCTGCTGGCGATTTGTACGTGGTACTGCACGTGAAAGAACATCCTTTCTTCGTGCGCGAAGGCAACGACCTGCACTGCGTGGTCCCGATTTCGATTACGCAAGCGGCCATGGGCGCGGAGATCCGCGTGCCCACCATGGAGGGCGAGCACACGCTCAAGATTCCCGACGGCACGCAGCCCGGCGCCACGTTCCGCGTCCGCAGCAAAGGTGTGCCCGTACTGAACGGACATGGCAAGGGCGATTTGTACGTCGAGATCCGCGTCCAGGTCCCGACCAAGCTCAACAAGCGCCAGAAAGAGTTGCTGCAGGAACTCGACGCCCTCGCGAAGGTCGACAACCAGCCCTTGATGCGATCGCTGCTCGGCAAGATGAAAGACATGTTCGGATAGGTTGCGGGAAGGGCACGCCTTCATGAGATTGCCGAACGACGCAATCTAGGGAGGCTGAAGCCCGAGATGGTTTCGGGTCGCTAACGCGGCCCTGAAGGGCCGCTCTTCCACACACTCACACACGAGCATTCATATTTGACACTGCGCGCCTCATGACCCGCCGCCGATGGATCGCCGAAGAATTTTCGGGCAACCGCGCCGTCCTCACCGGCGATCACGCCGATCACCTGGTGCGAGTTCTTCGTGCCCGGGTGGGGCAGGAATTCGATATCGCCACTGGCGCTGTGGTTCGGCGCGGACGTGTCGTCACCGTCGAAGAGGGCCGAGTGGAATTCGAACTCGGGGAGGAACTGCCCGCAGCGCCCGTGCCCAACGTCACGCTCCTGCTCGCCATCTTCAAGTTTGACCGCATGGAATGGGCGATCGAGAAATGTACCGAGCTGGGAGTCTCGCGAATCGTGCCTGTGATCGCGCGCCGCACCGACGCGCACCTGGCTTCGGCCGCAGCGAAACGCGTTGAGCGCTGGCGCAGAATCGCGCTGCAGGCCGCGGAGCAATCGCGCCGCGCAACTCCGCCAGACATCGCGGCTCCTATCAAGCTGCAAGAGGCTGCGAACCTGACCGGCGCTCTGCGGATTGTCCTCGCAGAGTCGGAACAGCAGACCATGGTGAGTGACGTTCTCGCGGCGCACTCGGACGGAGAAACCCTCCTCGCGATCGGCCCCGAAGGGGGATGGGCTGACGACGAGTTAGAACTTTTTCTGCGCGCCGGATGGATCTCCGCGTCGCTCGGTCCGACGATTCTACGCGCCGAAACCGCCGCCATCGCCGCCGCCGCAATCACGATCTCCGAGCTCACTTAACGAGACTCCCGATTCAATCTGCGAAGAAAACCTAAACCACAGAGGACACTGAGCGGGGCTCAGCACTCAATCGGAGTTTTCCTGAGCTGCAAAAAATGGAGGGGAGGGTTCCTGCCCAGGACGAATGCGTCCGGGGCTACGTGATCTTAGTGGTATCCTGACCGCGGATGCCTTCAGTGAAGTCTAACTCCCGTCCCGCTCCATTTACTCCCGATGATCGCCAGCGCGAAGCCATCGAGCACGTCCACGGACCCATGCTGGTGGTCGCGGGCGCCGGCACGGGCAAGACTTCGGTCCTGGTCAACCGCATCGCCCGCTTGGTCAATGAAGGTCACGCGAAGCCGGAAGAAATACTCGCCCTTACCTATACCAAGAATTCTGCCGCTGAGCTGGGCGACCGGGTGCGCGCACTTATCGGTGCCACGAAAGTACATACCGCGACAATTCACGACTACGGCTTTGATCTTCTTAATCGTGCTCAAAGGGGCTTTGGCGTTCTCGACGAGGCCGACCTCTGGATCTACCTGCGCCGCCGCCTGCGCGACCTGCACCTCGAATATTTCGTTCGTGCCGCCAATGTCGGCGAGTTCCTGCGGGACCTGCTGACCTTCCTGAGCCGCTGTCACGACGAACTCGTGACTCCTGAAAAATACGCGCAATACGTGGCGAAACTCGAGAGCGGCCAAGCCACAATTCCGCGCGTCAGCAAGTCAAGCAACGAAATCACCGACGCTGAAGTCCTGGGTCGCTGCCGCGAGATTGCGCGGGTCTTTGCCAGCACCGAGCGCTGGCTGCAGGAGGAGAACCTCGGCACGTTTAGCCACATGATCACGCGGGCGCTAGCTCTGCTCGAAAGCGATCCCGCCGTGCTCGCGGATGCCATGAGCAACGCCCGGTTCATCCTGGTCGATGAATTCCAGGACGTAAACTTTGCTCAGGTCAAACTTCTCTCGGTTCTGGCCGGCACGCAGGGCAATGTCTTTGCCGTCGGCGATCCCGACCAAGCCATCTATCGCTTCCGCGGAGCATCGAGCGCGGCCTTCGATCTTTTCTATCGCCAGTTTCCCGCGGCGCAGCGAGTCGTTCTCGTCACAAATCGCCGCTCTCGCACTCCGATCCTGCGCTGCGCCTTTGCTCTGATCGAGAAGAACCCTCCGGCTTTCGCCGGCAAGCACAGTCCTGCCGCTGCGTATCAGCGCACCCCGCTTCTGTCGGCGCGCGACCAAGCCGCCGGGGTCGGAACTCTTTCACCAGCAACGCCGGTCGAAGCCATCTCGTTCGCCCGCCGGGAAGCTGAAGCCGCCGATGTGGTCGAAACCATCAAGAGCCTGCGCCAGCGACAGCGCTGTCGCTGGCGCGACTTCGGTGTGCTTTACCGTCAGCATCCGCATCGCGACGAATTAGTCCGCGAACTCACGGATGCCAGGGTTCCCTTCGTCATCGAGAACCTGGACGTCAGCGATACGCCCGAGGTCCGCGATCTGTTCGCCTGCCTGAGTGTGGTGATCGCGAAAGGCGATGACGTCAGCCTCTTTCGCGTGGCGGCGCTGCCGCAGTTCAACGTCGATCCGGAAGTTCTTCGCGTGACCACGCGCGCCCTGGCGAAGAATTCGCGCGAAGGGCAAATCGTCCCTCTGGCCTCGGTCCTTGCCGATATGCAGGGTGGCCCCGAGATTCTCGCTGTCATCGCAGCCGCCCGTGAGCAGATCACTCGCGCCCAGGCCCAAGGCCGCCAGGCGCTTGAGATCGTCGCCCGTAAGTTTCAGCTCGACATGGCCTCGCCTATCCTGGCGGCCGCGCTGAAATTTGTCGAGAACTGGCAGACCAAGAAAATTAACAAGACCACCGAACTCGCGGAGTTCCTCGACTATATGGCATTGTTCCGCGAAGCCGGCGGCGTCATTCCGCTCGAGTCCAGCCCGAACCAGGACGGCGTCCGCCTCATGACCGCTCATCTGGCCAAGGGCCTGGAATTCCCTCACGTTTTTATTCTTCGCGCCAACAGCGGTTCGTTCCCGATTTCCTATCGCGAGACTCTGGTCGAGTTCCCCAACGATCTGCGGGATCCTGATTCCGCCGGCGAGGGCGAACCGAAGATACTTCACAGTCAGGACGAGCGCCGCCTGTTCTACGTGGCCATGACGCGCGCGCGAGACACGCTGCACATTTATGGGAAGCAGGGAAGCGGCAAGAAGGATCCCACGCCAGCCGGTCCCATCCGCGAGTTGCTGCTGGAGAACTCGCTGCGCGGCGCGCTGGTTCCGCGCACGACCATTGGATCACCCGTGGAACTCTTCGCCGAGGAGTCGCTCGGTTACCCCGAGCCGTCGCGACTGGCGAATTGGCTCAGTCTGGCCGCTACGGAAGGACTGCAAATGCGATTGAGCGCGTCGGCAGTTGACACTTACGAGCGCTGTCCATTGCGCTTCAAGCTGGAACGCGATTGGAGGCTTGCTCCCAAGCCGGCGGCCGCCATGCAATACGGCGCTTCCATGCATCGAGTGTTGCGCACATATTACGATGCGTTGCGCGCCGGCCGTCCTCGCAGTGAACAGGAACTGATCGACGACTTCCGCAGCGATCTGGCCAGCGCCGGCATCCAGGACCTGTACCAGTACGAACTCTACGAAAAGCAGGGCGTCGCACAACTCAAGGACTTCTTTGCTGCCGCGCAGCAGTGCACTCCGCCGGAAGTGTTGCACACCGAAGAATGGTTCGAAATCAAACTGGGCGAGACCCGGCTCACGGGCCGCATCGATCGGATGGACCGTGCGTCCGATGGCAGCGTAATAGTTGTCGACTACAAAACTGGAAAGGCCCGCGATCAGGAAGACGCCGACGAGAGTTTACAGCTCTCTATTTACGCGATGGCCGCACGCGAAAAATGGGGATACGACGTGAGTTCCCTCGTCTTTTACAATCTCGAAGAAAATGTTCCGGTTGCCACGGTTCGAAGCGACGCGGAGCTACGCGTAGCACGCGATCGCGTCGCCGCCGCCGCCGAGCACATCGCCGCCGGCGACTTCAAGCCCAACGTCGACTTTCACTGCTCGTTCTGCTCGTTCCGAACCCTGTGCCCCGCCAAGGAGAGACACTTCCCAAATCTCGGCAAGCCAGGCTCCGGAAACTAAAACCATTTGGTTGGGTCGGCGCACCGCACAATCCACAACGAAGTATGCCCTAAAAAACTTAGGGGACGCTCGTGAGCGTCCCCTTTTTACTTTGTACTGAACTTTCTTAGTGCTTCTTTTTCTTTTTTGCCTTTTTCTTGGTTGCCATTGTTCCTATTCTCCCTTCCATTTTTCATGGAAAATGTCGCAGTGGTCTTCAACTGCAACTAGTTGATGTATAGAGTTAATAAAAAGTGAAGTCAAGAAAAAAATGATGATCGATCTGCGTCGGTCGCGGCACCAAAGTCACGACGACAGTATTTTCGAAGCAAAAGTCAACAAGAATTTTGAAGATTGCGTTGCGTCGCACGCGATCTTCATCGCACGCGCTCATCGTTACCTGTGTTACACCGCGCAAGGGGCGACAAAAATCGCGGCGCCTTGATCCAAGATGTGTCGGCGTTCTCATTCACTCTGCGAGCGACGCATTCCTCTCCTGCTGCATCTATAATGAAGAGCGCGAAATCTTCGCGGGAGCTTGATTCATGGCCTCTTTTGACGATGTTGTCATCATCTCCGGCTGTCGCACCGCCGTCGGAAAATTTCAAGGCAGTCTCTCCGATCTCAGCGCGCCGCAACTCGGCGCCATTGCTGTTCGCGAGGCCGTAAAGCGCGCTGGTGTCGAGGTTGCGGAGATTGACGAGTGCATCATGGGGAACGTCATCACCGCTGGGCTCGGGCAGAATCCGGCGCGACAGGCCGCGATCTACGGCGGACTGTCTCCCGCGACAGGTGCCATGACAATCAACAAAGTTTGCGGCTCGGGATTGAAATCCGTCGCTCTCGCGGCGCAAGCGATACAGACGGGAAACAGTTCGATCGTCGTCGCAGGCGGAATGGAATCGATGACCAACGCTCCTTATCTGCTGCCGCAGGCGCGCAAGGGATACCGGCTGGGCAACGCGCAGATTGTTGACTCCATGGTTCACGACGGACTGTGGGACATCTACAACGACTACCACATGGGGATCACGGGCGAGAACGTCGCGGAGAAATACGGGATCACGCGCGAAGAGCAGGATCAGTTCGCAGTGAACTCGCACCGCAAGGCGCTGTCGGCGATTAAGGAATGCCGCTTTAAGTCGCAGATCGTTCCCGTCGAGATTCCCGCGAAGAAGAAGGGCGCGGCTCCCACCATTTTCGACAAGGACGAGAGCCCTCGCGAAGACACTACGATCGAAGTGTTGCGCTCTCTGAAGCCGGCGTTCAAGAAAGATGGGACCGTGACTGCCGGCAACGCGCCCGGCGTTAACGACGGCGCCGCGGCCCTGGTGGTTACCAGCGCGAAGCGCGCGGCCGAACTCGGCGCGAAGCCCATGGTCCGCATCGTGGCCCAGGCAACCAGCGGAGTCGAACCGAAATGGGTGATGATGGCTCCCGTAGGAGCCGTGCGCACGATCTGGGAGAAGACGGGCTGGAAGAATGAAGACGTCGATCTCTACGAACTGAACGAGGCGTTTTCGGTGCAGGCGCTTGGAGTAATGCGCGAACTGGGATTGAATCCCGATAGGGTTAACGTGAACGGTGGCGCCGTCGCCATTGGCCACCCCATCGGCGCTAGCGGGGCGCGGGTGCTGGTCACGCTGATTTACGAAATGATTCGGCGCGATGTGAAGCGCGGGATTGCGGCACTCTGCCTGGGCGGGGGAAACGCTGTGGCGATGGCGGTAGAACGCTAAGTCTTACGAGAGCACAGCCAGCCCTTGCGCGATACGCATCGTCGTCTCCTCCAGACGTGATTTGAAACCCTCTCATTGCGCGGGGCTGAGATTTCGGGCAGGGGCGCGGAGCTTCGCTCCAGCTTGGACGGCCGAAGGCGGCCGTCGCCACATGAGTTCCGCTTACCCCACCGCCGAGATCGGCAGCGTCACCGTGAACACCGCGCCCCCTTCGGGAGAGTTGGACGCTTCAATGCTGCCGTTGTGCTCCTTCATCACCGACTTGCAGATGCTCAGGCCCAACCCTGTGCCGCGGCCCGGCCGCTTCGTGGTGTAGAAGGGGTCGAAGATGCTCGACAAATTTTCCTTGGGGATTCCCGGCCCGTCGTCGTGAAAGCTGACCCAGACTGAATTGTCACCCTTGCCCAAACGAATTCGCAGCGTTCCCTTGTCCCGGGCGTCGCGGATCGCATGTTCGGCGTTGAGGATTAAATTCAGGAAGACTTGCATAAGCTGGTGTGGATCGCCCATCGCATACGGCACGCCAGCCTCTTTCAGAAAGTCAACGGTCACGTTGTTCTTGCGCAGCGAATAGGCGTGCAGGTTCAAGGTGCGCTCCACCACCTCGACCAGATTGATCCGGCTCTTGCCGGGAGCGGGCGGGCGCGAGAAATAGGTCAGGTTCTGCACGATCTCCGCCGCCCGTCGCGCCTGTTGCTGCAACATCGCAAGCTGCTTGCGCGAGGTTTCGTTGGTCTCGGTGTCCTGCAAGAGCTCGCTCACGCCCATGATGCTGGTCAAAGGATTGTTCAGTTCGTGAGCGACGCCCCCGATCATCGCGCCCATGGCCGCCAGGCGCTCACTCTGCACCACTTGCTGTTCCAGCTTTCGTTCCAGCGTAATGTCGCGCACCGAAATAATGACTCCGGTGACCTTTGCGTCGGCGTCGACCAACTGGCTGCCCGCGGCGCGCATCGTTCGCCAGTTTCCATCGCTGTGCTTCGCACCGTATTCTGCCGACGCGAAAGTCTCTTTGCCGGAAACCAGGGCGTGGTAAAGAGAAGCCAGCTCCGGCGAATGATCTTCCAGCTCAGAGATCTTTTTTCCCAGCATCTGTTGCGGCTGGTAGCCCAGAAGATCGCGAGCCCGGGAACTGACGAACGTATAGCGTTCCTCCAGATCCACCACCAGAATCAGGTCCGGAAAACTTTCCAGCAACCGGGCGCGGAACTCCTCCTGCTGCGCCAGTTGGCGCTCCATCTTCCGCTTCTCGGTGATGTCCACCAGCGTTCCCTGATAGCGGATGATGTTTCCCGATGTGTCCCAAACCGCCCGCGAGGAGTCCAGAAAGATCGCGGTTTTCCCATCTTTGCGCCGGAGTTTGACCTCCCGCGTGCGTACTCCTCCGCGGTCGTCAATCGCCCGCCCCAGCACCGGTTGCCCGGCATCGAAATTCAAAGCCGCCGGGGCCACTGCCAGAAGGTCACTCTTCTCCGCATATCCCAGCATGCTCACCAGGGCCGGATTCGCGTCCAGCAACTGACCGTCGGGCGTACTGAAGTACACGCCCTCCTGCAGGGTTTCGAACAATTCGGTGAAGCGCAGCTCCTTCTCGCGCAGCTCGGTCACGTCGCGCCCCAGGATGCTCGCGCCTACGACCTCATCGCCTTTGACAATGCCGTTTACCGCGCATTCAAAATAAAGAGGCCGGGCGCTGCTCTTCAGCCGGATCCGCACCGTCCCCACCCAGCGCCTCTTTTCCAGAAAGCGGCCAAGGCCGCGCTCCACGTCTTCCTGCGTCGGTTCTTCAATCAAATCGTAGATCTTGTGGCCCACGAGTTCGGAATAAGTGATCCCCGTCAACTGGGTGATGCGCTTGTTCACCGTCCGCATGGTGCCGTCGAGCGACACCGCGCACGCGGGATCATCGAAGGAGTCGATTAACTCTTTGAAGTTGCGTTGCGAGCGTTGGATGACCTGGCTGAGCTGGTCGAGCTGCTCTTCCGATGGCGCTGCCCCCACGTGCTCCTGCAGCCCGCGTAGTAAGCCTTTCAGCTCGCCGACTTCGCGCCGTCGGCCGTAGGCGTAGACCGCGAACAGGATCGAAAGAGCGAGTATCCCGAAAGGAATGGCGCGAAGTTGAAACGGAATGTTTTCCAGCCGCTCATAGAGCAACCCTGCGAGCGCGACCGACAGCAGGACCATGAATCCCAGCGCCCACCGCCATAATTGAGATTCTTCTCGTTCCAGATTTCCCGGAGAGCGAGGCGTCGGCGGGGTATTGGCGGGGTCTGGGGTCATGAGGGAAAGTCGTTCCTGACTACAAGCATCCTAATTCTATACGTTTTGGCGGGAGAAGCGTTTTGTTGGCAGGTCAGGTTCCGCGGCGTTGGCCCCCTAGGCAGAACAGTTTGCTGAAAACGCGCTGAAATCCTGTAACCGCAAGAAATGCTTAAACCACAGAGGACACAGAGTTCACAGAGGAAATTCCTCTGCGGTGTCTGCGTTTTCCACAGGTCGTTGGTGACATCCGTCACAGCCAGCAATGCCCTCGAGTCCGTAGAGTAGGAATCTGGCACATCAGGACTTCGTGTGCCCGTCCGGGCACATGCTTTACAAAACCCTCAGCGCCGCGGTCTATGGCATCGATGCCAACATTATTCAGGTGGAAGTCGACTGCTCGGGCATCAAGTGCGATCAGGACCACTTCCACACCGTCGGCCTGCCCGACGCCGCCGTGCGCGAGAGCCGCGACCGCGTCCGCGCCGCACTGAAGAACTGCGGCTACGATATTCCACCGACACATATCACTATCAATCTCGCTCCTGCCGACATCAAGAAAGAAGGTTCCGGATTCGACCTGCCCATGGCCCTCGGCATTGTCGGAGCCTACGGCGGCCTCACCAAGAAGGAGATGCCTGACTGCCTTTTTGTGGGAGAACTGTCGCTCGACGGCGGGGTGCGCGGCGTCCGTGGCGCTCTCCCGATCGCCATCGAGGCTCGCGAGAGAAAAATCGCCCGCATGGTCGTCCCTGAAGCTAACGCCAAAGAAGCCGCCATGGTCACGGGCCTGGACGTCTACCCCGTGCGCTCGCTGCTCGACGTGATTCACTTCGTGAACTCTGGCAACGGCATCGTCCCCATCAAGGCGGACGGCGACTCGCTGCTGCGCGAGTCGCAACAGTTCTTCGTCGATTTCAAAGACGTGCGCGGCCAGCAGACTGCAAAGCGCGCCATAGAGATCGCTTGCGCCGGAGGCCACAACATTCTGATGATCGGTCCACCCGGCTCGGGCAAGACCATGCTGGCCAAGCGCATGCCCACCATCCTGCCGCCGTTCACTTTCGAAGAAGCCCTCGAAACCACAAAGATTCACAGCGTCGCCGGAGTGCTCGACCAAGGCACGGGCCTGGTCGGAACGCGCCCTTACCGCTCGCCGCATCACACCATCTCTGACGCCGGATTGATCGGCGGAGGCGCAATCCCGCGGCCCGGCGAAGTTTCACTCGCCCACAATGGCCTGCTCTTTCTCGATGAGTTGCCCGAATTCCCCCGCAATGTGCTCGAAGTGCTGCGCCAGCCGCTCGAAGACGGCACGGTCTCGATCGCGCGTGCCTCCATGTCGCTGACTTTTCCGGCACGCTTCATGCTGGCTGCGGCTATGAATCCCTGCCCATGTGGCTATTTTCGTTGCTGAAGATTGTCGGGTTGAGACCTAACGCCTCTACTCTGTAGTTAGCAACCCTTATTTCGGGCGCTAAAGTCGCGAGTAGGGTCCTTTTTTGCTCCCTGTCCCAAAAGTCCCACTCGGCAAGAGGGGCGAGCAGCTCGGTTTGTCTTTTCTCTTCCTGGAACGGTTTTGATTTTTGTTTTGTCTTTCGTTCTACGCGGCTGCCGCCACGGTCGTCGGTTGCTGTTGTGCAATGGTTCGTACGCTTCTCCGCTCACCCATCCCATCTGGTTTCGCCAGTTAGTACTTCCGGGGGTTGCCAGCAAATCGACTTCGAGAGGCCGGGAGAGGAATCGACGGGGAAAAACTGGTTCGAGACTACCAAGGGCAGCGAGCGTGAGCTCGCTGCCCTTTAGGCGTATACCCTCCCCAGGTATCCGCCAGAATCACACGTTGTTACTGGTTGAGCGGGTTGAACGTGAGGATGGTCGCTTCCACGTTCGAGCAAGCACCGGCGGGGTCGACGCGAACGACTGCATCTTCCTCCGCGCAGAAAGCGCGAATGCCGGTCTGGTTCTTCGAAAGCGGAGTGGCCGAGAGCCCATAGCCCACATAAAGGCCGGCCACGACGGTGCCAGGGGCAGTCACAAACGAATAGCCGCTCTTGCCGCTGGCAACCGGGTTACCGTTGTTGGCGAGCACGGAGTCAATCAAGCAAGCCGAGGTCGAGGCTGGGACGCAAGCTGCACCCAACGCACCACCCAGGGAAAGCAGATCCTTCGAATATCCAACGGTCGGATACGCGGTCTGGTAGGTTACTTCGCCCGTGGTAACGGTGCGAACGGACGCGACAGCAGACGACTCATTGGCCGCCATGCGGGCGCGCAGCAAGTTCGGAATCGCAATCGCTGCAATGATCAGGATGATTGCCACCACGATCAGTAACTCGATCAGTGAGAAACCTTTTTGTTTTTGCATCTAACTTCCTCCTCCAAAGATTAAATGTTTGCTGGTGATAGATAAGGGTAGCGAGCCGAAGCTCGCTGCCGTTTGGCTTGTACCGTCCCCAGGTACTCGCCCAAGATCAAACGTTACTGGTTGAGCGGGTTGAACGTGAGGATGGTCGCTTCCACGTTGGAGCAAGCGCCCGCGGGGTCGACGCGAACCACTGCATCTTCCTCCGCGCAGAAAGCGCGAATGCCGGTCTGGTTCTTCGAAAGCGGAGTGGCCGAGAGCCCATAGCCCACATAAAGGCCGGCCACGACGGTGCCAGGGGCAGTCACAAACGAATAGCCGCTCTTGCCGCTGGCAACCGGGTTACCGTTGTTGGCGAGCACGGAGTCAATCAAGCAAGCCGAGGTCGAGGCTGGGACGCAAGCTGCACCCAACGCACCACCCAGGGAAAGCAGATCCTTCGA
>Ga0207014_1074_pt1 | contig 21790 bp, 18 predicted proteins | sample Alteio_BWMinCont_56_FD_153495 | JGI IMG/M metagenome (GOLD analysis project Ga0207014, IMG submission 153495) | Enriched cells from forest soil in Barre Woods Harvard Forest LTER site, Petersham, Massachusetts, United States -... | ecosystem: Environmental > Terrestrial > Soil > Temperate forest >...
TGGGGTGAAATAGCGTGCCGGCTACGCGGGTGGCAATGGCGATGAGATTTCTCTGGCCGGCGAAGACTTTCACCTGACGGGCGCGCGACAGTTCGGGCAGGTTGACGGGGCGTCCGGCGCGAATGCGGACGGTGTTGGCTTCGTCGGCGGTGACGCAGGGGAATTGTGGCAGCAGCATGCGGGGGTGAACGAAAAGGTTTTCCAGGGAGTGCGCGATGGTTCCGGCTGCCTCCAGTTCTTCGAGCGTATGAGCCTCTGCGATGGAGAATTCCGCGACGGCGGTGCGGCGCAGGGATTCCAGATGCGCGCCGCAGCCGAGTTTCTGTCCCATTTCATGAGCTACGGAGCGCATGTAGGTGCCCGAAGCGACGTGGGCGCGAAAGCGGGCGCGGTCGTCTTCGACGCCGAGGATTTCAAATTCCTTGATCTCGACCTGCACCGGCTGCAGTATGACTTCCTTGCGCTTGCGCGCCAGTTTGTAGGCGGGGACGCCATGAATCTTCTTAGCGGAAAATGGCGGGGGCATCTGCTCGATTATGCCGTGGAAGGAGGCGGCGAGGGTCACGACTTGATCGAAATTCAGCGTGACGGACTGCGCGGGAGCGGCGGGTTCGCCTTCTGCATCGTAAGTATCAGTGGCAAAGCCGAAGCGAATCTCGCCCTCGTACGATTTCTCCGAGGCGGTGTAGAACTGCGCCAGCCGGGTGAGATTACCGATGACGAGCGGGAGAACGCCGGTGGCGAGAGGGTCGAGCGTCCCCAGGTGGCCGACAGAGCGCTCGTGCAGGATGCGGCGCACGCGGTTGACGACATCATGGGAGGTGAGGCCGCCGGGTTTGTCGATAATCAGGACGCCGTTCATGGGATTTGGTAATTTGGTAGCCGGGTAATTTGTGGCTGGAAACCTGACCGTGATGGCGCTGGTTTTCAATCTCACAATTGCCCAATTACCAAACTACCAGATTCCCTATGCTTCCCCTCAAAGACGACCAGCCGAGCTACAGCACGCCGTATGTAACCTGGTTCCTGATTGTGCTGAATATTCTCATTTATTTGTTTCAGGCGACCCTGGATCGGCGGAGCTCGGAGCTGTTGGCCATGCAGTTTGGCGAAGTGCCGGCACACCTGGCGGCGTTTCTGGCGGGGTCGCATCGCTACTCGGTGCCACAGGTGGTGCTTCCCTTCTTCACGTCGATGTTTCTGCACGGAGGGTGGGCGCACGTACTGGGCAACATGTGGTTCCTCTACATCTTCGGGGACAATGTGGAGGACTACCTGGGGCATTTCAAATATCTTGTGTTTTACCTGATGTCAGGGTTGATTGCGATGGCCACGCAAGTGGCGATTTATCCGCACTCGAATGTGCCGACGATCGGAGCCAGCGGAGCGATTGCGGGGGTGCTGGGAGCGTATTTGGTTCTGTATCCGCGAGCGCGCGTGCTGACATGGTTTTTTGTGTTCATCGTATATATACCCGCGTGGTTCGTGCTGGGGGAGTGGTTCGTGATGCAGTTTCTCTATGGGACGGCCAGCCTCTCGGCGGCGCAGGCGGGGCGCGATCTTGGCGGTGTCGCCTTCTGGGCGCATGTAGGTGGATTCGTGGCCGGGATGCTGATGATCAAAGTATTTCCGGAGCGGGCGAGGCGGTCGCCTTATGCGTACTCGTGAACGGTCGGCGTGAGCGGGCCGATCGGCCTGTTATTAAAAACAAGAACAAAGTCAAAAGCAGGCGGGCAGGAGTGCCCGCCCCACACCAGCAAAGACAAAAGCAAAACCACGTCAAGAACGACGGACGTCCATCACTTTTTCGGGCGCGATTCGGGCGGGACCAGTCCGGCCAGGCGGTAGTAGACGACGAGTTGGCCGTAGTGTTCGCCTGAATGCTCAATGAAGCCATACGCTAGGTCGCCGATTCTTACCTGCTGATGGGCGAAGGGATCGACGACGAGCTCGGACATTCCCTTGTCGCCCTTGGCCTGGATCGCGGCCGCGCCGTCGGCGAAGGATTTCTTGACGAAGGCGACCACATCGGCTTTGGTCTTGTACTGGTCGCGCTTGGGGTCTCCCTCGGGAGGCTTCTGCCCGAGCACGGGAGCGGTGAAGAAGTAGAGGGCTCCAGCGCCGTGCAGAAGTTGTTCGACGAAACTACGCTGGGCGGGAGTGGGTTTGAAGTCGTATTTGTCTTCCGGGAAATCCTCGGCCATGGCGATCAGCTTGCGGCCAATGTCGTTCCAGGAATCGAGCACAACTTTCGACGGACTATCGGCGGGCTTGACGGCGTCTTTCTTCATTGCATCCTGCGCGCGGGCGGATGGTGCGAGAATTCCGGCCGCCAGGACGATTGTGGCTACTAGTGATGCCATCTTCATGGGTGTTCCTCTGAGTTGAATTTGCGGCTGTAATTCTAATCGGACTCGTGGGGGTTGAAAAGGTGAGCAGGTGTCGGTCGTGACGCAACCGAAAGCACAGAGAGAATCCCTGGACGAACCGGGGAGAGAGTTGCGCTGCAAGGGGTCCTTCGACTACGACTTGCCTTTCGCTTCGCGAAAGACAAGTCTCCGCTCAGGAGGACAAAGGAAAGAGGGTTGGGACTAGGTTCCGTTGGGGCGCTGGCGGATCAGGGACAGGAATTCCGAGCGGGTTTCTTCTTCGCTGCGGAAGCAGCCGAGCATGGACGACGTGACCGCGGCGGAATGCTGCTTTTCGACGCCGCGCATCATCATGCACAGGTGCCGCGCTTCGATGACCACGCCGACGCCTTGGGGCTCGATCACTTTCTGGATGGTTTCGGCGATTTGGGTGGTGAGACGCTCCTGAATCTGGAGGCGGCGGGAAAAAATCTCGATCAGGCGCGGAATCTTGCTCAGGCCGATCACTCGGCCGTTTGGAACGTAGGCCACGTGCACTTTTCCGAAGAACGGCAACAGGTGGTGTTCGCAGAGGCTGAACACTTCAACGTCTTTCACGATCACCATTTCGTCGTAAGTCACCGTGAACAGTGCGCCTTTGAGCATGGCCTCGGGATCTTCGTGATAGCCCTTAGTGAGGAACGTCATGGCCTTGTGAACGCGTTCGGGGGTGCTGGCAAGACCTTCGCGCTCGGGGTCTTCCCCCAGGCGAACGAGGGTTTCGCGCACCAGTTCTTCGTAGCTGGCGCTGGTCAGGGTGGCTGGTTCGGTGATTGGCTTCGTCATTTTATTTTGGTCCCGGTGTTGTGTGGTCTTAGCGGGTTGGAACCTGGTGCTAAAGTCTCGTTTTGAAAATCTGTCACCGGCCGCTTACCTGCCGCTATTTCCGCAGTTCGGCCGTGCCGGAGTATTCGAAGGCATTCATCATGGTTTCTTCGATTCTCACTCTTTCCAGATGCGCCTGGTGGAAGCCTCGCTGCAATATTTCGAAGATCTCCACGCATAGATTTTCGGTGGTAGGCACGTTTTTGGCGAATTCCTGCAGCATATTCAGATTCTCCAGGTCGTAGCGGGAGAGCACTTCCCTTTCGACGAAGCCGTCGAGATCGACCAGATTGCAGACCATGCCGGTGCGATCGTCGACTGGCCCGCTGACCGTGACTTCCAGGCGGTAGTTGTGGCCGTGACCGTGCGGATTGTTGCATTTGCCGTAGGTGGCACGATTCTCTTCGGCGGACATGGCATCGCTGTGCAGGCGGTGCGAGGCGGAGAAGAGGTAGCGGCGGGTGAGGTGGGCTTTCATATTTCGAAACTCATCATCCTTATGAAACTCGTAAGCCTCAAGCTTCTCCGTAGAAATCGACGAACAGGTCTGGGGTTTCGTAGACGCGGATGCGGTGTAGTTGGGCACGCTGCAGTTTGGCTTCCAGGCGCTGCCAGATGGCGATGGCGAGATTCTCCGTCGTCGGAATCTGGGCCACAAATTCGGGGACCTCTTTGTTCAGGAAGCGATGATCCATGGCGTCGAGCACTTCGCGATGCATCACTTCTTTGAGTTGCTTCAGATCGACCACGAAACCGGAGCGGGGATCGACTTCGCCTTTCACCGTGACTTCGAGCGTGTAGTTGTGGCCGTGGCCGTTGGGGTTGTTGCACTTGCCGAAGATGCGGCGGTTTTCCTCGGGCGTGAAGTCGGGGTTGTGGTAATAGTGCGACGCGGAGAACTCGGCTTTGCGGGTTAGGTAGACCATAAGAACGCTTGCCAGGGGTCAGTGGCCAGTGGCCAGTAAAGCTGCTTTTTCAGAATCGCCTTTTTCAGAGCCTGGTTTGTGGGAGTACGTGCGACCCTTCCAGGAGACGCCGCCGTGGGCGTGCGCATGCTTCGAGCGCAGCAGCAGGTAGGCGAACATGGGCATGCCGAACAGGGCGGCTAGGAATTCCATCGCCAGATCGAAGTTCGCGCGTCGCATTCGTCCCGTGTTGCGTGCGAATACCAGCCCTCCAGGCACAAACCACCAAGAGCGATGAACGATTGCGGGGACAAACAAGGGCAAGAGCAGATTTGTGAATGGAAATACCCACAAGAAAAGCGTTTGAGTTGCGAGCCAACCCGGCTTCGGAAACAGCAAGGCCAGGTTTTTCGTCCAGCCTTCGCGAAGTTGCGCGTAGTTGCGGTACATGCGGGTGCGCACGGCATCGGCGGCGTAGCGGAAGCGAATCTTTCGGCCCGACCTTTTCACGGCGCGAGCGAGCGCAACATCTTCGAGGATGTCTCCCGCGACCGCCGCGTGCCCGCCAACTGCGTCGTAGGTATCGCGGCGGACAAGTATGTATTGGCCATTCGCGGCGGCGGCCGGAGAACTCGGATCGCTGACTTTCGAGGACGGATATTGCCGCGCCAGTTCTGCGAAGATGACGGGGAGAGTTGCAATCTCCCAGAAAGTGACGGCGATCTGCTCGGGCGAGTAAGAGAGCAGCTCCACGTTGTTTTGTTTGGCTTCTGACAACCCGAGAGCGAGCGATCCCAGCGCGTGAACCGTATCCGCGTCGGTGAACAGGAGCCATTGGCCTCGGGCCTGGCGTGCACCGGTGGCGACAGCGTTGTTCTTGCCAGTCCAGCCGCTGTGCAGAGGAGCGGCTTCGATCACTCTCAACTTCGGAAACGACCTGGCGATTTCTCGGGTGCGGTCGGTGGAGTTGTCGTCGACCACGATGATTTCGAAATCCACTCCGGTTTGCGCGACGAGCGATTCCAGGCATGTGCCCAGGCTGGCCTCTTCGTTGCGAGCGGGAATAATAACGGACACAATCGGCGCCTCGTTTCCCGTTTGCCCCGTGATGGTTTCCGCCGCCGCCATAGGTGGAATCTATTATTATAGCTGTGTGCGACACATCCCTGGTTCGTTCTGCTTGATTCCGCTTCTTCGGGCGATCATGTGCGGCATTCTGTTGTTGGGGCTTACGGCCTGCTACAGCGGCTCGCGCCCGCCTCACATCGGTTCCAGTGCTCCCGAGTTCACGGTGCAGGACGACGACCGCAAAGTCACCTTGAACCAGTTTCGCGGGCAGGTGGTGGTGCTGAATTTCTGGGCCACCTGGTGCCCGCCCTGCATCGAGGAAACGCCGTCGCTGGTGGTAATGCAGGAGCGGCTCAAGGCCAAGGGCATCACCGTGGTTGCGATCAGCGTGGATGTAGACGAAAGCGCCTACCGGCGGTTCCTGAAAGATCACGGCGTGAATTTGGTGACGGTGCGCGATCCCGACCAGAAAACCAGCAACCTTTACGGCACCTTCAAATTTCCCGAGACCTACGTGATCGATCGCAACGGGGTGATGCGGCGCAAGTTCATCGGCGCGGTGGACTGGACGGAGCCGGAGATCACCGACTTCCTGAGCAGGCTGTGACATCCTATCTCTTCATGCCGCGGAAAAACGGATTTATCGTTCGGACAAACAGAGTCCTAGTCGCTGCGGTCGTGCTCATGCTGTTGTTGATTATCCCCGCCGCTCATGCACGCAGCAGCGGAAAGAATTGGCGCGTGGCGGGCGCGCTTCAAACCAGCGCTGCGACCTTGAATGATCAGGATAAGAATCTCATCAAGGTCATGGCGGTCGGGGATGTAATGTTGGGTTCGAATTTCCCCGACGACTCTGGACTTCCTCCGAATGATGGAGCCGATCTGTTGCGCGAGGTGACTCCACTGTTACAGCGGGGACACATTGTGTTTGGCAATCTTGAGGGACCGCTGGTGGACGGGGGCAAGACCAAGAAATGCGGCAGGAAGATTGGAACCTGCTATGCGTTTCGAGTTCCAACGAGGTATGGAATTTATTTGAAATCGGCGGGCTTTACGGTGATGGGACTGGCGAATAACCACGCGCTCGATTTCGGTCTCGCAGGCCGGGCCAGTTCCCGCACGGTGCTGGACTCACTCGGGATTCTGCATTCGGGCGAGATCGGCGACGTTGCGCGGCTTACGGCGAAGGGCGAGAGGGTGGCGCTGATCTCCTTTGCCACCTACCCGGGAACTTACAACCTGCTAGACCTGGATGATGCGATGGCAATCGTGCGCCAGGTAAGAACTGAAGCTGACATTGTGATTGTGTCGTTTCATGGCGGCGCCGAGGGCATGACTCACCAGCATGTGCTGCTGGGAGATGAAACGTTTCTGGGGGAGGACCGCGGAGACTTGCGGCGATTTGCTCATGCCATGATTGATGTGGGCGCGCAGTTGGTCCTCGGGAGCGGTCCCCACGTGGTGCGCGGGATGGAGGTGTATTGCGGCAAACTGATCGCCTACTCGCTGGGCAACTTCGCAACTTATGGATCGTTCAACTTGAAGGGAGAGAATGGCGTATCGCTCATTCTGGAAGTGGATCTTGGCGCGGACGGCTCTTTTCAGGGAGGTGCCGTCTACCCGATCAAGCAGGAAAAACCCGGTGGGCCCCAGCTGGATGCGAGCATGAGCATTCTGCCGATCCTGCGCGACCTGTCGAAGACTGACTTTCCGTTTACGAACGTCGAGGTGAGCGAGAACGGCCGGCTGACTGCCAAGCGCTGGAATTATTTCGACATCGTCTTTCCCACCGCTGCGTGCGGGCTGTTCCAATATGTTCCGTGTCCCGAGGAGCCGGTTTGCAACTGACCATGCTTCGACATGGGACCCTCATTTTCTTCGTGGTTGTAGGTGCGGTGGCTTGCCTTGCGCAGTCGCCGCCTTCCAAGCCGCCGGATCTGGATGCTGAGCTAAGCGCAATGCTGGCCCGTGACTCCGTCTGTGAAGTGAAGGGGACGGCCGCAGGTGCGGATCAGAAACCAGCCGGGGCGCCTTGGTTGGCTCAGGCCCCTAGCATACAAACCCTGCACAATTCCGGCGGCCGAAATGTGGGGATTATTGCGACGGTTGAGGATGCCTGCCATTGTTCGCGTGGCAACTGTGCCACTTACGTCTACTTAAGAACGGGACAGACTTACCGGCTCGCGCTCAAAGAGAATCTGGCGTCTTTGCATCCCCTGAAAGGCTTCAAGCAGAGCATGCCGGCACTCAGCGGGAAGCTGCAGGTCAGCGATTCCGAAGCCGAAACAATTATCTACGAGTGGTCGGGCGGAGAGTATCAGCCCGGCATTTGCGCGACGGTGGTGCAGGAGAGCAGCGGACATCCCGTCATCACCAAGCACGCGTGCGCCAAACCCTAAGTCGTCTGGACGGACACATGTAGCGCGGACACTCTTGTCCGTCGGGGTCTAATTCAAACCTTGCATTGCTGCGAAAGGCTGCTGGTCGACGCAGTTTCAAAAGCAAAAACCAAAATCGACGGACAAAGTGTCCGTCCTACATTAAATCAACAGCGCAGTTGCGCATCTACAGCGGCGTTTTTCGCAGGCGCAGCGCGTTGGTGATCACCGAGACGGAGCTGAAGCTCATGGCGGCGGCGGCTAGAATCGGGCTGAGCAACCAGCCGAAGACGGGATAGAGCACTCCGGCCGCGATGGGCACCCCGAAGGCGTTGTAGACGAAAGCGAAGAAAAGATTTTGCCGGATGTTGCGCATGGTGGCCTGGCTCAACTTGCGGGCGCGCAGGATTCCGTCGAGATCGCCCTTCACTAGCGTGACTCCGCCGCTCTCCATTGCGATGTCGGTGCCGGTGCCCATGGCGATGCCGACGTCGGCTTGCGCGAGTGCGGGAGCATCGTTGATGCCGTCGCCGGCCATGGCGACGACTCTTCCCTGCTGCTGCAGTTTGCGGATGACTTCTAATTTTCCTTCGGGTAAGACTTCGGCTTCGAATTCGTCGATGCCGAGGAGTTTCGCGGTCGCAGCCGCGACCTGCCGGTTGTCTCCAGTGAGCATCACAACACGGAGATGCTGATTCTTGATTCCGCGCACGGCAGCGGAAGCCGAGGCCTTGATCGGATCAGCAACCTCTAAACACCCTGCATACTTGCCATCGAGAGCGACGAAGAGTTCGGTCGCATCTTTAGGATTCAACTTCAGAATTGACCCACCCGTGCTGTTAAAAGCTCCGGTCTCGGACATCAAGGCCCAGTTCCCGACGGCCACTCGGCGCCCATCCACAATGCCGCGAATTCCTTTCCCCGGCACCTGAATGAATTCGGACGGCTCCGACAGCTGTAAGTGTTCGGCTTTGGCGCCGACGACAATCGCTGCGGCCAAGGGATGCTCGCTAGCGCGCTCCAGGCTGGCGGCGAGGTACAGAATCTCGCGACTGTCTCCCGGCTGTCGAACGGAGGTTCCAACAAGTTTCGGCTTGCCTTCGGTCAGCGTTCCGGTTTTGTCGACGACGAGCGTGTCTACTTTTTCGAGGATCTCGAGTGCCTCGGCATTCTTGATCAGCACGCCGGCGCGCGCGCCGCGTCCTACTCCAACCATGATCGCCATGGGAGTGGCCAGTCCGAGGGCGCAAGGGCACGCGATGATGAGCACGGCCACCGCGTTCACCAGCGCGTGCGCGAGGCGCGGCTGCGGGCCCAACAGAAACCACACGAGGAACGTGGCCGCCGCAATGGCTACTACCGCGGGCACGAACCAGGCCGCGACACGATCGGCGAGCCTCTGGATGGGGGCGCGGCTGCGCTGCGCCTGGCTGACCATTTGCACGATGCGTGCCAGCAGTGTTTCGGAGCCGACGCGCTCGGCTCGCATCAAGAAGGACCCGTTGCCGTTGATGGTGGCTCCGACCACTTTGCTGCCGGCAGTTTTTTCGACGGGCATGGATTCGCCCGTGACCATGGACTCGTCCACGGAACTACTGCCTTCGAGCACGATGCCATCGACTGGAATCTTTTCTCCCGGGCGGACGCGCAGGCGGTCGCCGGGACGCACTTGTTCGAGGGGGACGTCTTTTTCTGTAAGCTCGCCTGCTGCTTCAGTAACCTCGCCACTTCTAGCCTTGCGATCAACGACAAGCAGACGCGCGGTTTTAGGGCTGAGATCGAGCAGGGCGCGAATGGCGGCGCTGGTGCGGCTGCGGGCGCGGAGTTCCATTACTTGTCCCAGCAGGACGAGCGTGGTAATCGCGGCCGCTGCTTCGAAGTAGACGTCGGGGTAACCGGACATGCCGCGCAGCGATGCGGGAAAAAACTGCGGAGCGAGCGTTGCGACGACACTATAGACGTAGGCCACGCCCGTGCCGAGGCCGATCAGCGTGAACATATTCGGGCTGCGGTTGATGAGCGAAGTCCAGAAGCGCTGAAAAAAAGGCAGCCCGCCCCAGAGCACAACCGGCGTGGCCAAGGCGAGCTCGATCAAGGGCAGCCATCCGGTTTCCGAAGTGGGCCTCACTCCCAGGCCCGGGATCATCTCGAACATCGAGACGAACACTAACGGAGCGGTGAGCACTGCGCTAACCCAGAATCTTCTGGTCATGTCGCGCAATTCGGGGTTTTCTTCTTCGGACGCGGTGACCGTACGCGGCTCGAGCGCCATGCCGCAGAGGGGGCAGGAGCCGGGCTCAGAGCGCACGATTTGTGGATGCATGGGGCAGACGTACTCGCGTTTCGCCGGCAGCGGGAAGTCGGGTTCCAGCGCCATACCGCAGGAAGGGCAAGCTCCCGGCTGCTTCTCGCGTACTTCCGGACACATCGGGCAGACGTAGGCCGGCCCTGCGGTAGGCAATGAATCCGGTTTTGGCGTTGACTGCAGTTGCGTCAGCGCAGAGCGATGCGGCGCGGCTTTCGGAGCCGACGGCATCCCCAGTATGACCAATTCAGATTTCGGAGCTGCCGGCTTGTTCAGATAGCCTGCGGGATCGGCCTTGAATTTTTCCGCGCAGCCTGCGCAGCAAAAGTAGAATTTCTTGCCGCCGTGCACATGCGTATGTTTCGCCGTCTCGGGATTCACCTTCATGCCGCACACTGGATCTTTTTCCAGAACTGGGGCGGGGCCGGGAGCGGTTGGGTTGGGTGGCGTCATCTCTGCGCGTGCCCTTTTGATTGCCGATCCTCTATATTAGATTCAGCCCCACAGATTCAACTTGGACCGAAGGTGGAGGCGAAACTTCATCATAGCGAAAGGTTGTTTGGCGATGACATACTTAGACGTTGTGTTCCCCTACGGCACAAACCCCGGCGAAAGTGAATTGCGGGCCATCGACGGGATGCGCGAGGTCTACGGAGTGTTGCAGGTTTTGTTCAATGAGAAGGATCGCACGGTACGGGTGAAGTTCGATGCCTCGCGGCTGAAGAGGGAGGCCGTCGCGCGCCTGTTGCGCCAAGCTGGCCTTGATGTGGGCGAACCGCTGGCCCTGGCTTAACAAATGGGGGAAGGCTGCTGGGGAAGCCTGCAAATTGATACTTGGGCAAAGCCGGGGGAGGGCTGTGCAGGAATGCAATCGGGGCGCCCAAGAAAACCTCTGGCCGAAGTTATTCTCCGGAGCGCCCCGTTGCGCGCCACTTCGTCTGGGCAATGTATAAGCATCTGGCGTGCCGTCCACAAACCGTTCAAAACACAGGTCGTGGGGACTTTTGACTCTGTAGGAATTGCCCACAGCGAGAAAGAATTACTTCGGCTCCACGCAACCCGAGAAGATGCATCGGCAATGCAACCACTTGCGCCGAATTGGAGAACGCTATTTTCAGCGATGAGAAACTTCCGCTATAATCGGGATGCAGCTTTTCCTTCCGCGTAAAATCCGCGCCCTTAGCTCAGTTGGATAGAGCGTCTGGCTACGAACCAGAAGGTCGGGAGTTCGAATCTCTCAGGGCGCACCATCTTTTCAATCACTTAGGGCACCCGGCGAAGGGTGCCCTTTGACTTCTGTCCGTAAAGCGGAAAGTTGGGTGAAGATTCTGAACGGTCTTGGGGGCAAGGGCTCGCCCTGCGAATCTTCTAGGCGATACCTTGATCCAGGCGTTCCAACTCGTAGCGCTCGACGACCGCAAAACGGTCAGGCGCTCCGACCTTTCGCAGCATACGATGAACGTGGTTTTTCACTGTCTGTTCTGACAGGTTCAACCGCGCTGCGATCTCCTTGTTGGTGAGCCGTTGCCGAAGCAGTGCCATCAGTTCGTGCTCTCGCCGGCTCAACATTCGGCATGCGTCTCCCGGGGACTTGCGATGCTGCGCCACATAACGGAACAGAGCCATGGACAGAACCGGGGGACACACTGCCGTTCCTTCGGCAACCGCGCTGATCGTGGCCCCCACTTCGACGGCCGAAGCATCCTTTAAGACGTATCCGACCACGCCCGCGCGCACCGCCCTCAAAAATGTGTCCTGATCCAGCTCCATGTCCACCATCACGACCCGCACGCCCGGAATCGCAGAGTGGAGAGCGGAAACGAGTCTCGCCTCGGAAAAAACCAGTTCGATCGAATCGAGGAGAACAATGCTGGGGACGGCGGCGATTATTCTTTCCTGCGCGGCCGGAGAATAGGGAGCAGCCCCCACCACGCGGATATCACTTTTCTTGGCTAAGATACGTATCAGCGCTTCGCGCAGCAACCGATTTTCAGCCAGCAGGAAAACTGTAGCAATGGGTTTCGGCTCCATCGAATACTCCGTGGAACAGCGTGATGGCGCATGAAAGTCGCGGACGTGGGTAAGTGCCCCCTGTCACACCCCAGCCCAATCGCCCGCCGTCGAGCCGACGGGCCCAAATTTTTCTTCTAGTCCCGGATGTACCTCTCTAAGTTCATTCTAGCTCTGGCCTGGAAAACGCATCCGTAATTCTTTGGATCTCCAGCATTTGTATCAGCTCATCGACACCTTCCCGATGGTTTTTATTGTCAAACCCCGGTGCTGAAAGAAAAGTTGCGCAACGACTCGACGAAGTGGCCAAAACAAACGAAAATCTGCAGCGAACAAACTTTGTAAAGGTGATAATCCTACCACGATTTCGTGATGCCAATCGCAATGGGGATGCAATACCAAGCTAGAGCTCTGGCGAAGGGCATTTGTCGCGTGATTGTCAAATTTCTGTCATTTTCCTGAAGGCACTTACGGTTAGACGAGCAGTCAGACAGTCACTGGCAGCAGTGAACAACGTCGGCGAGGATTTTGAATGATTGTCAATGTAGAGACAACTTTCGGTGCCGTTTCAGGCAACAAGCCCGATGTCTTCACGCAGAGCACGATTCCTGGGAGGGGCGAGGAGGGTTCATCGGGTACCGGGCCCCGTTGGTACCCCATTGGTACCAGTACTCATTGGTACTGGGGTGCTGGCCGGAGTAGATCACTTTTGAACCTTGCGGATGGCAGCCATTCGGACGATATTCTTGCCTTGGCATTAGCCTCGGAGAACATATGTGAAACGAGTCCGCGTGCTGGTTGCAAATCGGCCCCGCCTGATGCGGGAACTCGTGATGGCCACCATTTCCGACCAACCTGACATCGAAATTGTTGGCGAGGTGGCGGACGAGGACCAACTCGTCGAGGCAGTGGAACAAGCACAGCCCGACGTGCTTATTCTGGCGATGGATGAACCGGAGAAGCGCGTGGGGCAGTGTGGATTTCTGCTGGGACGGTACCCCCAGATGAAAATTCTGGCGCTCGCGCCGGAGCAAAACCGTGGAACCTATTACTGGGCTTCCATCGACATTCGAACCAAGCCGGTGGAAAGTTCCGAAGCCGGCATCTTGAACGCGGTTCGCGAGCGCCCGTTACTAGTGGGAGCCGTGCAGAATTGAGACTGGCGCGATGGATTCGAGCTACTTCGGGATGAGATCGCAAGCGCCAGGGACGCAGGGCGTTCTGTAGGCAGTAAGCGCTGGCCGGAATGATTGGGTGAGTATCCGGCGCTTTTTGGATGTCGTGGTTGTTTTTGCCGTTTGACATTGATAATAAAAGGACTTAACTCACAAGCTGCCTGTAAGTGAGGGGGCGAAGCTGTATCTGGCACCGCGATGGAAGCTCAATTAACAACAGCGCAAGCGATCCCGTGGACTGGGCCGGGGGAGACGCCTGACCAAGTCAGCTGGTATGCGCTCTATACCTGTCCGCGCCACGAAAAGCGGGTGGTGCAGCAGATCGAGCAGCACAGCATCTCGTGCTTCCTGCCGCTCTATCGTTCGGTACGACGTTGGAAAGACCGTCGGAAAGAGCTGGAACTGGCGTTATTTCCGGGTTATGTCTTCGTGCGCATTGCCCTCCAGGACCGTTTACGGGTTTTGCAACTGGCGAGCGTGGTGCGATTTGTGAGCTTTAACGGCTATCCGCTGCCGTTGCCGCAAGGTGAGATGGAAGCCCTGATGACTGGGTTGAGAAGCGGAGTCCGCGCGGAACCGCATCCTTACCTGACGGTGGGGCGTCGCGTGAGAGTGAAACTCGGTCCTCTTGCCGGTTCGCAGGGCATCCTGGTCCGCAGAAAAGATAAATTTCGAGTTGTCCTGTCTCTGGAACTGATCATGCGATCGGTGGCTGTGGAAGTCGATGAGGCGGATGTCGAGCCTTGCTGAATGGCGGTTGGTCGTCTTTGGCTTTCGCCGAAGTGCAATTTCGTCAGTTCGCTCCAAGCTTTAAGGTTCCAGCCGCTTCCGTCGAGTAGAGGTGCTATGAGTAGAAAGTCTTTCCTTACATTTCGTTATCGCGCACTGTTCTTGCTTTGCACCGGATTGGGATGGTCCACGACCGTCTGGAGTCAGCAATCGCCGGGTTACGGGCGCAGCACTGCGATTGATCAGGCTGACTCCCGGGCGGAGCAAGAAGCCGAGCAGATGGTTTCGCTCTCGGCAGACAAGATTACCCAGATTCTGGAAAATGAAGCGGGGCTGCTGCTGCAGGTGAAGAAAGCCATCGTGCGCAAGGCGTTTGAGCAGGGTAGGGTTCTTGATCCAAACGATCTTACGGATGATGCCCTCTTCCGTTTGATCAGGGAGGATCAAAATGTTCGGGTCATCGCGACCCGGGAGATTGAAAGCCGTTCCTACATCAAGGCGAAGCCAACGCGCGAGGAATTGGCCAGAAACATGCCATGTCGCGATCCGCTTGCGGGAAAGGACGTGAAACCCGATCAACTGGACGCGAACGGAATTCGCTCGCAGGAACAGATCTATTGGGCAAAGCACGATAGCGACTTGGATTGCTACCTTACCCAGTACCTTCCCGGTGGTACAGCGCTATCTCTGTACCAACAGCCAGAGATGGTAGCCTCTCCGCAATCAGCCCCATCCTCCCAGTCTCCTCTACAGCGGAATCAACAAACGCCGAATTCGCCTCCCCAGTCCGCACCCCCTTCGCTCGATTTCCGGCGCCAGATGGAATTAGCGGGGAGGCGACCAGAAGACTATTTTGGCACTGACAGTGATGAGCTTGAGATGGCGACTGTTCAGCCCGTTCAGATTCCTGGGCTTCAGAGCGCCAGCCAAACCGACTTTTCCTCGGGAACGAAGAAAGGGACGTTTGGAGGAGGATCAGGTATTTCAGGACCACCAGCGGGCGCGCCCTTGGGCGCCCTGGGGCTGCCGAACACGGCGAGCGAGTTAGGACCGCAGCAAGCCCGCTTTCAGAGTTCGATGGGCTCTGAGCTTTCGCTCTACGCCTCGCTGAAACCGCCTCACCAACCAAAGCTGCGTCATCGCCCCAACCCCTACGCTGACATTCCTTCGCTCTACGACCTTTACGCACAATATTCGAGACAATCCGCGCGATTAGAGCGTTTCGGAGAGGATGTCTTCCGAAATGGCACGGGGAATCTCGGAGAGCTTCCAATGGATCTGCCAGCTGGACCTGACTACGTGATTGGCCCCGGAGACGGCTTGACCATTAATCTTTCGGGAGGGGTCTCGCAGCGGTTGCAGCGCGTGGTCGATCGCGAAGGACGAGTTACTTTGCCCGAGGTCGGAGCGGTCGAGGTGGCAGGACGGAACCTAGGAGACGTGCAACACCTGGTTCGTGCCGTACTGCGCACCCAGTTCCGCGATGCGGACGCGGACGTTTCTCTTTCCCGTATCCGTACGGTTCGGGTTTATGTAGTGGGAGATGTGGAGCGGCCCGGCGCATATGACGTCAGCTCATTATCTACGCCGTTGAATGCGCTCTATCTCGCTGGCGGACCGACATCCGGCGGCTCGTTGCGTCTGCTTGAGCACTATCGTGGTAAGCAACTCCTCGAAAAGGTCGATGTCTACGACCTTTTGCTGCACGGCATCAGTGGCACGATGCAAAGACTGGAGGCCGGGGACACGATCCAGATACCACCTCTGAGCGACGTCGTGACCGTCGAAGGCATGGTGCGGCGACCCGCGGTGTATGAACTGAACGGTGAGAAGAGCCTGGCGGAGGTGCTACAGCTAGCCGGCGGTGTCCTGCCCTCCGGCACTCTGCGCCACGTCGACGTGGAACGAGTGGAAAGCCACGAGAGCCGTACCATGCTGCGCCTCGATATTCCCGAGACCAATAATCAAGCGCAGGTTACTGAAGCGCTGGAAGACTTTAAGGTGCAGGACGGAGACAAGATCAAGATCACTCCCATTCTTCCCTACGCGAACAAAACGGTCTACCTGGACGGGTACGTCTCGCGGCCGGGCAAGTTTGCCTACAGCGATGGCATGAAAGTGACGGATCTTATTAAGTCTTACAAGGACCTGTTGCCGGAGCCCTCCACAACTCACGCCGAGATCATCCGCTTGGCTGAGCCCGACTACACTCCGGTCGTGCTCGCCTTCAACCTGGGAGACGCTCTTGCCGGCAAGGATCAGGATCCGGTGCTCAAACCGTTTGACACGATTCGGATCTTCAGTAAGTACGACTTTGAAGATCCGCCGATGATTACGATTAGTGGAGAAGTGCGGGATCCTGGTGATCATTTGACGAATGGGACGCCGCATCTGCGAGATGCTATCTACTTGGCCGGCGGAACCACTCGCGATGCTCTCCTCGACGATGCACAGATCTACCGCAAGACGAACGATGGCAAGCTTCAGGTAATCAGCGTAAACCTGGCCAAGGCGCTGGCGGGCGACGAGAAAGCCGATGTTGTCCTCGAGCCCAAGGATCGCATTTTTGTTCATCGGGACCTCAATAAGCTCGACCCTGCGATGGTCTCGGTTGAAGGAGAAGTTGCTCGTCCGGGAAAATATCCTCTGGGCGAAGACATGACGGCAGCGCAGTTAGTTCAGCTCGCGGGCGGGTTTAAACGTGGCGCATTCACGGCGCAAGCTGATCTGACGCGCTACGAAGTGGAGCAAGGAACCAAAGTTGTGGGCGACCATATTACCGTGCCGATCGCGAAAGCGATGCTCGGGGAACCGGACTCTGACGTCCGATTAAGAGACGGCGACGTGCTTACCGTTGGTCAGATATCAAATTGGCAGGATTTGGCAGCCACGATCCAAGTCAAAGGCGAGGTCGTGCATCCCGGTGGCTACGGCATTCAGCCGGGTGAACACCTAAGTTCTATCCTCGCTCGCGCGGGAGGGCTTCTTCCCGGTGCGTACCCTTATGGAGCAATTTTTGAACGGGTTGAGTTAAGGGAGATTGAGGAGAAAAACCGTGCTGAGTTGATTGATCGTATTAAAGCCGAAGCCAAAGACATAAAGCTTGTCCCCGACATGGATCAGGATGATCAAGCCCAAGCCAAGGCCACGGTTCTTCAATACAAGAAGACAATCGATAATCTTCAGAGCACACCGCCGGCTGGCCGGTTAGTAATCCATATCTCATCGGATGTTAAGCGCTGGGCCAACACGTCGGCGGATGTGCAGGTGAGAGCGGGAGACACGATCTACATCCCCAAGCGGCCGGGCATGATTTTGGTGGATGGTTCGGTTTACAACCCTACAGGAATCACATACAAGCCGGGTAAAGATACCAGTTGGTACCTAAAACAGGCAGGTGGTCCAACGGAGATGGCAGAGCGAAAAGGCACCTACGTGATTCGGGCGGATGGCTCCATCTTTGGTGGATCAGGCAACATGTTTGGCGGTGGGGTAGAAAGCGCGGAACTGCGTCCCGGCGATATGGTGGTCGTCCCCGAAAGGATTTACTCGTTCAGCACAAAGTTCAAATCCACTCTCTCGATCGCTCAGATCGCCTCCTCGGTTGGTACGGCGATCGCCATTACTGCTTATTACGCGACTCACTGATTGGTGCTGGCTGATAGTTGATGCACCGAGGACGACTGGGAAGATGGTTTATGAGGCTTCGCTTCTGATTTGGTTTGAACTCTGATGAGAGGTGCTGGGAACTGGTGGTTGCTGTTACTTCTATTGTTCATCGTGCGGAACGGTGCGAGCCAGACGATCTCGAGTCCCTCGGCGCGAGAGTCCGTTGCTGCAGAGCAAGGGGCGGCAGCGGCAGAACCGCAATCAGATCAGGGCCCGCGCTCGAAGCCTGAGTCCAGGGATCGGCTGGAGCCCGGCGCTGATCCTGAGAACCGATTGCTCTCGCCATTTCTGAAGCATCTTGTTGGAGATCAAAAGCGGTTTTGGACAAGCCCGGCGCACTTTCAAACCAAGGATCTCAAGTGGATCCTTCCGGGTGTGGCCGTTACGGCGGCGTTCGTTGCAACCGATAGCTGGTGGTCGAAGCAGGTTCCGGCCAATCACGTTGAAACCAGCAAAACGTTTTCCGACTATGGTGCATATTCTTTTATCGGTCTCGGCGGCGCCACATTTCTCCTCGGTCAAATGAAGCATGATGACCACCTATCGGAAGCGGGACTGCTGGCCGGCGAAGCCGCCATCAACAGCACGGCTGTGGCGTACGCGTTTAAGGAAATTACGCAGAGGCAACGGCCCTACCAGGGAAACGAACACGGCGACTTTTTCGGTGGGGGAGCTTCGTTTCCTTCCGAGCACTCCGCAATTGCCTGGTCCATCGCCAGTGTCTGGGCACATGAGTACCCGGGCTGGTTCAGCCAATTTGCTGCTTACGGTTTAGCCTCTGCGGTGACCGTGACTCGAGTAACAGCGCGACAACACTTCCCTTCCGATGCCATCATCGGCAGTGCTTTAGGGTGGTATTTCGGGAGACAGGTTTATCGAGCTCACCACGATCCGGAACTGGGAGGCTCCGGGTGGGGCAGTGTTTTCGATGAGAAGACCGGGGAGAAAGGACGCGATCCAAACTATATGGCTTCTCCCTATGTCCCCTTGGATAGTTGGATCTATCCGGCGCTGGAGCGTCTTATAGCCTTGGGTTACATCCAATCCGACGTTCTAGGAATGCGGCCGTGGACCCGAATGGCATGCGCTCGTCTACTCGACGATGCAGGAGACAAGTCTTCCGATAGTGGAATCGAAGACGGTGAGGCGGGGCGCACCTATGCAGCCTTGACCGGCGAATTCAAAACAGAAATTGCCAGGTTAGACGGGGCTGCGAACGTCGGTGGGGGCGTGCGGACCGTCTATACCAGGATGATGGGAATCTCAGGCACGCCGGTGCGGGACGGGTTTCACTTTGGGCAGACTATCATCAATGATTACGGCCGTCCCTATTGGACTGGATTCAACAACATTACTGGATTGTCTGCCGATGCCGAGGCCGGACCCGTATCAATTTATTTTCGCGGAGAGTATCAACACTCGCCAGCGATGCCCTCGGAATCGACGCAGACGCTGGCAGCAACTGCGGCAGCTGATTTCACTCCGCCTCTGGCCGACGGCGCGGGCAAGGTGAGCCAAGTCGAATTGCTCGATAGCATGGCGTCGGTGAACATAAACAATGTCGAGGTTTCTTTCGGGGTCCAGAGCGTGTGGCTGGGTCCGGGAGAATCGGGCGCGTTATTGCTGAGCAACAATGCCGCACCGTTCCCGATGTTGAAGATCGACGATGTTGCGCCGCACAGAATTCCTGGGCTTTCACGAATACTTGGACCCTTTCGCACGGAGTTCTTTATAGGACAGCTTTCCGGGCAGCATTGGGAGGAATGTACCGCGTCTTCGTGCCAGTCGTATCCCGGATATCCCGATGTCGTGGGCCCCAATATCTCACCGCAGCCGTTCATTCATGGGGAAAAGATCAGCTTTCAACCGACGCGCAATTTTGAATTTGGAATGGGAGTCACGGCAATGTTCGGTGGGCCGGGATTACCGGTTACGTTCGGAAATTTTTTTCGCACTTACTATGTTCACACACAGACTCTCGTGAACAATCCTGGCAAACGCGTCTCGTCTGCCGACTTTTCTTATCGGATACCGGGCTTGAGGGACTGGCTAACCTTCTACCTCGACTCTATGGTCTGGGACGAAATCTCGCCGATCGGTTCGACCCGCGCCGCCGTGAACCCGGGCATCTACATGCCTCGAATACCGAGAGCACCCAAGCTGGAATTGCGCGCGGAGGGATTCAATATATCGCGGGCTGAAGAGTTTCCCCCAGGATTCGTTTATTTCAATGCCGATCGCTATCGTTCTGGTTACATCAACAACGGCAACCTGTTGGGGAGCTGGATTGGACGAGCTGGGCGAGGTGGCCAGGGCTGGCTGACCTATTGGTTTTCTCCTCGAAATAAGTTGCAGTTAGGCTATCGACTGCAAACCGTTTCCCCCAATTTCATTGGAGGGGGCCGCTTAGCCGACTATTCCGCGAAAAGCGAACTCATGATTGGACACCATGTTTCTGTCTCCGGATTGCTGCAGTACGAACAGTGGAGCTTCCCTGCTCTGGCTCCCACGCCGCAGTCTAACGTGACGGGATCGATCCAACTGACGCTCTATCCGAACTTTCATTTGCAGAGATAACAAAGCATGGCTTCCTCGATCGGTCTAAAGAAATCGTCGGAAACAAAAGCTGGTCTCGCGTCGGATCTTGCGCTGGTCAAACCGGCTGCTCGGGATACATCGGCCGCGCGATTCCAAAGTCACCTGACAAAACTGGAAGCGCTAGCCGATTTTGTGACCGTGATTGGTGCAGTCATGTCAGGGTATGCCGTGTACTATCTCGTGGGATTAGGTAAGCAAGTTCACTATCCGCGCTCTGTCGTTCTTGGCATCTCGGCTACTTTTGCGGCTGTAATTGTCCTGATGCTGGACCGCGCAGGCGCCTATTCTCGCGGAACCAGTTTGCTACGGGTGCGCGAAACAGAATACGTGCTGCGTGTGTCCGTGCAAGCTCTGGGCTTCATTCTTGGCGTCAGTTTCTTTACCAGTTTTCTGTTTTCACGATGGTTGGTAGTGGTCACGTTGGGACTTGTGCCCCTGTTCCTGTTTGTTCAAAAGCACCTCGTTTACGTGCTGGTGCAACAGTTGCACGCAAAAGGTTACGGCATTGAGCGAGTTATTATCTACGGTTCTGGATCCACTGGGCGCCGTGTTTACTCGGTTCTGCGACGTTCTCCAAAACTGGGATTGGAACCGGTGGCGTTCGTGGACGACAGCCCTGCGAAGGTCGGCAGTGCCGTTTTTGAACTTGGATATGAGAACAGACGTTCGGCATCGGTCCTGCGCGGCCCACTGAGCCGGCACTTGGTGGTGGAATGCGCCGCCGACCTGGTCGTGATCGCCATCCCATCGCTTCAACACGATAAGTTCCAGCACGCAATCGAGGAAGTGCTGGCAGCAAATGCTCGAGTGTCCTTCGTGCCCACGACCCTGCTTCATTCCGACTCTTGGGTTGACTTTCAGGATATTGACGGTGTTCTGCTGGCCTCCTTCAGTCCGAACGTCAGCCGCTCTACCTACGAGATTGCCAAGAGGATTGTCGATTTCGTCGGTGCCGCGGCTCTGTTGGTGGTCAGTTTCCCGCTCTTTCTACTCCTCTCCGTTCTTATCAAGCTCGATTCCAAAGGCCCGGCGCTGTTCAGGCAGGAACGCGTTGGCCTCAACGGGCGACGGTTCCAAATGTTCAAGTTCCGTACCATGTATTCGGACGCTCCCGTGTATGCTCATTCTCCGAAGCAGTCAAGCGATCTCCGCATTACTCGGCTGGGCCGCTTCCTGCGGCGCACCAGTCTGGATGAGCTTCCGCAACTGTTGAATGTGCTGCTGGGGAATATGTCCCTGGTTGGACCACGTCCAGAGATGCCTTTCATTGTGGAGACTTATACCGAACGCCATTCTCAGCGTCTGCAGGTAAAACCTGGGATCACGGGGCTCTGGCAACTCAGTGGTGATCGCAACTACCTGATTCACGAAAACATCGAATACGATCTTTACTATATAAAGCACCGGAATTTCTTCATGGACCTGGCAGTTCTCCTGCATACTACAATCTTCGCAATGCGGGGAATTTAAGCGCAAATTGGGATCGGTGTCGGTTAACATTTTGCGAAAGGAGCACCAGAAAAGATAGTGGAGAGCCTGAGACAAGACGCAGTGATCCACGAGATCGACCCAGTCACCGAGATCGAGTTTCCTTCTCATCAGGTCGCTGTTGAGAACACGCAGGACCAACCTCCTTCCGACATTTTGTACGTCCTGCATTTGTTGTGGGAAAACCGCCGGATGCTTTACCGTGTCGCGGCATGGGCGCTTGTGTTGAGCA
>Ga0207014_1078_pt2 | contig 21413 bp, 34 predicted proteins | sample Alteio_BWMinCont_56_FD_153495 | JGI IMG/M metagenome (GOLD analysis project Ga0207014, IMG submission 153495) | Enriched cells from forest soil in Barre Woods Harvard Forest LTER site, Petersham, Massachusetts, United States -... | ecosystem: Environmental > Terrestrial > Soil > Temperate forest >...
GAGCAGTTGCTTGTCTTTCTCTGACTCACAGTGCCTTTCGCTCTCCTCTATTAATCTGGTAACTTCCTTGCTATTCTCAGACCGGGTGGCCAGTAGCGTATCGACGAGTGCTCTATTCTCCACGAGAACGATTTCCATCGCGATTCGGTTGTTGTCATTGGAGATCATCAATGCTTTTCGTGCCAGTTGTAGGTTGGTGGACTGCCTGCCCGTGATGTCGCTAAGGGTCTCTTCGATTTCTTGCGTCCGGCGAAGCCCTAATTGCCCGATGCACAGCAAGATGACAATCAGCACAGCAAATGCCATGCCTAGTCTTATACCTATGTGTTTAGCTCTCAACCAGAACTCCTATGATGGGGAAGGACGCCGAACTACGACGGGGTGATTGCAATTGGACGACCAGTCTCACGCCCGCAGCTAAGTCATTGACGTGGCTCGCTCTTCCGTAGTTGCGCGGAATAGGAGAGGAGCCCGATTGTCCTTGGCATAGACACGGTTCCAGATTGTGGAGATTGTGGGCGGTCTGGGTTGCAGTGCGGGACAACTTGAGCGGCGTCGGCGTGCCGGATAGCAGGCGCAGAAACAAACTCGATTGATTGTGCTCCTTAAATCTCCAAATCCGTCGAGGCAGGTGAATCTTTGCGCCTTAGCGCATCAATCGGTACAGAGAATGCCTGTGGTTTGCCTTTAGTAACTTTCACTTTCTCGGCATTACTCTCAGACTGAACTCGTCATGTTTCCATTCCGTTGGGTCCAGCCTTGAATAACGAACGACGTAACCAACGCCGCACAATACCGGGACGACAAGTCGAAAGACGCGAGTGGTGAGATCGCCCCACATCACCATACAGGAGGGCGGTTTCATCGGTTCCCCTGCTGCCGTCGCCCATGGCAAATTGCGAAGGTCGCAAGGCTACACCTCTGCAATGTTGGTGCAGGACTCACGGATACTCCAAGTCACGCTGTTCGGGACGTTGCAGAAGAATCTGAGTGCTCTGGATTTCAGTTTGCTGTTACCCGATGTGATGACCATCGCGGATGAAGTGGACTCGCAGTTGACGCAGGCGATGGAGGGCTACACGGACGCCGTGGGGACCGCTGCGGCGGCGTAGGCCCCTAGTCCCACCATGAGAGGGATACGGGCGATGGTGCAACTGCTAATACCACTGGAAATCTGGCCAATCTGACAAATGAAGAGCAGTGGATGGGACTCTGCGAACTCGCCTCCAATGAACACGACCAAGAAACACTGGGGGCTCTTTTTGAAGGAATACTTCGCCTTCTGGAAGACCAACAGGTGCGGCTTAACACCGCTGCTGATGGTCTGCCCCGCGACACATCAGCGTTAATTTAGAACTGAACGATCTCCAGTCTACACAGGCGATGGATCGCTACCTGACCGTCGTGCGGAAACCAGTGGCAGGCATGTTCCCGCGTCCATCGCACCCCGAATCACGGGCGACAGCCTCCACAAAGTAAGCGCCGACCGACCACCCTCACATCGCGATTCATTCGTGACGAATGGTGAGGGTAACTTTAGTTCGGAGTCATACCGAAACAAGGGACTACACTGAAGTAGTGAGACATTACACGATCAAAATGATGAACGGCTTTAGCGTATTCAAGTGTGTACTCTGCAAACACTCCGTTACGACACGGGCGTTTAATAGTCAGAAGGGTAACTGCCGCACCCAAGCGGCTAAGGCTATGAACGAGCACGCCACGGCTGCACATGCCCGCTCCATACCCATGTCACCGCTTAGTGCGCAGATGTGGCACGCTCATTAAACGCGGGCATTTCCCCAGAAGCAATGAAAGTCAGTGCAGTATGACACCTGAAACTTATTACACAATCCGGCGCATCCAGTCGCCCTGCGGCCCTCGCGCGGCAGTGCTCTTCGATCTCACTTACCGACGCGTGTGGCGTCCAGAACTCAGTGATGAAGGTCAGTGGTGCGACTTTTTGGTTGAACAGCAAGAAGTTGAGGCAGGGCGATCAATCACGCGATAGGCATGCGTAAAGAGAGGTAAGGCTAATGAAGACGAAGACTTGGAAGGTCATTAGGTGGGAAGAGAGTCGGATCAAGACCCTGTGCAACGAGCATAGTGGTGGTTTCATCCATAGGCATTAGTTTCCCCCTCGCTAATCCTCTCGTTTCCACACGGGTGGCGTAATTAGCTCGGCACCCCGACGATAGCTGGCAGGTTCCCCACGGCAGGCTGGACTCCCCGCGTTTATATCTATAAGGTCGTTAATAAAACGCAAGAGGGTTGCCCGCAAGTTTTCTTGTGTTAAGGGAAAATCCCACGCATTCATGTCCGCCCAAAATTCGACTGACCGTTTTCCAATTAACATGTATTCATCTGGTTTTGAGCCGATACAAAAAAGCGTAGCTGGGTCGCCCTGTTTGACTTTCAGTTCTTCCCTACCCAAGGTCTCAACTGTGTTGTTTGGCCACTCACCGTCGCGATTAAACTCTAGCCGTTCGAACGATATAACATGGCTCAAAAGGACGGTCCAATTAGCAACATCCGATCCTTCCTCCGCGTGAGAGTTGGGGGAATGAAAATGAGACTCACAACTAAAACCAGTCCAACCCGCCTTCCTCAATTCATTCCACATGCTGTCCGGCATGCCCAGAAATACGGCAACGACTTTGGGATCGAACTGGCAACCGGACCCACGTTGAATCTCTTCCCTCGCCCTACTCAAAGATTGAGCGCGACGGTAAGGCAGGTCAGAAGTGATGGAATCAAACGCGTTTGCCACTGCAACAATTCTTGCCCCAAGCGGAATCTGTTCGCCCTTAAGCCCACGCGGGTAGCCCGTTCCGTCAAAGCGTTCGTGATGCGTATAGACAACATTCGAAGCCTCGGCCAGAAACGGAAGCTTTTGCAGGATTTCAAATCCTCGAAGGCAGTGCTCGCGCATGATTGTCGTTTCGTCCGGCGTCAGGGCACCCGGCTTCCATAAGATTGGACTGGGGATCGCCATTTTTCCAATATCATGCAGAAAAGCACCACGAGCGATAACGTTAATCTGGTCTCTCGGCAGTCCCATGGCGCGGGCAATCCAGATGGTGAACGCTGTGACTCGCTTGGAATGTCCTTCGATCTCCGCATCCTTTAAGCGTATAGCGTCCCCAAGGGTCTCTATTGTCTGGTCATAGGCCCTCTCCAGACTTCCGGTGGCAGCCTGCAATTGCTCGTTGCGGGCTTTAACCAGTGACTCAAGGTTGGTCTGATAGGTGCGGTTTTCTACGTTGAGGCGTCGATTTTCCAGTGCACGGCTAACGGTGTTGAGCAATTGTTCCCGTTCAAAAGGCTTCATCAAATAGTCATACGCGCCATTGCGAAGGGCCGCCAGAGCGACGGAGATATCATGCACCGCAGTCACGATCACCACGGGCATATCTGGATACCTGTCCTTGCTTCGCTCCAGCAACCCGATGCCATCGAGACCGGGCATCATCAAATCGTCGAGCAGGAGGTCGAATTGCTCTCCTGATTCCAGCACCGCCAGTGCTTCCAGACCCCCAGCAGCCGCCCGGCACTCATAACCTACGGAGGCAAGCATGGAAACGATGATGTTGCGTATCGGCTCTTCATCGTCAACGACAAGAATGCGCCCTGCACTAACTGCCTCGCTACTGGGCAGGGAGTTATCCGTGTTGAGCAAAGACATAAGATGGGGTTCGTCATCTGTCTTTACGAACTGATCTTCAGGCTTCGGAACTACCCACTCCCCGTATTGCCGATCCGGACGGTTGGTTTCATAGAGGGGCAGGGCATCGGGGTTCCAAACCTTATGTTGGTTGGGACAGCCTGCCTCGTGGCAAGGCACACCGTTGATGGAAACCATTTCGCATTGGTTACACCAGACCCGCTGTTTGCCCTCGGGGACGAACTCAAAGTCCTTTTGCTCAATCTCCTCGACGGCTCCTTTTGTCGGCACGTTGGCTTGCGGCGAACCGGGGTTGCCGTCTTCCGCCTGTATCGATGGGGCGCCCCGTTCGGCCTTCGGCTCTGAGGAGATTTCTTCCGCTTCGATCTCGTTCTTGGCAAGCAGGACTGGCGTTCTCGGTCCGAGCACGAATTCGATGATCCGCTTCGCTGCGCTGCGACACTGCTCAACTTTATGGCGCAATCCAGCGTTCAATGTCCGGAGCCCGCCGCTTTCTCCGGCGCTGATCGCGTGGCTCTGGCCGCCCGTGCCGAGTTGATTAAAGGTACCCGTGTTCTCCCGACCCTGCACCAGAGCGATTTCGATGATGCGCTTTCTTTCGTAAGGCGAGAGCAGTCCGTCGCAACTATCGTAAACATCGGTTTGATCGACGCGGACGAATGCGTGCGGCACGCCGTTGACTGATCGCACTAAATATGTGTTGTTTCCATCCTGCACTTCGATGTCACTTGCTCTGCGGTCCTTTTCACTGCGCGTAATCCTGTCAACAAATCCCTGCACGGATACGTCGGCCCCACATTCGTGGAGGGTAGCGTGGACGGAAGTGCGGTCAGAGAGCAGCAGGATGTCCACCACCCAGCCCCGGCACACGACTGCAATGAAATCTGTGCCGAACTCGCACTTGGGGATTGGGATTTCTTCCGCAACCTCGACTGATGGATGTGTCGTCTTCTTGCAGCAGTGGCTAAGCTTATCGGCTCGCACGCTGGTCGCGACCCGACCGCAGCCATTGCAGGTGTACGTCGAAATCCGGGTGTTCGTTCTTGAACGTTTCTCCACCCTACATTCGAACAGTAAACCCATGCACGACATAGTTACCGGAGACTTCATATCGCGGTGCCCAAAGTGCGGAGGAAGAGTGCAGCGGCGGTTGGAACAGAATGCGGCTCAGAATGCCGAACGCACGATGTCACCGCGCCCGACCGCAACGCTGGCAAAGCCACGTCGCAGACCTGCATCGGTGATTCAATCGGTAGCCAAATGGGGTGACGCCTGCCGCCCATTCCGAAACGATCATCAGGATTCGAGCCGCCAGCAACAGAAACAAACAGGTTAGCTGGGTCTGCCTCGGCGTTCCTAATTCGGCCGTTCGACCGCTATTGGCACGAATGGGTACTTACACATCTGTGATTTGCCCTATAGAGTTGGAGTCACTGAGGTCGTGACTTGGCCAGAGTGAGCACAAGGGACGCACAAAATCAACTGCGCTAACAGCCCAAGATCGGGCGGATTCGAATAGAAGGGGGCTACTCAACATGGGCAAAGACAATGCTGGTGAGATTGAATGGGCCGGTGATGACCGGGTTGGCAAGTCCTTTATCGTGATGTCCACCAACGGCGACCTGCCGTCGAACCCGATGTACTTGGGCGAGTGTGTGATCTGCGGAGGAGTGTTCACCCAAGATGAATCGATGGCACACTTGGAGGCCCTGTGCCTGCCGTCGCCCGTGCAACCCTTTGCCATCGTTGCATGTCGCGGGTAAAGGGCTGGCTCCCGTCGTGATATCACGTTTGGCTCATTGACAGGATAGCGGTCGAAGGATGACGCGATTCCGCAAACACAAACCTTCGTAACTGTCCTCCCATGCCTGTGCCGAGTTCCAATGGATAGAACTCTCGCATTGGAATCCTTGCCATGAATACTTTGGGGCTGTGCGCTGGTGTCCAACTGAGTCTGGCATTCGGACTGGCAGCACTGCTGTGGCCAAACAGATTCATGCCACTCTTCGAAATCCTGATGTTCCCTTGGGCGGCAAGCTGTCGTTGGATTCAGGCTAACGGCATTGCCGCGATTGGTCTGGCACTCCTACTTCTCGTGATACGGCTCAATGGCAATCGCTGAGAGGAACGTATGGCAGCGCCACCGCAATAGACTAGTCCCGATTCGGACGCGCCCTATCTCCCTCTGGACATCCGCACGCGCCGATTCGAATCTTTGCTAAACGAGCATAACTGTCCAGAAGTGAACAGCCCTGAGGTGGTTCCGGAGACTATCTTGTCCATTAGTTCCTACAAGAAGGTGGTGTTATTTGGCTAACCCAATTGCGGTGCCAATCGCGCTCGGACGCCACGTCCGCGTTCGACCATCTAAGTCCAGCAAAAGGAAACGATCATGACCAATTTCGATCAAGTCACAGCCACGCCCCGCGATCAACAAGTCTTGAACTTGCTGGCTCAGGGATGTAGCAATAAGGAAATCGGACGCGAGCTAAATATCACTTCAGGCACTGTAAAACGACACCTTCGCACCCTGTTTTTACGTGCCAGAATTCTCGATGGACGGAAACGTGTGAAGTTGGTTCGCTATGTTCACGAAGCCGAGAGTGCAGTCATGACACATTGCGCCGGCCTCAACCCAAAGGAGAGTCGGATTTCTATTCTGGTCTGGGAGGGCCTGAGCAATCGCGAAATCGGTAAGATCGTCGGCACCAGCGAGCAAATGATTAAGAACTACTTGCGCTGTGTATTTGACAAGCTTGGAGTCTGGAGTCGGCTGGAACTAGCAATCTACGTGGACAGCCGTGGCGGAAAGGATCGACTTCCCGAGACCAAGTGCCAAGATTCCTCAGGGCACGCTGGATCGATCTTCGCTAGTGCCTGATCTGCCTCGAACTCCCGGGGAACCGGGCTTGAAAAATCGATCTCGCCTTGAATCTCTGGGGATTACGTTCCTTTCTCTGCTTCTTGCGGTCGGAAGGGGGCTTTGTTAATTGGCTCTGGATGCGACCATTGAGTGCGTGATTGCATGCACCGAGAGCATGACGCGATTCGAAACTCCGATCCCACGAAACAGGGGGCGGGATTCGCACGGAACAAGTGTCTAAGAGTGCGTGGTAAGGATTCGGTGGATAGTTCTTTCGAGGTGATCGCATGGGCCTGAAGCAGACCCAATCTGAGACCAACGACAGGAGGGAATATACACGCTACCAATTGAGCGTCCCTATCCAACTGTCCGTGGCTGACCACCCGACCATACAAGCACTGACCGTTGAGATTAGCGAGGGCGGGTTCGGGGCAACGATCAATGCTTCATTGGAGGTCGGCAATCGAGTGTCTGCGACACCAATCGGGTACGACCCAATGATGTCAGTGGTACGGTGGATTCGCGGGAGAGCTTACGGCTTCGAATTTCTAGAGCTAAGCACAGATCAACAGCAAAGGATCAGGGACCACTGCCGCAATCTGCCCTTGCATTGCAGTAGCTTGGATTTTTAGCTCCTTTATTGAAGTGTCGCGAAAACCCCTTTTCGTCGCATCCATGCCCCAAATAGTCCAACGCCCGACTGAAACCCGCTCATGCGCGGTAGCTTGCCGTTGACGCTCCTAACGAATTCTCCTAAGCACGATAACTGTCTTCATCAACAATCACTCCCGACGCGGCCCCCCTGAATCCCTGCATGACCCTAGTCTTTTCGATTCTTGCTTCGCTTTCGGCATAGTCCTTGCCGATCTATCGGCAGGGCTGCCGACCTGTCGGTAGCTCCATCCTGCCACCACGACGCTCTCGTTGTTTAGCTTCAATGACTTCCCCGTTGTCATTTGATGGCCCAGTGCTTGCTTTGAGGAGGTTAGGGGAAACCCATGACCTTGGTACCCGCTGCCCGAAACGAAGTGCCGCAAGAGACAGAGGCACCGGAAAGCGACTCGACCACGAACCTGATCGCAGAACTCGAAGGCAGGGCATGAAAGTTGCTCAGAGGCGGCTCAGGAGTAAGCGGCGGGAACTCATCGGGCGCAAGCGAGCGATTGCTCGCCGCCTGAAGCAGATCGACGCCGCGCTGCGGAATCAGGACCGCTCGGAAGGCATCCGAGGGACGGCCTCTTGAGTGTTCGAGGGATCAATCGGCAGTGATCCCGTTCATAGCTTTTTCCAGTCGGTCAGGGCCATCAACTCGTCGAGGATTGCCTGCAATCTTTGAAGCCGACGTTCGTGATCCCCCGCTGCGCCGTGAGGCTTCTTCTTGCCGCCATGCAAGTACAGTCGGTTTGCCTTACTGATTTGCGCTATCTCATCTCGCAATTTTACGATGCGTTCCTTGACGGGATTCTGCATGACGCTAACTGGCTCTCTAGTGTTCGGGGTTGCTCGGGGCGACTTCGGTGGCAATGGGCCCGCCAATCACGATGCTCCGGTGAGGCGCGTTGCCAACGTGTCTCTGGCTCACGCGCACCACAAACGTTGCTTCGCCCGGTGCCGCTTCGGTTCCCGCCATCGCTTCAGTGGGGCCGCTGACCAGATCGTAATAGTGGTCGCCAATCAGGTCCTCCAGAAGGACTTGGGTTTTGTAGGAACGCTGACGAGCGACGTGCAGGCTAAATACGCCTTTTTCGTCGGTGTAGACCGTGTTGTCGCGGACTCGAACTGGCACGTCAGGCACCGGAAGCCCGGTCCCTTCTAGTTCTACCAACCCCGTGATCAGAAAGTTTGGAAGCTCCGCTCTGGAGCGTGACATCGGCGACTGGAGATTTCGATGGTTCCCTTGGTGCAGAAAATAGCTCCGTATGTCGTAGGCGTAGATCACGCTGCCATCGGGTTGAACAATCGAGTGGACGCCGACCGACCATCGACCAAGGTTCACATGGCCACTCACGCTCATCGCCTGCTGGAACTGTCCTCCTCGTGCCAACAGGGGAATGTAATTCGTGACGTATCCTACGCTCACATCCGCAGAGTCCCAATGCAGTCCTCCACCGTAATTCACGCTCCATCGTCCATTCGTGTGCGAAACGTACTGACTTATTTGCAATCGGCGATTCAGCTTCTCATCCACATTGATGACCAAGACCGACAGCGGGCTAACGGCGTGCAGAGGCAGATAGTAGTTTTCATTTACCCGCACTCCATGGGGCAAGTTCTGGCTTGCGAAGAAAGAGGTCGCGGAACTGTAAACACCAACGTAGTTGCTTTCAAACACATTTCCGCCAAAACCCATTCCGCGCAAAAAGAACGCTGCGCCCCCCGAATCGGTGGTGCCCCGCGAGCCTATTCCGGAGTCCGTCAAGTTCAGGTACTCGTGCCTCCCCACGCTAAAGCTTCCCAGCTTCCATGGGCTCCATCGCACATCAAGGTTTTCGCGGTCCTCTGGAATCAGACGTAGCTGCGGCATCGTCAACAGTTGGAAACGGCTGCCGGAGTAGAGGTACTGCTCGCGGATGTCCCACTGCTTGTCCACATAGTTCAAAAGTCCCTCGGCATGTGGTTGGTTGCTGCCCGTGCCTGCGGCGATCCCCGTCCGCAATCGTTTGGTTTGATACGCAATTCCACCCAGAATAGTTTGCTGGTTGCTGAACAAAGCGCGGGAGAACAAAAGAATCCGCTTCTTGGAGTCGAGGTAATGATCGATTGAAATACCACCGAGCGGAATCTTAGGAGTGAAGAAAGAAGTGAGTGGAAACGCCCCGCCGCCCCCAGCCATGCCACCAAAGAGCGTCACCGTAGTAGCAGCGGTCGGAGTATAGCTTACGGACGCACCCCGCGCCATTACGTAGGTGTCCATATATCTGTTGGTCGGGATTGCCAACTCAAGCCGCTGATCGCCTGCTGTGACGCTCCAGTGCTGGTTGATATTCGCGCTGGCGTTCGCGCCGCCAACGATGGAACCGTTGTAAACCCCCAACGAGCCTTCCATCTGCCAGTCGCCGAAATTAATGCCTACGACGCCACCGCTCGGTTCACCTTCCAATCCACGCCCGGCGGCCACCGTCACCAGTTGAGCCGTGGCCAACGAAAAGAGACAACCCAACAGCGGTGCGAGCAGCAGCAGACACCGACCTGCCCGTCTAGTTAACCGGTATTTCCAAAGTCTTCTTGCCAACTTGGATTCTCACCCTCTGCGGCGCAGTCACGGCCGCCCAGTCTGCTTCTACGATCCGCTTCCGTTTCGGAAACAGGAGAAATTTTGGAATTTCGACTTTACCTTGCTTGCCGGAAATAGTGCAGGAATTCACCCTCTCAAGCGCCATGCCAGTATTCTCCAGTTCAACGATTACCTTGCCACCTACGTACTTCGCGGTGACTGCTATTGACGGGGGGGCCTTCTCTAAGCCATGTACAAGAATGACTGAGAAGATTGCTATGTTCACGGTTACTCCGGTCTGACGCTTCACTGGCGAGAATTCACAAAAGACGGCGAACCATGCAGGCACAGTGGCGGGAGTTGCATCGAACGAAATCTGTTTTGACTGATTCGGTCCAAGCTCGGTTCGCTCCGAGGCGATGCGAACGTGCAGATCGGGATCGAGTGGGTGCAATGCGATCTTCCCATGATCATCTACATCGAAACCTTCCGCGTTACAGGCAAGAAATTTTGGGAAAGTGTCCGCATTGGCCACTTCGACGCTGCCACGTGCCTTCCGGTCGAAGTCCTGTTGCATCGGGCTCATCCGCTGAGCATTCGCCGGAATGCCTATCCCAACCAGCACAAAAGTCCAGAGAAGTAGCCTTTTCTGCACACGAAACTTGTTGAAGTGGTTCACTGTCGCTCCTGCGCTTGCAGCATGAGAACTCCTTGATACCTGCCTGCGGCTTGACGCGGCGCAACCTGCAATTGCATCGACAGCAGGATGTTCGCGGACGAGTTGATGACGGCAATGCGCACCCCGCGCCGGCCTTGTAGCTCCGGCAAGGGTTCCAGACCGACCCACTCTCCGTGGTCGTTGCGAATCCTCAGGCTGGCGGCAGACATGGTTGAAGAGTTGGTGGTGGATCGCAGCCCTTCCTCAGTGGCAAGACAAGCGTAGATTTCAATCGGACGTGAAAATCTGGCCGCAGTGCCCCTGATGACTACGTGGATGGAAACGCTTGATCCACTAATGCCATCCACTGGGTTTTCGTGGGAGAGGCTGACGAAGGAGGATTCGGGGATAAGTTCGATGTTGACCGCTGCGGCCGAAGACGCGGGCGTCCCAGCGCAGGCCCAACTCGCACAGAAGAGCAAGAAGATCACACCGATCTTCGAAATTAGCTGCTTGAACATGCCATCTTTCCCGATTACATCTGCCCGCGCTTGGACTGCTCCCACCGACGGGAAAGTCTGGGTGGGCGATGGAGCAGCCTTCGCTGCCCCACCGAGCCCAAACTTTGTGCCGTATCTGTCAGTGCTCCGTGCAGCTAGTTAATCGCAGACGGTCCGAGGATGAAGGTGACTTGTCCGCCGGAATAATTACCAGTCTTGACGTTAGGGCCTAGATTCATGGCCAACTGGTAGGTGATTAGAGCATTAGATGCCCCGTCTGGGGATAGACCACGGTTGAGGAACGTCTGTTGGGAGAGTGAAGGCAGGAGTAGCGGTGCAAATTGGCCGTCGGTCACGGTAAAGTTGTTAGAAAGGAAGATCATTGTTCCAAAATTGCCGCGGAGATCACCGTCGTTTCTGACCGAGATATCTACCCCAAAAGAATCATTGGTCGAGTAGTGGCAAGTCACGCCAAGCGCGATGTTGGATTGGCCGATGTTGTTGACGAAATTGAAGTCAAGATTCTGACTGCCATCACTCGCGTTGGAGCAAGAGAGCGCGTCGATGGACGGAATTTCCGCTTGTATGGTTAATGACGATTGCGTTCCTATCGACTGCGCAAACGCACTCATGTTGAGGACTAAGAATGCAGCTACGACTAAGGATGTTCGGGCGAAAGTCATTTTCATTCATTCTTCCTTTGTTGCGGGATTGAACAAACGCTGCGTTACAAGCAGCAATCCGATCACCGCAGGTCACAGGAGGCGAAGCCGCCCGGTAAACACATGAGTCCATTGGTTTCGTTTATATAAAGAGTGGACGCACAACAACGAGGAATGTCCTGATTCCAGACGAGTGTCCGTTTTCAGTGCAACCCGGATGACGTGACCAAGGTACCTCACTGCGGACTCAGAGCGCAGACTTATTTCGCCAATATTGCCCACACTTACCTTCGAGCCTTGAATGTCGCCTTCTTCCGAGCGGCCTTCTTCACTGCCTTCCGTGCCTTCTTCTTTGGAGCGAGTTTCTTTGTAACCGTCTTGGGCGTTTTCTTTCCCGATACTTTCTTCCGGCTGGGGACGGCGAGGTTAGGTTTCGGCTCGTCCTTCCCATCAACAGCAGGCACAACTGTGGCTTCGGATTGTGTCTTCATGTTCCTCCGTGTCGTTATCGAAATATGGAACTACTGGGGGAGTGAGTGTGTGATCGGCGAAGTCGGTGGGCTAGGAGAGACTTTCCGGCGACAGCTTATTCGTCATCATTGACCGAATAGGAGTCCGGCATCTGGTGTGTTGGTGCTGACGAGCTTGCCTTGGGCATCACGAGTGTTGTGGAATTGTTCTGAGTTCTTGCCGAGCAGCCGGCCTTCGGCATCACGAACGAGCGATGAGCCACCTGCATATCCCGAGGTTACTGAGCCGATGACCTGATTTTTCCCACCTCTTATCACGTTCTTCTTCAGCATTTTGTGTCCTCCTGAGACGAAGTATACAAAGGCCACGGGCGTTTTCGTTACCGCTAAGTCGTTGTAGAGCCATAGGTTATGCAAATAAGAACCTGAAGGACGCCGGGATCGCGGCAAGTCAGTCGGGACTCAATGCGCAATCGGGAATACTGCGGGAAGCACGGTGCATCAAGACCCTGTGCGACAGACACGCTAGAGTTACGGGGTAGACAATCATGGCTGAGCTAACCCACGAGCAACTTTGGCAAGTATCCCAGCGGAAGCCGGGAGACTATGAGCCGTATGGAAAGCGTAACGACTGATGGCTGGGTAGATTGGGGGCGACTGCTCCGGTGGGTGCAAGTGGTTCCACACCCTGAGCGGTCCCGCCTCGCTGGACTAGGGTGTCTGCGGCAATCCGCTGAGCCCTCGCGCCGGACTCCTCACGTTCGAGCATCAGGGTTGCCGGAATTTGAGTAGGAGTGACCACGGGATTAACGAATGCAATGAGTTTCTCTATTGTTGTTTCCTCCTCTCAAAACAAGCTATTGGCACGCAATGCTTGGGTTGTCAGCCGCAAGCTTGAGGCAAGCAGCATGTTGCTTGTTGCGTTTTGCCGCTTCACCCAGACTGACTTCCGGTACCGCAGTAGTCAGCACAGGGGTTGCCACAGCCGTCGTAGGAGCTATCGCGGCAACAGGGGCCACGCTGGGCGTAGCAGCGGGCTGAACAGATGGTTGCGCCACCGCCACCGCAGGCTGCGCAGCATCAGGCCGAATAGGTTCGGCGGCAGGAGTCGGCTGTGGGTCGGCTGCTGGTTGATTGCAGACCTGTGCTTCGACACTTGCGGAAAGCTTGCCCTTCCCACACAGCGAATTGGCAGTCTTTTGGATGTTGCCCCCATCCCCCTGTATGTACGGAGTGAAATCGCCCGAGGTTCGATACTCGTGGCTGTCACTATCCGGGTCCGGAAACCAGAACTCGCAACGTACCACGTCGTTCGGGTGCTTTTTGTTGGGCTTGCTGCACTGCGCAGCGAACAACACATTGGTCCCGGCAGCCACATTGTCAAGGAACCACTTGTTGTGAAAAGTCACCGCAGGATTGTTGCGGTTTGCAGCCATGGCAGACAAGAAGGTCATGCCCTTGTTGACAGGTGCTTCCACGCGATAGTTACCGCTATCGGTGTGCAGGAAATGGAACCCCTGACCGCCGCCATTCAGTTTGGCATCCGTCCGTGTCTTGCCGAGAGTGGCGTCCACGCCAGTACTTAGTCTGGTGCTCTCGTCTAGGACAGCAACTTGATACTCGGAAGCGTGGTTGTATGTCTTTTGAGCCAACGCCGATCCCATCAGAGCCAAACTCACCAAAATTAGTGCTACGATACATTTCATTGCTATGTTCTCCTCGTCCATAAGTTCATCTATTGCTAGCCAGCAAGAAGCTCGGTCAAGCGTTAACCTCATAAAACAGATAGCCAGCACGATCCCCACAATTAACAACGAGAAGCCTTAGCTGAAATCTCCGAATTCCAATTCCTCAGTGTGTATCTTCCGGCCGATGATTTCTGTGATTGCAGCCCAGCCGGTATTACCCAAGTCACTTGCTATTTCGGCGCTATGCGGAATGGAGAAGGACGGGGGTGCCGAGCTAGCGATGAAATTTCATGTTCCTCAGCCGTTCCAAAAGGCATCGGTGCAGCGACCCACGTTTTGGCGACCTTTCGCCCCCTGTTTCGACTCGACCGACAGTGGTCAGGCGGGTATACCTTCGGGCCAGTGGTACGTCTGTGTCGTCCTCGCGCTGTTGCAGGAGCGTGAAGTTTCGGTGTCGTTTGAACCGGGAGCCTGCTGCGAGGGATGCGGCGGGCCTTCATGTTTGAATTCAATTTCGTGCGCGAAGGATCAAGCAAGGAGCACTCGAATCGAGTGAAATGCTGGAGGCAGTGATGGTTCAGTACGGCCCCTATGAATACAGCGACAACGAAGTTCTAAAGCTGACCGAATATCTTAAGAATTGCGCACGGCACAGGGAGGTTGTTCATTACGATGACGCCTATATTGCGGTGAGGCAATTCGGCGAGTACCGCGGACCGCACGATCAGCGACTATGGCACTTGCTCGGGCTGATTTGTGAGACGGAGATCAAAGCGGGACGGCATGCCCTGTCCGCAATCGTTGTCATCAAGAGCGGTGATGGCGCAAATTCCCCCGGCTCTGGCTTCTTTGAACTAGAGAAGGGACTTGGCAGATATAACTTGGATGACGACACCACATGGTCGTCGGAGGTTAATGGACTCTTCGAGTATTGGTCCAAACACTAAGACCGGACGCGGTACCGTGTCAGCATCAGCCCGCAGGAAGATCGCGGGGCACAGCGGGCGCGATGGGCCAAGCTTCGGGCGAAGCAGAAAGGCTTAAAGAAAGGAGTCACGAACCATGGCATCTCTGAACTCAACTGGACGCACGCTGCCTGACGCAGGCGACATACCCACATTCGCAAAATATCCTGCCTTTACGCAACTCACCGGCCCTCTGACGCTTTACCGCTTCGGCACCGAGCACGGTCGCTGGTGGTATGGAAAGTCGTTGATCGACGAAATGAAGAGCGATTTCTATGACGTGACGCTCGGGGCCACGCGAGTGCGCGATCCGGCCGGAACTATACTTGCGAATCCGCGAGGTGTCCTCGCCATAAGCAACGAATGGAATAATCTCGCTTGGCTTTGCACGATGACACTCGGCAAGGGTGATTCGGTCGATTGCTGGGCTGAGGTCACGGCACCACAACCCGAATGGCAGTCCAAGCCGGATGGACGAATTCTTCACGGGGGACTAACGCAGTACCTCATCTACGACGTTTCAATGATTCCTGCCAATCTAATCAGCAAGCAGTCGGTCGCTTCGCTTTGGCGGGAGTTTTCTCGCACGGTAGCGCGATTTTAGACTGGAATAAGATTCGACGGGGAGCGGCGACTGGGAGGCAGCACTGTCGCAATCTTTGCCTCCCTCGGTAAACTCGCACCGCCACACTTCGCACGCACAGCGAAAACGCCCGCCAGACTCTTGTACCAATCGTGGCGATGCTTCCGAGGTGACGACATCCCGCTAGTGTTTCGACCCACAAAAAGCACCACGTTTTTTCTCACCTTCATGCAGGATTGGATGCATCGCCAGAGATTGTGGGGAATCCTTATTTTTGGCGGTGAGCAATTGTGAACAGCGGACCCGTTGTTCCGGAGTTACCCTGCCCCTAACTTGGCGAGTGTGTGCACCTTGTTCCATTTCAGAGTGGGTCGATATCTTAACCCTCGGTGCACCCACTAAGGGTTCGCCAATGCAAGGCGTGGGCTGTGTATTTCCGGCTGACTAAGTCGCCCTCCCCCTCCCCACGCCTCGCAAGTCTTCTGACCAAGTCGGAAAGATGGAAGGTGAGTGCACATGCAAACACCGCATCACGTCAGCGTTGACAATTTTGTCGCCGATAAAGCCCTGTTCCTGATGACCGCATGCTTTGACTATGGGGACAACCAAGCTCACTGCTCTCAGTGCGGGATGCGCATCAAGTGGGAGGAGGCATTCATCTCAGCCCATCGCATGGCTGAGCAGTGTCTCGGCACCGGAACCATCGTTCAGGTTGACATTCCATACTGCCCCCAGTGCGAAGAGACGCCTTATGTGAGAGGTTGCTTCCATGTCCGCGAGGGGCAGGATGTGGCGGCTCAACTGGCAGCTTGATTCCTCCGACGCGACAATCGCCATCTCAGTCTGCCTGAGAGTCAACATAGCCACCCCTCCAGTGCGAAAAGTGAGCAATTCGGAACAGCCCGTTGTCTTTGTTGTGACGTATTCTTCGCGCTGAAGAGGCGGTCCGCCAAACGAGCAGCGGATAGTCCTTGGGGGGCGGGCATGGGTTAATGGCGACGTTCGACCCTTAAGTCCGCTCCGATCAGTCTGGTCTGTTGGTCGAAACCTGCATAAGGTAGACGCATTCATGGAAATAGTCCACGCAGGCCCTCGAAAACAAACCCTGAGTAACTGGAAGGCACAGGATTGGATCGAACATGCTTCATTCGGCTTAGGGCAGATCAGCGAGAGCCGGGGTGACAGGCTGGATATTGATTTCATTAGTTCCGGTCCCAAGACGATCCTAAGGACTACTGAACTCAAGCCTGCCGTGTCCCCCGCAGATTTCAAGTCCCCCAAAGTCAAGCGCAAGTCTGTCACTTCCCGGATCAAACCTGCCGCTCGCGCCCCCTCGGTTGACGCTCTGAAGACTTCGCTTCCGAGCGACCAATCCTGTGCCTCAACGACATCTTGACGGTGACGCCAATCACAGGGCAGCTTAGAGCCTATCCGCTACAATCCGCTGTTGAGGGGGTACCAATGGGAAACTTGTCTGGAGCGGTCGGGCATTTGAAGAAGGAACTCAAAAGAGCACAGCACGATGTTCAACGGTTTACCGCCGCACTCGCGGCTTTGGGAAGCTCAAACTCAAATGGGCAGCGGACTCTGTCGGCGGCGGCTCGAAAACGGATCAGCCTCGCGCAGAAAAAGCGGTGGGCGAAGGCGAACGGTCAAGCGCCGAAACCCAAGCGAACGATCTCAGCCGCAGGCCGGAGGAGGATCGCAGCGGCACAGCGGGCACGGTGGGCGCGGGTCAGGGCAGTGAAGAAGGCTGCGTAGGGGCGAAGGAGCCTGCTGCTTAGTCTGCGGCAGGCTTTCACGTTTTAAGTCCGGCGAACAGAGTTTGGTCAACGGCAAGATCGCGGCATGTCCGCCGAATGGTTTCGCTCATCCCATTCGGAATGACGAATTCGAAGCCGTAGCGAAAAGCGTTCTTTTGACGCACGGTCGCACCAAGGGTCACTGGGCCGTCAGGAAGCGTGAAGCTCAACTCCACAACTTCGCCCAAGGGAGCTTCGATTGTCAGCATGGCTGCGATCCCGGATTCGCTAATGTCCACGGTACGGCCTTTCAGCAGACCGCAAGTGCGGGAACTGATTGTGATGTCGGTTTCCATTTTGAACCGAGGCTTCCATCGGTCGTCGGCAAGCGTTCGCAGCGTTTCCGCCGCGTATTGAGTATCAGTTTGCAATTTCGACTATCTCCGCTAGGTGCTCGTGCTGTGGGTTCCCCTTTTTTTGGTGCTTGCGTAGGGCAATCAACTCACATTGGTAATCCTTATAGTTCCGCCGCCATCGATTGAGCCGCCTGCTGAATTATTTTCAAGTGTTTCGAGGACGGCGAATCCGCCGAAGCTGTTGCGCCCAGAAGTTCACAATGTCCGACAATAACGGTCAGCCTATCGAGCAAGCTGTGCGTCAACGGGCACACCGGAACAACGGACCTACGGTTTGATTTCTCCATTTCCCATCCTCATTGCCTTGGTAGCTAGAGTCTAGTGCTGCTTTGCGGTTGGACTTGTGACCGCAATCACAACTGGTGGCCCAATAGTGATGGCCCAATAGTTTTGCCTTTCGTAACACGAAAAATGGGGGTTCGAAGCGAGGGCAAATGGAGGATGAGTGGGGGCCCGCGCGGAACTATGTCAGCAGCGTCGCGTAAAAAGATCGCAGCGTTTCAGCAAGCACGGTGGGCGAAGAGACGGGGCTGGGCTGAAGAAAACGACGTAGCGACTATGGAGCCTGCTGCGAGAGGTGCGGCAGGCTTTGCTCATTGCCAAGGAATCACTGGGGCTTGGATGCCAGATGAGCTAGGCAATATCTGCGGCCTTGCTCGGCCGCACTCTCGCACTGTTTGCTTGCTGCCGCAAACTCACAGCGCCACACTTCGCACGCGCAGCGAAAACCGCCGGCCAAGCTCTTGTACCAGTGGTGAAGATGCTTTCGATGCGGCGTGGCTGCCATGGAGTTCATGATTTAGGCGGATTTCCTTGTCTGCGTGCAAAACTCGATAACCTTTGCACGTTGTCGTCGCCAAGACCCTTTCAGAGGTTTCCGGAAAATCGAAGGTACGTAAAACTCGATCACTTTGGCCATAACCATCCCCTTCACGCTTGCGAATCGCTGTGCGGGGCTGCAACAGCCCCTACCACCTTCATTTGTAACTTCAGCGTAGTCGAGTCGCACAATCGGAGTCTGAGCAAAATAGCTCCACGGAAGGGCTTACCATCAGTGCTGCGACAGGAGGTAACGCCGCTGCTGAATCGCTTGCACCGAGCGGCCTAACGATTTGCTGAGCTTGCGGTCAGTTGGCCGATCCTCGGCTGTGATCCGCTCACCTTCGACAGGAGTCCATCGTCTCCCCTTGTGCCGGATATTCTTCTGAAATTGGCGATAGTAGCGAACCCTCTGCCCGGCGCGGTTACGCCGCCATGCATCGGGGTTCTGCGCTCTCCACAGCAGTTGGCGTTTTCGAACTACCTCGGCGCTCTCTCGTCCGTTCAATGCGGATGCTCCTTTTGTAGCCCCTCAGCGGACGGATTATCAATCTTTTCTTTGATTCCTTCGGCCCAACCGCAGCGGTAACTCTGCAAGCATCTCCGAGGGGAGACGAATCTCTATTCCGAACTGCTGTTCGAAGATTTCACGTTTGCTTAGGAAGTGTTCATCATCACGTGTAAGAAAAACGTCAACGCCGTTAGAAATGGCTTGCGCCAAGTGTTGAGCGTCCTGTTTTGGCAGACCTAGCGCCTCCAGCCTGCGAAGCAGATTCTCGTCTTGAACGTCTGACACGAGCGGGTTTGTTATGTGTCCGCCGAAGAGATCAGTCTGTATGCAGTCGAACCCCAAGACCTTTTCGTCATTCGCGATGGGGACAAGCTCAAGAAAATCGTGGAGCAGAGCATCCTTCTGAATAGGATCGCGAGTCCTCTCCAATTCACGAAGAGCGATATTAGACCTCGATAGAGTCATCTTGCGTCGGCGATGGTATTGCAGCAGGCTGTTGATCGCAGAGGCTTCATTCTGTGATGCGGGCTGTCGATGACGGTTGGCGTTACTAAACAGCGAGCTTGTGTCACAGTACACTTGAAGAAACATGTGCTCCATTGCCACATCCCCCAACGCTTGGAACATCACGTGTGTAGATGTCTTCGGATGCGGGTACGACTGCTGCGTTTAAAATATCACTTTGGGAAGACGGAGTTGAGGCGATGCGAACGTACTCAGCGAAAAGCCTGCGACAGTTCATAAAACGCATTGAGCAAATCAAGGACGACTGGGAGTCCGAGGACGGAGAACCCAGCCTTTGGTTTCGTGGATCGCAAAATGCCAGTTGGGTACTCGTTCCGAAACTCTTTCGACCCAAGGCCCCGGTCAAAGACCTCCTCGAAAAGGAGGACGAGATACGCGAAGAGTTTGTGAGACGTGCGCCTAGCTTGACCTCTTACAATCCTCGTAATGCTTGGGAGTGGTATTTCTTGATGCAGCACTACGGTGCGCCGACTCGACTACTTGACTGGACCGAGGACCCGCAAATAGGGCTGTATTTCGCCGTCAAAGACGGTGAGGGCTATCACGACGCGGCGGTCTGGGTGGTCGATCCATGGCGTCTTAATGAGCTAGTACTCGGGAAAGATGAAGTGCTTCCGCCCGGATCGGACGGCTTTTCGGACTCTGACATTCGTAAGTACAAGCCTTGGCTTCCAGACCGCTTTGATGCAAAACAGAGATTGAAAACGAAGCTGCCTGTTGCCATCTTCCCGAATCAGTTTGATCGCCGCATTGCAGCGCAACGGTCCTGTTTCACGGTGCATGGGGTAAAAACAGACAGCTTGGAGAAGTTGTTCCCAAAATCGCAAAACCTCTTTGCAAAAATCGTCATTCCCGCTCGTGCCATTGAAAACGTGCGTGGGGAGCTAGAGGACAACTCCATTGATGAAGCGACGATCTATCCAGATTTGGAAGGTCTGGGCAAATGCGTTGCTCGTTGGCTGATGAAGGATGAAGATACTCCTCACGACGGGCTATACACACGACTCAGGCCGTCTGCGATAGAGGGGGTGGGCGTCTTTGCAGTCAGGAATATCAAGAAGGACACATTGCTATTCTCTGGGGTTGGGTGAAAGCCCGAGATGTACCGAAGCGCGGGTACCAGAGGGAGTTTTATGATCGCTTTGCCGTTGTGAAGAACGGTAAGAACGGACGACCCAAATGGTATGGCTGCCCTCGAAACTTTCACCGCCTCACGATGTCTTGGTATGTCAACGACCCAAAGCCAAACGAGAAACCGAACGTGAGATGCGATAAGAACTACGATTTTTGGGCATCACGAGACATTAAGGAAGGCACTGAACTGACGGTGGATTCCGACAGCTATAGCGATCATGCAAAGGTCAAGGGCGCGAGTCCAACTAGTCGTTTGAAAAGGAAGCCCAAGAAGACGCGATAAAAGGGGCAATGTCGCCGTAGAACACGTACCATCGAAGACGGGTTCCCAAATAACGATTCGCTCGACGCCCGTGGGGCTCTTGGGATGCTGGAAGTTCTAATAAAGCGGTGATCAGGGGAACCGAAGGACGAGAAGGTCAGAACCGTGGAGGATGGATTCTGGGTCAAAAAGTATCAATCTAGACGCTTCACCATGCCCACGATAGCCATTCAAACTGGCCACAAAGGCTGCCCTGCACTTCGGAGACGCCGAGGTAGTTCGAAAACGCCAACTGCTGTGGAGAGCGCAGAACCCCGATGCATGGCGGCGTAACCGCGCCGGGCAGAGGGTTCGCTACCCCAGACCCCTCCCAGCAGCCAAATCGCCTCAGAATCGACCTCCTGAACGGATCACCCCGCCAGCGCCGCCCTCGCTGGAATCAAACGACTACTGCGCCCGGTGGAACACGTAGAAGAACACCATCATGCTGAAGCAGCCAAACGCATAGATAAACGACTGGAAGAGCATGACCGCAGGAACCACGCCCCGCAGGACATTGAGGAAGGTGAAGACAAAGTTCCACACAAGGAGAGCCGTCATCAGAATCGTTCCGATCAAAGCTAGCAACGCCGCATTCTTGAGTGTCATGGTCGGAGTATGAACGCTGCCCGAGGAGGTCGCAACTCTGGGTCTTCCCGTCCCGGAGCGCACACTCC
>Ga0207014_1088_pt1 | contig 21404 bp, 17 predicted proteins | sample Alteio_BWMinCont_56_FD_153495 | JGI IMG/M metagenome (GOLD analysis project Ga0207014, IMG submission 153495) | Enriched cells from forest soil in Barre Woods Harvard Forest LTER site, Petersham, Massachusetts, United States -... | ecosystem: Environmental > Terrestrial > Soil > Temperate forest >...
CCCGACCTGATTAAAGGTGGGTTCGTATTTGGTGGAAAGCACGGGCGCGGTGTGGCCACTTGCCGCACAGCTGAAGGCTGGAGCGCTCCCGCTTTCGTCTCCGTTGGTGGAGGAAGCTGGGGATTGCAGATTGGCGTTGAGGACGTAGACCTGGTCATGTTGGTCAACAACGACCAGGGACTCCAGCATCTGCTCTCGAGCAAATTTGAACTGACGGGTGAGGGATCGGTTGCGGCTGGTCCAGTTGGCCGTCATGCTTCCGCGGGAACGGACTGGAAGATGAATACTGAGATGCTGACCTACTCGCGCTCCAAGGGCGTGTTTGCGGGCCTGACGTTGGAAGGTGCAGTCGTGGAGCAGGACAACGACTCGACTCTAGCGATTTACGGCAAGCGCATGATGTTCCGCAGCATTCTTTCCGGCAAAGTAGCAACTCCGGCAAGCGCGGATGCATTCATCAGAGCGGTGTCCGAAGCAGGTCAACAGGCAAAGGTAGCGGAAGCAAAAGAAGGCTCGAAGTAATCGGATCAAGCCGCGATCGACCGGCAGGATTTGTGGCTGACCGGGACTGCGTGGCAGTTCCGGTCAGCACTACAAAACTAATGACGGAGTAACGAGAAAATTTCCTACGGCATGACCTTATGATTCAACGACGGTGTCCGCAATGTAGCAGCGAACTGGTACGAGCCCGGCGCACCGACGTCGAAGCTCAGCCCGGGACCGCGGCAGGAGCGTCTCCAGGTTGGCGCTGCAGCGTTTGTGGCGGCGGGTTCACGACGGAGCAAATCCGTGAAAGCGACCGTGCTCGATCACGGCAAGCGCAATTCTCTTAGCTGCTCTGGCGCAGTGCAGTCGACGCGCGATCGTGAGTAGAACCCATCAAGCGGCACACAGTCAAAGTCCCAGCTAATCCCCTTCCTGCAAACCACAAGGCGAAATTTCTCTGGTACACTGGCGCGCATGAACGCGACCAATCGACGACAATTTCTTGGACAGTGCGCCGGCGCGGCGGCAGCGGCTTGCGTTTTGCCTGGGTTCGCGCGCGCGGGAAGCTCCGGGCCCTCGGTCAAGTTTCCTTCCCTCCCCAGGGAGAGGGTGGCGGTGGCGGCGTATCCCTTTCGCGAATTTCTGGTGGGGTGGAAGGGAGGGGATGGCAAGACTCCCAGCACGGTTCCAACGGCGCAGCAAGTTGAACTGAAGGACTTTGCGGCGCACGTGGCGGAGAAGTTCAACGTTCACAAGATTGAGCCCTGGAGCCCGGTTTTTCCGTCGACCGATGCGAAATATCTGGAGGAGTTTCGCGCCGCCGTACACAAAGCTCGGTCGGCGGTCGTGGACATCGCAGTGGACGCCGGCCATAGTCAGTATTCGCCCGACGCGCAGGAACGCCAAAAAGCGGTAGCGTCAAGCAACGTATGGGTGGACGTGGCGGTGGCGCTGGGTTCTCCCAGCATTCGCACGCACGTTGAAGGGGCGAAGGATGTGAAGCCTGACGTAGCGCGTACCGCAGACACTTTGGCGCGAGTAGCGGAATATGGGGCAAAAAAGAATGTCGTGATTCATCTTGAAAATGACGATGCGGTGAGCGAGGATCCATTTTTCCTGGTGCAGGTGATCGAGAAGGTGAACAGTCCGTGGCTGCGAGCGTTGCCCGATTTCGGAAATTCGCTCAACACGCACGACGATGATTTCGCGTATCGAGCCATTGACGCGATGTTCGCGCATGCCTATGGCATTTGCCACGTGAAGGATGGCGAAGTCGATGACAACGGCAAGCCTACGCACGTGGATTTGGCGCGGACGTTTGCCATTCTGAAAAAGCATGGGTACAAGGGATATTGTTCGATTGAGTACGACGCGCCGGGCGATCCGTATAAGCCGACGGCGGAGTTGGTGGAGAAGACGATAGGATTTCTTTCCTAGCGCAGAGTCATTTGCCCCTCTGAGGGCAGCATATATTACGAATTTCCTTTCGCATATTTCGTTTTTTCTTCGCCTTGGAGCGGGTTTTGTGTTAAATGTATAGGCCATGCGAAAGGCCATCCATCATCTTAAGAAATCTGATCCAGTTCTGCGCGCCATTATCGAGCGCGTGGGGCCGTGCCGTATGGAGTTCAGTGCGCCGGAGTTCTCCAGTCTGGCCGAGGCGATTGTTTACCAACAACTGAACGGCAAAGCGGCGGTGACGATCTTCAACCGTTTTGCGGCGCTCGCGGGTGAGCCGCTTATTCCGGAAGGAATTCTCAAGCTGAGCGATGAGCAGTTGCGCAGCGTCGGATTGTCGAAACAGAAGTCGGCGTATCTGAAAGATCTTTCAGCGAAGACTTCGGCGGGGCTGCTCGATTTTGCTCGGCTGCCCGAACTTTCGGATGAAGAAGTGATCAAGCACTTGACGCAGGTGAAGGGCATCGGGGAGTGGACGGCGCACATGTTTCTAATATTTTCCTTGCGGCGCCCGAATGTGCTGCCTACGGGTGACTATGGGGTGCAGGTGGCCATCAAGAAGCACTACAAGAAGCGCAAGCTGCCTAAACCGGACGTCATGGAGAAGATTGCGAGGCCGTGGGCGCCTTACCGCAGTATTGCTTGCTGGTATTTGTGGCGGAGTTTGGATATCAAAACCGTTTAACCACAGAGGACACTGAGGATCACAGACAGAAAGCCAAGACGTATTTCTTTTCTGCCTCTGTGAACCTCTGTGCCCTCTGTGGTTAAATGGTGTTCGATGGCTGACCCGAAGATCCGCGTGCTGGTGGCGAAGCCTGGGCTCGACGGGCACGATCGCGGGGCGAAGGTGATTGCGCGAGCGCTGCGCGATGCGGGCATGGAAGTGATCTACACCGGCTTGCGGCAGACGCCGGAGATGATCGTCACCGCGGCGCTGCAGGAAGATGTGCAAGTGATCGGGCTGTCGATTCTTTCCGGGGCGCACAACGCCATCGTGCCGCGCGTCATGGACTTGCTGAAGCAGAACAAGATGGACGACGTGATCGTCGTATTGGGCGGCATCATTCCAAACCAGGATATCGACGCGCTGAAGAAGATCGGCGTGGCAGCAATTTTCCAGCCAGGCACGGCCATGGACGACATCGTTCAATTTATTCGCACGCACGTGAAGGGGCCGGGCGTGCCGGCGGCCGGCTGATGGCCGAGATTAACGCGTCCCGCGTCCGGGACATCCTCTCAAAAACTGTCGGCCCGGTGCCGTGGTACTGGAAGACATTTCCCGCGTTCCGATCTTTGTCTCAGCAGCGTTTCGTCTGGACTCATCATGGGGATCAGGGTCCGATTGCGCACCTGGTTACTCTCGGCCTCGAGCAGGAACCGGACCGGGCCCGTCTGGCACTCAACACTTATTGCCGGCCATTTCTTGTGCCGCCGCATTTCATCGGCATCTGGTGCCCGGAGGGGCGCAACCTTCGGCTTGCATGTTTCGACCCGGATCAGCTGAAGGCGTTTGATCTGGCGGAGGTTGCGGGCTGGTTCAAACCGTCTGCAGACCGCATTTATTCGGCGACTGCGCCGATCGCAGATTTCGAGGTGCCGCTCACTTTGGGCCCGGGCATGAACAAAATCGAACCGCCGCCGGAACTGGCGACCGTGGACGAGTTAATCGTTCCGACCAGCTACAAGGCGATGTCGAACGACGATCCGGCGTTTGCACTCTTTGTTTTCTACCCGCAGGCAGGATTGGTGGAGGTTCTGCCACAGAAATGGTTCACCGCCGCGCAGTACCGCGTGGGGCAGCAGTGGATCACGCGCGCCGCCCGCGATCCGGAGTCGCACCGCATCGTTGGTGAATGCTTTGGAGTGGGAACGTTTCTGCTGGAGGAAGATGGGTGCCGGCTCGCGGAGTGGGTGGAACGCAAGACCTAGCGGGTACGCCGCATTGCGCGGCTCGGCCCGCGTGGTATACCGTAAGCAGTTCGCGTCTTCACTTCTCGATACATTATTCTTCAACCGACTATTCTTCGACCTATGTCTGACCGTAGCGAACTTCCTCTATCGAACTCGTCTGCACCGGACAACGTGCTGACGACGAAGGTCGATCCTACCTCTGCGCGCTATGAAGCCAACATGCGTTTTCTGGCGGACTTGATGTCGCAAGTACACAATGAGGAGGTAAAGATTTCCGAGGGCGGCGGCGCCAAGGCCATCGAAAACCAGCATGCCAAGGGACGGTTGACGGCGCGGGAGCGCATTGCGCTGCTGGCCGATCCGGAAACCTTTTTCGAGCTGGGGATTTATACCGCGCACGGAATGTACGAGGAATGGGGCGGCGCGCCAGCCGCGGGCGTGATCACGGGTCTGGCGCGAGTGGAGTCCCGGATGGTGATGATCATCGCCAATGACGCCACTGTGAAGGCCGGCGCGTTTTTCCCGATGACGGCGAAGAAGGTGATTCGGGCGCAGAATATTGCGCTTGATAATCGCATTCCGACGATCTACCTCGTCGATTCCGCAGGAGTGTTCTTGCCGCTGCAGGAAGATGTGTTCCCCGACACGGATGATTTCGGGCGCGTGTTTCGCAACAACGCGGTGATGTCGGCTACGGGCATTCCGCAGATTGCCGCCATCATGGGCATGTGCGTGGCGGGCGGCGGATATTTGCCGGTGATGTGCGATCACGTGCTGATGACCGATGGCAGCGGTTTATTTCTTGCGGGTCCGGCGCTGGTGCAGGCGGCGATTGGACAGAAAGTTTCCGCGGACGAACTGGGGGGCGCGGCGATGCACTCCGGTATCAGCGGGACGGTGGACTTCCGCGAACCGAACGACGAGGCTTGCATCGCGCGGATTCGCTCGATTGTGGAGAAGTGGGGATACCGGCGGCTCTCTCCGTGGGACCGGAAGAAGCCGGTCGAGCCGGTGTTGACCGCGGAAGAAATCTATGGGATATACGATTCTTCGCCGGCGCGGCCTTATGACATGAAAGAAGTGTTGGCGCGCGTGCTTGATGGCAGCCGCTTTGACGAGTACAAGGCGGAGTACGGAAAGACTCTGATCTGTGGGTACGGGCGCATCGGCGGTTTTGCCGTGGGAGTCGTGGCCAATCAGAAGCTGCACGCGCAGCAGACGGATCATGAGGGCCACAAGCGAGTCGAGTTCGGAGGCGTGATTTATACGGAGTCCGCGGAGAAGGCTGCGCGTTTCATCATGGACTGCAATCAGAACCTGATTCCGCTGATTTTTTTTCACGACGTAAACGGATTCATGGTGGGCCGCGACGCGGAGTGGAGCGGCATCATCAAGGCGGGCGCGAAGATGGTGAATGCGGTTTCGAATTCGGTGGTGCCGAAGATTACGGTGATTGTGGGCGGGTCGTTCGGCGCGGGGCATTACGCGATGTGCGGGAAGGCGTATGATCCGCGATTTGTTTTTGCCTGGCCGACGGCGCGCTACGCAGTGATGAGCGGTGAGTCGGCGGCCGGAACTTTGGTTGAGATCAAAGTCAAACAACTGGAGCGCGGCGGCAAGAAGCTGAGTGAGGAAGAGCGTAAAGAATTATACGAATCAGTGAAGCGCACTTACGATGAGCAAACCGATCCGCGCTACGGCGCAGCGCGGTTGTGGATCGACAAGATTATCGATCCCATTGAAACCCGGGGTGCGATTACGCAGGCGCTGGAAGCGGCGGCACTGAATCCGGATGTGGCGGAGTTCAAGGTGGGCGTGCTGCAGACGTGAATCAACTTCGGGCCACGGATTCACGCGGATGAACGCGGATCACACAGGAACGTTAATTTCTTGTCTTTCTATCCGTGAGGATCGGTGTTGACCCGTGGCCGAGATTTTATGCCTGATGCTGTCAAACTGATCGAATGTCCACGCGATGCCTGGCAGGGACTGAAGGGGTTGATCCCTGCAGAGTTGAAGGTGGATTACCTCAAGGCATTGATCAGCGTGGGATTCAAGCACATTGATGCGGTATCGTTCGTGTCGCCCAACGCCGTGCCGCAGATGGCGGACTCGGAAGAAGTGCTGAAGGAACTCGATCCGCCGGATGATGTGGAGATCATCGGCATCGTGGTCAACGAAAGAGGCGCACAGCGGGCGATTGAGACGAAGGCGGTATCGACGCTGGGATTTCCTTATTCGATTTCCGAGACGTTCCTGCGAAAGAATCAGAATCAGTCGCCCGAGGAGGCCCTTGAGGAACTGGAAAAGATTCAGAACAAAGCTGACGGCGCGGGGCTCGACGTGGTGGTTTATATTTCGATGGCGTTCGGGAACCCGTATGGCGATCTGTGGAATCCCGACGAGGTGATTGAGGCCATCTCGCTGATGGAGGTGGACAATCTGCGGATGATTTCGCTGGCGGACACTGTGGGAATGGCGAGTCCACAGCAGGTAAGCGAGTTGGTCGGAGCGGTCATGGCGAAGTACGACTACCTCGAGATTGGGGTGCATTTGCACAGCCGTCCGGAGCAAGCCGCCGAGAAGGTTCTGGCCGCGTATGATGCGGGCTGCCGGCGGTTTGATTCTGCACTGGGAGGGCTGGGTGGCTGTCCCTTTGCGCAGGACGCTTTGGTTGGTAACATCGCGACTGAGAAAGTAATCGAGACGCTCACTCAGAGGGGCGCGGAGTTGCCGACACTGAAGCCGCTGGATTCCCTGCTGAAAGCGACCGCAGGAATCGGGGCAAAGTTTTCCAGTTCGCAGGCGGCAGATTAGTTTGCCACGGATTTGCACGGATTATCACGGATAGCACAAACGAATTGATTTTATCCGTGAGAATCCGTGGCAAGTTTCAAAGGATATGGATTACAAGACGGTACAACTCGCATACGACGGGGGCGTGGCCACGATCACGCTGAACCGTCCGGAGAAGCGTAATGCGATCAGCTTCGAACTGATCGACGACTTGCTGCGCGCGCTGGATGAGGTGGCGAAGTCAGACGCGATCGTGCTGATCGTGACCGGAGCAGGCAAGGCGTTTTGTTCCGGGCTGGATCTGGAAAATCTGAAGGCGCTGTTGGGGCGCTCGCCGGAGCAGAACCTGCAGGATTCGCAGACCATGGTGCAATTGTTTCGCTCGCTGTATGAATTCCCCAAGGTGACGATTGCCGCGGTGAACGGTGCGGCCATCGCGGGCGGAACTGGACTGGCCCTGCTGTGCGACTTCACGCTGGCGGTTCCGGACGCGAAGTTTGGCTACACTGAGGTGCGCATCGGGTTTGTGCCTGCGATCGTTTCGACATTTCTACTGCGACAGGTGGGCGAAAAGCAGGCTCGCGATCTGCTGCTGACGGGAAGGATTTTCGGGGCGGAAGAAGCGGCGCGCATGGGACTGGTCAGCGAAATCGTGCCCACGGAGAGTCTGATGGTGCGCGCTCGCGAGCTAGCGGCGCTGTTGATGGAGAACAGTCCAGCATCGTTGCGCGCCACTAAGCAGTTGCTCACCGATCATGCCCGCGCGGAACTCGACGCACAGATTGAGGCGGCGGTACGCGAGAATGCTGCCATCCGCACGACCGCGGACTTCCGCGAAGGGATTGCGTCATTCCTGGAGAAGCGCAAGCCGGTGTGGACAGGTAAATGAGTTCGAAGAATCACCATGCATTCCACGAGACCCGGCTGCGGGTGCGCTACGCCGAGACCGACCAGATGGGCGTGGTCTACCATTCGAATCATTTGATCTGGTTCGAGGTGGGCCGCGTGGAAATGATGCGAGAGATGGGATTTTCTTACCGCGACATGGAGCGCGATGACGGGCGCTTTATCGCCGTGGCTGAGGTCAAGTGCCGCTATCGCGCTCCGGTATTCTATGACGAGGAAATTCTGATACGGACGCGGCTGAAGAACGTGCGCGAGTCGGTCGTCGTTTTCAGTTATGAACTGGTGCGGGCCGACGACAACGCGCTGGTGGCGGAGGGCGAGACCACGCACATCGTTACCGACGCAAAGATGAACGTGGCACCGTTGCCGGAAAAGTATTTGACGGCATTCCGCGCGGCGACAGGAAAGTAGGACTCGCGAATCTTGAACGCACTGCACATCAACGGAAACGATCTCACGCTGGAAGCTGTGGGCGAAGTCGCGAGTATTGAAGCCCGCCGCGCGGCCCTGCTCTCGCCGGACGCGCGGCAAGCCGTCAACCTGGCGCGCGCGGTCGTGGATGAGATTGTCGCCAGCAACAAACTCGCTTATGCCATCACCACCGGCGTGGGAAAACTGAGCGACGTACGCATTGCTGGGGACCAGATTCGCGAGTTGCAGGTCAACCTGGTGCGTTCGCATGCGGTCGGAGTGGGCGAACCGCTGGCCGTTGCCGAGACGCGCGCGATGATGTTGTTGCGGGCGAATTCGCTAGCCAAGGGGCATTCCGGCGTGAGGGCTGTCGTCATCGACACACTTTGCGAGATGCTCAACCGCGGCGTCACGCCGTTTGTGCCGTCGCAGGGCAGCGTGGGAGCGAGCGGCGATCTGGCGCCGCTGGCGCATCTGGCGCTGGCTCTGATCGGCGAAGGCGAGTGCTTCGACGAAAGAGGCGTGCGCGTTCCCAGCGCGGAGGCATTGAAGCGGGCGCAGATCCGGCCGCTGGTGCTGGAGTCCAAGGAATCGATCTCGCTGATCAATGGGACGCAGGCCATGCTGGCAGTGGGAACTCTGGCGCTGCTGGCGGCGGAAACGCTGGTGGACACCGCCGACGTGCTGGGCGGGCTATGCTGTGACGCGCTGAAAGGGACCGACGCGGCGTTTGACGAGCGCATTCATCAGGCGCGTCCGCACGCTGGACAGTTGAAGACCGCGGCCAACTTGCGACGCATGCTGGAAGGCAGCCAGATCCGCGAGTCGCACCGTGACTGCGGCCGCGTGCAGGATGCTTATTCGCTGCGCTGCATTCCGCAGGTTCACGGTGCGGTACGCGACACGCTGGCGCACTGCCGCGAAGTGTTTGAGACGGAAGCCAATTCCGCGGTCGACAATCCGCTGGTATTCATTACCGACGCGAAGAACGCCGAAGGTGACGTCATCTCCGGGGGAAATTTTCATGGCGAACCGCTGGCCTTTGCTTTGGATTTTCTTGCTATCGCGTTGAGCGCGCTGGCGGGCATCAGCGAGCGCCGGATTGAGAGGCTGGTGAATCCCGCGCTCAGCGAGGGCTTGCCGCCATTTCTTGCCGCGGGCGCTGGATTGAATTCCGGGTTCATGATGCCGCAGGTCACGGCGGCGGCGCTGGTCAGCGAGAACAAGGTGTTGTCGCATCCGGCGTCGGTCGACTCGATCACCACTTCGGGCAATAAAGAGGATTACGTATCCATGGGCATGACGGCGGCGACCAAGCTGAAGCGCGTCGTTGACAACACGCGGAACGTGCTGGCGATCGAAGCGATGGCTGTGGCTCAGGCTCTGGACTTCCTGGCTCCGCTGAAAACTTCGAAGCGCGGCCAGGCGGCACATGCCGCGATCCGGTCGGTGTGTCCGACCATGGAGAAGGACCGGGTGATGTATGCTGACTTCGCGCGGATTGCGGCGCTCATTGCGGGTGGACGAGTGGCGGAAGCGCTGCGCTGATTTGCAATCATAGTCCGATCAGGAATTTCGGAATGAACACGCTTACGGAATATTTGAAGTTTCATACTAAGACGCACCGGGCCTACGTACACATCACGCCGCAGGTGGAACAGATCGTCGGCAAGAGTGGAGTGCGGGAAGGCATGGTGCTGGTTTCGGCGATGCACATTACCGCGGGCGTGTACGTCAACGATAATGAGAGCGGGTTGATCGAGGACATCGACCAGTGGCTGGAGCATCTGGCGCCGTTTCGCAAAGGCTACAAGCATCACGAGACGGGTGAGGACAACGGCGATTCTCACCTCAAGGCGCTGCTGATCCATCATGAAGTCATCGTGCCCATTACCGCCGGAAAGCTTGATCTGGGCACGTGGCAGCGGATTTTCTATGCAGAGTTCGACGGGCAGCGGGATAAACGCGTGATTGTGAAAGTCATGGGAGAGTGACGATATGTCGGAAGAACTGAATGAGTTGCAAGAACACGCAGAGCACGCGAAACACGATCCTAGTTTGGCGCCGATCTCGGTGACCATGGCGATTCTCGCCGTAGTCGTGGCCGTGGTGACTCTGCTGGGGCATCGTGCGCACACCGAAGAGGTTGTGCTTCAGGCGAAGTCGTCCGATCAGTGGGCGTACTATCAGGCTAAGAATATCCGGCGGCATGAGGACGAGATTTTCAGCGATCTAACCTCCGTGGAAGCCACTACGGACGCCGCCGCCGTGGCGAAGTTGCGCGAGAAGTATTCAGGCGAGGCGGCGCGCTACAAGGACGAACAAAAGGAAATCGAGGACAAGGCTCGCGAGATGGAGGCGGAAGTTGCCACCGAGAGAAATCGGGCGGATCGATTTGACCTGGCCGAAGTTTTCCTCGAAGTGGGACTGGTGATCACGTCGATCACACTGCTCTCGGGGCGAAGGATTTTCTGGTGGTTAGGCATTTTGCTCGGAGTTGTGGGAATCGTGATCGCCTCCAGCGGATTCTTAGTGCACTGAGCGCGTCAGGCGACTCATCTGCAGCCGGCTAAACGTCCCCGCTCTTTTTCACCGAAGCAGCGGGCAATGTTTCTGCGTTTCCGGCTGGCTTCACAACGATGAATGGTCCGATGGCCAGCACATCCATGCGAGTGCGCTGGAAGCAGTCGATGGCTTCCTCTGGAGTGCAGACAATGGGCTCGTTCTCATTGAAGCTGGTGTTCAGGATTACGGGAATTCCAGTCTTGTGATGGAAAGCCGAGATGAGATCGTAGTACATCGGATTCTCTTCGCGAGTCACGCTCTGCAGGCGTCCGGTATCGTCCACATGGTTGACGGCGCATAATTCCTTACGCTTCTCTGGCCGAATCTTGTACACGTGCAGCATGAAGGGCGAGGGATGATCGTGCTCGAAGTACTCATGCTGATGGTCAGCCATGATCGACGGGGCAAAGGGACGGAACCATTCGCGGTGCTTGATGCGGGCGTTGAGCACATCCTTCATGTCGGGCAGGCCGGGATGGGCGACGATCGAGCGATTGCCGAGCGCGCGCGGACCCCATTCCATGCGCCCCTGAAACCAGCCGATGACGTTGCCGGCTGCGATCTGGTCCGCTACTTCGTTAAGTAAGGCGGCGCGTTCCAACTTGCGATATTGCAGACCGGCGCTCTGCAGCGCCGATTGGATGCGCGACTCAGAGAACTCCGGACCGAGGTAGGAATTTTTCATCTCATGGCGGCGCGGCTGCTTGAGCACGGAATGATAGGTGTGCAGAGCGGCTCCGATGGCGAGGCCTTCGTCTCCGGCAGCGGGCTGAATGTACGTCCGGCGGAACGGGGTGCAATCGAAAAGTTTGCCATTGGCCACGCTGTTGAGCGCGCATCCGCCGGCCATGGCAAGGTCTTCGAGCGGGACGCGACTGTGGAGTTGATTCAGCAGATGAAAGAAGATTTCTTCAAAGCGGAGCTGCAGGGCAAATGCCAAGTCCATGTCGCGCTGGGTAATCTCGGTGTGAGGGCGGCGCGGTTCGCCGAATAGTTTCTCCATACGGTCAGAGAAATGGCGCGCCAGCTTTACCGTGCCGTCGGGCAGGACATGCATTCCCTGATTGCTGCCGAGCGGCTTGAAATACTTGAGGTCAAGCTGGAAGCCACCGTTCCTGGGGGCGACAATTTTACTGATCTCGTTGCAGTACGTGTCTTTCCCGTAGGGCGCAAGTCCCATGACTTTGCCTTCATCGCCGTAGGTACTATAGCCAATGAATTCGCAAATCATGGTGTAGACGCTGCCCAGCGAGTGCGGAAGGAAGACGCGGTCGAGAACTTCAATCTCATCGCCTTCGCAACGGGCCATCATCGTGGAAACGAAGTCGCCGGAACCGTCGTAGCTGAATCCGGCCGCCTTCTCCCAGGGCGAGCAGTAGTAGGCGCTGGCAATGTGAGCGATGTGGTGCTCGAGATGATGCTCCTGAAAACGGAGCTGCGTGGAATTGACGTCGAGTGCTTTCGCGAGCAGCGAGCGCACGTCGCGCATGGCTTCTTTACGCTGGCGGAGCCGGATGAAATTCAGGATCTTGGCCGGATTGGCGAGTGCGTACTGAACTTTTTTCGCGAGGTTGGCGTCGCTGTCCTGGCCAACCGCCACGTGTTCGACGTCAGACATTTTCGCGCCGACTGCATCCAGGCAAGCTTTCACGGCGAGCGCGGGGAAACCACCGAAATGTTTGTGGCGGTTGAGGCGCTCCTCAGCAATCGCAAACTTCACTTCGCCGTCGAGCACGATCGCCGCGGAGGCGTCGGCGTGAAACATGTTGAGGCCCAAAATGAGCATGAACTACGTTCGTCTCCTCTGAGATTGCTGGCGTGCCCGAGTCATTCGTTCAGGCTGGAGGACTGTTGTGCTGCGTCCAGGAAAGCAGCAGTGCTGACCGGGATCCGCTTTCCGGTTGCTGCCGACTCGTCGACTCGGAGCGTGGCAAGCGCAGTGCACACCAGATCATCGAAGGGGATCGGCGCTTCGAGATGCTGTTGCACGGATTGCGTAAACGCAGCCCATTCGCCGTGATGTCCTTTATCTTGACGCCATCGCGAATGGACGGTCTCTTTGCGACCATTGCGCACGAGTTCGAGGCGGCGAAAATCCTCGAGCACCGCGGCGCTGCCTCCGCCGAACACTTCGATGCGCTCCTTGGAGAACGCCCGATCGCCATTGGCGAGATAACTGATCGTCCCCTCGGAGCCGTTGGCAAAACGAACGGAAACCAGAACGTTGTCGCCACTGTAACGACCCGAACTGCCGACGGGCCGCGCCTCAACCTCTACGATCGGCGCGCCGGCAAGGAACATCAGGAGATCGACGAAGTGGCAAAGCTCACCGAGAACGCGGCCGCCGCCCTGTTCGCGATCGTTAACCCAATGATCGGTGGGAAGATGACCAGCGTTGATGCGATAGTGCAGCGCCAGCGGCTCGGAAATCGGCGCAAGGAACGATTTCATCCGCACTGTCATGGGCGCGAAGCGACGGTTGAACCCGACCATCAGTGCGGGACGTTGGGAAGGAGCGATTCCGAGGTACGCGGCAGCGATCAAGTGCAATTCATCTTCAGACAGGCAGAGCGGCTTCTCGCAGAAGACGTGTTTCCCGGCTGCGAGCGCAGCCAAGACCTGCTTGGCGTGCAGATGGTGGCGAGTGGCGATGACTACCGAATTGACGGCTGGGTCGTGAATGAGTTGGGCCTCGTCGGTGGTGCAGGATCGAAAGCCGAACTTGCGCTCGCAATGTTGCGCGTGCGATCCAGTGGCCGCGCAAACCGCGACCAGCGTTGTATTGGAGGACGCCTTCAGCGCGGGAACGAGTGTGCCCGAGGCAAAAACTCCGGCGCCGAGCAGTCCAACGGAAACCCCGCTGGCGGAGGCAGGCTGGGCTGCGGCGGGTACAGCCTCAGGCACGAGCGCTAGTGTCCGCGAGTCGTCTTCGCTTCCCGCGTATTGAATAACCACTCCCAGGAATGGCTCACTCGACTTGCCAGTAATCAAATCGTATGCCCCTTGCGCGTGCTCGATGGAGAAGCGGTGTGTGATCAGGGGACTGACATCGATTTTTTTCTCGGCGAGGAACTGCACGAACGCTTCCATGTTGCGGGTTTCGGTCCAGCGCACGTAGCCGATGGGATAGTCGCGGCCCTTCTGCTCGTAGGCTGCATCGTAACGACCCGGACCGTAGGAGCGCGAAATGCGGAAGTCGAGCTCTTTCTCGTAGTACGCTTTGCGCTCGATGTCCATGCCTACCGTACCGACAGCGACGACAATCGCGCGGTCGCGTGCGATGGCGCCGGCCAGATTGACCGGATCGCTGCTGGACGTTTCGGCGGTGATCAGGACAGAGTCAACACCTGCGCCGCGCGAGGTCTCGGCGCAAAGATCGCGGAACGCTGAGGCTGAGCTGGCAGCGCCGTCCGCGCCCAAACTGCGGGCCAGATCGGCGCGCGAGGCATCAATGTCCATTCCAAGAACATGGCAGCCTGCGGCCTTCAACAGTTGAACGGTGAGTTGCCCCAGCAGGCCCAACCCGATCACCGCGACCGTGTCGCCGAGTTTGGCCTCGGAGGTACGTACGCCGTGGAGCGCAACCGCGCCCAGCGTTGCGAAAGCCGCTTCGTCGAAAGAAACTTCATCGCCGATGGTCGGTCGCACGGGGATGCGCGCCATCAGCAACCTCGGGACACACGCAACCTCAGCATGAACCGCGAATCCAGCGCCGGCACACGCGACGCGATCGCCAGGTCGGAGGTCCGTAACACCCTCTCCGACGGCGATGACCGTACCCGCGCTGCTGTAGCCGGGGCTTTGCGGCTGGTCGAGACGGCTGCGTACGGACCGAATCGCCGAAAAGATCCCGTCCCGCTGCACTTTGCTGATGACTTCCCGCACGAGATCGGGCCGAGACTGCGCCTTCTGCAGAAGACTTTTCCGGGCAAATTGAGTCGACGCGCGCTCCGTTCCGGCGGACACGACCGAGGCCGCGATGCGCACCAGGACGCAGCCAGGCAGAAGCTGCGGCGGGGGAACTTCTTCCACCGTCACCTCGCCGGTGCGCGCGTGTTGGAGGACTTGTTTCATGCGGTAGCCACTTGTCCGAACGGAGCCAACTCGAATTCAAATTTCCGCGCACCGCCATCGAGAAACGTTTGCATCCACAATTCAAGCGTCAGGAACTGCCAAAGCTGCATCGACCAGTCTTGACGGCCACTGCGGTGCTCGGCGATGTAACGCTGCACCGCCGCCGGTTGGAACAGGCCGCGCTTGCTCAGTTGCGCCGGCGACAGCAGGTCATCCACCATTTCCTTGAGGTCGTGCGCCAACCAATAGTCTACCGGAGCGGCGAAGCCGGCTTTCGGTTGTTGCAACACTTCGCGCGGCAAAATGTCGCGCATCGCCTTTCGGAAGATGTATTTCTTCGTCGGCCGGAGGAACCCCTTCAGCTTCATGTTGGGTGGAATTTTCCAGGCCACAAATTCGGCGAGTTCACGGTCAAGGAATGGAACCCGCACCTCGACGGACGACGCCATGCTCATCTTGTCGTTGTAAGTGAGGTTGAGGCTGGTCATGAAGATCTTGGTGTCGAGATAAAGCATCTGGTGGAGAAAGTCGGCTTCGCGGACACGGTCGAACCCCGCACGGTGCTGCTGGGCCGGATCCGATGCTGAAGCCTCGGCCATCATCTCAGAGCTATACAATGCTGACTTTTGAACCTCGTCAAGATAAGTGCAGTTCGCGATGAAACGGTCAATGGGATTGAGAGATGCGCTGCGCGCCATTTTCTTCGCGAGGCGTACTCGTCCTTTCAACTGAGTACCTCGGAGGCTGGGCAGCGCGGCCAGACCGGCTTCGGCCACGCGTCGCACAACTGGCGGGACACGTCCGTAGGCCTGCGCCCAGTAGTGGGCCACGTGTTTGCGGTAGCCAGCAAACAGTTCGTCGCCGCCAACGCCCGATAGCAGAACGGTCGCCTGCTTGCGCGCCTCGCGGCAGACCAGATAAGCAGTGATGATGGCGGGATCGGCGGTGGGCTCGTCCATGTGCCAGACCAGCCGCGGCAAGAGATCGGTCACGTCGGGCTCGACCACGATGCGGTGGTTCTCGCATCCCAAATGGCGCGCCAATCGAGTGGCGACTTCAGGATCGTCCAGCGTGGTTTCGCCGACGCGATACTTGCGCGGGAATGTGATGGTGTAGGTGCGCACCGGCTGATTCGTGGCGCGACACATCATGGCGACGATGGCGGAGGAATCGAGGCCGGCGCTGAGGAAGGCTCCGATGGGGACGTCGCTGACCATCTGCGCTTCGACGGAACGGCGGAAGCGCTCGCGGACTTCTTCGGCAAGGTCGGCTTCCGAACGGGTGTACGTCTGATTCGCCGCGGGAAATGTCAGATCCCAGTACTGCGTGACTTTGAGTTCGCCCTTGCGCAACGTCGCGTAGTGACCCGCAGGCAGTTTCAAGATGCGACAGAACATTGTTCTTGGATCGGGCACCCAAAGGAAAGTCAGATACTGGTGGAGCGACTCGGGGTCGAGTTCCGCCTCGATCTGCGGAATCTGCAAAAGAGCCTTGATTTCGGAGGCAAAAGCGAAGCGGGCGCCATCATGAAAATAATAGAAAGGCTTGATGCCGAAGTGATCGCGGGCAACGAACAGCGTGGGAATTGTAGACCGCAAGTCGCAGATCGCGAACGCGAACATTCCATTCAAGCGTTTTACGCAGTCGGGACCTTCCTGTTCGTAGAGGTGGATGATCACCTCGGTGTCGGTGTGGGAGGTGAAGTGGTGGCCTTTGCTTTCGAGTTCATGGCGGAGTTCGGCGAAGTTGTAGATCTCGCCGTTGTAGGTAATCCAGACGGTGCGGTCTTCGTTGCACATCGGCATGTGGCCGAGTGGGGAGAGATCGAGGATGGCAAGACGCCGGCTGCCCAGGCCGATGTAGGAACCGTCGGGGAAGGTGCGATCCCACAGGCCGGAGTCGTCGGGGCCGCGATGCGCCTGGACGTGAGTCATCCTTGCCAGCGTTTCTCGATCTCCGCAATTCACTACGCCATTGATGCCGCACATTTCGACTAAGTTAGTTCCCTTCGGGTCGCTGCGTCCTGAGCTCGAAAATCTTCGCTTTGATGTGGAAAAACTGTACGCCTTGCAAGCCGCAATAGATCAGGCCGGGGACGCCATCCAGAAACCCCATGGAGAAAATGTATTTGTAGAAAAAAAACAAAATAGGGGAGCCGGGGATCGCGAACAACATCTTGCGCAACCAGCGGCGGCGCTGGGCCTGCGATCCAAACAACGACGGGGCGAGATCTTTGGCGTTGGCGTCACCCGCCAGCCACACTCGCGCTTCCCAGTTTGAGTACTCATCGTGCTTGCGGATGTAGTGTGAAAGCGACTCGACGTTGTGATGGAGAAGCGGGTGCCTGAGCCTGGCGGTCTTGCGCTTTGATTCTCCTTTCGTTTCCTCCTGAAGCACAATATGTTCGTGCACTTCCATGTCGGCCATGGATTGGTCCTGTTCCTTGAGGCGGCATTCGAAGCGGCCTCGACCGCGCCGGAATAACGAAAGTTTGTAGAAGCTGGCGCCGCTATGGCGCAACTCACGGCCCAGAAAAAACATGCGGAGAGCGATGTAGTAGCCGTCGTAATCCGGATTCTGGATGGCTAGCTTGATCTCGGCGGCAAGTTCCGGAGTCAAGGCTTCATCCGCGTCCACTAGAAAAATCCAGTCGTAGGCGAGAGGCAGGGACTCCATCGCCCACTGGCGTTTCTTGGGCCATCCTCCCTGATAATGAAACTGCACGACGTGTGCGCCGTGGGACTGCGCGATCGACACGGTCGCGTCGCTGCTTTGCGAGTCGATGACATAGACTTCGCCGACATCGCGGAGAGACTCCAGGCAGCGCGGCAGATTGCGGGCTTCGTTGCGTGCGGCAACAATGACCGTCACGGGAAGGGCAGGCGAGGAGCGCTCGGTCCGCAGTTGTTTTGAGTCTTCCAGCTTGGGCATCGGGGAAAGAGACGCTCCGAGCATTCTACTCTGAGTGCCGCCTTGGTAGCACGGTTCAGCGACCCAGCGTCAGACAGACCACGGCTATACTGGTAGCCGAGAATCCCGGTTGGCCGCCGTCATGAATCCGATTGCACCTCAAAAAGAAGACGTCCGAGAGTTCTGGAACGCCGATCCCTGCGGCACTCGCTATCTCGAGGGCAAGGAGGATTTCGACGCCCATGCGCGTTCGCGATATGCGATCGAGCCCTACATCTTCGACTTTGCGCGCTTCCAAAGTGCTCGCGGCTTGAAGGTGCTGGAGATCGGTGTGGGGATGGGGGCCGACTACCTGGAATGGCTGAAGGCCGGGGCGCAGGCAACGGGCGTGGACCTTTCGGAGGCGTCACTGGAGCGAGCGCGGCGGCGTTGCGAACTGGCGGGATATCCGCCCGACTTGCGTGTGGCGGACGCGGAGCAACTGCCTTTTCCCGACAACTCGTTTGATGTGGTGTATTCCTACGGCGTCATGCACCACAGCCCAAACACATCGCAGTGTGTCCGCGAGGCGCGGCGTGTTCTGAAGCCCGGAGGACAGGCAAGGATCATGCTGTACCACCATCCATCCATCACGGGTGCGATGTTGTGGTTACGTTACGGAGCCTTGCGGGGAAAATCGCTGCGGCAAGTGGTGTTCGATCACCTGGAAAGTCCGGGCACGAAAACGTACACCCGCGGCGAGGCGCTTCAATTGCTGGATGGATTTCGCGATGTGGAAATGCGGGTGGTATTCAGCCCGGGGGATTTGTTGTTGCATCAGCCCTCGGCGAGATTTCAGTCGGGGTTCTACCGGCTGGTGTGGAAGCTCTTTCCCACGGCGCTGGTGCGGAAGTTCGGACGCCGCTGGGGATTGTTTCTGCTGATTACTGCGACGAAGAAAGAGTAGGCACGTCCGACCTAGACCAAGTGCAGTTCGCACCAGCGTTGCAGCACGTACAGAGACCACGGTCGGGACCACGAGGTCGCGCCGCTCAGAAAACTCTTCCAGGATTGTTCCACCTGATTGGCGTCGAGTAGTCCGCCCAACGGACCTTCGCTGATCCTCTTCTTCGACAATACAGGTTCGATCTCAGATCGAAGCTCTTGCCGCATCCAATGCTCGAAGGGCAGTGTAAAGCCGCGTTTGGGACGATGCACAATTTCGTCGGGCAGCGAGCCGGCCAGCGCTCCGACCAGAAGTTTCTTCGGAATGCCGTTCAGCTTCCACCCTCCCGGGAGCGCCAGCACGGCCTTGGCTAACTGGTGATCGATCAGGGCGCAACTGCCACGGTTAGGCAACTACCTGCCTCTCTCCGAACCGTCGCCCAGAGGTGCTGCAAAAAAGGCCCCTACGGAGCGCGAGCGCGGACCTCTGTAGGTGAGGCAGTCCACAAGGTAGGTATCCAGCCAACCGAGAGACTTTCCGCGCGCGCGCCGAGGAGCCGTTCACGAGGTTAACACAATAATGACATTGGACGGATGCGTTGTGAAACGGTAATTCGCCAGCTGTGGGCGAAGAGATGATTGATTCATGGTGGGCGGAGTGTTATGCTTCACGACCATGGTGGGAAAGGGATTTTGTGAAAGAGTCGATGTACAGATTCCCCGTCACGGAGTACGAAATCATGCAGTTCGATTCCAAAGGCACGAAAAAAGTGGTACCCCCCTCCCACCGCAACGAAAATGACCCCGGAGTAGGTTAGACAGACCGTGCGGGCACGTGCCAATTGCAGCAACCAAGTTCAAGGGGCGGGTTTCTTGGACACGCTCCCCAAAACAGCAGCTGAACGATAAGCGAAGGTGATGTTCTCGTGCTCAGAATCCCGTAGAGTGAAGATGCCGTTCAAAAGTGTGTATTTGTGGACACCAACGTATTCCTATTCGGGAACCGCAGCCTCGCTACACGAAGGACGGATTTAACGACGGGAAATTTGTGAGCACTGCCTGCAATTTGTTTGCATCTCGCGCGACCCATGGAGTCAGCACAATGAACGGTACTGCCGCACGATTTCTCCGCTTGGGTGTAAGCCTGTCTGGATTGGTGGTCTTGGGGTGGGTGTTAACCGGACAGGCGGCCAAACCTGCCAAGCACGGAACCCCTCTGACTACCGATTGGAGTCACCATCACTTGATCTTCTCGCGTCCAGCTTCCGCGGAACAACTCGCTCGCGTCAGCGAGGATCCGCGCTACGAGCAGCAAATCTACCGCCGCGAGCAAGCGATCATGATGCCTGCCAGCATGGCCGATGTGAGTGTCGCCGCTTCCGCAGTTGCGCCGGTCCAGTGGAGCGGCAAGAAATCCGAAGGCTTGTGGTCGGTAGATCTTGGGACGGGCGCCAGCGTCGGCGCAGGAAACTATCCGGCCAGGTTCTCTGCGAGCAGCACAACGGCCAGTTGCAGCGGGGATTTCGTCGTTTTCAGCAGCGGGCTCCTAGGCTCTGTGAACCAGGCCAACATTGTGGCGTTCAACAACCTCTATTCAGGATGCGGCGGGACGGTACCTTCGGTCTACTGGGCCTACAACACGGCTGGCCAAGTGCTTACGTCGCCGTTAATTTCGCGCGATGGCACGCAGGTTGCATTCGTCCAGACCGATTTAGGCCAGGTTGGAACGTTGGTCTTGATCAAGTGGGCCGCATCGTCGGGCACCATAGGCATCCCCGTAGCCCCGACCCCAGTCGCAGCCAATTTGTATTCCGCTTGCATCGCTTCTTGCATGACGACGGTCATTCTGCACGATGGTGGCAACCTCATCACCGACGATACCACCTCGTCAATATTCTATGACTACATCAATGACATCGGTTGGGTGGGCGGCGCCAGAGGATGGCTCCACAAAATTACGGGCGTATTCAACGGCGTACCGACGGAGGTCACCACAGGCGGGTTCCCGGTCCAGGTCAACCCGAGTAATGCTACTACCCTTTCCGGCCCGGTTTACGATTCCGTATCCAAGAACATCTTTGTCGGCGACGCCGGCGGATTACTGTACAGTGTGAACTCCACAACAGCCGCCGTCACGCCGTCCGCCCAGTTGGACTTTGGCACGGGAATCGTGGAAGGCCCGATCGTGAATTCGACCTACGGCTTCGTATACGTGTTCGCGTCGAGCGATGGAAGCACGGCCTGCAACTTCGGAACGGTTGCCTGCGCCGCAGTCTACCAGTTAAGCACCTTGTTCACTGCGGGTGACCTTGGGACAGAAGCAATTGTCGGCAACAGCGTGGTGTTTGGGAACGTAACGAATCCAAACCCCTTGTACATCGGGAGTTTCGACAGTGCCTACTACAATTCCCTCAATGCGACCGGAAGCCTGTACGTTTGCGGCAACACCGGGGCAAACGCGATCCTGTATCAGATTCCGATCCAAGCTGGGGCTTTCCCTCTCACAGGACTTGGCGTGCCGATTACGCCGCTAGCCAAATCGACTTCCACCGCGCCGTGCTCGCCGGTGGCCGACGTCCCTAACCCGAATACCACGGGCGGTTTTTCCGAACGACTCTTCGTCAGTGTGCAGAATGACGGACAATCCACCGCATGCAGTTCCGGCGGATGTCTCTTCAACTTCGTTTCTGCACCCTGGCGGGCCTCCACAACATATGCCGTTGGGCAGCAGATCTTGAGCAGCAAACTGGACGTTGAGACAGTGATCAACCCGGGGACTTCAGGAGGCCCGACAGCACCGAGTTGGCCCGTTTCACCCGGTATACTAAAAACCGATGGCAGCGTGGTCTGGATCAATCAAACTAATCTTAGTGCCGCCACTATCTCAAACTGGCTTCCCTCTCACCCCTACGGGTCCGCGACCGGCCGCATTCTTGACACAAACGGCAACGTCGAGGTAT
>Ga0207014_1003_pt2 | contig 21120 bp, 22 predicted proteins | sample Alteio_BWMinCont_56_FD_153495 | JGI IMG/M metagenome (GOLD analysis project Ga0207014, IMG submission 153495) | Enriched cells from forest soil in Barre Woods Harvard Forest LTER site, Petersham, Massachusetts, United States -... | ecosystem: Environmental > Terrestrial > Soil > Temperate forest >...
TTTCCAGGTTAAAAGGCCACTTTTGGCATCTTGAAAGCATGCAACTGAACTTGCATTTAAAATGGCATAAAAAATGGCTTTTTCTATTGTTTTTTCTTGAATTAAACTGGCTACAAAGGTTGAACCAAAAGCATCACCCGCCCCTAAAGTATTTACTATTTTTTTGGGTTTCATGCTTTCATGAAAATAAATAGAATTTCCATTGCAAACGTAAACCCCATCTAATCCGTTGGTAACTGCAATAATTTTTGGTCCATATTCTGCAACTTCGTTAAAAAAATGGGCAATTGATAAGTTTTGATTTTTATATTCAAAGAATTTTTGCATTAATTCAGGACTATTTTTATTAATTTTTAAATTAATTTTTTCTGCTTTGTTATCAACTGTTAAAATTGTATTAAATAATTCCTGAGCTTCAGATTTATTTAAAATCATGAAATTTATAAATTTTAAATTCTGAATAAATTCTTTTGACTTAAGTTGGGACTTTCCTGGATTTATTGCTACAGGAATTTTATTTTCATTAGCGATTTTTAAAATTGGTAATAAAATATTTTGTGCAGCTAGTGAGGTTATGTACAACAAGTTAGAATTTTGAATTTCCTGTGTAGGAATTTCATTTATTGTTAAGTCAATATTCGCGCCTCTGTAGGTAAAAATAATTCTGTCATTTGTAGATGTCGGGAAGATAATTGAAGTGGCAGTTTTAGTTTTTTTTGAATAAACAATATTATTTATATTAATTTTATTTTTTTTTAATTCTTTTAATATAAATTTTCCATTGTTATCGTTGGCAATTTTGCAGAAAATTGAGACATCAAAACCCAATTTTTTAAAACAGCATGCGGAATTTGTAGCGCCACCACCTGTGAAATAAGATAAATTTTGTACTTCTATTTTGCTGCCGTCTTCTAACAATAGATAATCTTTAATTTCATTATCTTTTTTTAAAGGAATTATCTGATTATTCTGATTTTCTAAGATTATATCTACGCATGCATTACCAATTGTTAAAATTTTTAGTGACATGAATTTATAATAAAATTAATTACAATTATTTATTTAAAGATATTTTTAGAATATGATATTTTGATGAAATTGGCAAAAATTAAAAGGCAGAAATATTTTACCATTTCTGCCTTAAGTTATTTTACTTTTGGTTTACAGTTTTTCTCATTGTTTTATTTGGTAATAAAACGCAATTAATTACTTCATTTGCGCTATCTACCCAAATAACATCAATATCTTTCAATATATCTTCAATGCCAATAACATCATTTTTATTTTTCTTTGGCAAAATTACATGGTTAACGCCATTGCGTTTTGCTGCTAAAATTTTTTCTTTAACTCCGCCGATTGGCATAACATCGCCTTGTAAATTCAATTCGCCTGTCATTGCATAATCTGAATTTATTGGTCTATCTGTTAAAACTGAAAGAATTGAAGATAGCATTGTAATTCCTGCAGAGGGGCCATCTTTTGGAACAGCTCCTGCAGGAACGTGAATATGTAAATCATGTTCCGTAAATAATTTATACGGAATTCCAAACTCTTTTGCATGAGATTTTGCATAACTTAGTGCAGCTCGTGCAGATTCTTTCATAACATCGCCAAGTTGACCTGTTAAAAGCAATCTGCCTTTTCCTGGCATTAAAACAGCTTCTATTTTTATCATTTCACCGCCATATGAAGTCCATGCAAGCCCATTGCAAATGCCAATTTGATTTTCTTTATTAATAAAATCATTAATAAATCTTTTTGGACCTAAATATTTATCAACGTTATTTTTATTGAATTTTGGAATTTGATTATTTTCTACAAAATGTCGGGCCAATTTTGAACACATTTTTCTTACTAATCTTTCAAGCTCACGTACGCCCGATTCTCTTGTATAAGATGCAATTATTTCTTTTAAAATATCATCTTCAATATTAATTACTTTATTTTCTAAGCCTGCTTCATCTATTGCCTTTTTTAAAATATGTTTTTTTGCAATAATTAATTTTTCTTCCTGCGTATAGCCTGAAAGTTGTATTACTTCCATCCTATCTCTTAAAGGTTCAGAAATTGAATCTAAACTGTTAGCAGTTGCAATAAATATTACTTTTGAAAGATCAAAATGAAGACCTAAATAATTATCATAAAAGGTTTTGTTTTGGTGCGGATCTAAAACTTCAAGCATTGCAGCAGATGGATCGCCACGGAAATCTGAACCGATTTTATCAAGCTCGTCGATAATTATAACCGGGTTGCATGTTCCTGATTTTCTAATCCCCTGTATTATTCGGCCCGGCATTGCTCCAACATATGTTCTTCTGTGTCCTCTAATTTCTGCTTCATCTTTTACACCGCCGAGTGAAATTCTAAAATGTGCTCTTCCTAAACTTTCTGCAATTGATTTACCTAAAGACGTTTTTCCTGTTCCAGGTGGTCCGATGAAACACAAGATTGGTGTGTGTCCATCTTCTTTTAATTTTCTTATTGATATAAAATCTAAAATCCTATCTTTAATGTCATTCATCCCATAATGGTTCTGATCTAATACTTTTTTTGCATGTTGAATATCTAAATTATCCTTAGTTTCTCTGCCCCAAGGTAATCCTAAAACCAGGTCTAAATAATTTCTTATTACAGTTGCTTCCATTGAGTCAGGAGCTGTTCTTTCGAGTCTGTTAATTTGTTTATTTATTTCCGCGAAAATTTCATCGTTAACTTGTAAAAGGTTTAACTTTTCTCGCAATACATCTATTTCTTCAGAATCGTCTTCACCGAGTTCTTTTTTTATTGCTTTTAATTGCTCTCTTAGATAAAACTCTTTTTGAGATTTATTCATTGAATCTCTTGCATTATTTCTGATTTTTTCCTGGACCTGTGAAATTTCTAATTCCTTGCTTAGTAAATTATAAATTCCTGAAATTAATTCAGATTTTGTTTCTTTTTCAAGTAAATCCTGTGATTGTTCAACCGTTAAATTAAGATGTGAAACAATAAAATCAGCTATTTTTTCAGGGTCCTGCATTTTTGATAAAATAATATGAAAATCGGGACTGAAAGATTGACCGTTAGAAATCATTTTTTCAGTTAATTCTTTTATATTTTTTACATGGGCAGTTATTTCATCTTCGTTTCCGCTTTTCATTTCTAATTTTTCAACTTTAGCCGAGAGAATTTCATCGTCAGCCATTATTTCAGCGGCTCTTGCCTTACAAATCCCCTGAACTAAAATTTTTATTCCGCCATCAGGAATTTTCACGATTCTCATTATTGAAGCTAAAGTTCCAATTGAAAAAAGATCTTTAGTTCCAATTGAATCCTGCGGGTCAGTAGATTGTTTTTTTGAAGCCAGAAGTAAAACTAATTTAGATTCCTCAAGTGAACTATTAATTCCTTTAATTATTCTTTCATCAACAACTAATAGAGGAACAATCATATGAGGAAAAACCACTACGTCCATCGTAGGGATTATTGGAACTTGTGAAATTACCTCCTGCGAATTTCTTTTTGAAAATGTGTCCATAACGCTCCCCCTTTTTTAAGTTATTATTAAGTTTAAAAGTTATTAAGCTTTAAAGACAATATTTTCTCATTTTATATTTGAAAATAGTTTTAATTAATTGGTTTTAAAAAAAACTTTTTTTTAAATTACGATTGAATCGATATTTTTTTAAAAGTTATCTTTCTTGAAAAAAAATTAATAAGTTGTTAACATTTTGTGTATTAAGATTTTAATAATTATATTTCTCCGTGAAACATGAATTGATTTATGAAAAAATTATTAAATTTGGCATGGCTCGATTTAGAAATGACCGGTTTAAATCCTGAAAAAGATGTTATTGTTGAAATAGCTTCAATTGTAACAGATAAAGATTTAAATATTTTAGCTGAAGGGCCAACTTTTGTTGTTAACCAATCTCAGGAAAAATTAAAAGAAATGAATGAAATTGTTACTAAAATTCATACATCTTCAGGACTCATAAATGAAATTCCTGTTTCAAAAATTGCTTTAAAAGAAGCTGAGATGAAGACAATTTCATTTTTTGAGGAGTTTTGTTTCATTGGGGTTTCTCCATTATGTGGTAATTCTATCTGGCAAGATAGAAGATTTTTAAGAAAATATATGCCGGAATTAGACAATTTTTTTAATTATAGAATAATTGATGTATCATCAATCAAGGAAATTATAAAACGCTGGTATCCCAATGCATTAAAAGAATTTCAGAAAAAAGAAGTTCACAGAGCTATGCATGATGTCAGGGAATCAATTGCAGAATTAGATTATTATCGCAAAACTTTTTTTATTAAAGAATTTTAAAAACAACATAATTTTACAACGGGGATTCTTATGAAATTAAGAAATAATTTTTTAATTTTAAGTCTACTATTTATTAGCGTATTTAAATCTTATTCTTTTGATTCACAAATGGTTTTTTCACCCGATCGGCCACCAAGAAAAAAAAGATCATTCTTTATTTGTGCAGAATTGCCAGAAAAGCCTGCTAGAAAGAAATTGGTAGAATCATTAGTGAAAATAAAATTTAATCAAAAAGCTAAAAAGTTATTGATTGAACATGTAAGTACTCAGATTGAACATCGTGAAAATGTAGAAAAACTTGCCGAAGATATTCTAAACCGAGAAAATTTGATAAATATATTTTTAAGCGCGCTCAATAACTTTCAAGTAAGCGATGAAGAAATTCAACTAATTATAAAGTTTAGCAAATTGAGTGCTAAATTACCGGACAAATTTGATATTTTAGAATTACCAAAAGAAGATGCAGAAACTATTAACGATTTTACTGAAGCAAAAATTGAAAATAAATTATTTAATATTGACGGTTTTATAATTCAGCAATTAACGGGAATGTTTCAAACTAAAGCTGGAATCAGAAAATCCTTTTAATTAAAAAAGTAAATTTATTTTAAAATACTCATAAACTTGAGGTAATTTGCGAGTAAATGCCTTTCTTTACAATTCAAAATTAGTCGGATAACTTATTTGATATAACTATTTCAAATAGTATTGCAAGGAATTCATGATTGCCGAATCAACAAAAGAAAATAAAAATCATGGCTCAGTGATTCAAGTAAGTGGAACAGTTATTGATATACAATTCCCGCAAGATCTGGTTCCGCAAATATCAAATCTACTTTACGTTCATCTTTCTGACAGGAAAAAAGTTGCTCTTGAAGTTGCCCAACAACTTGGAGATGGTATTGTCAGATGTATTGCCATTGAAAATATTGAAGGAATTTCTCGTGGATTACTTGTTCATGACACAGGTGGGCCTATAAAAGTTCCTGTAGGCGATGCAGTTTTAGGAAGAATATTTAATACTTTAGGCCACCCAATTGATGCAAAAGGTCAAGTAAAAGCGTCTGAAGAATGGTCGATTTACAGAAAAACTCCATCGTTTATTGAACAAAAAATTGAAAATGAAATTCAGGAAACCGGAATTAAAGTAATCGATTTAATGTGCCCGTACATAAAGGGTTCAAAAATTGGTCTTTTTGGAGGCGCAGGCGTTGGTAAAACTGTTTTAGTAACTGAATTAATTGGTAATATTGCAAAAGAGCATGGAGGCGTTTCTGTTTTTACAGGAATTGGTGAACGCACAAGGGAAGGCAATGAACTTTGGATAGAAATGAAAGAATCCGGAGTTTTAGACAAAACTGCATTAGTTTTTGGCCAGATGGGAGAAGTTCCTGGCGCAAGATTAAGAGTTGGCCTTGCAGGTCTTACTATGGCAGAATATTTTAGAGACAAAGAAAAAAAAGACGTCCTTTTATTTGTTGATAACATTTTTCGATTTGTGCAGGCAGGTTCTGAAGTTTCTGCATTAATAGGACGCATGCCTTCAGCAGTTGGTTACCAGCCAACTTTGGCATCAGAATTAGGAGCATTTGAAGAAAGAATTACAAACACTGTAAATGGTGCAATCACATCTGTTCAGGCGGTTTATGTACCGGCTGATGATATCACAGACCCGGCTCCGGCAACTACATTTATGCATCTTGATGCAAGTACCGTTTTATCAAGAAAATTAGTTGAATTGGGATTATATCCTGCAGTTGATCCGCTTGAATCAAATTCAAAAGGTTTATCACCCGATATTGTGGGCAAAAAACATTATTCAGTTGCAAGAAAAGTACAATCAATTTTACAAAGATACAAAGAACTTCAGGACATTATTGCAATTTTAGGAATAGACGAACTTTCTGACCAGGATAAATTAATTGTTGAAAGAGCAAAAAAAATACAGAAATTTTTAACACAACCATTTTTCACTGCAGAAAAATTCAGTGGAATTCCTGGCGCATATGTCTCGAGAGAAAAATGTGTTGAAGATTTTGAGCAGATTGTTGAAGGGCATTGTGACAATTTACCTGAGCAAGCATTTTATATGGTTGGCACATTAGAAGATGTTAAGAAGAAAGCTGAAAAATTAAGAAGCTAAATTTTAAAATATGCTCGAATGGTTCGATAGGCTCACCACGAGCGGTTTAAAATAATCTTTCCCGTTCATCCTGAGCTTGTCGAAGGATAATGAGCAAAATTTTTATGCAATTACAAATAGCAAGACCGACAGAAAAAAAGTTAATTAATATTCTTTGGATAGATTTACAAACTCCTGTTGGTAGTTTTGTTATTCAACCTGAACATGCGCCAATGATTATTGCATTAAAACCTGATAGTTTTGTGACTTTTGCTTTAGAAAATGGAGCGCAAGAATCAGTTGCTGTAAAACAAGGTATTGCGCATGTTACCAGAGAATCTGTTACTTTATTATTGAATGAATGAAATTAATATAATAATTGTGGATTTCTTGTTAATAAATCTTGAATACGTTCAATATCATCTTTACCAAGTTCTTTATTAATTTCAATTTCGTGATCATTTAATTTAATTATTTCAAATACATACCAAGGTTTCTGATAAGTTACAAAATTTCCATTAACTTTTTGATAACAAATAGTAACTTTTTTTAATTGAGAAACATGATCGTATTCTTCATAGACAATTTTAAGTGGATAGACATTCTGATAATTAAGATTATTGTTTGATAAAAATTCTTCAAACTTATTTCTAAATTCATGTTCAGATTTTAAATTAAAAGCATTTTCAACATTCTTTAAATTTTTAAATGCTCCTACAAAATTATAATATCTAAATCCCCATTGTTTTGCTTTATTAGATTGTCTAGATATTAGTGATCTATTTGAACCTTGTAATTTCAATCGTTCTTCTTCAGTTAATTCGCGTGATCTTTTTGATTCTAGTTTGGACTCAGGATTTGAAGGAACTACAACAATAATTGGTTGCGCTGGCGACATAATTTCCGGAACATCAACTTTTTTTGGAACAGTTGCGACTTTTTGATTTCCATTTATTTTTTTATAAATTTTATAACCTAAATAACAACTTAATAATGCAGCGCTTACCATTCCTGCTTTTTGAAGTTCAGGTTTATGAAATTTGCAGAATTCATTTAATTTATCTTTGCCAATTTTTGCTTTTTCTAATAAAGAATTGTAATCATAATTTTGAATGTAATTTTTTAAATTCGTTAAATATTCAAAACCATGAGAATTTGTAATATTAAAAAGAAAAAGTAAAATTAAAATATTTTTTTTCATATTAATTCCAATTTAAAAATAAAACTTCATTATACAATTTAATGTGCTCCTGGAAACCTTTTTCTTTAATTAATTTATTTATTTCCTGAATTGTTAAACCATTTTCATTTAAATCAAAATAAAGAACACAATTTGATTCCATTGTTCTATATGGTGGTTGCAAATTACTTGATGTGCCAACATATGTTGCATTAAATTCCGACGATATTTTTTGAACAATTGCACTATAATGCATTCCTTGGTGAAAATCTTTTATTAAAAAAGCAATTCTTTTATATCTAATTTCAGTTGAATTTTCTTTTGAAAATTCTGCTTTAAATTGAATGAATTTTATTTTATTTTTTATAAATAGTTCGTAAATTTCTTTATTGTCCATTTCTTTATTTAATTCTAGAAATGCAAAATATCTTTCATTGCAATCAACAAGTTCAACTTTTCCTAAGTTTAAATTTTCAAGCGTATCTTTAAAATCAAACATTTCATGTCTCGCGGCAAAATCTACTGTTAACCTTTTGAATTTGTTTTGATTTTTAATTTTGACAGAATTATCTTCAAATAAATGGTCAAAAGCAAATATTTTTGTATTTTGTTCAGCTGCATTAGTTGAGCCGGCAACATTAGGAGCTGTAACTTCTTGAGAAATTGGTGGCTGCATAGCGCCAACCATTTTTGCATTTTCAGGCATATTCATTAATACATCTTCAACATCTGGTAAAAGGTCAAAGATATCTATGTCAACTTCTGTAACAGGAAAAAAATCTGAATATTCAATTCCAATTAATTTCAAATTAGTTGCCAATTCTTTTCTGCAAGTAGGTTTTGCAAGTTCAATCTTAATTCTATCAAAATAAATTTTTACAAGATTTCCAATTGATGCAATTTTTTCATAAAATGAATCTTTAATTAAATTTTGCAATTCTTCTTTTGATTTGAATACTATTATATAAGTTGAATATTTATTTGCATCTTCGACTTTTGTAAAAACTTTTTTATAAATTATTGCTCCAATAAAACCTGCAAAGACCGCCAATTCAATTCCATATTTTGTTAAAAAAGAGGTATTTTTTAAGAAATTTACATTACAAATTTTATCTATTAACTTTATTGCTTCATGTGACGACTGAAAAGTTTCATAATTATTGAAAGGCAAAGTTAAGACAGAGCCTCTAGAAACATTAGAAATTGAAAAAATTAAGGTTAAAAAAAGTAAATTTTTCTTCATATGTTTATTAATTGTTTTGTTTAAAGTTCTTCAATTTTTTTGATTATTTTTTTGAATAAAGGATTATCTGCGGTTGCTAATTTTAATGTCACCAATCCGTAAATTGAACTAAAGATAATGTTTTTAGGATAAGGCGAAATTTTCAAAGCTAATCCATCTATTAATTTATTTAATTGTTCGTATTTATTTTTATATTTTTCTTTATTTTTAAATGTTTTTAAATAAATTTTATATTCATGCACTTCGACGCCAAATGGGCTTGCTGCATCCTCTTTGCGATGTTCAGGAACAAATGATGGTTTTAGAAATTTCCTTTTTGTTTGTGCAGCATCGGGAATTGTATTTTCTTGATTCGTTGATTCATCTACCGTTCTTGCTTTTTTTAGGGGTGATTGACCATCTTCATCATTATTTTCAAGTTTACGTTTTACACTAATTGAATTTAATAAACTTCCGATTGAACCATTATCCTGCTCAGTATTTTGTTTTAATTCTGCTTCAAAACAATTTATTGAAATAAAACTGAAAATTAATGATAGAAATAATATTTTTTTCATTAAAAACTCCATTTAATATGCTAAATATAAATCCAAATTATGTTTTTTGACCAAATCTGTTATTTCTTGTGCAGTTAAACTTTTATTTAATTGATAATAAACAACTGCATCATATTTGAAAGGAAATGTGCAAATGTATCTTGCATTAAAAATGCTTTCAATTAATACCGGATAAATTGTATCCATCGCTTTATATTTAAAAGCAACTACATTACATATTTCAGGTATTTCGATTTTTATTCTTTGAACCGGTAAATAATTAACAATTTTTACATTTTCATAAGGAATTAAAATTCCAACTTGTGGTTTTTCAACTTTTTCTAAGTCAAAATCACAAATCATATTTTCTTTTAATGCAGGAAAATCTTTAATATTTACAGGCAAATATTCTTTACCGTCATCAGTTTTAATTATTAAACGTATTCCTTCAAGATTGCTATGAACAATTTGGCCAATAGTTGAAATTTGATTTGGATTTTTTGTTTTTTGCCCAGAAAACTGAAAATATTCTAAGTAGTAAAAAAATTGAATTAAATAAAATTGTTCTTTTGTTGGTTTTTTTTGATTATCATTTTTAAAAAATTTGTCATAAACAAATTTACTTAAAAAAGTTGCAGCAACTGCACACTCAACTGCATTTCTTTTTAACAATTTTGGTAAAAAATCTTTTGATCTTATTGCTAAATCAATAACTTTATTTTGTTCAACAAATGATTGAAAATTTGAACGATAATCAGCTGTTGGTACTGTTGCAATATTTGTTAAAAAATAAGTTAATAAAAATAAAATTTTAATTTGTTTTTTCATTGTGAACTCCATTTATTTTAAAACCATTGGTTCCGGTTGATAACGAACTTGTTTAATTTTTTTAACTTTTACCTTCTGAACATCTGGTAATACATCTGTGTTCGATTTAATTTTTTCCAATTCAAATTCATAAATATAATCTGAGTTTGAATGCAATCCCTGATCAATAACATGAAAATGCATTATATTGTCATTGATTCCATATAAAATGGTGTGAATAATTTGTTGATTGTTAACCGTACGTAATATTTGTCCAATTCTTCCGGTAAATTTTATTGAATGTGTTTTAAATATTTTATTGTAAGCAAAAATTGCTACAAATGTTGCAGCAACTGCACACTCAACTGCATTTCTTTTTAACAATTTTGGCCAAAAATCTTTTGATTTTATTGCCAAATCAATAATTTGCTTTTGAGCAACAAATGATTGAAATGCTGAATAATTTGTGACAGCTTTATAATCAACAACAGCTTTTGTAAATGAAATATTTGCTAAAAAATAAGTTAAAAATAAAAGTAAAATTTTAGTTTGTTTTTTCATTTGTAAACTCCATTTAATATGCGCCGTAAAAAGTTAAACTTTTATTTATATTGCGATCCAAATCTTTGTAACCAATTTTTATATATAAAGGACAAGTTTTTCCAGTATATTCATTTAAAAATATGCATCTATGAGTAATATTATTATCTTCCAATAATGTTTTAATTGGCTTAACTTCACCAGATCGAGTAGCGCGATAAGCTGGATATTTTTTTGTTAAATAAGTAGGTAAATCTTCAATTTTATCTGATTGAATTTCTTGCTTTTCTAATTCCACTACTTTTTGTGAATTTTTAAAAATTTTATTATAAGCAAAAATTGCTGCAAATGTCGCAGCAACGGCGAATTCAACTGCATTTCTTCTTAAGAATTTTGGTAAAAAATCTTTTGATCTTATTGCTAAATCAATAACTTTATTTTGTTCAACAAATGATTGAAAATTTGAACGATAATCAGCTGATTGTACTGTTACAATATTTGTTAAAAAATAAGCAAATAATAAAATTTTAATTTGTTTTTTCATTCTAATTACTTTCTTCTTCAATAATTCTAATGTCTACTGCGTGTTTTTTAGCCATTGGTTGAATTCGTGCGACAGCTTCATTAGTCATACTTGTTTCAGTAGAGCATTGTAAAATGCGGCGTTTATTTTTTTTAGACACACCTTGATTTGATGCAAACAAACGACTCGCTGCATATAATGCTATTGGCAAAACTAATAATAATTGACGAATACCGATATCGCGAAAAAACAATTGTGTATCTAAACCTGGATAGTCGTGGCAAATCTTATCTATGATGTTTATTGTTCTTCCAAGAGAAAAAAAATTCGAATTAGCACAGTTTGCATTTTGCAAAATCAATAAACCGAACAATAGATATAAAATATTTTTTTTAAGTTTCATTATTTCTTATCCTTAGATTTAGAATTCCATAAATATAAAATTGATGCTGTAGCAATTGCGCCACCTGCAAACCCAATTAATTTATATTTGGTTGGAATGAATTGTGCATTTCCTCTAATTAACTGTTCATTTTCTTTAATAAGCTTTCTGTAGGTCTTTACTAAATTTTTATTCCATTCCAAAAAATTCCTAAGATCAGCTAAAGTTGGATATTCAATATTGCAAATTTTATCTACAGCATTTGTTACGAAATCAGTAGAAAAATAATGGGAATAATTAGAATTTGCATTTACATCAGAATTATTCATTAACGCATAAAAAATTGTTAAAAATAGTATAATTTTTTTAAAAAGCATTTTTGTCCCTTAAGATTCCCTATTTAATTGTTATATTTATTCAATATATACTAATATGTAAAATTAGCAAATCCTAAAATTGACAAACTGAAATAATTATAAATTACTTCTGATATTGACCTGATTAAGATATTTTTCTCTGGTTAATTTCATGAAAGCGCCTTTTTCTTCAAAGCCAAACCTGTTTTTATAATAATCTTTTAAGGCGTCTAAAGGTCTTGGGTTTAATTGTTTATTATGTTCGAATGGTTGAGGGGCTAGTATTACAGATTTCACTTTATATTTTTTGAATAATCGATTTAATGCAGTCCACATGAGGATAAGATCGAAATTCTTACTTCTAAAATCAGGAGATATATGAAACATTGAAATATAGCCTTCAGCTTTTGTTGATGAAGCTTGAAAGGTAATATAACCAAGCTCGTCATTTCCATTTTTTAATGTGTATTTTCCCCACTTATTTTGCTCTTTTAATTCCAATCTTATTTGTGAATTATTGGATTTATTTGTTTTAGAATTAACCTCAGCAGCATTAACTATGCAATTTATAGGCAAGATTGTTGCGATAATTAATAAATTAAATTTAAATTCCATTTTTAACTCCATTTTGGAAAAAATGACTCTATTCAAATAATAGATGAAAATTAATAAAAGTAAAGAAATATTTAATAAATTTAATCAGAATTGACAAATATGAAATATTTTAATGATCAGGTTAGTAAAGGGAAGCCCATTTCCTTTAATGCCTCTTCCACTTTTTCGTGAGTCGTATTTTTGAATTGGAGAAGAATTTCTTTATAAGAATGAGAATATCTTAAATTTGATATTATCATTATTATAAAAGATTTCTGTTTAAGTTCTTTTAATTTCTTTTGAGTCGAGTAAAAATCTTCTTCAGATTTTATTTTTATTGTAACGAAAATTGGTTTTCTTCTTATTTCAACTTCATCTAATTGCATAGAATTAATTTGATTCATTATAATTAACAGTAATAAAATAAGCTTGTTTTTCATGAATAGCCGTTCTCCCCGTATTATTTTTATTTATAAACTTTCGGTTAAGTTAAATTTCTCCTTTTAATATTTTTTTCATTTTTTTTACTTTCCAACTGCATAATATTTTATAACTGGTCTGATTTTATAATTTCCAATGTGATTTTTATCAAATAAGGCTATAGCTTCAGATTCGGAAACTTCTTCATTGAATTCAAATTTAACTAATTTCCAATCTTCTATTGTGTTTTTAATAGTTCCTAGCTTTATTGATTTCTCTTTAAATGTTTTAAAATCTTTTTTCAAAATAAATTCAATCATATATTGTTTACATTTTGGGTTTTCTTTAAAATCGGCTGAATTTAAAGTCGCGAAAGAAAAAATAATTAAAATTAAAATTTTTTTCATATAAACCTTTATTTATTTATAAAATTCCATTTTATCTTTATAATTTTCTCATGAAAAAAAATTTAGGCAACGTAATTTCAGGCTCTTTAAATGACGGTTTTTTAATCAGAATTAATTCTGAAATAAATACGCAGGAAATCAAAACCGGAAAATTTGTTTCAATTCACAGCAATGATTACAAATTTTTTTCTTTAATCACTGATCTTAAATTAGAAGTTAATAATCCGGAAATTTTACTTTTCCCACCATCGCAAAATGAAAAATTATTAATGGAAATTTTGCGTAAAAAAAATATGTATGCAACTGCACTTTTAAAGCCGATGGTTATGGTAGACAAACATAATAATGTTTTGCCAGTAAAAACAATTCCTTCGCATTTTTGCCAGGTTTTTGAAGTTGATGATAAAGATGTAGCATTAATTTTTGGAGATGAAAAAGAACATAAAAAATATTTTAATGTCGGACATCCGATTGATATGACAACTCCGGTATGCCTTGATTTAGAAAAATTAGTTGAACGTTCAAACGGAATTTTTGGAAAAACAGGAACAGGAAAAACTTTTTTAACAAGGTTAGTGTTAGCTGGAACAATTAAAAATGAAAAGGCCGTTAATTTAGTTTTTGATATGCATGGTGAATATGGATTACAAGCCAGAAAAGAAGGAAATAATCAGGCTTTTGTTAAAGGTTTAAAAACTTTATTTCCGGATAAAATTGTAATATTTTCCTTGGATCCTGAATCAACAAGAAGGCGTGGAGGAATGCCTGATGTAGAGATTAATTTATCTTATCAGGATGTTAATGTTGAAGATATTTTGTCATTGCAAATGGAACTTAATTTGCATTCAACTGCTATTGAATCTGCATATTTAATTTCGGCAAAATATAAAAAAGAGTGGCTTTCAGTCTTGCTTTCACGGGGCGAAGATATAAAAGAATTTGCAAATGAAATTGGCGCAAATATTGAATCTTTAGCTGCGTTGTACAGAAAATTAAAACGCATTGAAAGATTAAATTTTTTTACTCCTGAGAAAGCAAAATATTCTATTATTGATCAGATGATGGAATATATTTCTAAGGGTAAAAATATAATTGTTGAATTTGGAAATTACAATTCTTCTTTTGTTTATTTATTAATTGCAAACATTATAACGCGTAGAATTCATAATGAATATATTTCAAAAACTGAAAGATTTTTAGGTTCAGGCAAAAAAGAAGATGAACCGCAAAAACTATTAATTACAATTGAAGAAGCACATAAATTTTTAAACAGTTCAGCAGCGCAACAGACTATTTTTGGAACAATTGCGCGTGAAATGAGAAAATATTATGTTTCGCTTTTAGTTGTTGACCAAAGACCTTCAGGTATTGATCCTGAAATAATTTCACAAATTGGTACAAAAATTATTGCTCAATTAAATGATGATAAAGATATTCAAGCTGTTTTAAGCGGAACAAATGCGAATAATTTTAAACCGATTCTTGCATCACTTGATAGTAAAAAACAAGTTTTATTGGTTGGTCATGCAGTTGCAATGCCTGTTGTTATTGAAACAAGAGAGTATAATGAAGAATTTTACAAAGCAATGAATGATTATATTAAAAAAACATCAAAAGAAATTATTCAGGAAATTTTTTAATTGATTTATCAAATGAATCTGTTAATATTTTTTTAAATACAAAAAAATTGAGGAAAAATCATGAAACTCTTAAATTATAAGTCATTTGCTTCCGCATTTGTTTTAGTTCTGTTACTTTCTTTGGCAGGTTGTGGTGGATCAAAAAATAAAAATAAACAAGAAAATTTACAAGAATTAACTGCACTATTAATTAATCAGGACCAAATGCTTAAAGCAATGGAAATGATGGTTGATCAATTAGCTCAAATGGGAAAAATTGATAAAGCAAAAACTAAAGAAATAATTGGCGAAATGGCTCAAAAATTCAATTCTGATGAAACAAGAAAAGAATTTATGGACATTTACGATAGACATTTCAATGATAAAGAAATTGAAGAACTTCTTGCATTCTACAAATCCTCAGTTGGTAAAAAGACAATGGAAAAAATGCCTGAAATCATGGCAGAAGCTTCTCATATCGGCATGAAAGTTGCTCAAGATGTTATGATGAAATATATGCCAAAAGAAGAAGAAGTTAAAAAAGCTCAAAATCGACCAGCAAAAAAATAAGTAAACTAAAAACTTAATAAGTAATTTAAGAAGTCGTTTTTAAAGACGGCTTCTTTTTTTTTAGTATATTCTTACATTAACTCTCATTAATTTCTATTTGACATAAAATCAATATTTGCTATTATTTTAAATATCTTTAAATTCTATTTTTTAGGGGATTTCATGAAAAAGTTATTTATTTTAGTATTTTTATTATTTTTTGGAAATTCAATTTTTAGTATGCAAAAATGTAGAAGTAGTATGAGTGGACTAAGTACTTTAAGTATAACGCAGGTTGAAAAACAGCAATTAGCTGAAGAATTATTTGAAAAAGCATATGAAAAAAAAGCAACTATTAAATGGGTTTTTCAATTTTTTAATAACTATGTAGAAACTTATCCGGAACTTGAAAATATTAAAAAAGATTTTGTTGAATTAGTTAAGAAATATTTTGATGAGCGTTACGAAGAATTTAAAAAAATATTTGTAGAAACATTTTGTAAAAATTTGACTTCTGAAATCGAAGAAATGCTGGAAGAAAAACCATCCGAAGAAATTTTTAAACATCAAATTTTTGTAAATTTTAATGAGCGAATTAAACAATATATTACGCAAGTTATTAATGATGTTAATCAGAATTACTTAAATAGAATATTACAAGAAACTGAAGGATTTGATGCTTGTGGCGGAATATTTAATTGCTTCGGTAATAATTAACTTTTTTTAAGATTAAATTATTTACCGCAACATTTTTTACTTTTTTTGCCTGATCCGCATGAGCAAGGTTCGTTTCTGCCAATTTTGTCAGATTCTTTTTGTACAGTTTTAGGAGCTGCGCCTTCTTCTTGGGCGGCTGCAGAAATTAAATTTAATTCCTGTAACTCTTTTTCTCTTCTTTCTTCAAGCTCATGCATATCAAATGTTTCAAGATTTAAATGGAAAATATGGTGAACAATTTCCATTTTTATGCTTTTTAGCATTTCTTTAAACATATCAAAAGCTTCGCGCTTGTATTCAATTAATGGGTTTTTTTGTCCCCAACTGCGCAAATTTATTCCTTCTTTTAAATGATCAATGTTGAGCATGTGTTGTTTCCACGCTTTATCAATTGTTTCAAGCATTAACCATTTTTCTGCTTCCTGAATTTGTTTTTTTTCTTTTTGATTTCTATAAAGATCATATTTTTCTAACAATAAATTAATCAGATCTTTTTCTAAAATATCGGCATTATTTTTATTAATTCCGGCATTTTCAAATTCTTTTTTATCAAGTCTTGTTAATTGAGTTAAAAATTCTATAACTTTATTTGCTTGTTCAGTCGTAATTTTTCTTCCCGGAATAAAATCAGCAACAATTGTTTCTACAGTTTCAGAAATAAAATCACGTACTAAATCGTAAATATTTTCTTCGCTTTCTAAAATTGAACGACGATATTTATAAATAACAATTCTGTGCTGATTTAAAACATCATCATATTCAATTAAATGTTTACGAATTTCAAAATTGTGTTTTTCAACTTTTTCTTGAGCATTTTCTATTGTTCTGGAGATAAATTTAGATTCAATTACTTCGTCTTCTTTCATTCCGTATCTTGCCATATTTTTCTTTAATGAATCTCCGGCAAAAATACGTATTAAATCATCTTCTAATGAAATATAAAATCTTGATTCTCCCGGATCTCCTTGTCGTCCGGAACGTCCACGCAACTGATTGTCTATTCTTCTACTTTCATGTCTTTCAGTTCCAAGTATATAAAGTCCGCCTGCTTTTTTTGATTCAGGAGTCAATTTTATATCCGTTCCACGTCCTGCCATGTTTGTTGCAATAGTTATTCTTGCAGCTTCGCCCGCATGCGCAACAATTTCTGCTTCTCGTTCATGATGCTTTGCATTAAGAACTTGATGAGGTAATCCATTTATGCTTAAAATATCGCTAATATGTTCTGATGTTTCAATTGCAATTGTACCGATTAATACGGGTTGTCCTTTTGCAAATCTTTCTTTTATGTCTTTTACAATTGCATTGTATTTTCCTGCTTTTGATAAGAATATTAAATCAGAATTATCTGCACGAATCATTGGCATGTTTGTAGGAATAGAAACAACATCCAAGCCGTAAATTTTGTAAAACTCTTCAGCTTCGGTCATTGCTGTACCTGTCATGCCCGCTAATTTTTTATATAATCTGAAATAATTTTGTAATGTGATTGCAGCTAAAGTTTGGCTTTCGCGTTCAATTTTTACGCCTTCTTTTGCTTCAATTGCCTGGTGTAATCCATCGCTATATCTTCTTCCCGGTAAAATTCTTCCGGTAAATTCATCTACAATCAAAACTTCATTATCCCGCACCACATATTCAACATCTTTTTTAAATAATGCATGTGCTTTTAATGCTTGCGTTGCATGATGCAATAATTGTAAATTTTCAATTGCGTAAAGATTATCAATTTTAAATCCAGCTTCTACTTTATCAACGCCGGATTCAGTAAATTGAGCAGATTTTGCTTTTTCATCAATTGTGTAATCTTCGTCTTTTTTTAATCTTTTTATAATATTATTTGCTTCAATATAAAGACTGCTGCTTTCATTTGCAGAACCTGAAATTATTAAAGGAGTTCTTGCTTCATCAATTAAAATTGAGTCAACTTCATCAACAATTGCAAAATTTAAATCCCTTTGAACATAATCTTCAAGCCTGAATTTCATATTGTCGCGAAGATAGTCAAATCCTAGTTCATTATTTGTAGCGTATAAAATATCTGCATTGTAAGCTTTTTTGCGTTCAACATCACTCATGGAGTTCTGAATTATTCCAACTTCCAAGCCAAGATGTTTAAAAATTGGCGACATCCATTCAGCATCGCGTTTTGCAAGATAATCGTTAACGGTAACTAAGTGAGCGCCTTTTCCTGTCAATGCATTTAAATATAATGGTAATGTTGCAGTTAAAGTTTTTCCTTCACCAGTTTTCATTTCAGAAATTTTACCTTGATGAAGTACAATTCCACCCATTAACTGGACATCAAAGTGACGTTGCCCTAATTTTCTTTTTGAAGTTTCTCTGACAACAGCAAAAGCTTCCGGTAAAACTGCATCTATGTGTTTACCTTTTGCCAATTGCTCTCTGAATTCATTTGTTTTTGCAGTTAATTGTTCATCAGTAAGTTTGCTTATTGATGGTTCTAAAGCATTAATTTGTTCAACTATTGGTTGTAATTGCTTTAATTTTCTTTCATTTGCCGTACCGAAAACTTTAGCTAATAAAGCTGTTACCATGTTCTTTTTAAGATCCTTTCTAATTTATATTAATTTTAGAGCTTTAATTGCCAAATGTAAATAATTTGGCTTATTTTAAGAATTTAAAGCAACAATTGTCATCTGAAGGCCGGATTTTTCTTTTTCTTTTCTGTGAGAGCAAAAATTGGGCATGCAAATTGTGCAAATATTATAACCAAAATTGATATTTTTTATTCCTGATTTTTCCAGGATAATTTGATTATATAATGGAATATCAAAATAAGTTTTACTATGAATTTTTTTTAAAGAATTTAAAGCTAAATTTTTATCTTGGATATTTTGTTCAAAATCGCAAGATACTTCATAACAACAAATTTTAGCATTTGGACCGAAAAATATATCTATATCTTTTTCTTCTGATTTAAAATTTTGTTTCATTTGTTCAATAACTTTTGTTGCTATATTTTTTATTGTGCCTTTCCAGCCTGCATGTGCAATAGCGCAAATATCTTTGGCTTTGTCGTAATAAATAATTGGCAAACAATCAGCAGTTAAAATGCCAATTGCTACATTTTTTTGATCTGTTATTAAGTAGTCACCTTCATTTAAGATTTTTATTGTTTGGAGCGAAGGCTGGGTTGAATCAATTATATAACCATCATTACCATGGACTTGATTTAAAAAGACAATATTTTTAAATGAATTTTTTATTGAAAGAAATTGTTTTTGAAGATCATTTTCCAGCTCTTGCTTGTTATCAAATTTTAAAGCTCTGAATTTCTCAATTGTAAAAGGACTTGTTTTAGTATCACCAAAATAAATTGAAAATTTAGGATTATTGTGAACTATCATAATAAAAAATCATAACATTTTTTTAAAATGATAATAATTTAAATTGTGGATTTTCTTGATTCTTTAGCTTTTTTAATTATTTGATTTCTCAATTCAACTGCTTCATTTTCAGCAATTCCCTGAATTCTTCCTTGAATGGCAGACATATATTGACCGTAACCGGACGATCCTGCAGTTAAAATATAAATTGATGAAATTCCCAAAAATCGACCTATCGGTCCTTGTTTGATATCAACACTTTGAATTCGGTCATAGGGAATTGAAAGATAATGTTTAAAAATAATTCCTGATTCCTGATAATAACTTTCGTCTTTTAACATGTAACAGAAATTATTATATGAAAGTTTTGCTAAAAAATAAGCTAAAATAATTAAAGCAATTATGATTAAAAAAATTATAAGTAAAATATATGAATAATTTAATTGTAAAAGACCACCGGCAATTGCTATAGAAATGATAATAAAAAGCGGTAATGAAAAAGAAACAACGACAAGATAATCTCTAAATAATAACCAAATTGCTTTCGGATTTAATTTATTCATAATTTCCTTGATTTAAAAAAATAATAAGGTTTAATTTATCAAATAAATTGCAAATATGCAATAAAATTATAATTTCGATCTTATTTGTTTTTCAGGAGCTAAATGCTTCATTAAGAAGTTGTAAATATTTAATTTCTGTGCTTGTTGTAACAATAATTCGGCATCTAAATTATTGATATGCTTATCAGATAAATCTAATCTAAATGATGTTAAAAATTTGCAATATAATAATATAAAATGCCATATGCTTTCATATTTCAATCCAATCTTATCAATTTTTTTAAAACCGACATTATCTAAAAGAGATTCTAATCTTTTAATGTGAGCTGCTCCAAAATGTGCTATCATTATTTTATTTTTGCAATTTAAAATTTCATGCAAGATTTTTGCTTCTAGTAAAGGATCCACCCATTTTAAAAATTCTTCATTACATTCATTAAAATTATTAAAATCAAAAGTTAATACGATGTCATTTATCAATCTTTTTTGAACTAAAATCATACATAATAATAAAATAAAACATGTTTTACTTTTTTTAAAATTATTTGCGCAATTTTTATAATATTTATTTATAATATTATTTTTTGATTCATTTTTATAGGAATCGATTTCATTGGATATTGTTATAAGATTTGACGCATCGTTTCTACATTCTAAATTATCGCATGTTATTTCAAATTTATTTATAAGAAAATTTAAAAATGACAATGAAGCAATTCCTCTTCGTATTTTATTTGCTTCTATTGTGCTTTCCTTTTCAACTTTTTTTATATCTAAAATTATACCTAACAAAGATTTTTCATTTTTATAAATTTCACGAACATATAATTTTTCAAGAAAATCTTTTAATATTTGATCCTTAGATTCTATTTCAACTATTTCATTTAGGACCAAAATATT
>Ga0207014_1064_pt1 | contig 20884 bp, 9 predicted proteins | sample Alteio_BWMinCont_56_FD_153495 | JGI IMG/M metagenome (GOLD analysis project Ga0207014, IMG submission 153495) | Enriched cells from forest soil in Barre Woods Harvard Forest LTER site, Petersham, Massachusetts, United States -... | ecosystem: Environmental > Terrestrial > Soil > Temperate forest >...
TACATAATCGGGTACGTAACCATGTACAGCGGTAATAGCAGCATGAATTTTACTCATCTTAATATTTTTTATTGAAAAGGGGTTTTAGTGTTGTCAAATAAATTTTATTAGTACCTCTAATGTACGGATAATTGATGTGCGGATGTGCAAATTTCAAATGTGCGGATAAAAAATTATAAATCATTCGCACATCTGCACATCCACGCATCCGCACATTAATAAGCCCATTTTAAATATATCGATCCCCACGTGAAGCCTCCGCCAAAAGCGGCCAATATCAAATTGTCGCCTTTTTTAAATTTATTTTCCCACTCCCACAAACATAATGGTAAAGTTCCGTTTGTGGTATTGCCAAAGCGCTCAATGTTTATAACAACCCTATCTTCACTAACGCCGGTGCGTACGGCCGTAGCATCAATAATGCGTTTATTTGCCTGGTGAGGCACAAGCCATGCAATGTCATCGGGCGCAAGGTTATTCCGTTCCATAATTTCGGCAGCAACATCGGCCATATTGTTCACAGCAAATTTAAATACCGTTTTACCCTCCTGGTAAAGATAGTGCTCATTGGCGTCTATCGTTTCGTGCGTAGCCGGCTTTACTGAACCACCTGCCTGTTGGTTAAGGAACGGTAAGCCAGAGCCATCGCTTTTTAAAATAGAATCGATAACACCATTGCCTTCAGCATTGGGCTCCAGCAAAACAGCGCCGCAGCCGTCCCCAAAAATTATACAGGTAGCGCGGTCTTTATAATTTATCATTGACGACATTTTATCGCCGCCCACAACTAAAACCTTTTTATGCTTGCCGCTCTCAATAAATTGAGAACCCGTAGCCAAACCAAATAAAAATCCTGAACACGTAGCCTGAAGGTCATAGCCCCAGCAATTTTTGGCCCCAATTTTATCGGCCAGTATATTGGCTGTAGCCGGAAATACCCTGTCGGGCGTTGAGGTGCAAAAAATGATCAGCTCAATTTCATCAGCACCAATCCCGCGTTTTTTCAATAAGGCCTGCACCGCCGGAACTGCCATGTCGGATGTGCCAAGGCCTTCTCCTTTTAGAATGCGACGTTCCTTAATGCCTGTGCGTATCGTTATCCACTCGTCGTTAGTATCTACCATCGTTTCCAGCTCGTGATTGGTTAGCACATAATCGGGTACGTAACCATGCACGGCTGTAATAGCAGCATGAATTTTACTCATTATAAATTTCGTTACTCGAAAGCTGATCTTATTTTATCAATAAGGGCGCTTTCGACCATATTTTTTGACAGAACGACCATATTTTTTATGGCCTCCGGGTTTGATATACCATGGCCTACCACAACAGGTGCATTAACGCCCAATATAGGGCTGCCCCCGTATTGCTCATAATTAAACGCGTTGTAAAAACTATCATTGATACCCTTTTCGTGGGCAACATCATAAAATGATTCGGCGAGTTTTAAAATAACATTACCCGTAAACCCATCACACACCAGCACATCGGCAACATCATAAAACATGCTGCGGCCTTCCACATTGCCAACAAAATTAAACAGGGTTGATTCTTTCATCAGCGGATACGCTGCCTGGCATAGTATGTTGCCCTTGCCTTCTTCCTCGCCGATATTAACAAGGCCCACGCGGGGTTCGGCCACATTATAAACGTATTTGGCAAATAAGCTGCCAAGTGCGCCAAACTGAAGTAAATATTCGGGTTTGCAATCTGCATTGGCGCCAACATCAACCAAAACGCCCAGGTTGCCTTTTAGTTGCGGCATAATACTGGTTATGGCAGGACGTAAAACACCGGGAATGGTTTTTACACTTAACACAGCGCCTACAAGCATTGCGCCACTGTTACCAGCCGACGAAAATGCATCGATGCCGCCTTCTTTAAGCAGTTTAAAGCCTATTGAAATGCTTGAATTTGGTTTTTGAACGAAGGCCTTTGCGGGATGTTCGCCCATATCTATCATTTCTGTAGTATGAACGAACTCGAAATTATCGGGATTGAAATTATTTTCCGCAAGGATGCCTATGGCGATTTCTTTATCGCCAATAAGCACCAGTGTTTGACCGGCCGATAGCTCTTTATATGCCGCAATTGCCCCTAAAACCGTTGCTTTGGGAGCGAAATCACCGCCCATAATATCTAAGCCAATCTTCATTTCAGAAAATTAAAAACTTAGGCTACAGCTGCTTTCTCGATCAGTAACTTGCCGTTATAATAAACATTACCATCAACAGTATAAGCCCTGTGTGGCAAATGCACAGCACCGGTAGTTTTGCAGGTGGTTAAAGTAGGCAATGGCGCGTTATCGTGCGTCCTGCGCTTGTCTCTTCTTGATTTGGATATTTTCCGTTTTGGATGTGGCATGATCCTATTTTTTTATTAATTATTTAAATTTTTGATCTTCATTTGCCTCACCTAAATCCTCTCCAAAGGAGAGGACTTTAAAGCAAAATCAGACCCATTCTTTTTTTTTAAGCCCCTCTCCCTCTGGAGAGGGGTTGGGGTGAGGCCTTATTTAAATTTTTTGAGCGCATCCCACCGTGGATCTGGCTGCTCATCTTGTTCTGTATTTGCTGAAAGCTTATTTAAGTTATCCAGCATTTCTTTATCACAATACGGGGTTTTACCCTCGTCGATGCATACCGTTATAAATGGCATTGCAACGTTTATGTATTCATAAATCAGCCCTGCTATATTGATCTCATGATCATTTTTAGTAAGGATAATGATCTCTTCATCTTCACCTATCGCCTCTTCGCTAAACTTGGCCACCTGCTGTTCGTGTATATCCACATGCTGCGGATATTGCGCCAAACAGCGGTCGCAGTTTGCATCAATTGTGCCATTGATCGCGAAATTCAGGATGAGCATTGTCTCCTGCCTATCCAACTCAACCTTGCACAAAAGGTTTGCTTTTTTTACCAGTGAATATTCAAATTCATCAAAAAAAGCATCATTAACAACAAACTCAAACTGGTGCTTTCCCAGTTTGAGGCCGGTAAAAGGAATCGAAAATTCTTTTAGCGATTTCAATGAGCAACAATTAGCCCGCAAATGTAAGGATAAATATTAAAAGTGGAAAGGGTTTTTTTAAATAGGGGTTATGCGGTAAAATGTAGCAATAGCAGGCATAGTTTTAGATAAATAACACCCCCGGTTTGATTTATTTTACTATGCAATATATTTTTAATTACATTTATCACATTATTAAACTATAGATCAATTGTTAACCCACTAAACCTTAAAGCAATGCTTAGATCGCTACGTTATGTTTTTTTTATACTGTTTGCGTCTATAAGTGCAATTAGTTATGCACAAGTACCTATTATCAGTTACAGTGGCCCGCAGGTTTACACGGCAGGCACTGCTATTACGCCGCTTGTACCTGCCAGTAGCGGGGTGGCTGCGCCGGTATACAGCAGTTCACCAACCACCTGGCTCAATGGATCCGTCCAGGTCATGAGCATGGCGTCAGATGGGATCGGCAATATTTATGTTGCCACTGATGATCGGGTGGTAAAAAAATACCCGGCGGGGGGTGGCCAACCGGTTACTTTGGGCGTGGGCTTTCTTGGGCCATATGGCCTGGCTGTTGACGCTGCCGGCAATGTGTACGTTGCAGACGTGGGAAATAACGCGATATGGGAAATCCCGGTTAACGGCAGTTGGCCAATTATTATTGGTTCGGGTTTTAGCAGCCCCACCGGGGTTGCAGTTGACGCCGCCGGCAACGTTTTTGTGGCCGATGCTGGACACAACGCCTTAAAGAAGATACCCGCAGGCGGTGGCCCCGTTGTGACGTTGGTGCAGGAAAGCAACGTTATTCCGGACAATGATTTGTATGATGTAGCTGTGGACGGTGCGGGCAATGTTTATGCAGCACATAGTGGTATAGGTAATGTTTACAAAATCCCGTCCGGCAGTAATACCGCAGTGACCCTGGCATCTAACTTTGATGCCACAACAGGTATAGCAACTGACGCGGCGGGTAATATATTTTTGGCCTGTTATAGCTCCAATGTAATAAAAGAGATCCCTGTTGGAGGCGGTGCTATTGTTACTTTAGGTGCTGCATTTAGCCAGTTGAGTGGCATAACGATTGATAATGCGGGCAATCTCTACGCTATAGATGAAGTAAACACTGTAAAGAAGCTAACGTTTGCCGGCGGCTATGTTGTAAGCCCCGAGTTGCCGCAAGGTTTAAACATAAATAATACCACGGGCGTTATTAGTGGTACGCCAAATTCAGGCAGCCCGGCAACAAATTACACCATTACGGGTTCAAACGCTGCGGGCAATGCAACTGCATCTTTAAATATAACTGTTAATGGCTTTACTAACCTGGCCCTCGGTGCGGGAACATTGCAACCGGCATTTACTCCGGGCGTGTATACCTATTCGGTGAAATTAAGCAGCGCTATAACTTCAATCAATGTAAGTCCAACAGATTCAGACCCCGGCGCAACAATAACCGTCAACGGGGTTGCCGTAGTAAGTGGTGCCTCATCTGCCGTGGCATTAACAACGTCAAAAAACAATATTATCACGGTTTCAGTTACGGCCACAGGCGGGGCAACCTGGACTTATACTATCAATGTGGTACAGTTCCCTGTGATTAGTTATTCCGGGCCACAAACCTATATTGCCGGTACAACCATTACACCGCTAACGCCAACGAGCGTCGGGGTTGACCCGCCCGCTTACAACAACACAACGACTTTTTATTTAGGTGAAGGGTTTTTTAGTTCACTGCGGGGAATAGCAATAGATAACAGTGGCAATATATATGTATGCGACCCCGGTGCTGACCAAATAAAAAAAGTCCCGGTTGCCGGTGGCAACCCGGTTATTCTTGCTTTCGACCTTAGTAACCCGCTTGGTGTTGCAGTAGATGGCAATGGCGCCAATATATATGTAGCTGAATCGGGTAAGGGGCTTGTTAAGCGTATCCCACTGCGGGGCGGCGGTACTACAGCCATTATAGGCACGGGATTTATAAACCCTGTAGGCGTAATGGTTGATAAAGCGGGGGACGTTTATGTTGCTGACAATGGGAATAATGCGGTTTACGAAATAGCCGCCGGAAGCGGCAATACAACGATGATAGCCAATGGTTTTCCAAATATTACAGCCATCGCTGGCGATGTTTTTGGCAACATATATGTCACCGATGCTACGGAAAACGCGGTGTTTAAAATAGCGGAAGGAGAATCATCCGGACAATTAATTGCCGGCGGGTTCAACAATCCTTCGGGGGTTGCGGTAGATCCTTCGGGCAATTTGTTTGTTGTTGATCCGGGAAATGTCGAGTTAAAAGAGATAATAGCAGGGACAACTACGCCGTTAGTAATAGGGACCGGTTTCCAGGGAGCCGGTGTGGTTGTTAACCAGGCGGGGATAGTTTATTTTAGCGATGCCGGGGGTAGTGAGATCAGAGGCATTTCGCCTATTGGCGGATATTATATCAGCAGCACTTTACCCGCAGGATTAAGTTTTAGTAACACTACCGGCATTATTAGCGGCAGCCCCACCGTCGTCAGCCCGGCTACAAATTATGTGATCACCGCCTATAATACGATGGCCCAGGCCGGTTCGGCAACTGTAAATATTGGCGTTAAGCTGCCGTCAACAAATGCAAACCTCGCAAGTTTAAAAATAAGCAACGGCACTTTAAGCCCGGTATTTACGGCGGCCAATACGAGTTATACAGCAGTTGTAGCAAATATCGTAACGGCAATTACACTAACACCCGCCACCGGCGATGCAACAGCTACGCTGAAGGTAAATGGCACAACAGTAGCTTCCGGCACAGCAACGGCAAGCATTCCTTTAAATCTTGGTCCAAATACGATAACAACAATGGTAACAGCCCAGGACGGGATCACAACAAAAACATATACCTTAACGGTAACCCGTTTGGCATCAACAGATGCGTTGTTAACTTCCATAAAGTTAACCCCAGCTTCAGCGCTCACTCTTGTTACCTCCGGCCCAGGGGATGTGAATTATACTACGACGGTCGCACCTACGACCAGCAGGATCACAATAACTCCAACAACGCAAGACGCTACCGCAACCATAAAAGTAAACGGTATATTAGTAGCATCGGGCACAGCATCGCAACTAATTCCGTTATCAGTGGGTAGTAACGTTATTGACATAGTTTCCACAGCGCAGGACGGCGTTACTACAAAAACTTATACCATAACTGCAACAAAAACAGTATCATCAACTGCAAGCCTTGCTAATCTTAAAATAAGCAGCGGAACTTTAACACCTGTATTTGCAACCGGAACAGCAGCCTATACCGCATCTGTGGCAAATTCAATTACATCGATAACGGTTACACCAACTGTTACTGATGCAACGGCCACAGTAAAAGTGAACGGCCTACCGGTAGGTTCAGGTTCGGCTTCGTCAGCAATCCCTCTGGTTGCAGGGACTAATAATATAAGCACGATAGTGACAGCACAGGATGGTGCTGCCACCCAAACCTATACGGTATCAGTAACCCGTGCGCCATCAACCGATGCTCTACTAACCAGCATCAAACTAACCCCTGTATCAACATTGACCGTCATAACTGGCCCAAGCTATGTTAATTATACTACAACGGTAGCGGCAACAACCAGCAGCCTAACAGTAACAGCAGCAGAACAAGACCCTACAGCTACCTTAAAAATAAACGGCGTAACAACAGCACCCGGCACGGCATCGGCGCCAATTACGTTAACTACAGGCACCAATACGATCAACATCGTCTCCACAGCTCAAGATGGTGTAACAACAAAAACGTATACCATAACCGCCACCAAACCGGAATCGGCAAACCTTTCAGCATTAAAACTCAGCAGCGGGATATTGTCGCCAACCTTTGCAACCGCCACAACCAATTACACATCAAGTGTAACCAATGCTACAACCTCGATAACAGTAACACCAACCACTGCCGATGCAACCGCGACGGTAACCATTAATGGCACATCAGTAACATCCGGCACAGCATCGTCGGCGATTCCTTTAACTGTTGGGGCCAATAAAATAACAACTATTGTAACCGCTCAAAATGGTACTACCACGCAAACTTATACCGTAACGGTAACAAGAGCTGCATCAGCCGATGCGCTATTAACCAGCATAAAGCTATCGCCTGCATCAACATTAATCGTTGTAACCGGGCCGGGTTATGTGAATTACACAACATCGGTCCCCAACTCAACCAGCAGTGTTACAGTAACGGCAACAGAACAGGATGCAACAGCAACTATAACGGTGAACGGCATAACAACAGCATCGGGCACAGCATCAGCGCCAATTACCTTAACTACAGGTACGAATGTGATCAATATTGTTTCCACAGCCCAGGATGGCGTTACAACAAAAACCTATACTATTACGGCTACCAAACCTGCATCGGCCAACCTATCGGCGTTAAAACTCAGCAGCGGTACATTGTCACCGGCATTTTCAATGGCCATAACCAATTACACAGCAAGTGTAACCAATGCTACCGCCTTGATAACAGCTACACCAACCACCGCTGATCCAACTGCAACCGTAACAGTGAATGGAACCGCGGTAACATCGGGCACGGCATCGGCGGTAATGCCGTTAACCGTAGGCCAAAATAAAATAACAACCGTAGTAACTAATGGCGCGGCTACTCAAACCTATACCGTGACGGTAACACGTGCTGCATCAACCGATGCCCTGTTAACCAGTATAAAACTAACCCCGGCAGCAACGCTAAAAATTGTAACCGGGCCAAGCTATGTGAATTATACCACGTCAGTACCAAACGCAACCGGCAGCATCACCATAACCGCTACTGAACAGGATTTAACGGCAACCATAAAGGTAAATGGCATAACGACGGCATCGGGCACCGCATCAGCGCAGATCGCTTTGGCCGTTGGCAGTAATACCATTAACATTGTATCTACGGCACAAGACGGCGTTACCGCTAAAACCTATACCGTAGCGGCAACAAGGGCAGCGGCGCCGGGCATGAATAATCCTGACGAAACATTATCGGTTACAAAACCAGTGGATAATATCACCATTGAGAATGATGGCATCACAGTCCACCAGGGCGTGTCACCTAACGGGGATGGCATCAATGATTATCTTACCATAGAAGGTATAACCAGCTATCCTGATAATAAGCTAACGATTGTAGACAAAAACGGGGGGATGATCTATCAAACCAAAGGTTATGATAATAGCTCGAAACTGTTCGACGGGCATTCGAACATCAATGGAAAAATGCAGCTGCCCGGTACCTATTTTTATTCATTGGATTATGCGGTTAAGGGGCAAAGCGTACATAAAACGGGTTTTATAATACTTAAATACTGATATAGGTTAATAGCTTTGATAGTTTTCCCGAAAGGTGTCAAAGCTTCGCACTCAATAATTTATGACCGGGGCCTGCCCTTCGGCCCCTATTTTTGGCGCCTTTGCTAAAAATAAACCACCACTGGCATAGCATTTAACAATAATGTTGCGGAGATTGTATAATTTAACGCATAATTTTTTATGCCATAAATCTGTATTGCACCACTTTTCCAAAAATGCCGGGTAAAAGCGTTAAACAAGTATTTTCAATTGCGCTGATTTTATTATTGCCGGTGCTGGCTGTTGCCCAGTTACCGAAACAGAAAACAATCGACTCATTGCTCTTTTTAATATCAAAAGCACGCACCGATACCGGTAAGATCATGCTGTTAAATAAAATGGCGTTCATTTATCATGATATAGATATTAAAAAAGGGATCGATTTTGCCAACCAGGCATTAAAAATGGCCCGGAAAATTGGATATAAAAAGGGAATTGTAAAAGTCTATTACGGTTTAGGAGCAAATTATTGGGCACAATATGATTTTATCAGGGCCCAGGATAATTACGGGTCGGCTTTAAAAATTGCGGAAGAGCTCGGCGACAAAACACTGATCGCAAAAAGTTTTGCAAATATTGGAATATGCTATGAAGCTGAAAATAATTTACCTAAAGCCATAACATACTATAAAAAGGCTTTGGTTTTTTTTAGCGAAACAGGTGATAAGGATGAGATGGCTGGCTGTTTTTCCAATATTGCCAATATTTATTTAAGACAAATAAAATACGAAAGCGCCCTAAACGCGCTTCAGCAATCATTGCAATTATCAAAAGAAACCGGCAATAAAAGGGCATCAGCCCAATACAACTGGCGAATAGGGCTGATATACTCTTCCATCAGAAGTTTTAATATGTCTTTTAAATATTTTGAAATATCCCTGCGGTTATTTCAAAAGCTTAATGATGATGAAGATATGGCCGACGTGCTGGTTAGTTTAGGCGACCTTTATTTGAAATTTAATAATTACCCGCAGGCTATTTTACAATATGACGATGCCCTGCAATTGTCGAAAGAGAACAAAGGGAATACAGCAAAAGGAACAGCGGCTACCGGAACACAGGCCGATTTTTATTATGCTATAGGGGAAGCATATTTTGAATGGGCTGGTTATAATAATGGTTTACCAGTGGCTGCTAAGGTTAGATATATTCAATTGGCTTCGAAAAACTTTCAAAATGCGCTAAGCCTTGCCAAATCAAAAGGCTATAAGGAGACCATAGCCGCATCTTTAAAAAAGCTCTCCGATATTCAAATGATACAGGGGCATTTTGCCAACGCGCTGAAAACATACAAGGCATATATTATTTATAGGGATAGCGTAAACAATTTGGCAAAGGACGAAGAATACAAACGGCACGAGTTAACATTTGAGTATGCTAAAAGAGCGGATTCACTCAACTACGCCGAAATACTTCAAAAAACGGAGATGCAACAGGTGAAAACACTGTCAGCCAATAAATTGAGACAACGGTCGCTTTATGCAATAGTTATAATCGTGATTTTATCGCTTATTGTATCGTACTTCGTTTTCAGGAACCGGTTGCAAAAATTAAGTTTTAAAAGCCAGCTGGGAAAAGAAAAAGCGGAGGCCGAGTTAAAGCAAGCGTTATTCGAAAACAAACTGAATGACCTTACGCTGGCTTCGTTAAAATCGCAAATGAACCCTCATTTTATTTTCAACTGTTTAAATTCTATTAAGTTTTACGTTGAAAAAAATGATACCGATGCCGCTTCATTGTATATCACAAAGTTTTCGAAACTGATCAGGAATATACTGGACAGTGCGCGTTCTGAAAAAGTTACCCTTGCCGAGGAGGTGGAATTGATAAAACTATACCTCGAAATGGAGTATATGAGGCTGAAAGAAAAATTACATTATACGTTTGAGGTTGCACAGAATATCGACATTGAATTTATTGAAGTACCTCCGTTGCTGATACAACCCTATATTGAAAATGCAATATGGCATGGGTTAATGAATAAAGAAAGCGGCGGCGCCATTAACCTCTCAATAAAAACGACCCCTGACGAAAAATATTTAATAATTGGTATAACCGATGATGGCATTGGCCGGAAAAAAGCTGCCGAACTGAAAAAGAAAAGTATTTTTCAGCATATATCACATGGTATGAAACTGAATAATGAAAGAATTGAAATAATTAATGCCAAATATAAAACGAATACCGAAGTGGTGATAACAGATTTAAGCGACGCAGATAACAACCCTTGCGGAACATCAGTAACCATAAAACTCCTTATCCAATGAAGACCCTAAAAGCCGTAATTATTGATGATGAAGCAGATGCGGTAAGCCTTTTGCAGTTGCAATTGTTTAAACACTGCCCGCAGATCACCAACATTTCCACTTATACCAACCCGGTTGCGGCACTGGGGGATATCAAATTATTAAACCCCGACCTGCTTTTCCTGGATATTGAAATGCCCTTAATGAACGGCTTTGAAGTTTTACAAAACCTGGCCCCATTTAATTTTGCGGTAATATTTGTTACAGCTTATAATCAATACGCTATAAAAGCCTTTAAGTTTAATGCGATAGATTACTTAGTTAAACCAATTGACACCAATGACCTGGTTGAAGTTGTAAAGCGTGTGCAGGAAAAACAAACCATTACCAATAACCAGGTAAGCGCGTTACAAAAACAAATGCAGGGCGAACCTATTAACAAAATTGCCATCTCATCGCACACGGGAGTCTCATTTGTTGATTTGAATGATATTATTTATGCAGAGGCCGACAGCAATTATTGCACTTTGATATTAACTGATGGAAAACGTTTTGTTATCTCTAAAACGCTCAAGGACTTGCAGGAACTGCTGGAAGAAAGCCATTTTTTACGCATACACCGGCAGTATATCATCAACCTAAACCACGTTCAGCACCTCGACCGCACAAAATCTATCCTCACCATGGTAAACAAAGCCGAACTAATAGTGGCAAGGAACCAGAAAGACAAACTGGTTGAAATGTACAAGTGGCTTTAGGGTGGTCATTAGTCATTGTGTCATTGGTCATTAGCAAATCAGGTTATCCACAAACCATTGACCAGCGACTAAATAACCTTCGCTAAATATTTTTACCGTTTACATGCCAATAGCCGTCCCCTGCTCATTCAACGGCTTTTTCGCAATATTTTTTAATATTTTTAGATAACCATGAAAATACCGTGTTTTTACGGTATTGATAGTTATAATAAAAATTCAACTTTATTGCAATTAATAATCCGGGCCGCATCCCGGTACATTTTCAATTAATCCTAAAACAAATTACATGAAAAAAGTTTACTACACCCACAGTTTCAAACTACTATTCTTTTTTTTAATAGCAGGTATGTTTACCCAAAGCGCATATGCGCGCACGCCTGTCAATAGCAGCGTTTCAAATAATAGCATAGCACCGCCGACAATTACCTCATTGAGCCCGGCATCGGGACCTGTTGGTACTTTAATAACAATAACAGGCACCAATTTTGGCAACTTAACCGGCTTTGATATTGGGGGCAAACTTGCGGTGGTGATATCAAATTCAGGTACACAATTGGTTGGCCTTGTTATGCCCGGGGCAGCAACCGGGGCAGTGATAATTACTACTTCATTAGGCGAAGTTTTTAGCAGTAGCAATTTTACCGTTACAGCCACGTCTTATCCTTCAATGCAGCAGGGTAGCAAGCTGGTGGGTACCGGGGCAACAGGGGCTTCGGAACAGGCGGCTTCGGTTGCTGTTAGCGCCGATGGCAATACAGCGGCTGTTTATGGACCAACCGATGGAGCCGATGATGGCGATATAGGCGCTGTTTGGATATTTGTACGCAGCGGCGGGACATGGGTGCAACAAGGTGCAAAATTGGTTGGTACAGGACATGTAGGACCTGCGGGGGACGGTGTAAATTTAGGTTCCATGGCACTAAGCGCGGATGGCAATACAGTATTGGTAAGTAACGGTTATGATAATGGGGGCACGGGGGCAGCGTGGGTATTTACAAGGAGCGGGGGTACCTGGAGCCAGCAGGGGGATAAATTAGTGGCAATCGGCAATTCGGGCGGAGCCGGGCCGATGCAGGTAGCTTTAAGCGCCAGTGGCAACACTGCGGTAGTCAGTCACGAGGACGACAACTCCGAATTCGGCGCAGTTTGGGTTTTTACGCGTAGCGGCAGTATCTGGACACAGCAAGGGAATAAACTGCTTCCTTCAGACAATACAGGGGCGCCGCTGATAGGATATTCGGTTGCTATAAGCGCCGATGGCACGACCATTATGGCCGGCGGAAGAAACGATAACAACTTCAAGGGGGCAGCATGGATATTTACCTTAAGCGGCGGGGCCTGGACCCAACAGGGAAGCAAATTGGTGAGCACGGGATTGTATGATCAGGGATGGTCGGTGGCTTTAAGCGCCGATGGAAATACAGCCGTTGAGGGGGCTGGGGCAGTGGGTGCCAACACGAATGGCGCGGTTTCGGTATACACCCGTGGCGGGGGCGCCTGGACGCTGCAGGGGGCTAATTTGGTTGGAACGGGGTTTGTCGGGAATTATCCCTACCAGGGTACTTCTGTAGCAGTTAGCGCTGATGGGAATACTTTAATTGAAGGTGTCTCTAATGATAATGGGGACCAGGGCGCAATATGGGTTTTTACCCGTAGCGCAGGTGTATGGGCCCAACAGGGTGCAAAGTTTGCAGGAACAGGCGTTGTGTCGCCCCCCGTGGCACAGGGTGTTTCAGTAGCATTAAGCGGCGATGGCACGACAATGGTCGAGGGCGGCTTTCTTGATAATGGCGATATAGGGGCTGCCTGGGTATTTACCGCCGCCTCAAATAACGCGGCACTTGCCAGCCTTTCTATAAGCAGTGGTACACTAAGCCCTGCATTTGCAACCGGTACAATAAATTATACGGCATCTGTAGGTAATACAATAACATCGATAACTATAAAATCGACTACCAGCGACCCTACAGCTACCGTAACGGTTAACGGCGTAACAGTTACTTCCGGGTTAGCCTCAGCGGCAATCCCCTTAAACGTAGGGGCAAACGTAATTACAACCATAGTAACGGCACAGGATGGCACTACCACCAATACCTATACAATAGTAGTAACGCGTGCATTACCGGCGGCGCCAAATATCAGTTATGGCGGCCCGCAAACGTACACTGCCGGAATTGCAATTACCGCTTTATCGCCTGTGAACGCAGGTGGTGCGGTACCTGTTGCGGCTTATGGAAAAACCAGCACTTTTTACCAGGGCAACGGCGGCACTCTGAATGGCCCCCAGGGGATCGCGGTGGATGCGCAGGGCAATGTATATAGTTCGGCACATCACACCATATACAAAATTACACCGGCCGGGGTGATATCTGTACTGGCCGGGAGCGGGGTGGCCGGCAATAACAACGCGCAGGGCGCCCTGGCCAGTTTTAACGCGCCCATAGGCATTGCTGTGGACGGGCAGGGAAATGTTTATGTGGCGGACAGCGGCAATAATTTGATAAGGGAAATCTCGCCGGCCGGCTTGGTAACTACACTGGCTGGCAATGGCGTTGCGGCTATCAAAAACGGCCCTAACCTCACTGCAAGTTTTAATGACCCGGCGGGGGTAGCTGTAGATAATGTAGGAAATGTTTACGTGGCTGATTTAGAACCAGATGCAAGCGGCAACTATGGCCTTCGGAAAATTAGTCCCGCAGGCATGGTAAGTACTATAGCCAACCCCACTTCGCAATTTGGCGGCACATGGGGTACGGGCAATGGGGCTGTAAACCCTTTAAACTTTTTTGCATTAACGGTTGATGCTGCAGGCAACGTATATGTAACAGGCGGCAACGGTGGAGTGATAGATAAAATTACGCCGACTGGTGTTGTGAGCACCTTTGCCGGCAATTTCGGCGTGCAAAGTGAATTGGACGGTACACCCGACAAGGCTACTTTCAGCAACCCGGTAGGTTTAGCGGCTGATGCTGCGGGTAACCTGTATGTTAGTAATAACTCTGCTGTAAGAAAAGTAACCCCACAAGGCATTGTAAGTACGCTTGCCGGGTTATATCCAAACCAGGGGAGTACCGATGGCACGGGTGCTTCGGCAACATTCAGCCTTAACCCCGGGGGCGTTGCTGTTGACGGCCAGGGCAATGTTTATTTAGCCGATAACGGCAATCTTTCTATCAGGAAAATATCAGCAGTGGGCTACGCTTTAAATACAAGTTTGCCGCAAGGCCTGGCATTTGATGCGACTAAAGGCGCGATAAGCGGTACACCTGGCGCAGCCAGCCCGGCAACAAACTATAGCATAAGCGCTTATAATCTTGGCGGCAGCAGTTCCGCAGCCCTGAATATTACAGTTGGGACAAGCGCTAACCTTGCTAAATTAGTTTTAAGTGCGGGCACATTGAGCCCGGTTTTTGCAACCAATACAAGTAGCTATACAGCAAGCGTTGCAAACACGGTGACCTCAATTACCCTAACACCAACCGCAAGCGACGCTACAGCAACCATAACAGTGAATAGCACAGCTGTAAAATCAGCCGCAGCGTCACAAGCTATCCCATTAAGTATTGGCGCCAATACTATTACAACAGTAATAACAGGGTCAGACGGTACTACCACCAAAACCTATACCATTACAGTAACAAGGGCGGGCTCGGCAGACGCCCTGTTAACGTCGGTAAAACTGACGCCTGCTTCAACTTTAACTGTAGTAACCGGCCCAAGTTATGTGAATTATACCACCACAGTTGCAGCCACCACCAGCAGTATAACAATTACCGCTACCGAACAAGACCCTACAGCTACCTTGAAAATAAATGGTGTAACCACAGCATCGGGTGTTGCATCGGCAAGTATACCGTTGTCGGTTGGCAGCAATGTAATTAATGTAGTATCTACTGCGCAGGATGGCGTAACCACAAAAACATATACCATAACCGCCACCAAAGCAGCAAATGCAAGCTTATCGGCGTTGAAACTCAGCAGCGGGACTTTGGCGCCTGTATTTGCAACAGCAACTACCAGCTATACAGCAAGTGTAACTAATGCCACAACATCAATAACAATAACACCCACCGCCAGTGATGCGACAGGCACGATAACCGTAAACGGCACTGCGGTAACATCGGGTGCGGCCTCGGCAGCAATACCGCTGACAGTTGGTGTAAATACGATAACCATTATAGTAACTGACGGCGGCACCACAAAAACGTATACAGTTAAGGTAACCCGCACAGCGTCAACCGATGCCTTGTTAACATCAATAAAGCTGACACCAACCTCAGCACTTACTGTAGTAACCGGCCCCAGCTACGTGAACTATACCACAACCGTAGCTGCGACAACCAGCAGCTTAACAGTTACTGCCACCGAACAAGACCCTACAGCTACCCTAAAGATAAATGGTGTAACAGCAACTTCAGGTACCCCATCGGCGCCGGTAGCGTTAACAGATGGCAGCAATACCATTACTATAGTTTCGACAGCGCAGAATGGCGCAACTACCAAAACGTATACCATAACAGCCACCAAGCCGGCAAGCGCCAACCTGTCGGCATTAAAACTCAGCAGCGGGGTTTTAGCGCCTGTTTTTGCACCGGCGACCGCCAGTTATACGGCAATTGTGACCAATGCAACAAGCACTATCACGGTAACACCCACAGCAGGTGATGGGGCGGCAACGATAAAAGTGAATGGCACAGCAGTTGTATCAGGCACGGCATCAGCAGCCATACCATTAACCGTTGGCCAAAACACCATAACAACCGTAGTGACCGATGGAAGCGCAACCTTAACCTATACTGTAACAATAACCAGGGCCGCATCAACCGATGCGCTGTTAACCAGTATAAAACTAACGCCTGCATCAACCTTAACCGTTGTAACCGGGCCCAGCTATGTGAATTATACTACTTCAGTCCCCAATACAACAAGCAGCGTAACCGTTACAGCGACGGAACAGGACCTTACGGCAACCATAACCGTAAATGGCGTAACGGCAACATCCGGGACAGCATCCGCGCCGGTTGCATTGGCGGTGGGCAGTAATACCATAAACATAGTATCAACAGCGCAAGATGGCATAACCACCAAAACTTATACCATAACAGCCACCAGGGCAGCGCCGCCGGGCGCAAATAACCCCGATGAAACATTATCGGTTACAAAACCAGCTGACCTGGTCACTATTGATAATGATGGAGTAACCGTCCACCAGGCAGTTTCACCCAACGGGGATGGCATAAATGATTATCTAACCATTGATGGGATTACCAATTACCCTGATAACAGGCTAATGATAATGGACAAAAACGGGGCAATGATATATCAAACCAAAGGTTATGATAACAGCTCGAAACTGTTCGACGGGCATTCGAACATCAATGGAAAAATGCAATTGCCGGGCACTTATTTTTACTCGTTGGATTACGCAGTTAACGGGCAAAACGTACATAAAACGGGGTATATTATACTGAAGTATTAGCAATTAGTTGATCAGAGGGTAGAAATTGTTTCATAGCTGATAGACCATAGTCCATAGTATAAAACAACCATTTTTTGCTATGGACTATGGTCTTTTTTTCTTTCGGACTTTACTGACTTTCCCGTCCGATAGCTATCGGGGTTCGGACTTCTTGCAATCTTTATTGAAAATCCGGTAAAAAAAGTTATTTTTATTCGTAGAAAAAATGCGGGTAAAGCTAATTACTTCCTTATGTATGTTTTTCCTGGGCGTAATACAAGTTAGCGCCCAAAATTTTGATATTATTAAAAATACGCCCCAAAAAGACCAGTTTCACAAAGCCGACAGTATTTTCAGCAGTAATTATGTGCATAAGGATTCTGTTACCGCTTTTACCGCGCTGGCGCAACTCAACCGTCTTGCCATACAATTACAGGATAAGCGGCTGGAATTGGCCGTTTATGATCTTAAAGGCGATTGGTACGCTGCAAATTATCATTATAGCCCCCGCAGTCCTTTTTATTATGGTAAAACAATTGATATGGCCAGGCTTTACGGGCTCAATCATGAAGTGGGGTACTATACTTTTAAAATAGCGTATTACTACCATGGTCGTAATGCGTATGTTTTGGCCTGTGAAAATTACTTAAAGGCGTACGATATATTTAAGAACATCGGATTTAAAAACGTTCCCGAAGCCAGTTATTTCCTTAACGACGTTGCAGAATTTTATTATGACCTTGGCGATTTTGAAACGGCAAAGCGTTTTTTACTCGAGGCGCTTGACTACAAACCGGCCCATCGCGACCAGGTTAACATAACCAATACAATTGGCCTGATTTACCGGAACGACAAGGAATACGACAATGCACTCTCATACTTTAATAAAGCATTGCATTTGGCTAATGCCTATAAAGATACGGTATGGGCCGGTATTGTTACCGGCAACATAGGTTCGGTATATTTTTTAGAGGGGAATTATGATGTGGCGCTTCCTTATATAAAAACAGATTATGAACAATCCTTAAAATATAACCAGGTTGATAATGCAGCATACGCCCTGGTACGCCTTGCAGCAATCAGTGTGAAAAAAGGGGATTTTGCCACAGCTGAACGCCAGTTGGCTATGCTTGCAAACCTGATAAAACACCCGGAGGAGGGCTATCTGAAACAATATATAGATATGTATGCCCTGTGGGCAGAGATAGGCGAAAAGACCAACAGGCCCCTTTTGGCTTTTGAATACCAGAAAAAATATGCTGCCGCTAAGGACACTTTGACCAAACGCGACAATGTGCTTGCTGTGGAAAGGATAAAGCTGAAATGGGAAACAGATAAAAACCAGGCGCGGGTAGACCAATTAAATGCTAAAGCTAAGGCCGAGGTTATTATGCGCAATGCCCTTGCCGGGATTTTGCTGCTTTTAATCATCATTGCTGCGTTGCTGTATAACCGGCAAAAGATGATCGTGAGACGGGACCAGGCTGCTTTGTTATTAGAAAAATCGCTTGCAGAACAGGAGCGTGACAAGGCGCGACTTGCACTGGTAGATTATATAGATCAATTAAGACAGCAAAGCGACCTGGTAGTAAGCTTTAAAACCGAAATGGATGATATGCAACGGCAGGCTGATCCCGTATACCAGTCGCGGGTTGCACAGTTGGAAGAGATGATGACGGCCCATATCATGACCGATAAGGCTTGGAAAGAATTTAAAAAACTATTTGATAAGGTGCATTCACATTTTTTCTCCAATATCAACAACCGTTTTCAAAATCTTACCGATACCGATCTTCGCCTGCTGGCGCTGATCAAATTACGGCTAAACAATGCCGAAATGGCCGGTATGCTCGGCATCACCGTGGAAGGCGTCAGAAAATCAAAACAACGCCTGCGCAAAAAGGCCGGCATCCCCGAAGAAAACAGCCTGGAGGAGATCGTTTCGGCGATTTAAGAAATGTGCAAATGTGCAGATATGCAAATGGGGCAATTTGTGCGAAGTACTCCGGGGAAAATTGTGGGATTTGATCCCGCATTTGCGGATCAAAACGAACTATGGCTTCAAGTAAGTACACCGGTCACCCTATCAAATACCACCTTCAAATTCGCGCATCTTCAAATCATCTGCACATCTGAAATCCGCACATCCGCACATCGTCCCCACGTCCCCGCATCAAAAATCCGCGGATATTCTCATCCGCATATCTGCACATTTGCACATCCGCACATCACCCACCCATCGCGCTAAGCTAAATTGTCCCACTTTTGTCCCATTATTGTCCCTCCATTGTCCCAGCCGGGGCCTCTAATTCCTTTGCATATTAGTTCAAAATTTAAGGCAAGTGAAAGCCCCTTTAAAAAACACCGGATATAAATGGATACTGATCATGCTGCTTTTGGCCGCGCTTATGGTAGCGGTATTTATTTATTACAACCGGCGTATAAAAATTTTAAATGATGAACTAAGACGAATTTCAATGGTGAGCGGTGAAAGGCGAAAGGTAAGCACCAATGACCGATGACTAATGAACCAGTGAACTAATGACCAATAAACAAATTGACATGAAAATTTTCTACAACCTTCACCCGGTTTTTTCATTACAGAAAAAATTGATGCCCCTGGCGCAATGTTTAGCTATGCTGGCTATTGTGGCCTGGCCTTCTTCCAGGTTATTTGCGCAGGCGCCTGCTTTCAGCTACAGCACGCCGCAAACTTATACAGTAGCTACTGCAATTACGCCCTTATCGCCTGTAAACACAGGCGCAGCGGTGGCCGCATTCGGTTTCAACCCGGTGGCAACCCCGGTGAGTACCGGCATTAGCGATGCCGTTTCTATGGCGATGGATAAGTCGGGAAACCTGTATATCGGCGAAGGTTCGGGCCAGGTTTCGGTGCTGCCGGCCGGCGGAAGTACGGCTACTGTTTTCGCGACAGGTTTCGGGGTAGTGTACAGTATAGCGCTGGACGCTTCAAATAATGTTTACGTGGGGGATGCGGCACACCTTTGGAAAATACCCGCAGGCGGCGGCACACCGGTCACCCTGGGTAGCCTTTCCGCACCTGTCGGCCTTGCTTTCGATGCAGCCGGCAATCTGTATGTTGCCGACAATGCAGGAAGTGACGCAGGCGTTTATAAAATGACCGCCGACGGGACGGGAAAAACAAGGATCGACAACGGGATACTGGCGCCGGCATATGTAGCGTTTGATGCCAACGGCAATTTATTTATCGGTGACCAACATAACCACGCCCTTTACGAAATACCGGTCGGCGGCGCACAGAAACAGGTGGCCTCCGGGTTCGCTGGCCCGGTATCTTTAACAACCGATCCTTCGGGGAATATTTACCTGGCAGATCAAACGGCGATATATTGTTATTCCACCGTTGCGGGCCTTGTCAATATCGACCCGGTCGCAACCAATGGGTTGATGGCCGATGCGGACTTTAATTTATATTATGCCGATTTCAACGATAGCGAGGTATATAAGATCAGCCCACAGGGGGGGTACTTTACAAAACCGGAGTTGCCGCCCGGGCTTACCATCGACCCAAACACCGGCGTCATCGGCGGGACGCCGCCCGGGGTTTCCCCGGCTGCCAATTACACTGTTACGGCTTTCAGCGGTACGGTAAGCGGCAGTGCTACGCTAAATATAACGGTCAGCTTACCGGTGCCGCCCGTTATCAGCTATAGCACGCCGCAAACTTATACAGTAGCTACTGCAATTACGCCCTTATCGCCTGTAAACACAGGCGCAGCGGTGGCTGCATTCGGTTTCAACCCGGTGGCAACCCCGGTGAGTACCGGCATTAGCGATGCCGTTTCTATGGCGATGGATAAGTCGGGAAACCTGTATATCGGCGAAGGTTCGGGCCAGGTTTCGGTGCTGCCGGCCGGCGGAAGTACGGCTACTGTTTTCGCGACAGGTTTCGGGGTAGTGTACAGTATAGCGCTGGACGCTTCAAATAATGTTTACGTGGGGGATGCGGCACACCTTTGGAAAATACCCGCAGGCGGCGGCAC
>Ga0207014_1087_pt2 | contig 20846 bp, 21 predicted proteins | sample Alteio_BWMinCont_56_FD_153495 | JGI IMG/M metagenome (GOLD analysis project Ga0207014, IMG submission 153495) | Enriched cells from forest soil in Barre Woods Harvard Forest LTER site, Petersham, Massachusetts, United States -... | ecosystem: Environmental > Terrestrial > Soil > Temperate forest >...
TCGTGTGGCCGGCGAGCAGCTTCGCCTCCATTATCTCGTTGCTATCGTAGACATCGTAATGAATCTTGATGCCGAACTCCTTTTCAAAGTCCAAGATCACCGAAGGTTCGATGAAAGCATTCCAGTTATAGACATTCAGCGTTTTATCGGACGATGACGACAAAACTGGGCTCTGCGACGGCACATTGGCTCCGCGGGAACAGCCCGCGATTATTAGTCCGACGTATGCGCCCAAAAATACCGCTGGCGGTATTCGCATCAGTAATTTCCTTGCGTGCGCGTTCTGAATTGCACGCCGCACCCGTACGATACGGCATAACGCGAACGTCCAGTAACAGCCGCCACCGGCAACTGTTGGCCGCCTGCCGACGGATCGGACTTTAGAAACAACGATAGCCAATACCCGTGACCGGAATACTCACGGTGCCTTCCGTCACCAGCGCTACATCACTCCCAAGACCTACAGCCAGATTGCGAAACTGTTTTTCTGCGTAGAAACCGTTGACGAGCCCTGGCGAGACTTCCGGAGTCTTAATGTTGCCCACTGCCTTGCATGTCGTCACATCCGCTGCATTGACAGTGAGCCGAATTTTGTCGGCACCGGGCGCAACCACCACTGTGGCGCAACCGACAATCAGCGTCGCTGACGCGGCTGCTACGAAACCAACAAGATACTGCGGCATTAAGATTTCCCCTGGGATAGAAAGAAAGAATTGAAGTTTTGCAGCGATACTGTGCGATAGAGCCTTTGCTTGCAAGACGAGTCGGAAATTCTAGCGTTAGGTTGATCGACGCAGAAAATGCGCTCTTCGACCCCGCGCTGCCGTTCTTACGCCGGTCGGTGTTGAGTGCCGGATCCCGCGGTGATCGTCAGCAGGCGAGCCGGTTCACTCACTTTCGCCGTGTGCCACACCCCTTTCGGAATCACCAGCAAGCGTCCCGCGCGAACAGCGACCTCCGTCAATCCGTCGGAAAGGTCCAGAACAAATGTTGCTTGGCCCTCGAGCATGAAAAGAATTTCATCACCGGCTGGATGCATTTCCCAGTGGGTCCAATCGGCGCCCATGGAGGACACCGATAACAGCCGTCCCTTCTCGCTGCCCATCAGTCGCCGAATGCCAGAATCCGTCGCAGCGCCGGACATCAACTGGCTCCAAAAGTCCCCGCCACCGGGAAGCAGAACCGCCGTCCCGTCGGGTTCCAACAACAAATAATTCTTCAAAAGGTCAATCGTATCTACCATGGAGTTCCCTCCGCCCCAACAAGGTTACGCTGATTAGAGCCACCGCGTGCTCAATGCAGAGCCTTGGTTACCGCGGTAACGAATGCGACATCGTCTGCCGATTCATCGAGCGCTGTATCTTCGGGTTTTGGGCGAGCACTCAAGACAACGATGGCCAGATGCTCTTTAGGATTGATGTACATGAGTTGACCAAAAATGCCGACACCCGCAAACGCCTCAGGCGACGCGACCCACCACATATATCCGTAACTGACCGTCTTCCCGCCGATTGTGTGAGCAGCTCCAGCTTCCCCAAACCACCCTTCCGGAACGATGGACCGACCGTTCAATCGACCCTCATTCGCCGCGATCGACGCGAATCGACCGTAGTCACGCAGCGTCGCCCCGATACCACTACCTGCCCAGGCCAATCCATCCGGCCCATCGACCCACCATGTGGCATCGTTCTCCATACCCGCCGGCGACCAGATCTTTTCAGAAAGATATTCAGGCAAATGGCGGTGTGTTGCCCCCTCGATGATGGCGCCAAGCACAAAGGTTTCCCCGGTGCTGTAGTTCCAGACCGACCCCGGCGGAGCAGCCCGAGGCAACGAGCCCATGTAGCGCAATAGCTCGCCCGGCTTACCGGCGAGTTGCACCTCCAATATTTTTCGGCGATCCGATTTTGGATCCGTGTATGTCTCGTCCCAGCGGACGCCTGAGCTCATGGTGAGGATTTGACGGACAGTGACGCCGTCGTAGGCGCTGCCCTTTAACGCCGGAACATAGCGCACCACCGGATCATCCAAGCTCGAAATGGATCCGTCGGCAAGCGCCGCACCGGCCAGCGTCGAGCTTATCGACTTAGCCAATGACATTGAAAGCCAATGCGTTTCCGGACCGATCCCGAGTTCGTAGTCTTCGAAGGCGATCTCTCCGTTTTTCAGCACGAGAATCCCCGCCACCCGATTGTGGGCCAAATAGTCGTACAAATCGTAATGATGGCCCTGATTATCAAAATGGATGGCCGGGAACGGCTTCGCACGTTTCGGAAGCGGTAACGATGACTTTCCACGATGCACGACCCGCACCGGCTGCAACTTATCAGAGTTAGAGAAGGTCGCCACTTCGACCTTCGGCAGCATGGTGCCGTCGTACATTTGTCTTAAGTTCGCAAGATCATCGCTGGCAGCGCGAACACTCCATGACAGGAAAACCAACGCGAATACGAATAGGCCAAAACTAAAAAGGCGAATCATGAATCTCTTCCCTTTGTCTGACTATCCAACTCAAACAACTTCCTATCGTCTTCCCGCGTGATGGCCGGATGCAACCACTTCTTTAGAACCGCTTCCTCCAAACTCCCATCCTCAACCTTCGCCAAAACCACCGCACCTACGAGGATTTTGCGCCTTAGCTCATCGCGCCGCGACCGATGCAACGCCACGCTCCTGGCTTTCGCTTCGCGACGCTGCTGCAGCGTTTTGAGCTGCTTGAGTTTCTGCTCGAGTGCCTGAATTCGCTCTCGCTCGCTCACCTTAGGCATGAGTATCTCCCTGGGTGCTCAATGCTGTGTGCCTGAGACCAACCGTTTGGAGAGCATAATCGCTAGACGGGTAATTCACCCGTTGGCTTTCTATCAAAAGAAGGGCAATTCAACCCGCTCCCTTCATGCCGCCCCAGGGTTCAGCGAATCCTTTCCCCGATGATGTCGCCGGCGACATCGCGATAGCGGTGCGCGATGACTGTTCCACTTTTGTCGCGGACAAACTCGATGCTGCCGGCGTCATCCCGTACAAAATACCAATTCTCGCTCAATGGGAGCAGTTCCAAGGGACTGTCATCACCAGGCCACTGCTCGAACAGCTTATCTCCTGAGCGGGTTACGTTGATCACCAGTTGAGGCCCGACGCGGTAGTCCCCAACATAGTCTGCGTAGAGTTCCGGATGCGTAGGTGCGGCCGGCGTCAACGAATATGGAATGTCAGTTTCTTGTCTCGAAATGAGCAGCCATTTACTGCGCTGCCGTTGGTAAATCTCCGTCATGCGCGAATAGGCGGAGTGATGTTGACCATCGAAATTGTCGTCCCATTTGACCCGAAAATTGGCGACCGCAGTGTCACCGAACAAATGCACTTGGAATTGCTCTGGGTCCCCCGTGGTATTGATCATCAGACTTTTGTCCTCTTTCTTGAATCCCTCCATAATCTGCGCCTTGGTACGCAGGATCCCGCCATCGTCCGTACCAACAAACCCATCCGCAACGTACCGCCCCCAGGCGGCCGCATCCTTCCTGCCGCTGGCGTCCAACCGTGCCTTGCGGACCTTAAGAATCTCTCGCGCGGCAGGGGAGAGCGTCGGCGCTTCGGCCGCCACCCCGATGCTCGGCGCGATGCAGAGTGCAACGAAGAGCATGAAGTAACGCATGTCCTAGTCCTCCCAGTGGTAGTCCTCTGCGATGTCCGGTGCCCCATCGCAGCGTGCTTTACCGCCGCCTCGCCAACAGATACGCCGCAAACGACCGGGTCACATAGAGGCCCGTGAACATGGCCGATAGCACCGCCACCGTAATAATTAGGGTTAGCGTCACGGGTGTGTAGTGCATGACCTCATGTTCCAACCCCATCCGCACGAGCCGCACCGCGTCTATCCCCAGTCCCCCACAAATGAACGCCTTCGCCAATTCCCATCTCGCCGCATTGCTGATCGAGTGCGAATTCTCCCGCCGCAGCCAGGTAACCGACAGTGCCCCCGACCGCACGAACGTGATCACTGACACGATGATGGCGCTAAGAATCAGTGCCCCGCCGATATCCGCGAGTCCCATCCGATAGAGCAGGGCGATCCCGGCGCCCGCGATGCACACGGCAAGGACCTTACCGATGATCGGCCACGCGGCTGCCTTGATTCTCATAGATTCCGACTCACACCCCGTGAAATCCCCGAAAGAACTCACTTCGACTTCTGATTCCACCACCGGTTCGGATTCTGCTCATCCGGATTCGTCGACCGCGTCCGCCACACCTCGCTCACATAAATGACGGGTTCCTCATAGCTGTGCGCGGCGTAAACCGCCTCCAGCGCCTTCTGCAAGATCGCGTCATCATGAGGAACCGAAAAGCTCACCGCCTTGGTGGGTTGCTTCGAGATTTGCTTCTGCGCTCCCGCCTTGGACCCTTCGATGGGGCGGAACTGCTCGATGCCCACCGCATCCGTATACGCCACCTGATCATACTTGCCGTACCCCAAGCCCACCGCCGCCGCGACCGATTTCAGCACCTTCCTAACATCGGCCACCGGCGCATGCACCACGACGAGATATGACCTTTCTAAGCGAAAGGCCTTCCCGGTGATTTGCTCCGGCGTGTCGTTCGTGTCCGCCGCAACACTGCTCGACGCTCCCGCGGCCACCAACCCCAGCACCCCCAACGCAATCGACACACCTACTTGGCGAACACCCATAGCCACCCCTCTTTGGTAATTCGACGGACTCGACCGACGCAGGGTACACAGTCAGCGCCCTCGCCGAGGCTTCCTCCGATGGCCGGGCCGTTCGGGCGACACCAAGGCCTAATGAAATGTTTTAGCTGTGCCGGCGGAATTCAAGTTCCGGAGCAGCCCGACCGCGGTTAGGACTAGCGCAGAGAACATCGCCAACGCGCCGAAGTACAACAAGAACCGAAATTCGGTCTTAAAGGCCAGCCCAAAAAAGCCACCGCTCAACGCCAACGTACCCACGGGCGCCGCGACGCGCGCCAACCATTTTGTGGCACCAGGCAATCTCACTGCATCGAGCAGCACCTGAATGACTAACGACAAGATGAGCCAGACGCCCGCATGCGCGTGACCAGCCCGAAACAGCACCAACTGCTCCGCATTCAAGCCGGCTTCCGCACCCCCAGCACCCGCGACCCCATGCGTCAGCATTCCTAGAATGGCCAATCCCCCGTACTGCACCGTCGGCACCATAAGCAGAATGATCCCAGCGACGACCTTTGTTTCACGCGTCAGATCCATGGGTCGATTTCCTTTAATTGCTAGTTTTAGTCCAATACCGTAATCGACGATTCGCGGATTATGCTCTTCCCCGCGACCTGCCCAGTGCTCCAGCTCCCCGCGTGCTCGCCCCGGCTTTCTCCCGCTTCCCGCCAACTCCAAACTTGCGTGAGGCCGCCCAACAGGCGTAAAAGGCATCGGATTGGTGCCGAAAGCGCACTTATACGTCGCTTCGCGACGTAAGAGGGCGATGTATGGACATCGCCCGACGATCGATGGACTTAGGGCCGCGAGTTTGCCGGCCGCTAGCGAGGGATTCGCGCTCGATGGTACAGGTGGTGGGCACTTGGCACAGGGATGTGACAACGGATTCGAAGGCGCCGCGCCTGAGAATCCGGAAGGCGAGTCGGGCTCGCGCGCCTGACTCGCCGATGCCAGGCGAGGGCAAGGACGCCCGAACGGCCTGGCCCGACGAAGAATCTTGACCGCATGGCGATATATCATTTACACGCCAAGCTCGTGAAGCGCGGTCAAGGCCAATCTGCCGTCGCGGCTGCCGCCTACCGCTCCGGCTCACTGCTCGTCGAAGAGACCACCGGCATCAGCCACGACTACACCCGCAAACGCGGTGTCGAGCATTCCGAGATTCTCGCTCCCGACAGCGCGGCACCTTGGGTCTTCGATCGCCAAGCGCTCTGGAATACCGTCGAGCAGCACGAGCGCCGCAAGGACGCCCAGGTCGCGCGCGAGATCGAAGTCGGGCTGCCGGTCGAGCTCTCCAAATCCGAACAACTCGCCTTGCTCCGCAACTACGTCCAGTGCGAGTTCGTTGAGAAGGGGATGGTGGCCGATATCGGCATCCACCGCGACAATCCCGTGAATCCGCACGCCCACATTTTGCTCACTACCCGCGATCTCACCCCCGAAGGATTCGGACCTAAGAACCGCAGCTGGAATGACAAACAACACCTCCTGGCCTGGCGCAGCGGCTGGACCGACGTAACCAACCAACACCTGATGCAAGCCGGCCTCGCAGTGCGCATCGATCACCGCTCCTACGCCGAGCAGAAACTGAATTTGATCCCCGGCCGCAAGATCGGCTTGGACAACGAACGTGAGAAGTCGCAAGACCTCCCCGGCTTCCTCGCCGACCGCGTGGCTGAGCAGCACCAAATCGCGCAAGCCAACGGTACGCAGATCATTGCCGAACCCACGATTGCCTTGAAAGCCCTTTCACACTCCAACGCCACCTTCACCCATCACGACATCGCCAAATTCCTGCATACCCGCACGCATGACGCCGAACAGTTCCAAACCGCATACCTCAAGGTCACGACCTCGGCCGAACTGCTCCCTCTCGGGACCGATGAGGCAGGCCGACAGCGCTTTACCACGCGAGAGATGTTCGCACTTGAACAGAACCTGCTCGACAACGCCGACAAACTCGCGCACCGCGCCTCCCACGACGTCGATGCGAAACGCCGCGCGGCCGTGCTTCGACATCACACTTTGAGCGCCGAGCAGGGCAGGGCGGTGGAAGAGATCACCGGCAGCGGCGATTTGAAATCACTCGTCGGCGTCGCCGGCTCCGGCAAGAGCACGACGCTCGCCGCGATGCGCGAGGTCTGGGAAAAGGAAGGCTACACCGTGAAGGGCGCGGCGCTCGCCGGCATCGCCGCGGAGAATCTGCAGGTCTCCTCCGGGATTCAGGCGCGCACGCTTGCTAGCTACGAACTCAGCTGGTCCCGAGGCCGCGACCCGCTAACCCGCCGCGACGTCCTGGTCATCGACGAAGCCGGCATGCTCGGCACCCGTCAGCTCGAGCGCGTGCTCGAGGTCGCGCAAAATGCCCACGCCAAGGTGATCCTGGTCGGCGACCCCGAACAACTGCAGGCCATCGAAGCCGGCGCGCCATTCCGCGGCATCACGAGCACCCACGGCGTCTCCGAACTCCACGAAGTTCGCCGCCAGAAACACGCATGGCAGCGAAGCGCCACCGCCGCCCTCTCAACCGGCAAAACCGCTGATGCCCTGAATGCTTATGAAAAGAACGGCGGCATCGTCCCCGTCGAAAAACGCGAGGATGCCCGTAGCGCCTTGCTTGCACGCTGGGCCAAGGACGCCCAGCACGAACCCAAGAATTCGCGACTCATCCTTGCCTACACCCGCGACGAAGTGCAGGAACTGAATTCCCAAGTCCGAGCGCTGCGCCAGCAGACAAAACAACTTGGGCGAAGCGAAACAATTTCCACCGAGCGCGGCAAGCGCGAGTTCTCAGTGAGCGATCGTATCCGCTTCGGCCGCAACGAGCGCGACCTTGGCGTCAAGAACGGCTCGCTCGGCATCATCGAGCGCATCGAACGCGGCGTGCTGCAGATAAAACTCGACGGCGAGGACGGCGCGCGCGTGGCTGTCGATTCCAAGTTCTACAAACACTTGGACTACGGCTACGCCACCACCGTGCACAAGGCCCAGGGCGCCACGGTGGATCGTACGTATGTACTCGCCACAGCCCACTTCGACAGGCATACCTCTTACGTGGCGCTCTCCCGCCACCGCGAAGCCGCGACGGTGTTCTATGCCAGGGACGATTTCGGCGGCCGCGGCGGCGCCCCCGAATCCGAAATCTGCGCCCGCTTTGTCGCCGCCTTATCGCGCGCGCGACCCAAGGAACTCGCGCACGATTATCTCGAGCGCGAGGCGGGATCCGATGCAGCCCTCGTCTCCCGCCTCGTTGTCAGCCGGTGGGAAAAGAACAGAAGCGCGGAAAGCAGCGCCTCAGCACAACTGCCCACCAACGACCTCGACGCCAAACAGCAAGCTGCCGCGGAGCGCTGGCTCAAAGGCCGACAGGAAAGCCTCTCAAAAGCACCCGAACGCACGAACGCACCGACACCTACCCAATACCCCGAACACGAACTTAAACGCCCGTCGGGGCGACGCCGCGACGGCCCGGAGGATGACTTGGAAATTTAGAGCTTGGCGGGCAGCCCACGGCCAGTTGCGGCCAATGAGCACTCCGATTTGATTGCCGAAAAGCAGCCCGCCACAAATTACGCTAGGCTAATCGGCGCCGACTCCTAAGGCGAGACGATTGAATAAATAAGATTTGCGGGGCTCAGAGTCTATGAAATCGAGAATCATCCTCGTCGCTTGCCTATTCGCGATACTCAATAATGGATGCGTGAGTACGCCGCGGAACAATGCGGCGTCAATGCCGATCGAGAAAACGACATTTTCAGGAACAGTTCAACCTGTCTATTATTTTTATTCTCTAAACGCTGACTGCACGCCAAACGGATTGCCGACGGTAGAGGTCGTTAAAGCGCCCTCTCATGGATCCATTCAAGTAGAGAACGTGGAGGGCTTCACTGGGTATCCGTCTACCAACCAAAGATATCAGTGCAATACGCAGAAGAGACCAACTGTCGTGGCAGCATACATATCGGAGAAGGCCTTTGTTGGCACCGACACGTTTACGTTGAAGGGCATCTTCCCGTCGGGAAATACAACGACAAAGGAGTTTGTGGTAAGCGTCGAAGATCCAAAGAGTAGTTCATTGATACAGCCGCACACTACGCAGGGTGGGCAACTCGAAACGGCGCCGAAATCGGTAAATCCATATACACCGCCCCGATTTGATCCGGCGCAACCGCCCAGAGTCGGCTCGGATTATTATCCACCGGAATCACTTCTTGCGAAGGAACAAGGCCGGTGTCTCCTCACAATTACAGTCGCGGCGGACGGACGGATTAAAGATGCCAAGATATTGCAAGGTAGCGGATACCCTAGATTGGATCAGGCCTGCCTGGATGCCTTTGAAGGAGGGCACTTTATACCGGCGACCTCGAACGGCGTGCCGATTGAAATGACGATACCTTTTCAGGTGGTTTGGAAGTTGGCCAATTAAGCACCTTCATTGGGGCTGCCCGTAAGCTGCCAGTCGCGAGAGACCGCAACGGGTCGGCAACGGCAGTACAAACGGAGACGAGAAAATGCGTTTTCGCTTTGGGATAAATAGATGGAAGGCGACACAGGCGCTGGTGTGGGCCGTCTTTGCCATTGTATGGGGGGGTGTCGGTACAAGTGTTGCGATGCACTTTCATCTGGAGGATTCGTGGGCAGGAATCGCAATCCTTGCCGCGCCACTGATTTTTTTAATTTCTTTTTTTATCAGCTGTCTTCTCCGAGCTTTCAAGATCGAGCGCACCTAGAGCGGTCGCTCACCACGGGCAGTGGGTCGACACCGGTAGTAGAATCGGCCCGTCGGCACTCGGCACTTTGGGATATTCCACCACCGAGGATGCACGCTGGTTAGCCGACGTTCACTGCCTGCATTACTATGCTGATATGCGATGCCAGGCGATGAAAGGGATGCCCAAAGCTAAACGCCAGTGACGTCTAATCGATTCTTAGGTGCAATCCAGTCATGCCCTCGCAAGTAATCTACTCGCCAAGCGGACGCAAAGTGGCTTTGCTAATCGCCTTTGTGTTTATGTTGTCTTGGATATGTTTCAGGTGGTCAAATACGTACGACGAAACCGCGCACAGGCTCGCGCTCTGCGGGTCAGGATTCTTTGTTATTTTTGCGGTCGTTTTCCTGATTCAATTCTTGCGTGGCCTCCCGACCTTCACCTTGACCGAATCGGGCTTTGTGTTGAATACCGGCTTGTCCAAATACCTTGGACCCTGGTCCAGTCATTACAACTTTACGGTTGGCCATTCATTTGGCCCACTAGAGTCAATTAAGTTCATACGCAAGGACACCGGTGCGGATGGGGCCATTCTGAACGTGAGTGGCGTGTCCGCACAGCTCATGTGCGAGAAGCTGAACGCATGGCAAGAACGCTACAGTAGAGATGATGTGCGTGACCCTCCAAGCCGCACCTAACAATCGGTTCGAACGATTCGCGGGTCGCGTCTTCGGTGAGGGCTTATGAGGCATAAACGTTCCATTCCAAAGACAATTGCCATCGCGACCGTTTTTGCATTGGTGGCTGCGCCGACACTTTTGGTTGCCGTTTGGGAGATGATGCATAACCGGGGCGCAGGCACATACATAAACGTCTACGGGTTGGCGATTCACTGGACGTCGGCGCTAATCTCCGTTGTTGCGCTGGCTGCGACGCTTCTCGTTGCACTCATCGCCAGATTGGTCATTCTTTGGCGCGATAAACGCAATGCGAAAAGATTAATAACGCAAATCGCCGCTCGGGTTGTGTCCAACAATGATAATTGAGCCGCTTCGATCACCGCGTCGCTCGGCCTAACATTAGGGTTCCTTATGAATGTTCAGCGAACCTACTGGCGTGTATTCAATTTCATGGTGCGCCGTGTCGTTGCGGTCATGTTCGTAATTGTCGGCCTGATTGGAGCGCTCTCTTCGCTACCCGCACTCTTCAACCCAAACGGCTTCATCCCAGTAAATGGGATTCCTGACCGCGACATTGTGTACCGGATCATTGCGTTTGCTCTGCCGGCCGTCATGGCGGTCTTTGGCGTTCTGATCTATCGAGCAAAGCCGTTCGAGCCGCCGAAGTTCAAGGAGTGAAACATATGCTAGCCGAGCTTCCGCAAAGCAGTCGTGAATTCGCCGGGCGACCTGAAATTTCAATCGCCGCATAGCTGACGCTGACGACGGTCGCCTTGGGGTCGAATCCGGACCCAGAACCGACGTAACCTCTCGGCGCCTCTCGGTCACGACTTGCTCTTGCGTAACTTCTGACGGTCGAGAAAGTCGCGCATTGCGACCGACGGTTCGCCGCTTCGAACAGCTGTCGCGAAGCTTTCGATTCCCGCCTGGATTGCTGCGCTGAGCGGCAACTCCTCCCACGAACGGATCAATTGTTTTTGCAGGCGAATGGCCCCTGGCGGACACGAGAGCAGCTGCGTGAGCCATCGTCCGACCGCGCCATCCAAGTCGCCATCGCTCACCAGCTCGTTGACCAATCCCCACGAATGCGCTTGCTGCGCGGTAAAATTCTCGCCGAACAGCAAGACCTGACGGGTGCGTCCCCATCCAATCAGCATCGGAAGAAGGGCGGCCTCAATGACGGACGGAATGCCAAGCTTGACCTCCGGCATTCCAAAGACTGCGCTTTCCACTGCGATGCGCACGTCGCAGGCAGCGGCAATTTCCAAACCGCCCCCCAACGTCAATCCGTTGATTCTGGCGATTACAGGTATGGGGGCGGCACGTATGGCTTCGCAGCACCTGTGCAAGCGCGTGATGAATCGGCGGCCATCTTCGGCACCTGTCAAGGCACTCATTTCCCTGATGTCGGCGCCGCCGATGAACGCCTTGTTCCCGGCGCCCGTGAGCACAACCGCGCGTAGCTCCGCGTTAGCCGCGAGCGACGAAAACGATTCAATAAACTCATCCATCAACGCGCTATTCATCGAATTGAGGCGCAACGGATTGTTGACGGTGACGACCGCGACGAGTCCGCCTCCGCGCTCCTCGAGGCGCGTTTCAACATGGCTTTCATCATTGCGGGACATGCGAGACTTACCCTTTTTCTCGCGAGTAGGCAGCAGATGCTAGCGCGACCCGACCAAGTCGCTGACGATGCTGCGCCACTCCGCGTCGAAGGGTTCTAGGCAAACGGGCTTTCGCGCTCGTCGGTACCAGTAAGCCGCGTTCTCCTGATCGCCTTCCTTGCGATGCAAGTAGGCGTGCACCCAGGAAGCCTCCGGGCCTTCATCCTCCTGTGCCCTGTCATGCGCCTGCTTCCAATCGCCCTTGGCATCCCACCACAAGCCGATGAGAGCCGCTGTGAGTCCCATTGGCGGTAAAGAGCCCGTCAGTGAGTTGTTGAAGTCATCGAAGGTCATGACTGAGCCGTCCTGTATCTGCGCAGGCCTATTCGTACGCGCTCTTCCGTGAGACGGTGGGATTTACTACACCACTTGTTGTGCGGCAGGTCAAACCGGACCGCTCAGCATCGCGGCCGGCGTGGCGGTGTAGCGACGGCTATTGCAGCAACGCGCGCTGCAAGGTCGAATCGTCCAACGCCTTATCCACCAATTCTGAGAGCGTCTTCTCTGCAAGTGCTCTCAATTTTTCCACGGATCCAAAGATGCCGGCATCGAGTGCGAGCACAGAACCCTCACGATTGTGGGCCGTGAACGTCTGATTGAATGACTGATTGCCGGTTGCGGTGTCAATGATCGAGACTTCGATTTCGATGGTGGCTTCGCGGCGTTCATATTGATCGCAATCCAGTTTCTTGATCACACCTGCGATTTGACGATGTCCGCTACCCGAAACCTGGAATCCGCGATCGCGAAGACCCTGCGAGAATGCGGACTGTACCGATACCGATATCGAGGGTGTGGCTTCCAAAACCTTTATCGGATTGCCAAAACCGCCGCGAATGGCACCGAACCAAGTCGCCGACTCCCCTCGGTCATCGACAAAGGAGCCTACCGATACCGGAGTGCTCGGAGCGATCGGCACGATGGTTGACGTGGGCTTGTAATTCAACCCCACACTGTTGGTGCTGCAACCGCCGAGCAAACACAAGCACAACAGTCCTAAGTAGGTATTCAGCGGATTCCGAGAGTGTCTGTGTAGCATGTCATTGAACCTCATATTGTTATTGTTAAACGGTCCCGGAGCTGTTAACCGGCCGGCGTTGGGGTCGACTCATAGTGCCATACTGCCCGCGCCGGCCGGCAAAAGTGGTCGCGAATGTCGATCCGACCCGGCGCCGCGACCGGCGACGAAAACGCCACCCCCGCCCTTCAAAATATTTACCATTTTCATGAGGGACTTTTTCACCAAACGTCGCTTTCCATGACAGGAGGGGATCCTCTCACTGACTACAAGAATTCAATGGCTTACAAAAGCAGTACCCAAATGAGGAACGCCATGACTAGAATCGTCGCGTTAGTTTCGGCTCTGACCGAAAGGCATTCATACAAATACCGGCTACTGACCCTTCGGTTCTTCTTAGCCGCGGCACTTTCGTTGCTGTGGGCGGTTCCGGCTGGCGCGCAATACACTATCTATGTCGAGCCAATCTTTCTATATCACAACTCGGGTAGTGGTAGTCCCTATAGCACCTCAATTGCTGCGGCATGGGCCGCTCAGCAGGCAACGGGATACTGTTCCGGCGGATACTGCGTTTCTTATTACAACCTCATAGCCGATCTTCCACCAGCTCCGGGCGATTACACGTACGATGGATATCCGGTCTATTACAGCTTTAGTCGATCTAGTTGCCCGCAGGCGGGAGGGGCCTGCAACTATTCCGTGAACTGGGGCCTTCTCAGCATAGTTGGGGTATGTCCTGCGAATTTCTACGGTATTATTTGGGGCAACCCAGTCGAAACGTTCGCCTGCGAGAGGATCATCCCCGCGTCTTCTCAGCCGCCCACTAAGAATTGCTTGAGTTGTTTGGGTAACCCGATCTTTGCGGCGACCGGCCAGAAACTTCAGGCCGAGACGGATTATTCAGGCAGCTCCGGACTCAACTTCACACGCACTTACTTGAGCAACAACGGTTATTTCGCTTCTGTGCTCACGCAAGCCTTTGTCGATAATTCCGCGCCGGCCGGGACTGTTCAGCAACAATGTATCCCCGCGACTTGGACTGAAGGCTCGCAGAGCGGCAACTATTGCTATCCTTACATTAGCGTCTACCCCAACGTAAATGGCGGCGTCGCGCAATATCAGCTTCAAGGCGCCGACGGTCGCTCGACCCAGTTCACCGGACCCAATAGCGCGGTGACGCAAGCGACGGACGTCAACGAGCGAGTCACGCAGATCTCGGTTGGCGGTGTGAACGAATGGCAGGTCAAGCGCGAGGATGACAGCACGGAGATCTATAGCGCAGGCGGTACATTGATTCAACGAACCTTGCGAGGCGGGAAGACGTTCACCTACACGTATTCCACGTCGAGCACGCCCACTAATATCGCTCCGTATCCGGGCCTCTTGCTTTCCCAATCAGATGCTTTCGGACACTCGCTCTCGTGGCAGTACAACTCGACGGGCCAGATGATCCTGATGACAGATCCCGCAGGTGGGACTTATCAATATAGCTACGATTCGAGCAGCAATCTAACCGGGGTCCTCTACCCTGACAGCGCAAGTAAAGCATACGAGTACAACGAATCAGCAGACACGGGGGGGTGTGAGCTTGCCGAACGCGCTCACAGGCATTACCGATGAAAGCGCGGTCCGCTATGCGACATTTAAGTACAACAACTCGGGCGCTCAAATCTTCGCATTAAATACCCAACACGCGGGTGGCGTTGACAGTTATACCTTCACTTATGACGCATCTGCCTACTACGGGAATCCGATTACGAGTACGGTGGTCACGGATCCGTTGGGAACACAGAGGACCTACAATTTCACAAGCAAAGTCAGTTTCAACGTAGATACCAGCCAAGTGCAGCCCGCCGCATCGGGCAGCGGAAACGTGACTCAGTCGGAGACCTATGACGCCAACGGCAATCCCGCTACACGCGTCGACTTCAACGGCAATACAACGAAATACGTCTACGACCTGACGCGCAATCTTGAAACCTCCCGCATCGAAGCCTACGGCACCGCCCAGGCGCGCACCATCACCACGACCTGGGACGCCAATTGGCGGCAGCCCGATCTCATCACAGAGTCCAATCGCACCACGGGTTTTACCTACGACTCGATGGGCAATGTCCTCACGAAGACGATCACGGATACCACCGTGACGCCCAACGCAACCAGAGTCTGGACCTACACCTACGATAGTTACGGCCGCATGCTCACCGCCAAAGGTCCACGCACCGATGTGAACAGCACCACGACCTACGCCTACTACACCTGCACCACCGGATACCAGTGCGGCCAGGTCCAAACCATCACCGATCCGGTGGGCCATATCACCACTTTCAATACGTACAACGCCCACGGCCAGCCGCTCACCATCACCGACCCCAATGGTGTGGTGACGACCCTGACCTATGACACGCGGCTACGCTTGCTCTCCCGCCAGATCGGCACCGAAACCACGAGCTACGCCTACTATCCGACCGGGCTGCTCGAAACGGTGACCTTGCCCGATAGCAGCACCATCACCTACACCTACGATGCTGCGCACCGATTGACGAAGATTACTGACGGGACCGGCAACTACATCAGCTACACGCTCGATAACATGGGCAACCGCACCGCCGAAAGTTCCTACGACCCATCAAGTACTCTGCATCGGACGCACACGCGTGTCTTCAATGCCTTGAACGAGCTGTACCAGGACATCAATTCGGCGGGCACTTCCGCCGTGACTACGACGCTGGCCTACGATAACGACGGCAATGTGTTGAGCAGCGATGCACCGCTCTCGCGTAACACCGCCGATCAATACGACGCGCTCAACCGGCTAACGCAAATCACTGATCCCAACAGCGGCGTGACGAAATTCACCTACGACGCCAACGACAACCTTGCTTCCGTGAAGGATCCCCGCAGCCTCACCACCACCTACACCCACAACGGCTTCGGCGATGTCACGCAGCTCGTGAGCCCCGACACCGGCACCAGCGTGAGCACCTATGACTCCGGCGGGAATCTCAAAACGGCGACAGATGCAAGAAGTGCGGTCGCGACCTATGCTTATGACGCCATGAATCGCGTCACTCAAGTTGCGTACGCCGATCAAATAATCAATTTCACATATGATGCCGGCACCAACGGAGTCGACCGCCTGACAGGCGCATCCGATGCCAATCATTCCATGTCCTGGACTTACGACACGCTGGGGCGCGTGACCGGCAAGGGCCAAACCATCGGCACCGTAACCAAGTCCGTCGGTTACGCCTACACCAACGGTGATTTGGCCTCGCTCATTACTCCGTCCGGCCAAACGATTGTCTACAGTTACAGCAACCACCGCATCACATCGATAACTGTCAACGGCACGACGCTCTTGAGCAGCGCGACGTATGATCCTTTCGGTCCGGCGAATGCCTGGACCTGGGGTAACAGCACAACTGTGACGCGCTCGTTCAATGAAGACGGGATTCAGAGTCAGATCGTGACGGCTGGAGTCACCAACGGTTACACCATCGACAATGCCTCTCGCATCACGGGTATCAGCGATTCAGGCCTTTCCAGCAACAGCTGGACCTTCGGTTACGATCTGCTGGATCGCGTTACGAGTGGCAGCAGTTCCGCTTTGAGTCGTGGCTACACATTCGACGCCAACAGCAACATGCTGACGGAGACCGGTACGTTCGCGTATACGGCGTCTATCACATCCACCAATAATCAGATTGCCTCAACCAGTGGCGGCATCGCCCGCACCTACGGCTACGACGCCGCCGGCAACACCACGAGCTATACCGGAGACTCCTTTACGTTTAACGACCGCGGTCGGATGAGCCAGGCCATCGTCAACGGCAGTGCCACCAACTACATCTATAACGCGCTCGGCCAACTGATCGAGAAGTCCGGCAATGGCGGCACCACGTTGATTGTGTATGACGAAGCAGGGCATATCTTGGGTGAATACACGAGCACCGGGGGGCTGATCGAAGAAACCATCTGGATGGCTGATACGCCGGTCGCGACTCTACTTCCGAATGGAAGCGGTATTTCGATTTACTATGTGCATACGGATCACCTAGGCACGCCCCGAAAGATCACGCGGCCATCGGACAACGGTCTCATGTGGCGTTGGGATCCGGATACCTTCGGTAGTGTCGGACCGAACACCAATCCTGCAGGACTCGGGACTTTTACCTACAACCTTCGTTTCCCGGGTCAGTACGCGCTTCCCGAATCGGGGCTCTACTACAACTACTTCAGAGATTATGACCCGCAGACGGGGCGCTACATAGAGAGCGACCCGATTGGTCAGAAAGACGGAGTAAGTACTTATACGTACGTGGGATCTAACGGTATTGGCTACTTCGACGCTTTCGGCTTGTACAGAGTATCTCAGTGCGCGAAGGGAGACGCTGCAAAACTTAAAATTGCAATTCCATTGGCGCAGGCAGCCGCGCACTCACTCGGGTTGGGAGATGATTTTTCAACAACATTGGATTACATAACTTTCAAATGCAAAAGGAATCCGCGCGGGAACGGCGACTGCGGAATAAATGGGGAGCCCGTCGGGACCAACAGCCGAGTTCCGCATGAAATCCTTCTGTACACGGCTGCGATAAATGGTTCTAAGGGCTGCGGTTGTTTGCAAGCGAACATTCTTCATGAGGTGCTGCACTCATATCCGTTTCATTACGATGAAAAGAAGGCGTTTGACGCGGAACAACAATGTTTTCCTAACTGTGCGGCTACGCCTTTATCCGAGGACGACTTAAGGAAGCTTTACCCATGGCTAAGAAGGTGACTCGCAGTTTTGTCGCGGGGATATTTGCCACATTAGCAATGCAATCTGCGATGGCGGACAAAGTCGGCTCAGTTAGCGTTGAGCGTATGACGTATGACTCGGATGTGGTATTTCTCGGCCACGCAATCGAACAGACCGTGGTAAGCGGAGGATTTGTGTTCATTGACACCGATCGCTTGGAGAAGAAGCTCGATGTTGCCATCTTTACTTTCGTGATTGATGAACCGCTCAAAGGGGTGAGTCCGCCTCCAATTCAGGTTTGCACCATAATGAACCCCCTTAAGTATGCTGATATTGAGGTCGGAAAGAGTTACGTTATTTTCTTGCAAAGGTCTGGCAAGTACCTGCAACGCACGGACGGCTCGCTAAGCCAAATTGAAATCGTTGACGGCAAGGTGGGCTCCAATCTGTTTCCTAACACCTATAAGGAACTGGAGAGCGTCGACACATTAACCGTAGCTGTTCATAAGGCATCGACGCAACGCAAGAAGCGATTACGAAGTACGCCATATAATCCCTATGATAGTGAACTGTATAAAATCGTCAGGAACGCATGTACCGCTAGCTAAACCGGTTACGGTCGTCAATACCTCCACGTATAACCTTCGTTTCCCGGGCCAGTACGCATCGGCCTCCGTGTGGATTTTTCAAGAATGAGTTTGTTTGGCCAGAGATAAAATGCAGGCAATCACAAAACAAATGTGGTATCTGCTCTCTTACGTCAAACGATGATTGAACACGACTGCATCGCCGGTCTCAAATTGGAAATTGAAGAGGTGGAAGAAAACCTTGGTCTCTATAATCTTCTAAGGAAGCAAGGATTCGTATTTCATCCTCTGGATACCAATTGATGATCGAAGACCTGGGGAGTACACCAGCTCCGGCTTGTTCGAAGGAATCGTCGCGAAATCGGGTGGACTACGAATATTCACTCGATCTACGGCTGTCAGGAGCGCTGACGCAACCGCATTAGCGCCTCACGCGACTAGGCGCCCCAAACCCCGCGCCTTAGGGGTCGAACATCCTATAGGGGCTCGTCAAAAAATTCTCTTCTATTCCGTGAGGGACTTTCTCACCAAACGTCGCTTTACCGGTAATAAGCGTGATTGCCGAGCCATAGGGCAGTCCGCTGGTCAAAAAATTCAAACGAAGGGACGTTATGAGCTGCAAAGCGACAGTTACAAAATCCGCGATAACCTCGTGCCTTAGAAAATTAGCGACTCCGGGGGTACTACTGCTAGCTGCTGCACAACTGCACGCGCAGATTCAGGTAAGCCCCGAATTTGAGTTCAGCTCTCCGTCGGGTTATCAGTCGACGCTCTCCGCTGCATGGGCGAGTTGGCAGGCAGACCCATCTTACAACTATTGCTCGTACGGCAGTGGTGGGGCCAGTGAATGTTACTCGGTCCTTAACCTACATAACGACTTTACTCTGTCGAACGCGATCGTATACAACAATACAGTTACCTATTGGACCTATTTCGACCTGCAAATTTGTGGCACCCCTGCCGGGGGGACCCAATCGTGCAACACATCATCGGATTGGAGCGCCATTCAGGCCGTTTGGGTGTGTCCAGCCGGCAGTTCCCCGGCATTCAATCCCAGCGATCACAGCAGCACGGACTCACATCCTCGGCATGACATAGTAATGTGCACGGCGACTCTTCCGGTTCCGCCACCCCCACCGCCACATATCTGTTTCGCGTGCAATGGCAACCCGATCTACGCGGAAGGCGGACTCAAGATGCAACGCGACACCGACTACACGGCTAGCACGGGACTCTCATTCGAGCGCACGTACCGCAGCGATAGAGAGTTCTGGTCTTCCATCGTAAGCACGGTATTTATTGATTACTCGCAACCGAATGCGACGATAACCAACAATTGCTTCCCCGCTTACTATGTCATTCCCTCTACCTCAACGGCGGCACCTTACTGCTTTCCTTACATCAGCACCCAACTGAATGCTTACCAACTCACCACCCCGCAGGGACACTTCATCAATTTCTCCGGGCCAAACGGTTCAGTCACTCAAAACGCCGATGTTAACGACCGAGTCACACAAGTCACGGTAGGCGGCGTAACAGAATGGAAAGTTGTACGCGAGGACGACAGCATCGAATTCTATAGTACCGCAGGCTCGCTTCTTCAAAGAACCGAGCGTGGAGGTCGAACATTCACCTACACGTATTCCACATCCAGCACGCCATCAATCGTCGCTCCTCGGCCGGGATTGTTGCTGACACAAAGCGACGCTTTCGGACACGCCCTTTCTTGGACTTACAACGCGAACGGTCAGGTGTCGCAGATGATCGACCCTGCGGGTGGAACCTACCAATATGGTTACGACGGGAGTGGGGATCTGAGCGCGGTCACTTTCCCAGACGGTTCAAGTAAGGGTTATGAATACAACGAGTCCGCAAACACAGGCGGGGCTAATTTGCCGGGTACGCTGACAGGTATCACGGACGAAAGCTCGGTGCGCTACGCAACATTCAAATATCAGAGTTCTAGTGGAAACGTGTTTGCAGTCAATACGCAACATGCGGGAGGAGTGGACAGCTACACGTTCACCTATTCTGCCTACTATGCTAGTTCGCCCATTAGCGCAACCGTTGTAGATCCACTAGGAACGAGCCGCACGTACCAGTTCACTAACAAGCTCAGTTACAACGTGGATACCAGCCAAGTGCAGCCCGCCGCATCGGGCAGCGGAAACGTGACTCAGTCGGAGACCTATGACGCCAACGGCAATCCCGCTACACGCGTCGACTTCAACGGCAATACAACGAAATACGTCTACGACCTGACGCGCAATCTTGAAACCTCCCGCACCGAAGCCTACGGCACCGTCCAAGCGCGCACCATCACCACGACGTGGGATGCCAATTGGCGGCAGCCCGATCTGATCACCGAGCCCAATCGCACCACCGGATTTACCTACGACTCGCTGGGCAATGTGCTTACCAAAACCATCACTGACACCACCGTCACGCCGAATGCGACCAGGGTCTGGACCTACACGTACGACAGCTACGGCCGAATGTTGACCGCGAAAGGCCCGCGGACGGATATGAATAGCACTACGACTTACGCCTATTACACCTGCACAACCGGAACACAGTGCGGTGAAATTGAAACTATCACCGATCCACTGGGCCATGCCACCACCTTTAATACTTACAACGCCCACGGCCAGCCGCTGACCATCACCGATCCCAATGGTGTGGTGACGACGCTCACCTACGATAAACGCCTGCGCTTGCTCTCTCGTCAGATCGGCACCG
>Ga0207014_1071_pt1 | contig 20840 bp, 18 predicted proteins | sample Alteio_BWMinCont_56_FD_153495 | JGI IMG/M metagenome (GOLD analysis project Ga0207014, IMG submission 153495) | Enriched cells from forest soil in Barre Woods Harvard Forest LTER site, Petersham, Massachusetts, United States -... | ecosystem: Environmental > Terrestrial > Soil > Temperate forest >...
TGAGCGAGACCCGGTGGAGAACCCGCTCCTGCAGAATGCTGTTGTAAGAAATTAAATGGCGTCTGTACCTTATTGATAATAAACAATATAGTGGTTTGGGTTGCGGGAGCGGCTTCTCCATCACAAGAGAGCAGCTTTGAGAGCCGCAAGATTTGAGCTATGCGCCAAAGACCCTGGAGTCGGCGACTTTTGCTTGGGCTCGGATGGGTAGATGGCTCTTACCTTTTATTTGTGGAGCCAGGGCTTATAGGCGATCTCGATGTTGTATCCGTCCGGGTCGACGATGTTTGCCGCGAAGTAGTCGGCGCGCCATTCGGGCCGAAGGCTTGGTTCCTTCTTTGAAGTAGCTCCCGCGTCGATGGCCGCCTTGTAGCTGGCCCTGACAGCGTCTGCGCTCTTGGCGGTAAATGCGACGTAAAGGTCTTGGCCGACGTCGCCATTCTTCAGCCAGAAACCAGGCTCGGTATTGATTGCGAAACCAAGCAGTTGATCGAACTCGTAGGGCATGTCGACGCCAAGCGGCTTAAGCATCTTCTTGTAAAATTCGCTCGACCGTTTCAGGTCTGAGACGGGGAGATAAATATGGTCGATAATCATCGCTTTCCTCTTTTCGTTTGTTTTTGACAGCCCCGATCAGGGTTCTGCTGAATCCTGAACCGGGCCGGCCGTGGGTGATGGCATCATCGGGGATGGATTTCTTCTCCGTTAGCTGAGACCCTCAACAATGAGTCCGTGATGGGTCGCCCCAAGTTTGCGGTGCTTGGCGATGTCTTGGTAGGCCTCGCTGTTAATCCAATCCTTTGCGGCTTTTGCGCTCGGGAATTTCACGATGACCATTCCCTCAATCGGATCACCTTCAAGGACTTCGTGCTTTCCATCGGCTGCGAGCACTTCGATAGGATGACCCTTCATCGTTGCTTTGATTCCAGCCCGATATTTGTCGAGCTCTTTTTGATCGATGGTTTTAGTTCTCGTGAAGACAATGTATGCTGACATGATCGTTCTCCTTCTTTGTTAATCGATTACCGAAATTCCTATTGAAACCCTTGGGCCATAGCCCGCGTTGCTTACATGTTGCCGCCGTTCGCGTAGATGATTTCTCCCGTGAGCCATCCCGCATCATCCGAGGCAAGAAATAAGGCCACCCGCGCGATGTCCTCAGGTTGGCCGACGCGGCCCAGCGGCGTACTCGCGATTATCTGCTTCTTAGCCTCCGCTCCCATGACGCCCGCCGCGTGCGCACCCTCCGTTTCGGTTCCACCGGGACCGAGAGCGTTAACCCGGATTTTTCTGGGGCCTAACTCTTTTGAGAGTACGCGCGTCAAGCCGTTGACAGCGCTCTTTGACGCCACGTAGATCGAAAGGGTCGGGTAGGCAGCAACACTGGCCGTCGATCCGATGTTGATAACGCTCCCGCCTTCCGCCCCGAAGGCCGCCAAAGCGGCTTCGATCATGAGAAATGTGCCCAGCACGTTCGTGTTGAACTGACGGTGAAATTCCTGCTCGCTGAACTGCTCGAAGGGCGCAAACGAGAAGACTCCTGCGTTGTTCACGAGGACATCCAGGCGGCCGAAGGCTTTTTTGGCTTCCGCGACGAGGCGTTGCGCGTCGGACCTCTGCGCAGCGCCTTGCACGGCGACAGCCCGCCCGCCGTTGCCGGTGATCTCGCACACCACCTGCTCCGCGCCCGCTTGATCGCGCGCGTAATTCACGATCACCGCGGCGCCTTCCGCGCCGAAAGCCTTTGCAATACCCGCTCCGATTCCTTTTGAAGCGCCTGTCACTATCGCAACCTTATTGTCGAGCCGTTTCATGATGGGTTCCTTTCTTACATACGAAACCAATAGTTTCGTTTATATATTCAAATAGATGCTTGCCAAAGTAATACGAAACAATTATTTTCGTAAGTGGAACCATGGTGATGAAAGAACCTAAGACCAAGGTCGCACCAAGACCCCGCGGTCGGCCACGGAGTGAGCACGCCCGGCAGGAAATCTTGGAAGCCGCTTATACGCTGCTGAGAGACAAAGGTTTCAACGCTGTCGGCTCGCACGAGATAGCACAGGCAGCCGGCGTGAGCAGTGCCACGCTATACCGCTGGTGGAAGTCGAAGGAAGCAATCCTGTTTGACGGCTGCTTTGAACGCATGAAACCTATTCTTGCGATTCCTGAGACTGGTTCCGGCTTGACGCGGCTCCGCCGCTACGTCCTGCGTGCGGCCGAGTTCCTAGTATCAGAAGAGGGTGCGGTCATGGCTCGCGTCCTTACTGGTATCCACGAGGATGAGCGACTCAGGCAGGCGTTCCTGAAGAGATATGTCAAGCACAGACGTCAGATCCAACGCAGAATCATCGAAGACGCTATTGCGTCCGGCGAACTGAAGTCGGGGACGGATCCAGAGCTGCTGATCGACGCGCTTACTGGACCCCTGTTCTTCCGATGGTTACAGGGACACGCTGCCCTTGATAAAGCCTTTGCTAAGAACATTTTCGACAAAGTGATTCCCGGATTTCAGCCAAGGTGATTCGGCTGCGGCCCGAGAAAGGCCCTCGTTTCGAGGAACTCCACCGGTTCGTGGATGTCGGCAATCCTTCCCTTGCCGAATTATGAAAGGATCGATCGTCATCCGGGATGAATCGCGGATCACTTCCCACACAGCCACTTCTCGCTAGTAATCCCTGAGCGCCACGCGAAATACTTGAGATGTCGTTTCGGTCGACCTTACCATGGAAAAATGACTACGTCTGCGACGCTGCCGTCATTGCTCTGCAACGTCCTCAGCGGATTGGAGCGGGTTTATATCGAAAAAGGAGCTGGTAGACTCGGGATGCCCTCCCTTGACCAGTGGGCGAACCTTCTGCGAGTTCTCGGGAATACGGCCATCGATCAGCGAGAACTGCCAGCACTGCTCCGCCTATCGAAGCGAGCAGTGCGATCGAGAGTTTCATCCGCAGCCAGAAATGGATGGTGCCAGGACTCGAAATATGGCCGCGGCCAGGTGATGGTGCGGCTAACGGTTCGCGGCATGGAGGTTGCATCTCGGTGGCATTCACTCCAGTGCGCAGCCGAAGAGCGGTGGGGCGCGGCGATCGGTGCCGAAGCAACGAAGAACCTCCGCAGATCCCTTCAAAAGGTTGTCGCTGGGTTGCCGTTGGAGCATCCCCACTACCCGGCGACATATGGGGCAGCGGACGCATGCATCACGGGTGGCAACGGGCAGGACTGGAAAGCAGTGCCTCGCGAGAACGGCGATAGCGTGCCGAACCTTTCGATCTCGGCTTTACTGTCGCAAACCCTAGTTGCCTTCGCGATTTGCTACGAGGAAAAGTCATCACTTGCACACTCGCTGAGCGCTAGCGTGATCAAACGCATTCCTCCCGAAGGCCGCCAGCTGCAAGGACTTGGTGATTCTGCGGGTATTTCGGCATTGCGCCGTCATGGTTTCCTGCGCGTGACTCGCCGCAATGACAATGAGATGGTTCACTTGACCCCAAGAGGATCCGCCGTCAGTGATGGGTACGACGAACGAATAAGGGAAGCAGAAAGAGAATGGCGCATCAGATTCGGGGATGTACCTATTGCCACCTTGCGAAGAGCTTTGGAAGATGTGGCGCGCATCCAGTTAGCAAAGAACGGCTCGATAAGCGAACTCCGGATGGGCTTGTCGTGAGGGTGTGGAACCCCGGTGAATTTGGTGGATGGTCGCAAACCGGAAACTATCCTGTACGGGGTTTGGAGGACACTCGGCCCTCAATCTAAGAAGTGGTCTTCAGCATCCCCGAGAAATGTGGAAACTGCCAGTCGCCACTGCCTCCCGCACGTCGTCAAATTCCAGGTTGGGCGAATACGAATCAGATGCACAGGCATGAGCGCGGGCCAGGGCGGTCCGCGCTTTCGTCTGCGGTGAACAAGGTTAGCGGTTGCGCGTGTTGGCAAGCGCCCGAAGGATGATGCGGGTGTTTTCATTGATGGCGTGCCGAAGATACATGGTGAGGGCGAAAATAACGACAAGGAAGAAGAGATCGACGCGAAGCAACGAATGCAATAGCCCACCCAGAGTCTCTGGTGGGAACATGTGGAGGTGCATCCAGATGAACGCGGCGACGGCGAGAATGCCAAGCACGACGACGATAATTCGAGAAAGGCGTTCCGACCTGTCTGCGGCTGCAAGGGCCTGTTGGACGAAGGTGATTTCGGCGTTCGTATTTTCGGAGTTGGGCTGTTGGAAGTCGGGACTCATACTGGTTTCCTTTCAAGAGTGAGGTGTTTGCGGAGTGTCGCGACACCATAATGGAGACGCGACTTGGCGGTGCCGACAGGAATGTCGAGAACAGCTGCGGTTTCTTCGAGCGAAAGATCGTGCTGGTAGTGAAGAAGCAGGACTGCTCGGCTGGCGGGCGAGACATGGTCGAGAAGAGAGAAGAAGGCGGCATCGGGTGGCCCGCCAAGGTCGGGATTGGGAGTGAAGGTTCCGAGTGGAGAGTCGTCGAGGGGTTGCCAGCGATGGGCGCGTTTGAGGTGGCTGATCGCGATGCGCGAGGCGATACGGAGAGCCCAGGCGTGGAAGACAGTGGGCTCGCGCAAGAACGGGAGTTTACGGAAAATTTGGATTGAAGTCTCCTGGAGAATGTCGTCGGCGAGATCGGCCCCAGCCAAGCGGGTGATGTAGCCGCGCAGCGGCGCATGGCTGTTACGGAGGAGCTGTTCCAGGGCAGGCCGGTCGCCGGCCTGGGCGAGGAGCACAAGAAGAGTTTGGTCGGAGGGCGAAAGCTCCTTCGGATGCGATGGGGCGTGCATGTTTGAAAGAGCGGTTAACGGGAGTTAAAGTTCGGTTCCGTCGAAAAAAATATGTCGGGCGAGGGCAAGGCGGGCATCTGGTGTTCGCTGAACGGGGCGCGTTCGGTCATCGGCGTCCTGTGAGAGCGCCCCGTGCCCATTTTCCGCAAACAGCGCCATATCCTTATTTTACAAGGTATTGTTGTGTGCCTAACGCCTAGTTCTTGAAGTATGACCTGTTATCGAGAATTGCCGTAACGCCTTCCACAACACATCCGATATCAGCCTTTGGACAGATTCCGCGGATGCCGACCTTTCGGGCTTCCTCGGCAAGTTGGGGCGAGTGGTGGAGTGTGACCATCAGAATGGGCGTACTCGGGGAACGCGATGGGAAGTGCCGGTGATTGCGGCCGGTTTCCGCACGGAACGAAAAATCCGCACAATGTTCCCTCAGGTTTAATGGAAATAGAAGCTCCGTCGACCGGAACTTCTTGATAAGGCTCAAGATAGCGTTCCTTATATTCGGTCGCAAAAAGACTTCCCAGGAGCATAATTTGCGGTGGGTAGATGGAAAAGTGATCAGTAGTGCACAGACTCGACCAGTGCCTCCGTGGAATCCTTCCGTCGACGCCACGCCGCTCACGTCCGCCCCGAGTCCTCTCGCGGAACCGGGCAAGACATCCTCCCAAGGGTGAGCAGGCAGAAGGAAGCACAATGCGTACTATGATTGCCACTCGCTCGTTGTTGTTTTCGTTTGTCTTGTTGCTGTTCTCCCACAGTGCGTTCGCCCAAATCGGTATCGGAATTTCCGTGAACTTCGCGCCTCCGGCAATTCCGGTCTACGAGCAGCCGATCTGTCCCGACGACGGCTACCTATGGACACCGGGTTACTGGGCCTATGACGACGACGATGGCTATTACTGGGTGCCAGGCACATGGGTCGAGGCACCCCAGGTCGGCTTTCTCTGGACTCCGGGTTATTGGGGCTGGGGTGGCAACGCGTTCCTTTTCCACGAAGGGTATTGGGGCTCGCAGGTGGGCTTTTACGGGGGCATCAATTATGGCTTCGGTTACGGCGGCCTTGGTTACGAGGGCGGCCGCTGGGAAGGTGGGCACTTTTCCTACAACACTTACGTGAATCACGTGAACACCACCATCATTCACAACACCTACAACACTACGGTGACGAATGTCACGGAGACTCACGTCAGCTACAACGGAGGAACTGGTGGGGTCGAAGCCCGTCCTACATCGCAGCAAGAGTCCTATGCAAACGAGCACCATGTCGGTCCGGTGGCCGCGCAAACGCAACATGTTCAGCAAGCTCGCAGTAATCCTGAGCTGCGTGCTTCCGCCAACCAGGGCAAGCCGCCCATTGCGGCTACCGCCAGAGCTGGTGATTTTAAAACGGGCGTTGTAGCTACGAAACAAGCCGGCGGCGAATACAAGGCTCCTCCAGCCAACGCAGCCCGCGGCAATGAAGCGCGCCCGGCAAATGAAGCTCGACCCGCCACTGACAATCGTCCGAACACCCCCGAAGCTCCTCCCACTCCCAACAATCATGCCAGCGAATTGCAGCCGCACAAATTCACGCCCCCAAACACCGGCAGCGCTGCGACCGACAAAAAATATCAACAGCAACAGGACAAGCTAGCTGCTAAGCAAGCGCAGGATCACGCGATACTCCAGCAGCAGCAGGATAAAGAACATCAGCAAGCCACCACGAAAAACTACAACGACACACAAAAACAGCAGATGGAGCAGCACCACACGCAGCAAACGCAACAGGTCGAGCAAAAGCATGCTACTCAGCAGAAACAGCTGGAGCAGCGCCAAGCGCCGCGCCAAGCTGCACCAAAGCCACCGGCGGAAAAACCGCATTAATCGCGCACCGCCTAAAATCGAAGGACTCGTGGACAGGCCTGGCTTTCGAGCCAACCCCAGCTGATTTGGAGTCATCAAAGTTCCGCTTGGGTTTCGAATCGTGGTCAACTGGAGATATATATGCGCATGAGTCGTGTTCTCGTCACCATCGTCGTTACGTGTCTGTTAGCGATTGGCAGCGTTGCCTTTGCAGCGGCGGCTAAAAAGCAAAACCATCACGACGGCCACAAACTGGTCGCCGCGAAGCTCAAAACTGACGGGCACCATGACATCGAAAAGAAAGGACACTACGCCGCATCAATCGAGAGCAAGGGCGGAAAGATTGCCGCCTTCCACGTCGTGCATGACACCAGGGGAGCGATTCCCGTCAAGAAATACAAGACCAGGAAGAAAATGGCGCAGGCGACCGGTTCGCACCTAACCTACGCGTCGTTCGCTTTACCTCAAGACACGGACATGGGCACGGTGTACATCGGTTATTCCTACGTCGATGATGACGGCAACGAAGAGATTTACTGGTTCCCGGCGGAAGAGATTGTGGACGGCGACACGGGGGCAGTCGAGTACGTTCCACTGAGCAGTTAAGTGATAGTAAAGCAAGTTAGGCCGTAAGTGAGAGATTGAGGGGTAGCCGCTGTCGCAGTCGGACGGCTCCGCTGCACAGCGGCTTTCGTTATGCAGCCTTCGTATCTCGCTCTTGTATATGGTCGCAAAGTGATTTCAACCCGCTCTAAGAATTGAAGCTTGCAGAATGAGAAAATGCTTGTCCTTGCCGCGTCATGTCACACGGGTGGCCGAACTTAAGAGCGGTTCAAAGTGGTGGAGCGGATTGTTGCAGGAGCTCTCGCCTGTACCGGGAGAGCCCAGCCGCGAGCTGCAATTCTCGGCGCAATGGTGGCATCGCGATGGGGAGAAGGCAAAGCCGACGCCGCCATCCGTTTGGAGCAATTGTGGAATGAACGATCTGTTGGAGGCCGTCGGTTAGTCAGCATCGGGTATTTACAGCACTGGCACGAAGTCCACACCCTTCGTGTTGAATGGTGTACAGGAATCAGTTCCAGCTCTTTCTGTCTTTGAGCTTCGTGGAGGGTACCGTGAAACTCCGTATCTTGCTGGCCGACGATCATGAACTTATGCGCCGAGGCTTGTGCGCCCTTCTCCAGTAACACGATGGGTGGGAAGTGTGCGGGGCAGCGTCCGACGGCCGCCAGACGATCGAATTGGCCAAACAGTGAAACCGGATGTTGTGATTGTGGATACAGGCATGCCACGCCTCAACGGCTTGGATACCACCCGGCAATTGCTGCAGCGTGACCCCCACTTCAAAGTCATCGTCCTCACCGTTACGGACTCCGATCAGGTGATCCGCGAAGCCCTCGATGCAGGGGCACGCGGCTTCGTGCTTAAATCCGACGCAGCTCGCAATCTGGTAGCTGCGGTTGAAGCCTTGCAGAACAAGCGTATGTTCCTCACGCCACGAGTAAGCGATCTGGCGTTGGCCGGATTCCTGGAGAAAGGACGTGCCATCTCGCAGAGTGAAGCGCCGGATCTACCCACACTCACCGGCCGTGAACGTCAAGACACTCAGCTCCTCGCTGAAGGAAAGAGCTCCAAGGAAGTGGTCGTAGTCCTGAACTTGAGCACCAAGACCGTGGAAACACATCGCAGCAACCTCATGCGGAAGCTTAATCTGCATTCCATCCGCGATCTGGTCGTGTACGCCATCAAGAACAACATCATCCAGATCGAGGTGCAGCAACTCCGTACTACGTCGGACACAACTGTGGCCTGAGCATCCGAGCCAGCGCCGCTTAGCAAGTTTGAGCGTTAGAACACCGGAAACTCACCGAACCAACCTCGTGCGCAAGCTCCACCTGCATTCGGTCGCGGCGGTTCTAAGCTGCGCAGATGATTCGGAGCGCTCCCATCGGATGTATCGCTAACAATTTCCCCGCCCAATCAGAAGAACCATTTGCGAGAGCGAGGTGCCAATCACATCTGCGCAACCCGATCCGACCCTCTCTTGCGCTTTGGGGGCGCCGCCTGGGTAGTCCCACAAGCCTAGAAATATCTTTGTGTCACGGCATCGTCGGCGCAATTGTTTGCATAGTGACTTGGCTTGCACCGCCGCGAACGGCGGCAAAGCGGATATGCAAATCACGTCAGGGCGCAGTTGTTCCACCTGATCGGACATCGTCGAAACAGATGCGATCGGCAGAGCGTTTGCATGGTGTCCCGCACGCCGCAGAAGTTGCATCGCCATTATGCCGACGATCTCGTCGGCCTCATCTCTCGCGGGAATACAGACGACTACTGATTGGGGCTGAGGCTCCGTTGCCGGTGCTAGAACAAGCGGATGTTCTGGTGCGAGCAACGCGGAAGAATCTTCATACAATTCTTCGATCAACTCCCTCGTACTCTGGTAGATGAATTTCGTTCTAATTTCATCGAGAACGTTCATGTGCCGGTCCTTTTCCGCCAGGCTGAGAGCTGGAATCAAAACGGAATCGTAAAGGTTTCCGATCGGATTTTCTTTCAAGTATTTCTCTGCGATGTCTCTTGCCTCTTCGTCATCGAGGGCCAAGAGCCGCTGATAGAAGTGCGCCTGTGGAGACAAGACAGGTTCGTCACCGAGCAAAATCTCAAGAAAGTTCAATTGCGGAATATACCGACCCACCAGTATGAGACACACGGTCAGGGGGGTGGACAGAATCAGACCGACCGGCCCCCAGAGCATGCCCCAGAAAATTGCTGCGACCAAAATGGCGAGAGATGAAACACCAGTGTGGCTGCCATACAACCAGGGCTCGATGAGGTTCGCAATCGTGAGTTCCAACAGCAAGAACAGAGCGAATGTTAGACCTGCTTGCGACCAGCCGGGGAATACAGCCAAAGCCATGCCCATCGGAAAAATGGCCGCGACGGGCGTACCGATATACGGGACAAATCGCAGCACCCATCCGAATACACCCCAAAGCAGAGGATGAGGAATTCCGATGAAGTAAATTCCCAGTCCGAACAGGAGTCCGTAGCCGGCATTCACTGAGAACTGCAGCAACAAATAGCGTCCCAAACGCCGGGAGGCTTCATCTAACGCCTGAGTCATTACGGTCAATTGGCCGCTTCCTGCCAGACGAAGTAAGCGATTCCGCAGGTCCTCGCGTTTCACTAAGACAAACAGGGTGAAGACCACTACGATCGCGGCGGTTTCCAGGCTTCCCGTCAGTGGCCCCAACAAATCGCGCAGATACTCAGCCGCACTGTGAGGAGGCGCAGCAACCTGAACCGCGATCGGCTCCTTCCCTCGATCCTGGTTGAGTTTCTTGTTTCCCGCAGTTTCCGAAGCAGCGGACAACTCCTTGCTCAAATCGTTGACGGTTGCAGTTGCTTTGCTCAAGCCGGCACTTTTTGGTGCGCGAATGGCTTCGATCTTGTCGTGAATGTTGGCTCGATAGTCAGGCAGACGAACAAGGATTTCCACTAGTTGGTTGGTGAATCCCCAACCCACTGCTGCGAGCAGCGCAAGCGACAACGCGAGCACTACCAGTACGGAGGGCACGCGACCAAGGCGACAGCGCTCAACCAATCCCACAATTGGTGTAAGCAGGAATGCAAAAACCACGGCAAGCGCGAGCGGAATCAACACCTGGCGTCCTAAGTAAAGGCCCGCTATTACGACAGCGATGCCGACCAGGGTCAACAACCTCGACCCAGACGTCAAATCTTTTGCGGGAAGCAATGCCCGAGGGATATCCATAGAGGGTGATTAGGGTGATTGTCGTCTCCATCCATTGAGAACTTTACGAATGGTCGTCGCGCGATCTAATCGAACGGCACCTCTGTATGCACTCTCAAGGAGGTCGCCTCGGTCTAGCGCCCGGTGCTGGCGGCCCTGCCAATATTTCGGGCCGCCATCACCGCTACCGGACGAATTCAGAGGAGAAACCAGTTAATCACGCGACACGTTTGGTGGTCTTCACACCCGATTTCGATTCGCCCTGCTCTTTTCGAGAGCTTTCTTGGTTGGCTAGCGTATTAATCTTTTCCGCAAGTTCAGTCAACTTTTCGTCTGTTTCTGTTTCTTCTTCGATGGTCTGCTTCAGTAGCGAAACGTGCTTGGTTTCTGCAAGAGTCTTGGCGATGGCGCAGACCGCCCTATATGCAGCCATCTCATAGTGTTCCACTCTTCGGGCCGCACCGATCAGCCCTGAATCCAATACCGCGCCTTCAAAATCTCCCTCCATCACCTCCGAGCCTTCCTTGACCAAGCCCTCCATAGCCACGCACTTTTTGCCCTTTGGGCTCTCGCCCAGAGCCTGGAAGATCTCTTCCAGACGCTGAACGTGACCTTCGGTTTGCTTTAAGTGCTTTTCGAAGCCCTGTTGCAACTCAGTTGAAGATGCAGCTTTCGCCATTTTCGGAAGCGCTTTGATCAATTGGTTCTCGGCGCTGTACAGGTCCTTCAATTCGTCGACATATAGTTTCTTCAAGCTCTGGTTTGACATGTGTCCTCCAAAATGAATTAACTTCCGTTTAGTAAAAGCCCTGGCGAATCGCGGCGGGGCGGCGCGGCGCACACGCTTCAGGATCTCTAGCCTCCCGATACGGAGGTTTGATAAGCCTCTTTGCCTGTGTCGATTGCCTCTGCGATGTTTTCTCTCCCTCTGTCAGCTATATCCTTGACTCGTGCGCGGACTTTCTTCCCGGCTGATGCGACCTGGTCCAGCCCGCCCCGCAACTTGCCCGCGAGTAATTCCTGCGTCTCTCGACCAGACTGAGGCGCAAGCATCAGAGTCACAACTGTGCCGACCCCTAATCCAGCTAAAAATGCCCATGCTGTTTTCATTTTCAAGCTCCTTACGAAGTAAAGTGATGCAACTCCCTCCCACCGCAAGCCTCAGCGATGCTTCAGCCACGATGGTCTGAGAAAAACTTTCAAAAAGCCGACGGCGGCATATGCCGCCGGCGACCCACGATAGGACCATGTTTAATTCACTTAAGCCTAGGCAACTTCGCGAACATGAGGTTTATCGCTCTTGTCCGCGGTCGCTTCTCCCGTGGAGGAGATATCCTGGGCGCCCGTGCGCTCCAAGATCTCCTTGGCTTTTTTCGTCCACTCAGAAGCGTCGGAATGAACAGAGAGTAGAATCCCGCCGTCTTTGACGCGGCCTTCGTATCGCTTGGCTTCGTACTCGGGGATTCCCATGCCGATCAGGGCACCTGTAAGCCCACCTACCGCTCCACCGACTCCGGCTCCAGCAAGGGCCGCCATAATAGGCCCGGCGGCTATGAATGGCCCCAGTCCTGGAATCGCAAGCGCGCCGATACCGAGTAACCATCCCAACGCGCCTCCTAGCACCGCGCCGGTTCCGGCACCTGTTGTGGCACCTTCAGGCGCCTTGGTGTTTTTCTCGTGAGCAAAGTCCTTCGTGCCAGCGCCTTCGGGAAGAAGTACTGAAATGTCTGTGTTCCGAAAATTGGCCGCTTTCAATGCGTCGACGGCGTTCTCGGCGCTCGTTCGAGTCGCATAAATACCAAACACTGCTGTGTTTTTGCCCGCCATTTTATTCTCCTTTTGCTTCGTTTATTAGTTCTTGGGTTTGATATCCAATTGGCTGGTTACAGCGTTCTCGCCCGCCACTTCGGTGGCTTTTGTCTCCACCGTCTTCTTCTCGTCTTCCGAGCGCACTGGCCCCTTTAGCGTGACCTGACCATTCTGAGTGATGATCTTGACGTTGTGCGCGTATGTAGAAAGTGATTTGTCTTTCATGATGGACTGTCGTATCTGCTGAGTGATGTTCTGATCGGAACGCCTGCCCTTTTGCCGATCCGCGGTGGTCGCATTCTGACTCCGATCTCGCTCATTTACCTTGGTATTGTCGGGAGCAATTTGCTGACCGGTGGGTTCTTGCGCGAGCGCTAACGCCCCACTGCCGAGCAGCAGACCGGTGCATAGAAAAGTACGAACCGCAGTTCTATAAACAAACTTCATTTTGTGTTCCTCCTGGAAGCCCGTCAGTGTCGATTCTCGTCGTGGAGCGAGAATGATAAGGAAGGTCTTTAACGAACATAGTGTCAAAGGCTGGGCACGAGCTATCACTTACATGCTGTATGAACCCGGTTGATTCGCTGTAGAGTGCTCTCTTATAGGCGATCTCCCCATTTTCTCCGTTCCGCATCGTCCGTGCGCACCATGCAGAAGTGGTCACAAAGTTGCGAATGAAGCGTATCTTGCTCGACCCCAGCAGATCCCATTGAGGGTCCGGCTGGAAGTCAATTGCGCAGCGATTTCTCTTGGAACTCGCAATATGCGACAAGCGATTGGCGGGGCTTACGCTGATGAACGGGCTGAATACGACTGTGCAGGAGGCACATTTGTGAGGGGGCGCGCCTGGACCTTCTGACATTATTGCTGTGGGCAACCCAATCGGATTGTGCAGGGTGTGCCGTATTCTCGATGATCGTGAAGCGGGCCACGGTGTTCAGTGCAGAGCTCAAAGTGGCGAGGCTTGTGCTGATCATGGACAATCACCCAGTTATCAGGCGCATGCTCCGCGCCGCGATGGAAGCTGAAGAGTTTCAAGTCTCCGATGCGATGGACGGAGGGGAAGGCGTTCGGAAGGCCCTAGAGTGAAAGCCCAACCTGATTATCCTCGATCTGTCCATGCCGGTCATGAACGGATTGGAGGCAGCACGGGAATTGAAGGTCCTCATGCCCCACGTCCCCTTATTGATGTTTACGAATAACGCAGCAGAGGTTCTGGAGAAGGAGACCCTTTCCGCGGGCATATGCAGTGGTTCGCAAGTCCTACTCGGACTCATCGAAACAGTTGGTAGCCCACGCTACAGCTTGGACTAGATGGGCAGGTGGTCCAGTGAGTTTCGCATCCGACTGACAAAGCAGCCGCCCAGGACGCAGGAATATCTGGGTCGAGGCTTGACCTATCAAGAAACCGGTTTAATCAGTTACTCGGGACCAATCGAAGAAATCGCTTCTTTCAGGGGAAGATTTTAGTGGCGTTTGCCCCATTGTGTGGTTTGCCGCATTATTCCTCTTTCAGAGTACTCCCGAAAACCGGCCGGGTTCCGAGCGAGACATAAAAGCCCCAGAAAAGCAGAGTGAGCGGAGCCACTAGTGCGATCATGGCGCGTCCGGCGTACCACTGGTCAAGAACCAGTGGTGGTGAGGTGCCGAGGGTCAACAGGATGAAGAAGAAGGCGGCCGCGGCAACCAGGCCAATTCTAACCAGGACTGCCAGGAATACGAGCACGAACAGGACCGTCAAAGTGAAATCCAGTGTGGTGGTAGTTTGCGCATTCAGCAGCAGCATGATGAGTGCAAGGGCGATCAGTCCTGACCTTGGCCGCCGCAACAGGCCAGTCATGACGGGCAAGAGGGCAAAGTAGAAAAGAGCGTAGAAGGATGCGGCAAAAAGCAATAGGAAACAGTGGCCGATGGACGGCAGGATCCCCTGACCGAAGTAACTGTCCACAGGAGACGCTGCCGAGTTGCGCGAAAACGCCCCGACACCCAAAAAGACGGTGCCCACTGCCGAGCCAGCCACGAGGCCTAACAACACATCGCGTCCCACCAGTGGATCGCGAAAACGTCCGTTTAGAAGACGCTGCCAGGAAACCATCAGCCTCGGCCAGCTCTGCCGCGCATAAGGCTCCACTGCCATATATCCCAGCCACGCGAGCAAAGCAAAAAGCAGGGGGGCACCAAGCAGAATAAATTGGACCGAAATGTACTCCCCTTGCGGGACATAGTGATACCCGAAGAAGCCATAGACGCAATTCGCCAGGATGGCAAAGCTCGCCAGACGCAGAGCTCCCTTCGTGTCTCCACGCCCCCGACGAAGGTTCCTGCGCGCGAAATAGCCGGCAACGACAAGGTAACCAGCCATCAACAATGGCCACGCCATCGTAAAAATGTCAGAGGAGGCTGGCATGCGAGAGGGATTGGAAGGATCTCCTCGCCATGGCTGATCCCACGGGGCGATTAGTTGGAAATAGACCGGTACGCCATGATAAGCGGCGGCGGTCACGTGTAGAAGAAGGTCGGGCCGATCCGGGAGATGACCCTCCCAGTCGGCGCGGACATCGAAGGAATCGGGCGGAGCCCATTTGGCGCTGGCGGGAACAAACTGAGCCTTGTCGAGTCCGGCCTCGGCAAAAAGTAAGCCCCAGTCCAGATCCGGGCGGGCTCCTTCGGTCTCGACTTGCGGCGGGACACCGCGCAGAAAGAGGAGATTCCCTTGCATATCCAGCCTGAGAGCGACCATGCCGGACGTCTCATACGACGGATTCAACAGAGTCACCCTCGGCGGGCCGTTCGGGCTCTGAGCTCCCGGCATCATCCACCGTGGACTTTGCCGGTACCAAAAGCTGACCGGGGACGGCCACGCGTGACCCGTGGGAGTACGTTTCCAATCCTTGCTTGAGGCGTTGTGGGCTGTATAGCGGAGATACTCTCTGTCTGAAGCGACCCAGAACGCGTGATCCACCGCGAGGGAATAACCGAGCTTCTGCGCCAGGTCCTGAGCGCGGTCGGCGAGCACTTCAGGGGATTTGTTCAATGGTGCAAGACCCCAGTCCATGTTTCGCGGCGCCAGAAGCATGGATGCGCCAAAGATCAAAATGAGTGCGCCCACGAGGCAAGCCCAGGCAACGGCCGGCCGCAGCGAGCCCTGAGATCCAGCGGCTGCCACCATCTCTGGTGAAGGAGTTTCTCCGGCCGCTAGCGCCGACTCGAGCGGATCGCCGCCAGGGAGAGAGGCTGCGAAACTTAATGCCGAGCGCGGCCGCTGCGCTGGGTCCCGATCCAGACAACGCAGGATGGCCCGCTCGACCACCGGATCAAAGTTCTTGACAACCCTTGAGGGTGGCGTCGGATCCGTTTCCGTTTGCTTGCGGTAGAAATCGGCCAGGCTGGACGCATCGAAAGCTCTCTTCCCGGTGAACAACTCATACAGGACCAAGCCGAGCGCGTACAGGTCACTCTGAATGGAGGGCGCACCGCCGTCGAGTAATTCCGGTGCAAGATATCCCGGTGTGCCTGCGGGGCCGGTTTGCTGATCTGCCTCCGACGTGGCAATCGCAAGCCCGAAATCCGTAATGCGCGCGCGGCCCTTGCCATCGATCATCACATTCGACGGCTTCAGGTCACGATGCAGCACCCCACTGCGGTGTGCGGCGGCCATGCCGGCACACAGTTGCTGCGCGGTTTCGACGGCTTTGTCGTGGGGCAAGCGGCCGATCCGCCGCAGCAGTGACGCGAGGTCTTCGCCGTCAACAAATTCCATGGAGAGGAAGAGCCTGCCGTTGCTCTCCCCGACGTCGTACACGCGACAGACGTTTGGGTGGGAGACTTGTCGCGCCATGCGCACTTCGGCATAGAACTGATCGCGCCAACTTGTGCTTTTCCCGCGGTCCAGGGGTAGAAACTTGAGCGCCACGCGCTGGCCTAGCTTAAGATCATCCGCGCCGTAGACTTCGCCCATGCCCCCGCGTCCAAGCAACGATGCCACGCGGTAGCGGTCCGCGACCATGCTACCCGGAGCGAAATTGAACGCTATGGATCGGTTGTGGGCGGAAACCGGCCCTCCGCCGATGCGACGGTCACCTGGGGATAATTCATCGGGTGAGATCGACATGGTTGGAGATACGGCGGCGGCCCTTGCGCCACAACGCTGGCATACTTCGACCGATTCGGCGTTCTGAGTTCCACAAACCTGGCAGTGAGTCAATTTGCACTCTGCTAACAGAACTTAGGTCCGACCGATTCTGCACCCGAACTGTTGAGTGTAAAGCATCAGCTCGACGGAAGGTTGACCAGCTTTGCGATGCGGGTCGCGGTAGGATAATTTCTGGATGGCAAACAGGAAGTCATATAGATCCTGCCCAAGAATGGCCCCGGTCGATCGGATTATTTTTGTTTCGCTTGGCCGGCGTGAACGGTGAGAGTCGTCGATTCCGGTCAATACACTAAACACTGTATAGGCTGCAGTTGGGGCTTCGTGCATTCTAAGGCAGCGGATAAGCGGATAAACGTATCGGTGCCTCGACTTGGAGGACTGATCCCTGCGGCTAGATCATTCGCGTTGGCGGTTATCGAAGCAGCGGGCGATAGACCCCAGAGATCTGTGAGGGATCGGTATGAGCTCCGTCGAAGTCTTAATCGTCGATGATGAAGCAAGGTTTCGGCGCATGGTTCGATCCTTGATTGAATCTCAGCCGGCGTACCGCGTCTGCGGCGAAGCTGGTGACGGAATCGAAGCCGTTGAAAAGGTGCCCAAACTGCGTCCTGACGTAGTACTCATGGATTCAACATGCCTCGCATGGATGGTTTGGAGGCGACACGAATCATTCGGCGTGAGAGTCCTGATTGTAATGTCGTCATTGTTACTCAGAACGATGCGACGGTTGCTCGTGAACAAGCCCGCATCGTCGGCGCAGACGGATTCGTAACAAAATCTGATTTAATCCGAGATTTGCTTCCGGAGATGGCGAGGGTGGCAATGGAAAGACATAACAGCTTGGACGAGACAAAAAACGCAGCGGACAACGGTGAGCCCTGGTGCGGTCTCTTAGCCGACGCTGCGCCGCGCGATCATATCGTCCAGCTTTATCAGGATCAGCAATTTCTCAATCGGGCCGTCTGTCGCTTTGCGGCTGCGGCGATTGCCAACGGCGAAGGTGTAATTCTAGTTCCTACGATCGCGCATTGGGACGCTTTTCGGCCCCGATTGGAAAGCGAGGGCGTGGATGTAAAAGCCGCGGAAAAGCGCGGACAACTAACGATTGTTGACGCGGACAATCTGCTGCCCACCTTCATGCGCGACGAAATGCCGGATTCGCCTGTTTTTCTGGGTTTGGCTGCCAACGTGGTATCACAGGCTCGCGGAGACGGTCGTTATCCGAAAGTACGCTGGTGGGGTGAGATGGTAAACATTCTTTGGGAGCGCGGCGACGTTGCCGCGAGTATGAATCTCGAAGATTTGTTTGACCAACTCGCGCATGAGCAAGATATTTCGATCTTCTGCTCGTTCTCGATGGATAACTTCAACGGAGACGTGCACGCTCGTATGCTGCCGCGACTCAGCGAGAATCACTCCCATCTTATTCCCGTCGAAGACTACTCTCGGCTGGAGCGAGCTGTGTCCGAAGCACTTCGGGACGCCGTGGGCCCGGACGAGTCCCGTGTCCTTGAGGGCCAGCTTTTGTCACGCTACCCCGGTTCGTTTCACATGCCGCGCTCTCAGGCGCTGCTTTTGGCGTTGCGTCAGACTCTTCCGCTTGTAGCCGATGATGTGCTGCAACGGAGTCGTACGCTGTATCGTGCTAATGGTTAAACCGATAGAGATACTCCATGGCCAAGGATGACGAGCTTTTTGTAGCGGGCACTCTGCCCGGCGACCCTACGACTTCGGGGGGGATGACCGCCAACGAGATCGGGGTGCTTGATGCTGTCGATGTTCCGATAATCGTAGTCAGCCGCGAGTACACAATTGCCCGCATGAACCGGGCCGCCATGACGGTGTTTGGCTTAAAGATCTCAGATCTTGGTTGTTCTCTTGGCAACACTCTTGCGGGCGTCGAGGATCTGAACAGAATCTGCAGGCGGGTGATCTCTGACGGAGCACCACACCGGATCGAAACCCGCGATGGCGACAGACGTTTTCTTCTTCGAATAGCTCCCTACACCGGAAGCGATCGCAGGCAGATTCTGGGCGCGGTGCTCACGTTCACGAATGTCACGGCATTTCGAGCAAGTATCGAGCAAGCGATCTACGAACGGGAATACACAAAGGGGATTCTTAACACGGTAGTCGATCCCGTGGTTGTTCTCGACGCCAAATTGCATGTACAGACGGCGAACCGGGCCTTCTATACCTTGTTTGGCGTTTCGCGGGATCAGACTCAGGGCATTTCGATCCGCAAGCTGGGGAACAACGAATGGGAAACCTCCGAAGTATGGGAATCCTTAGAAACAACTCTTTCTGTCCCTGGTGAATTTCAAGCGGTCGAGATCGACCGCGAATTCCCTGTCGGTAGAAGGACGCTTGTGCTTGACGCACGCCGATTGCCGGGAGCTGGGAATTCTCTGATCGTTCTCACGTTCCATGATGTCACCGAGCAAAAGCAGGCGGAACGGTCGACCTCGCTCTTGGTTGCCATTGTCGATTCTTCAGATGATGCCATCATCAGCAAGAGGCTCGACGGGACCATAACCAGTTGGAACCGGAGCGCCGAGCGATTGTACGGATATAAGGCAGAGGAAGCGATCGGTCAGCATATTACGCTCATCGTCCCGTGGGAACGACGTTCAGAAGAAGAGGACATTCTCAGACGTCTGGCGGCAGGCGAGCGAGTTGATCATTTCGCAACAGAGCGCAAACGCAAGGACGGCGCTACCGTGGATGTTTCACTCACAATTTCTCCCATCCGCGACGCGGCAGGCAGGGTCATCGGAGCATCAAAGGTAGCCCGCGATATTACTGAACGTAGGCAAGCGGAGCGAGCACTGTCGGAACAGGCTCGTCTGCTGGACCTGAGCAATGATGCAATCTTCGTTCGCGATGGCGGCGACCACGTTACCTATTGGAATAAGGCTGCGACGGCGCTCTACGGCTTTACCCGTGAGGAAGCGTTGGGCCGAGTAACCCACGAACTCTTGCAGACCCAATTTCCCGCGCATCTAGGAACGATCAAGGAACAACTGCACCGCGATGAGCACTGGAACGGCGAATTAGTTCACACAAGGAAGGATGGCACGAAGGTCATCGTCATTAGCCGGTGGGTTCTGGATCGGAAAGCGAGTGGAAATGCGCTGCGCATTCTCGAAACCAACAGTGACATCACACAGCAAAAGCGAACCGAGAAGGCATTGCGCGAAAGCGAGGAGCGCTTTCGCGCCATTGTCGAAACCACGCCGGAGTGCGTCAAACTGGTCTCGCCAGCTGGCACTTTGTTGCACATGAATTCGCCAGGCTTGTTGATGGTGGGTGCTCGCTCCGCAGAGGAAGTCGTTGGCAAGAGTGTCTATGACCTGATTGCGCCGGAGGATCGGGAACGGTTCAAAGCTTTCAACGAGAGCATCTGCCGGGGCGGGCAAGGTTCGCTGCAGTTCGACATGGTTGGGCTAGACGGCAAACGGCGGCACATGGAAACTCACGCCGCCCCCTTGCGAAATCCGGATGAAACCGTAGTGCATCTTGCTGTTACAGCCGACATTTCCGAACGCAAGCAGGCAGAGGAGTTGCTGCGCCGGAGCGAAGAGCGGTTCCGGGCACTCGTGAACGCCAGTTCTGACGTGGTTTATCGCATGAGTCCCGACTGGAGCGAGTTGGGCCAGCTCGATGGAAGGGGCTTCGTTGCGGATACGGGCGGACCGAGGAACGATTGGCTGAACGAATATATTCACCCTGACGATCAGCCGCTTGTGTTGCAAGCGATACGCGAAGCGGTGCGGACAAGGAGTCCGTTCCAGCTTGAACATCGCATCCGCCGAGCGGACGGCACGCTGGGCTGGACCCACTCGCGAGCGGTTCCGCTACTCAATGGAAACGACGAGATCCTGGAGTGGTTCGGTGCAGCCAGCGATGTGACTGCTCGCAAAGAGGCAGAGGACAATTTCCGCAAACTGGCTCAAACACTGGATGCAGAAGTGCGTGCTCGCACGCGAGAACTAGAGGACCAGTCCAACCGTGTGCGCCAGCTTTCCTGGCGATTGCTGCGCAGCCAGGATCAAGAACGTCGCCATATCGCGCGCGAATTGCACGACAGCGTTGGTCAGACATTGACCGTACTTGACATAAACCTTGAACTATTCATGCAAGAGGCGGGGCACAAATCATCCGCGGTTGCCTCGAAGATTGAGGAAATTCAAAAAGCCGTTCAACAGTTACATCGCGAAATACGCACGACCTCCTATCTATTGCATCCGCCGTTGTTGGATGAGAGTGGATTATATTCCGCGATCAATTTGTATCTACAAGGGCTTCGGGAACGCAGCGGACTAGAAGTCAGCTTTGAGATTTCCGAGCAGTTTGGGAGGCTGCCTAGCGAATTGGAACTTGTGATCTTCCGGCTGGTGCAGGAATCCTTGACAAATATTCATCGACATTCAGAAAGCACGACCGCTTCGATCCGAATAGATCGAGAATCGAGTCAGGTCA
>Ga0207014_1091_pt1 | contig 20835 bp, 30 predicted proteins | sample Alteio_BWMinCont_56_FD_153495 | JGI IMG/M metagenome (GOLD analysis project Ga0207014, IMG submission 153495) | Enriched cells from forest soil in Barre Woods Harvard Forest LTER site, Petersham, Massachusetts, United States -... | ecosystem: Environmental > Terrestrial > Soil > Temperate forest >...
GATTATTGGCCAATACGGTGATTGAGAATTATAGGTTTGAGTTAGAGGCGTAGGTGGTCACTCCACCACCACTGCCGCATCCGTATCCAATGTCAGGGTGCCGGTGATCTTGCCGGTGCAGATGTCAATCAGCATGATTTCGCTCTGTCCCTCGGTTTTTTCCATGGTGACGCGCATGGTTGTGCCGTCGAAACCGGAGTCAACCACCATGCCGTGCCCTTTGAGATTGACGTGGCCGCCGGCGCAATCGGCAACAACGCTATCCGTTCCCACCCTTTTCCATACCAGCCCGGCCAGCAACACTATGGCGCCAATCAGGATCAGCCCCAGAGAAAAGACTAGCATTTTAAGCGAATTTAGGTTTTCTTTTGCAGCCATACGTATTAAGGTTCTTTCATGTCAAAAATGGTTCATACTCTTGTTGCCGACACCGGTGACGCCGGGCAGCGCCTCGATCGCTTCCTGACCTCGCGCCTACCGGAAATGTCACGCAGCCGCCTGCAAGCGCTCATTGCGCAGGAATGCGTTACCAGTCGCAACAAGGTTATAGACGATGCCAACGCCAAGGTCAAACCCAGTCAGGAGTTCACGCTAATGATACCCGAAACCATCCCATCCTATATTCTGCCGCAGGACATTGATCTGGATATTATCCATGAGGACAAGCATCTGCTGGTCATCAACAAGCCGGCGGGGCTCACCGTGCATCCGGGCGCGGGCAATCCCGATAACACGCTGGTCAACGCCTTGCTGGCGCATTGCGGCAAGTCGCTCTCCGGCATCGGCGGCGTATCGCGCCCCGGCATCGTCCACCGCATCGACAAGGACACGACCGGCCTGCTGGCCGTCGCCAAGCACGACGTGGCGCACCTAGCGTTGTCGGCGCAATTGGCCGAGCGCAGTTTGAAGCGCACCTACCTTGCCCTCGTCTGGGGCAAGCCGAAAGTGGCGCAAGGGACCATCACCGCCAATATCGGCCGCTCTATGGGCAACCGCCAGAAGATGGCCGTCATCCCGCGCGGCGGCAAACCGGCGGTCACGCATTACAAGGTGATAAAAACATTTTCGCCCGGCGACCTGAAATCACCGCTGGCATCGCTGGTCGAATGCCAGCTGGAAACTGGCCGCACGCACCAGATCCGCGTGCATTTCGCCTATATTGGCCATGCGCTGGTCGGCGACCAGACCTATGGCCAATCGACGGCCAGCCGCCTCAATGCCAATATCTATAAGACCTTGCCGGCGAAGGCCAGGAAGGCGCTGCTGGCGTTCAACCGCCAGGCGTTGCATGCCCAGGCGATCGAATTCGTCCATCCCGCCACCGCTAAAAAAATGCGCTTCGAAGCCGATTTGCCGGAGGACATGAAAAAGTTGATGAAGGCGTTGGCCTGATTCACTTTCCACTCTTCTGGTGCCATTTCTTGATCATCTCATAAGCGTTTTGCAATTTCTGGAAAGAGCCGTCATCGACGCCCCTGTTGGCGTCGGGGTGCGCCTTCCGGGCTTTTTCGCGGTACGTTCTTTTTATTTTCTCCCAGGGAGTACCGGGCGTCACGCCCAACACATCGTAGGCTTCCTTTTTTTCCTTATCTATTTTGATTTCTTTTGAATGCGAGCCGTGGCTGTGCCGTCCCGATGAAAACCGGTCGTTTTGCAGGATGATCTTCAGGTCGCCGATAAAGACCGGCATTTTTTCGCTCAATATTTCAAACAGCTTTTCAGCACTTTTTCTATTTTTCTGCGCGCGTGACGCCCTGCTGATAGGATCGCGGATGAGCATGTCGACCAGCGATATCGGGTAGCGCGGCGGCGGATCGGACGGGTAGCGGATATGCAGGGAAAGATCATCGCTGGCGCGCGTATCGATAGTCAAGCGCCCGTGCGCCGGGAACCGGCCTGAAATGGTGACATAGGCTTTCAATTCGTCGAGCAAATGATTGACGGCGTTGGCATAGCGTAGGTCTTTATGCTCGTCGCGTTTTTGGCCATAGATCATTACCCGCAGCGCCGGCGGCCGGTCGCGCTGGATGGACAGCTTCACCTCCAGGGGCGAATCGGGAATGCTGAATTTTTTTTCCTCAGTTGAAAGTTTTTCTGCCATAAGGCGCAATTACCCCTATGATTATCTTACGATGATTTAATGAACGAATGGTTAGCCCGTATAACAAGGCATTGGATTATGAGTATTAATTTTAAAATTCAAGCACATGACAAGCTGGCGCGCACCGGCGAACTGCATACGGCGCATGGGGTTATCCGCACGCCGGCCTTCATGCCGGTGGGAACGGCGGCGACCGTCAAGGCAATGACGCCGGAAGCGGTCAAGTCCACCGGCGCCGACATCATCCTCGGCAATACCTATCATCTGATGCTGCGTCCGTCAGCGGAGGTCATCGCCAAACTGGGCGGCTTGCATAAATTCATGCATTGGGACGGGCCGATACTTACCGATTCCGGCGGGTTTCAGGTCATGTCGCTGGCCAAATTGCGCAAGCTGAGCGAAAACAGCGTGACGTTCCAGTCGCATCTCGACGGCAGGGCGTATGAGCTTACGCCCGAGCGCGCCATGGAAATCCAGCATCTACTCGGCAGCGATATTAGCATGGTGCTCGACGAATGCACGCCCTATCCGGCGACGGAAGACGAAGCGGCGGAGTCGATGCGGCTTTCAATGCGCTGGGCGGAGAGAAGCAAGGAAGCATTTAGCATTCGGCATTCAGGGAGAAAAAAATCCTTGCTTCCTGAATGCCGAATGCCGAATGCTGAACCCTTACTCTTCGGCATCGTCCAGGGCAGCATCTACCCAACACTGCGCAAAGAATCCTGCGCCGCGCTGAAAGCCATCGGTTTCGACGGCTATGCCATCGGCGGGCTGGCGGTAGGCGAGGGGCAGGACATCATGTTCAAGGTATTGGATTTCACCGTGCCGCATCTGCCGCCGGAGGCGCCGCGCTACCTCATGGGCGTCGGCAAGCCGGACGACATTATCGGCGCGGTGATGCGCGGCGTCGATATGTTCGATTGCGTCATCCCGACGCGCTCCGGCCGCAATGCCCGCGCCTATACCAGCGAGGGCGAGCGCAACATCCGCAACGCGAAATATGCCGAGGATGCCAAGCCATTGCAGGAGGGTTGCCCTTGCCCGGCCTGTTCGCATTACAGCCGCGCCTACCTGCATCATCTGTTCAAAGCCGAGGAAATGCTGGGGCCGGTGCTGCTGACTTGGCACAACATAACGTTTTACCAGCAGCTTATGCACGGCCTGCGCCAGGCGATTGCCGCCGGGCGGTTGAATGGGTTTGCGGAGGAGTTTTTGGGAAGATACGCCGGTGATCGAGAGTCTTAAAACTTACCCTCTTCCAGTTTCAGCCCCTTTTGCTTTTACTTCGTCATGGAAGTGCATATCCGGATCAATAATTGCCAGTACCTCGGCAGGGGCGTTTTTGATCATATCACGGATGGACCCTCTTGCTATTTTCAGGTCGTCGTGTGCCATAACATTTTCTTTTGGCTGCTCAAGGCCGATTTTACGGAATGGCATCGTTTTCCATGCCAGCGCCGGAACAACAACATGATCCAAGTCATGCTCCTGGGCAAATTCCAGGGCTTTTCTAGCAATCGTCAATGCCAATATGGATCCAAATTGCACCAGTGATCTAATAGGATTGTTCCTATATGATAGTTCCATTACGTCGTTGACGCTTGACAACACACTTGCTGTTTTGTCCAGGAAGACCCGGTCAATCAAAAGGTTTTTTCTCCCACCGCTTTCAATGGGGGTAAGACGGAACGTACCGACAGCCCGGCCATCTTGCCTCACAATAAATGTATGAGCATAGTGAGATGCCCCTAACCAATCCGCTGCCGCCTCCGATTCTCTTGTAATAATGTCTGTAGCAAGGCTCAAATGGCTTTCAGCAGTGGGTGAGGCAGGTGCCCGCAAATCAAAATAAGGAGCCGGAATTTCTTTCTTGCGAATATCATGGGCTTTCATTTCCAAATCAGGCGTCGTAGCCTCGTCTACTTTGATATTCCATTTGCGAAGCATTATCTGGTATTCTTCTTGGGCAAGCGCAGCTGCATAAGCCGTTGTAACTCCTGTCGTTGCGAGATTATTCACCGCTATGGCTGCATGCAAAATATCTTTACCTTCTCCTGTTTCTATCGCTTTTGGAAGAGCCTTATGAGTAGCGAATGTTTTATTCTGCCCCACCTGTGACTGCAAACCTTCCATTACACCAGCCGCAGCAACGCCTGCCCCGGCTGTAATCGTTGCTTTTTTAAAGAATTGGCGACGGTTGATTTTTTCCTCATCCGGCATAAATACCCCTCTGCCATTGTTAAGATACAATGATACAGGTTCTGTTGAAGTTTTGTATTACAGTTTGATGAAGATTATTAATTATTTGTAATAACTGTATTTTCCAGAGAATTCATTAGCTATGCCTTGGGAATGCAAACGGTTGACAAACCCGACTGAAACCCTATTGTCCCCCACTCCGCTTATGCTTTATGATCCGGTAGCTCAGTCGGTAGAGCACCTGACTTTTAATCAGGTTGTCGCGGGTTCGATTCCCGCCCGGATCACCATTTCTGGTAATTGGTTGCGTTGGCAAAGATACCGTTGCCAATATGTTGAACCCTTGGCTGGATAAAGGCAAAGTCGTTCTTGTAGATGCGCGCGCGCCTGCCGGGCATGGGACGGAAAAATAGATCTTGAGATAAATCAGGACAGCAAATGATGACTTGGTATATAGACAAGTCGGCACTCTTATTTTATAAAGCAAATTCTTTTGCCTGACGGGCAGTTAATTTGCACGCTTTGCTGTTGGGGGATCGTCTAGCGGTAGGACTACGGACTCTGACTCCGTCAACCTAGGTTCGAATCCTAGTCCCCCAGCCAGTTCAATAGCTTAGCAAGCCCTTATTTCTGCATTTCATGCCTTTTTGCACCAGCCGAGTTACTTACAAGTTACTCAGGATTGGCTATGGCAAAGGGCATCAGGATTACTACGCAATACCTGCAAAAGGCTAGGCATTTCAAGGATTATAACGACCACAAAAGCACAGAAAATAACCGTGCTGATTATCGGTGGGATACTCAACTCAGGTGTTTTGGAGTGAGAATTTATGGTCAGCAACCAGGGTGCACGGCCAAGGCCGGAAGCTAATTTTCATGTCGTCACCGTAGGTGTGGGATTCGATGCTGCCGATCACTGGATTGTCGAGCATATTGAAACGTCGGATATTGTGATTACGGCGGATATCCAACTGGCCATGCGCAGCTTAAGCCAATATCTGCGCGAAGCCGGTGAGATCAAAGGCCATAATCCAACCTTCTCCAAGCAGGATCGCTCGCGGTTTCTACAGGCGTTAGATGCACTTATCCAGAAACTGCGACGCTGAAATGCCTTATATCCTTGTTTTCCTGGGCGTGATAACAGTCCTTCTATGCCGGAGAGCCACACAAGCAGTTCTGAACCTATAGAAGTCACCGTTGAATCATTAGGCGGGCTGGGCGATGGCATTGCAAACCATAACGGTAAACCGCTTTTCATTGCCAAATCCTGCGACGGCGATCGCCTGAAAGTCTGCATTGTCCATGAAAGCAAGGAGGCATTGCAAGGTAGGATTGTCGAAGTGATGGAAGGCGGGCCGCACCGGCAAGTGGCACCTTGTGCATATTTCGATCAATGCGGCGGTTGTTCGTTGCAACAGTTGGCGGAAGAACATTACCGCAACTTTAAAACCCGCATGATGCATGAAAGTCTGTCGCGCGCAGGATTTCCCATGCCGGACGCCCAGGTAACCTTCATTGCGCCCCGGTCGCGGCGGCGAGTCGAGTTCAAAATCCACCCTATTGGCGATAAGGTGGTAATGGCGTTCTATGGTTTGCGCAGCCATGTTCCTGTGGTGATCAAAGAATGCCTGGTTCTTAAGCCCGAACTGGATGCGCTTATCTCGCCCCTTAACAAGGCATTGTCGGTGATGCCATTTGCTCCTTATCTATACGCAGTAAGCCTTACGAGCGCAGATAGCGGAATTGAAATGGTGTTGACGCTTAAAAGCTATGACATTAGCAGGTTGCCTGACTTGGCGGAATTATGCAAAAAACTCGGGCTGGCGCGGATTTCGGTACGTACGCCCGATTCCAGGCCGATGGTGGTCGTTCAGCTCTCACCCGTCGAAATGCAATTGGGCAATTATCTCATCAGCCTTCCGCCGGAAGCATTTTTGCAAGCTACCGCCGAGGGGCAGACACTGCTTACCGACCTGGTCATGTCTGCCACCAAAAATGCCGCCAGCGTGATCGATTTATTTTGTGGCATCGGCACCTATAGTTTTCCTTTGAGCGGCGTTACCAAAACGCATGCCGTTGAGGGTGAAACGGTTATGGCGCGGGTAATCCGCAAAAGCGTCCAGCGTCATGGCATTACCACTCTGACCAGCGAGCAACGCGATCTGTTTAAAAAACCGATGACCGCCAAAGAACTGGCGAAATTCGATGCCGTTATCCTCAACCCGCCGCGTGTCGGGGCGAAAGCGCAAACCGAGCAATTGGCAGAATCATCCGTATCTACCGTGGTGATGATTTCATGTAATCCGGCTACCTTTACGCGCGATGCGAAGATTCTTAGAGAAGCTGGTTTCATGTTGGAGTCAGTACAGGGCATTGACCAGTTCCTATGGAGTCAGCATCTGGAAATTGCTGCCGTCTTCAGATGCTAGCATCCAGAGCACAGCGTTAGCCTATATTGCACCATTGGGAACAACATATAAAACTTCCAACCAACCGCTTTATATGAGATAAGCAGCAAAATAAAAAATATTTAAATATTTCAATAAGATAATCATATCTATATGCCCCCATAGGGTATAGACTCCCTCCCCATTCAATATTCTTTGAATGCATTTGAAAGGTAGTTTTATGACCAGTTCAATCTCTCCCCAAAAAGATGGCGTATCCAAAGTGCTTCCTGCCGCAGTAGTGGCACCTGATGCCAATAAAAAGGATGAAGCTAATAAAACTTCTCCTGCCGGAAGCGATAAGAAATAACATTGGTATTCTTATTACTAGGTATGTAGCGGCCTCTGCAGAGATCGCTACAATTTTTTTATGCGTATCCAAAGGAAAGAATTCCATTATGACAGCTATCCTCGCCCGCGGAGCCAAGCACACCTGCTCAAACCCAGACTGCGCTACTCGATTCTATGATCTGAATAAACGCCCCGCAACCTGTCCTAAGTGCGAGCAAAGGGCGCCTATAATAGCAAAGGCATCTCCTCGTCGTACTCGCCGCACAGCAGGCGACAGGATTGCCCAGGAAAAGGATTCTCTATCGTCGCCCATGGTTAAAATCAAAGATCCCAAGCCAAAAAAGGCGGCCTGATTCTATAATAAGCCAACTTTAAGCCTTACGCTGTTCTTACGTATAATCTCTTTTACCCTGCATAGACCTTGCGCCCATTCTTCTAAGCTCGCGATAATGGGAGAATAGTAGCATCACGTAATTGATGAGTTGAACGTATCCTCCAACAGCCTTATGGCACATTAGGTAAAAACAATGGTCTCATGTAAAAAAATTCTATTAGATTATGGCCTGTTTGTAATTCTTGCGCTGACTCTTGTGCGGGTAGTGCTCAATCCCCATGCAGACGAAATGTATATGTATGCACTGGCTACAGCGTCGTGCGGATTAATTCTGGCAGTCACATATGTACAACGTGAAACCAATAAGGCCGCTATTACACACGCGCTTGGCTTGGAACGTGTCGCGCATGATCTGGCTCAGTCCAATGAGAAAATAGCTGAGGAATTGGCTCACGCTAACGTGGTAATTGCTAAGAAATTGGCTCAGTCCAACGTGGACATTGCTGAGGATTTAAAATCTAAAAGTGATGCAAGACAGGATGTTGCCGATAGAGGTCGCGAGTCAGCCGAGGATGCCACAAAATTTGCAGAAAAAGGCCAGGCATCTGCCGAAGTTGCTACTCTTGTTGCCGAAAAAGCCAATAAAGCCAAATCGGATTTCCTAGCCAACATGAGCCATGAGATCAGGACGCCTATGAATGCCATCATAGGCCTTACCAATATTCTGCTGACCACTGAATTGGATGACAAACAAAAACAATTCGTTGGCGTTCTACAAACGAGCGCCGATGGATTAATGGTGCTGATTAATGATTTGCTGGACATTGATAAAATAGAAGCGGAAGTCATTGAGTTGGAAGATGCCCCTTTTAACCTGACCTCCCTGCTTGAACGGGTTATCAGTGTGATGTCTGTGCGTGCGGAGGAAAAAGGTATCGCCCTTGATGTACGTTATGAAGCCGGCCTCTATAAGACGTTCATTGGGGATAGCGGGCGCATCCGCCAGATATTGCTTAATCTGGTAGGCAACGCCGTTAAATTTACCGATAAGGGAACCGTATCCGTTTTCCTTGCCAATGGCGGAAAAGGAAATGGGAAGAGACACTTGACTATTTCAGTCACGGATACCGGAATCGGTATTCCTGAAAACAAGATTTCTGATATATTTGGGAAATTCATACAAGCTGATCCCTCTATTACCCGCAGGTATGGCGGCACAGGCCTCGGACTTGCCATCTCCAAATCACTGGCCGAACAAATGGGCGGCTCTATCACTGTTACTAGCGTGGTTGGTCATGGCTCCACTTTTGTCCTGCATTTAAGCCTTCCTGTCACAATCAGCGAGAGCAGTAAGCCAGCCTATCAGGAAAATACGATCTATCTTGATACGCATAAAAATGCCGCGGAATTGCCCATTCTTCTGGTTGAAGATTATGAGCCTAATATTTTGGTGGCAACCGTTATGCTTAAGAATTTCGGCTACCGTTATGAGGTAGCGCGTAATGGACAGGAAGCCCTTGATAAATTTTCTCCCGGCAAATATTCGCTCATATTACTGGATGTACAAATGCCCCTCATGGATGGTTATGAGGCTACCCGTCGTATTCGTGGATTTGAGCAAGCCAAAAAAGGGGTATCGCGTGTGCCTATTATTGCGATGACGGCTCATGCACTAAAAGGAGACCGCGAGAAGTGCATGGCGGCGGGAATGAATGATTACGTCCCTAAACCGTTTAATCCGCATCAGCTGCATGCGGTGCTGATCAAACACATTACGAAAAACATTCCTCCTAAAATAGCGGCCTGAATAAATTTATGAATAGCAGAAAAGACAAAAAAATAAAGTGGCTCGGTGAAAAAATAAAGCAGCATTGGGAGATGCTAAGTGATGAGGAAATTGCATCTTATCAAGAAAGACCCGATGCGTTTTACCAAGCCGTGCAGAAAAAATATGGCATGTTTAAAGATGATATTGAGAGAAGCATGAAGCAATTAAAATCAGGCTACAGCTTTTTCCATTGGTGAAATTAAATCATATCCTCTCACTCCATCTCAACAAAGTGAGGGACAATTTGGGGGGTAACCAAAAAAGCAGTTACCTAAATATATAATAATCAATATATTAGACTATTTTTATGAATCCTAGTCCCGCCACACTGGCTTCCAAGGAAGCCAGAGTAAGTCCAAAAAATCTTGACAAATAGCCAGTTTAGCTCATAACCTCGCCTAAGAGCGTCCAACCTATTTGAGTAAAATCTACCCCCATTCCGCGTTTTGAGACTCCGTATGCACGAAAAGAAAAATACCATTTTGGTGGTAGACGATGAGCCGCAAATCCAGAAGATGCTGGGCATTCTTCTCGATGTGGAAAATTTCAAGATTGTCGAAAGCACCTCCGGCAAGCAGGCGATACGCATGTGCGCGTCCGTCAAGCCGGACCTGATATTGCTTGATCTCGGCCTGCCCGATATGGATGGCAAGGATGTCATCACCGCCATACGCGACTGGACGCAGGTGCCTATCATCGTGCTTTCGGTGCGCTCAGCCGATGATGAAGTTACTGCGGCGCTGAATATGGGCGCGAACGATTTTGTCACCAAGCCTTTCAACGTCGATGTTCTGCTGGCGCGTATCAATGCTTCGTTGCGGACTTCCGCCGTGCGTGAGACAGGTGAGTCGGAGTTGCGCAATGGCGCTCTGCGCATGGATTTGGTACGGCACGAGGTATTTTTGAAGGATAAGCTGCTGGCCTTCACGCCTAAGGAATACGACCTGCTGCGGCATTTCATGGTCAATCGCGGCAAAATGCTTACCCACAAGGAAATCTTGAAAACCGTCTGGGGCGCGGCGCACGGCGACGATACCACCTATCTGCGCGTCTATATCGGCCAGATACGCGAGAAGATCGAAGAAAACCCCACATTACCCATCTTTATTACCACCGAACCGGGCATTGGCTACCGGATGGACGTCTTCCCGCTCGCTTCACAGGCGGCTTAGGCTCAAGCCTTACGTCCACCTTACGCCTAACCTCCTTTATCGTACAGCAACCTTACAGGCGCTCCCCTAGGGTCTTCCTATAACCCTAACAAAGGATCGTTTTATGAAAAAGTTACAAAATACGATGGTTGCCATTGCGGCACTAACGTTACTGGCCGCATGCGGCAATAGCACGGGTGACCGTGCATTGAGCGGTGCTGGTATCGGCGCCGGTGTCGGTGCTGTCGGTGGCGCTATTGTCGGGGGCGATCCGGTGGATGGCGCTTTGATAGGCGGCGCGGTCGGCGGTGCTACCGGTGCCCTGACCAAGAAAAGTGACATCGATCTCGGCAAACCCATTTGGCGCTAAATATATCCTGTGAGCCGCGTTAGCGGCTGCATAGGATAAGGAAGTTAAACCCAATCCTGCGCAATCGTTTCACAATTCGCAGGATTAATTAGGAGAATGCTTATGTTAAATTATGTCGTTACTTTTTTCATCCTGGCCGTGCTTGCTGCATTTCTGGGATTTGGCGGCCTTGCGGCTGACTTTGCCGGGATTGCTCAATTCCTGGCGCTTATCTTTGTCGTGCTTTTTATCTTCAGCCTGATCGCTCACATAGGCTCAGGCCGCGATACCAAGACGTTACTATAGGATACATTTTAAACATTGTTTTTAAGGAGAATTTATGACCAAGATTTTTACACTGCTCACTACCGTTGCCGCCATCGCTTTTGTCTCACCGGCTTTTGCCGATAACGCGGTTCAAGACGACAAGCAGGATATCCAGGCGGATATCAATGCCATTCACAAAGACAACGTAGCCCTTAAGAAAGACCGGGACACGCTGGCCAAAGACCGCGCTGCAAAGGCTGCTGATAAAGCCAATGATAATACGGGGAAACAAGCGGCTGACAGTGTACGTATCGGCTCCGTCGAAACTGCTATCAAGGAAAAAAAGGCGGAAAGAAAAGTAGATAGAGAAAGCCTAGAACACGCCCAAAAAGAGCTGGTCGAGGACAGGGCAAGAGCCGCAAACAATCAATAACCACTAGTGTGCCGTTTCCATAATGGAAGCGGCATTCCAACCTAACCAACTTTTTTGAGAAAGAAATAATATGACCATGAAAACCATTCTATTGGCGTCCACAGCATGTTTCGCTTTGAGCGCCGCCGCTTCTTTCGCTGCCGATAAGGAAACCTATCAATCTGATACTAAGATTGAAAAGGATTCTGCCGGTAATTACAGCGAAAAGGACACCGTCACCAAGACGGATGCCAACGGAACCACCAACAGCTCTAAAAAGACCTTGAATATCGCTGTAGACGCCAAGGGCAATACCGACAAGACCAGAACCACGGAAATTTCAACCGATCCCAAGGGGCTCGGCAACAAGCACGTCGTTGCGACTAAGGATACGGAACAAACTAAATACGGCATGGTTACCACCACCCATACAAAAACGGTGAATGGTAAGAATGTAGAAGGCACCAAGGATAACTATAAATCCACCAGCAAGGTCCAGAAGGATTCGGAAGGCAATTATGCCGAGAAGGACATAACGACCAGGACGAATGCTGACGGCACCACCATCAGTTTTGAAAAGGACGCCAATATCGCTGTTGATGCCAATGGCGATACTGATAAAAGCACGACTACTGAAAAAGTGACCGATCCCAAAGGCCTTTTCAACAAGCATACGGTTAAAACATCCAATACCGAACAGACCAAGGATGGCACGGTGAGAACCAGCCAGGACGTAACCGTGGATGGCAAAATGGTAGAAAGTAAAAGCGAAACTACTCAACAGTAAATGACGATAAAAACACGCTGGCTTGCCAGCGTGTTTTTAAACCCTATCAATGGAGAAATGTATGAAGAAGATAATCATCCTGAGCGGCGCTCTGTGCCTACTCGGAAGCTACTCAGCCAATGCAGAGATTTCTGTAGGTATAAACTTGGGCGCGCCGGTTTATGCAGAGCCGGGCTATTATGCAGTAGCTCCGGATTACCCTTCGGAACATTATGACCATCACCGGCACCCGCATAATGACTATTGGGCGCACAGGCAGCAAGAAGAGCGCGACCATAGGGAACATGACGCCCACGATAATGGCAATCATGGTGAAGGAAATCGCGGTCATAGGTCTTAAGTAATCCATTTTACACAGGAGTTTTTATGCGTACTTTACCCTCTCTCATCTGTATTTCTCTTGTATCGCTGGTTTCCGCCTGCGCTACGCCCGATGCCGGTTATTACGATGCCAACGGCAACTGGATCGCCAATAATCCTAACAACGCCAACCATTCACATGCCCCGCTCCCGGGCGGAACCCGCAATTACCAGACTTCCGGTTATGACAATGACTACCCAGCCTCCACCACGACCACCGTCACGACGTACAGCTACGACCGTCGCGGTTATTACGATTATAATGGCTACTACCTTGCCAAGGGTGACGGCCTGAACGTTCCGCAGGATATGTTCCCGCCGCGTGGCATGTGCCGCGTGTGGTTTATGGATCGTGCGGTTGACGATCAACCCGCCATTGAGTCCTGCAACGGCATTAAGTCGCATGTACCGGCCGGAGCGTATGTCATTTATGGCGGTTGAGGCAGGTAAACACGACAATACCAAGTTCCTTGAAAACCTTGCCTATCACTCAGCCCGTTGGGCAGGTAGCCCCTGGGCGTATCTTGTGGCCGTCGGGTTTACCTTGGTATGGCTGGCGTCCGGCCCTTTTCTGCAATTCTCCGATAGCTGGCAGTTGATAATGAAAACTGCCAGCGGCACGGTGACATTCATCATGGTGTTTTTGATCCAGCGCTCGCAGAATAAAGATTCGCTGGCGATGCAGATCAAGTTGAATGAAATCATTGCTGCGCTGCATGGCGCTAACAATCGCATGATTAGCATCGAGGATTTAAGCGAGGGAGAAATCCACTCCATACAGAAGGATTATCAGAGCCTCGCCACACACATCAACAAAGACAACGAAACCTCTACCCATGCCGTTTCCATGGAAGAGGTCGTCAAACAGGAAGAAGTTTCATCATGACAATTGTTCCCAATCGCGGTGCAAAACATACCTGTTCAAGCTGCGCTACTCGCTTCTATGATCTGGGTAAGCGCCCCATGGCATGTCCCAAATGCAATCAGCTTGTGGCAGTAATAAAAGCGCCCTCCCGCCGCAAGCGCCGCCTTGCTGGCGAGGGCACTTCCCAGGAAAGGGATTCCACGCAGCAGATGGTTATAGTCACAGACCCCAAGAAGCCGAAGCCGGTGAAATGGAAAATAGGGTTTTCAGGATAAAAATAAAAATTTCAAGAAATGGCGGTATGGAATTATTAAAGGAAAAGGGAGCCTGATGGCTCCCTTTTTTTATGCTGCTTTGCCACTGCTGCTTTTCTTAAGATGCTTGGTCAGTATCGCCTGCAACTGGTGGGGATTGAACGGCTTGGCGATATAATCGTCCATTCCCGCCGCGATACATTTCTCCCTGTCACCTTTCATGGCATGAGCAGTCATGGCAATAATAGCGATCGCTGAGGAATCTTTCGCTTTTTCAAATCCACGGATATGGCGCGTGGTTTCATAACCGTCCATTACCGGCATCTCCACGTCCATCAGGATGATGGAGTATTTGCCGGGAGAAAACCGTTCTACCGCTTCCTGCCCGTTGCGCGCCACTTCGTAACGGTAACCGAAATTATTGAACATAATGGTGGCAACCAGCACATTCGGCTCATAATCCTCCACCAGCAGAATCGGCAATGTTCCGGCATTAGCCTGCATATCGAGGTAGATGATATTTTCCTGGTAATGCTTTTCGCTGTCACTGTCGGTAGCTTCCACCGGCAGGTTGAGATGGAGGACAAAAGAAGAGCCCTGGCCGACCACGCTGGTCACCGTGATGTCGGCGCCCATGCGCTTTGCCAAAGCCTGGGAGATGGCAAGGCCAAGACCGGTGCCGCCGTATTTGCGGGTGATGGATGAGTCGGCCTGGATAAATTTGCCGAAGATAAGGTCGATTTTATCTTCCGGGATGCCGATGCCGGTATCGGTCACCGTGACCGTCACCTGTTTTTTCCCATTGCCTTTTCCGCCATTGGCAAAGAAAACGGATACGCTGCCTCCCTGTGTGGTGAATTTAACGGCATTACCAACCAGGTTAAGCACTATCTGGCGGATGCGCCCGCTATCGCCGATATACGTCTTATAAAGCCCCGATTCATAATGGACGACAAGGTTGACGCCTTTCTGTTTAGCCCTGACCGACATAACGCTGATGACTTGATCCAATAGCGAGGTCATGCTGAAAGGAGCGTCTTCCAAATCGATGTCGTGAGCCTCCATTCTGTCAATATCCAGCAGGTCATTTATCAGCGTCATCAATCCCTCTGAGCTGGTTTGCAGAACGTCTACGCACTGCTTCTGTTTTTCATCAAGTTTGGTCGTGAGCAAAATATGGGTAAGCCCGATGATGGCATTCATCGGCGTTCTTATTTCGTGGCTCATATTGGCCAGAAAGTCGGATTTCGCTTTATTGGCCTTTTCAGCGATAAGGGCAGCGTCCTCAGCGGATGCCCGCCCCTTTTCCGCAAATTGTATGGCATCCTCGGCTGACTCGCGGCCTCTGTCGGCCACTTCCTGTTTGGCGTCAGTTTTGACTTTTAATTTTTTAGCAATGGTTACATTGGACTGGGCGAGATCACGCGCGACATGCGTCAGGCCAAGTGCGTGTGCAATGGCGGTCTTTTTTGCTTCCCGGTGTACATAAATGACTGCCAGGATTAACCCGAGCACCACTGTGGCAAGTAGCAATTCTTTATCCCGATATTCTTTGCCACCAATTTCGTAAGTGAACAGAGTGCGCAAGAAGCTGGCCGCAAGAATGATATACAGGCCGTAATCACATAGCATTTTTTTTAAGGGAGCCATTGTTTTCCTATTCTGCCATAAGGCCGTCGGTGAAAGCGTTTAGCGTATCCATTGCGCGGGAAGTCAACGGCGATTGCTTAAGCAGCGTTCGCGGCATCCGGCGAAGATGGTGCAAGCACATCAGCGTCAGGATAACTAATGTCACGGTTGTCAGTATGGCCGAAATACCGATGATTACCATCGCTACTTGGGGTGCTGTCCCATAATGCAGCAATGCAAAATAAGCGGCATAAAAGCCGCCTACTAGCATTGCGCTTACCATTACCGCGACGACAATAGTAAGCCCTGCGACCACGATGATACCGGATAGCAGCCGCTGGAACAGCCACCTGCCATAGGCTCTCTGTCCGAGACTGGCTATGGCAAGCAGCTTTTCCATACGCCTAAATGACGTGAAAAATATTGAGCAATATAATAACCGTAATGGGAACGCCGAATAACCAAAGTATTATACTACGCATACTATTTATCCTTTTAATTGGTTATCTAGGTTTGAAGAAGCAGAGCAGTTGTAAAAACTGCCCTGCCACTCTTTCCTTTCCGATCTCTAGCGGCGAAGCAGCGCGCCAAGCACCACGCCTATTCCCAGCGCGATCATACTTGAGCGCACGGGATTAGTGCGGATCTCCGTAGTTACCGTGTCACTGGCATGAGAAATTTCATCACTGGCGGAATTATACAGGCTGCGAACCTTGCGTCCGGCCTGATTCGCTGCGTTGTTCAAATCGCTTTTTATGTCCTGAGCGGTATTCTGAGCGGAATCTTTTGTTGCGGTAGAAAACATGGTAATACTCCTTCTAAGTGGGTTAAAGTGTTTAGATGCGTCCGAGCAGCATGAGGATGATAACGATAATCAGAATCGTTCCCAAACCGCCGCTGGGAAGATAGCCCCAGTTTTGGCTATGCGGCCACGTCGGTAAAGCGCCGACGAGAAATAAGACGAGAATGATGAGTAATAACGTTGACATAAGCACTCCTAATTGTTAGTTTCGTTGCCGTAAATATCCTTAAGTGTATTGCCCTCAGCGTCCTTTGGGCGTTCGCCCAGAACGTTTTTATCTTTGGGGTTTCCCTGAACATCGGTCCCTATGGGATTTCCATAGATATCGGTTCCGGGATTTTCTTGGTCACTCATTATGGCTCTCCTTAAAATCCGAAGTTAGCTATTGCTAAGTCCTAAAGTGCCAGACTCCTTACAAGGATACGATGCGGGTTAGCCGGCGTTAAATAAGGAAGCTGTAAAGATGGCTACGCCGCGAATGCGAGCGTAAATACAGCACCTTTGCCGCCGGTGAGATTGGCCACCGACACCGTTCCACCCAGCAGATGCATGATTTCGCGGCAGATGGGCAGGCCAAGTCCGGTTCCGGAATGCTTGTGATCCTGTATGGCAAACCTGGCATATTTGGAGAATATTTCTTCCATTTTTTCTTTCGGAATTCCAGGCCCATTATCTTGTATGCGGATGATTACCTGATCCCCTACCTTTTCATATTCCACCTTGATAACTGGATGCAATGAAGCATAACGGGCTGCATTATCCATCACGATGCAAATGGCGCGCATGAGGAGCATTGGATCGGTGGTGACAGGAAAAGTGGCGGGAATCGCTTTGATGCTGACATCGCATTCGCGCAGACGCCGGCCGAGCAATATCAGGCAATCCTCCAGCAACAGATCCATCACGCAGAGTTCTTTTTTTACCTTCACCGCACCGCTTTCCAGCCTGGCCATATCGAGGATGTTGGTAACGAAGCTGTCCAGCCGGTAGGCCTCCTGCAATGCGGTGTTGATAAGGATATTCTTTTTGTCGAGCGTCAGCTTCTCTTTCGTTCGCTCGTAAATCTCCAGCGAGCCGATAATGCAGGCCAGCGGGGTTTTAAGGTCGTGGGAAACCGAGGTGAGAACGGTGCGGTGCAGTCGTTCGCGTTCCTGTTCAAAAGAATTACTATGTTCCTGACGCTCATTTTTCGGCGGTTTTGTTTTCATAATGCATTGTGCGCTTCACGTGGTGAAATAGCCATAAGCAAATGCGTCACTCCTTTGGGAATGACGCAGTGCTTTGAAAAACAAATTATTGCTGATTGGTCGCTTTTTTAATATCATCGCCTTTATCTTTAACGGCATCGCTGAGTTTTTCGCCCGGTGTGCGGTCTTTCAGCTGGCGGGAAGCCTTATCGACGCCGTTGGGCAATTCATTGATGGCATCGCTGACTTTCTGCCCGGTGTCGCGCCTGTCCGGCGCATTGAGTATATTATAACCAATGATGGCGATGATAACGGCTACACCTGCCAGTAGTATAAATTTGCCTTGGGGTTGTTGGGTCATGGTGTTTCTTTCAAAAAAGGGTTGTACTGCTATTCTTCCAGATCGCATGCGTCATGATAAAAGGTAGCGGTGTCTGCTTCATGCAAACTTGCGCTCAGGTCATTATTCAATTCAAACCGGTCAAACTCCCTGCTGAGCATGGGTATATTCTGTTGATAGATGGGTTCAGTAATAGTGGGTTGCGTGTACATGGTGGTTCTCCTTTTAGCTGCTACTGAAGCGGTATTAAGCCGCCCCAGTAGCATTTGGTTGTTATTGAGGCTGCACAATGACGGTGGTGTCTCCGCCAGAGCCAGTATTTCCTTTGGCGCCTGTTCTTCCTTTGGTTCCTTGACTTCCGGTAGCGCCTGTTGCGCCGGTATCACCGGTATTACCCTGGCTTCCAGTGGCTCCCGTGTCACCTGTAGCGCCGGTGTAGCCGGTGTTACCGGTGTTGCCTTGGCTTCCGGTGGCTCCCGTATATCCAGTGTTGCCTTGATTGCCGGTAGCTCCTTTTGGCCCGGTGGGGCCAGTGCAGGCAGCGAGTCCAAGCGCCAAAATAACCAGCGCCGATGTTATCGGATATTTCATAAAATTACTCCTAAAGCTATTATTCATTAAGTGACGGGCTTTGTTTCACCCCACCTATTATGAAGTGACAGCTATCGGAACAGGGAACGATGCGGAACATCGAATCTTCCGTAAGGATGCCGTAAGGACGCTATTACCGGCGTTGCAACAGGTTCTTCGCCAGCGCCGCCAGCTTCTGCGCCAGGATATCCGGATGGATGGGCTTGCTGATATAATCGTTCATGCCCGCCTCCAGGCAGCGCTCACGGTCTCCTGCCAGCGCATGGGCGGTAACGGCAATGATGGTGTTACTGTAACCTTTTTCCCGCTCCAGTTTACGGATGCTTTTCGTCGCCTCGAATCCATCCATATCACGCATTTTGACATCCATCAGAATCGCCAGAAACGGGCCGGTCGCAGCGCGGACTTTCTCGACGGCGTCTGCGCCGCATGAGGCGGTTTCCACCGAATAGCCCAGATGTTCAATCATTAGAGCGCCGACCAGCATACCGGGTGGATAATCCTCGACCAGAAGGATGGTCGATGGGCAAGGTGAGGAGGTGGACATGAGTTTGTATAGCACGTAATAGTTAGAAACGGCAGGAAAGAGTAAATGCCCCGAATGCTGAACCACGTTGCTGGGTAGTATATTCCTTGGTCATAAAGACCTGTGTGTAGGAGAGACGCGTCTGTCCGTACGTGATTGCCGCCCCTACTTGCAGGCTGCTTACCATAATCTCCTTATTTACATGCGGGCCATCGCTGAAGGTATTGCCGTCGAGGAAAATATTACGTCCGACAGCACGTTCCGCGATGGTCGTAAACAGATATCCCCCCAACTCTTTTGTCGGGATAAAAAAATCCGACCCAGGCAAACTCGGGCGGATGCGCGGAGGGCCGTAATCGGCAGGCAGGTCGTAACCTAAGCGAAAGGTTGCACCCACGGTAGCGTCAGTGTTTACATTGCCCAGATTACCCCCCACATGAGGCGTGATATCCGCACCCATGCCGAAAGGCGAGAATTCATATATTCCGCGCCACTTGCGCTCATAGGTCAGTATGGCTCCGGGCTCGTTTTTGAGCTGGTTATGCCAGCCTTCCGGATGCGGACTACCAATGACCTGATGAACAAACACCTGCGTCTCCTTGGCATAGGCGAGCGGACCGACGACGCCGAGCGTAAGCATCACGTTATCGAGTGTTTTACCGGTATCCGATACCATGCCAACCGAACCATAAAGCCAACCGGCATAAGGGTGATCGCCTGGCCGCGGAGCACTGGTGGTAATATCTTTCGGGGTAAACATGCTTTGCCCGGCGGCGATACTGATGCGCTTATTCCCGTCGCTAGCCAGGGGCAGAATGTGGGCAACCGAGCGCGCCCACGTTGGCATGCTTTCTTCGGAAGAAAGCCAGGAGAAGCGGATTCCGTTAGTGTAATCGCGATCCGTCCCGGCAAAACTGTCATTTTCTACTACGACATTAAAAATGCCTTTGTCATCTTCGTCCTTTCGCTCTTCCGCTGCAAAAGCCGAAGAAGCAACGGTTAGGAAAGCTGCTATTAAAAATCCGGAACGATACATACAGGGCTGTCTTATGATGTCGCCGATAGTCTAAAGAAAAACCGGGCTTTATGCCCGGTTTTTCTATGTAAAATCAATCAATCGTTTAAACAGTGCTGGTTTTGGCGGCCTCAGGGGTAACTGCTGAAGGATTAGCGGGTTTAACTGCTTCCGCCTTATTGCCAGTAATGATCGGCTTTGAAGGCTGGTCATTCTTCTGATTGGTTTGGGGTTGGTTGTTATCCATATAAACCTCCTGTGAAGTGTGAGTTGAGCCTGAAGTGTGAGTTGAGCCGCGTCTTCAAAGAAGAACACTCGCAACGGACAGAGGTTATAGATTGGTATGTAATGAAGCGATGCAGGAAAAACGCCTGCTCATATTTTTTGCGTAAGGATGGCTATTGATTGTCACCCGGCACATAAAAAAATCGCCCGGCGCAGGGGAGTGCCGCCGGGCGATCGACAAGTTTCGTTATCTATGGTTATGCGGCCTTATCGGTGCCGCAAGTGCCACAGGCTTCTTCAAGGGCTTTGATTTTCTTTTCGGCATCTTCCTTGGCAAGGCCATAATGTTCTTTCAGCTTGCCAAAAAACTGATCTTTCTGGCCGTTATAGAGCGTGATATCGTTATCGGTGAGCTTGCCCCAGGTCTCTTTGATTTTGCCCGTGATTTGCCGGTTTTAGTTGCTATTGCGTGTACGCTAAGATGCTTGTTCCTTATTCATAAATTCTCCTTTGGTTAGCACTGTCAACGACAGCGTGTGCCATTAATGGCATCCTATCTGTAAGGGAGCGATGCGGGTTCTTTGTCGTGTGATAAGGAAGTTGTAAGGAGTGATGCGTCAGGGTGCATAATTGATTTTGCACCGGATATTTTTCTGGGTATATTTTTGGCAACGCATTTGGAAGAATCTAATGATCAGATTTATGTTATCTGTTAGTATCGTCTAGGAACATTTAACCGCAGCCAGAGCATTTAAGGTATAATCTGAACGGGGGAAGTCGTGCTCAATCAAACCGAGTGCTCCCTTGCCATATTGGCCATGACGGTCACAAGGATGTCTATGGTAGAATAGATAAATCAAAGCCCGGCCCTACCA